>WNFJ01185992.1_pt1 | contig 20313 bp, 18 predicted proteins | sample 5400461 | NCBI WGS metagenome assembly WNFJ01 (sample SAMN13153349, study PRJNA577476) | soil metagenome | isolation source: 115 cm saprolite on Douglas fir-dominated hillslope | place: USA:California | collected 2013-09-17
CATCAATCTGGGGGTTCATCATAACACGGTGGCGGAAGCTTATCGTCAGTTGGCCAACGAAGGTTGGCTGGAACTGAAACGGCATCACGGCGCAACCGTCGTTGAACGCGATCGGCCCAAAGCCGGACCGGACACGATGGAACGGTTTACCCGGCCGTTACGTGAGCTTGTTGCTAAGGGGCTAGCCGACGGGCTTTCACCGAGCTTGTTGGCTCGAGCCATGATCGAAACCGCCCGCAGACTTGAAGGAAAGATATGACCATCGTCCATCTCGTTATTACGTTCACGATCGGGGGCATCGCTATTCTCAACGCGGTGCTTTTCTGGTTCATGCCCCGCCTGACCCGGCGCGATCTTTACTTTGCAGTCACGGTGGCTCCTGCTTTTCGAGAAGAACCCGAAGGTAGATCGATTCTCGGCCGTTACCGGGCCGAGCTGATCTTTTTTTCGGCATTAGCGCTAGCCGCGTTCGTTGCCGGTATCGCCTGGTTGTGGGTTGGATTCGTTTCGACCGGTACCTTCCTCCAGCTTGTCGCCTCATTCATCGCATTCTATCGGGCAAGACAACGGGTGCTACCTCACGCAGTCCCGCCGACCACGATCCGTGAGGCTGAGCTTCACGACCATGATCGGATCATTCCTGGTGGCTGGATGACGGCATCCGGGCCGTTCATCCTGCTGGCCGCATGCGCCGGCTACCTGTGGATTCGCGCGGGAGAGAATCCCACGTCTACCGATCTGGACGGTCACAGGGTAAGCGTTTATCTCGTCAGTACCGCCGGAATCTTGGCTTCGTTGACCCTCATTCTTTACGGTCTAACCCACTGGGTGCGGCCGGTTCATGCCGGTGGAGGTGAGGGTGCACGCGAATTGAAGTTCCGCAAGACCGTTTCGGCCATCCTTCTGGTGATCGAATATTTCATCACCTTACAAGCCTCCTGGATCATGTTGGTCCCACGTCGTGGTGATCTAACAATTGTAGCTCTGCTTCCATTGGTTTTGGTTTTTGTTCTGGTGGCGATAGTCATGCTTGCGCGGCTCGGACAAGGCGGTAGCAGAATTCCGGCAACAGACCGGACACCGTTACCCAGCTCTTCCGTGCCGGTGGGAGACCGTACCCCGGACCGTTACTGGAAGCTGGGCATATTCTACTTCAACCGAGATGACTCGGCCGTTTTAGTTGAGAAACGGTTTGGTCTCGGGTACAGCTTAAACTTTGCGCGTCCAACCGCCTGGATCCTCCTGTTGCTTGTGCTGATGGGTCCGCTGATTCCGATTGTAGCTCATCTCTCGCGGTTTTTGCCTAAGCTCGGCGTTTAGTGCCTTCGCAAGCTCACGCCTCGAAGACGCTCCGTTAGACTCATCCTATTCTAAGGGTTCCTTTAGAAACACAAGGAGATCGACCAAGCAGGCAAAGACAGTTATTCGAACTCGACAGCCGTCCTGGGAAGCCTTGTCTTGTCGCGTCGCAGAACGATACGGAGGCGCCAGCTTCGCGAGATCGTGCCCCTCGCCGACAGCACGATCTACGAGATGGAACAGCGGGACGAATTAGGTCCCACTCTGCACCGCCCAGCCAGCGTTTTGCACGGCCGCCTGTGTCGCAGCTGTATCGCAGAGATCGTTGCGCCACATCTTGGCAATCAGCCGCTTCCCGGTCGTTTGATCTGAAGCGTCAGACGCCAACCAAAGTAAGGGAGGAACCATCACCTCCGGGGCAAGCAGCGAGGTTCGCATGGCCTGTGGAAAACTTGCCGGAACCATGCCGGTCAAGGTTGCCCCGCCTGGCAGTAGCGCGTTGACCGTTACGCCTGTGTCCGCGAGATCCTGCGCCCATATTATGGTTAAGCTCTCAACCGCAGCTTTCGACGGCCCGTATGGCGAAAAGCCAGGACTTTCGACGGCCCGTATGGCGAAAAGCCAGGACGCTCCTCGTCCACCGCCTGTCACGATGGCCACCCTGCCTTCAGGCGATCCAGACGCAGTAGATACGTTCACCTGCGGTCCCTTTCTTTGATATTGGCTCTGAAAATCGACACGCTCAGAAACAGGGACGGCTTTGTCGAGAATTTCGGACCGGCTCTCATTGCGCGCGTAGACGAACAAGCACCTGGCGTACGGCTGCTTTTCGTGCCGAAGCTAGACAAGGAGAGCACGCCGCTGCGCGACGGCAGCGTGGACCTGGAAACAGGCGTGGTCGGAGAGGCCACGGGACCGGAAGTCCGCGCGCAAGCGCTGTTCCGCGATCGCTTCGTTGGCGTCGTGCGGATGGAGCATCCGTTATGCGGGGTCCCGGTCACACCGGAGCGTTATGCCGCCGCCCGGCACATTCTCATTTCCCTTCACGGGCTCGACCGGTGGCCGATCGACGATGCCCTTGAGCCGCTGGGCCTGAAACGCGAGATCGCCACCGTCGTCGTCGGCTTTTCCGAAGCTCTGGCTCTGGCGCGCGGTTCGGACCTTATCGCCAGCGTTCCCGAACGCTATACGGGAAATCTCCGCGATGGATTGTTCAGTTCCCCTCTGCTGATTTCCCTGCCGGAACACACGGTTTCAATGGAGACGGGGCCGACAAAGCCGGAAGCGCCAGAAATGTCCGAGGGCCGCTACCAGGCCAAACCGAAGTAACTTCATCTACGCTTCCACCTCTTGGGTGGTCACCTCGAAATGTTCGAGAATATGTTGGCCGAAGACCATTGTGATTGGCACATCCCCGGCGTCCCGGCCCCGGCCAATCATCACGCGTCCTATGCGGCGACGATTGTGGCGGGCGTCGAATGTATACCATTGCTGGCCGAGGAAAACTTCAAACCAGGCGCTGAAATCCATGGGGTTAGGATCTGGAGGAACACCAATGTCGCCAAGATAGCCTGTCACATAACGAGCCGGAATGTTGAGACAGCGACACAGCGTGATCGCTAAATGAGTAAAGTCGCGGCAGACGCCTACTCTTTCCCGAAAGGTCTCCAACGCCGTCCGGTTCGATCGAGCCTGCATATAATCAAAACGCAAGTGGCTGTGGACGAAATCGCAAATTGCTTGAACCCGTGCCCAACCGGGGGCGGTTTTCTGGAATGTATTCCACGCAAAATTGAGGAGCTCGCTATCCACTTCGCAGTAGCGGCTAGGCAACAGGAATGCCAGCGTAGAGATCGGTAAATCGTTGATTTCGGATTGTCCGACATCCGGTTCAGATATGTCCGGCTCACCGCAGTCACTAATGATTGCGCTATTTTGAAAGCGGACGACACCGCTCGCCGCGTTTACTCGACCGCAATGGTTTTGGAAATTATCGAAGTAGTCTTCGACCGGCAGAGTGGGTTCGACTCGAAAGTCTTCCCTTTCGACCAGATCGGTTTTGCGTGCAGGATGTACGCGCAACACAAAAATGACCGGTGTCGGTGTAAAGAGTTGCAATGCAATGTTGTATCCAATCTTGATCAGCATGAGTCTGATTTTCTGCGGCCAAAATCCGCCGGCCAGCGGAGTAAGATGCGAGCTAAAAGCCTGGCCCCGATCAATAAAGCGCGCTCATCGATATCGAATCCTGAAGTATGCAACGGGGTAACTTCTGTTCCCGGACGCTTGACTCCCAAGCTCACCATGCAACCGGGCACACGAGTCAAATAATCGGCAAAATCTTCTCCGCCCAGGCTCGGTCGATCATCCGTATTTACTCGATCCGTTCCTACTAGTTCACGAGCGGCACGCAAGCAGATTTCCGTCACTGTCGGATCGTTCGTCATACCGCGGAGAAGAGCACTGAAGTCGATGGCAACTGAAGCCCCGAAGGCTTGCTCGGTTCCACGGCAAAGTCGTTCTAACGCTAGATGTGCTTGTTCTGAAACCAGTTCTTTGAGGGCGCGAATTGTTCCTTTCAACGTCACAGAATCAGGAATGACGTTGTGAGTCTGGCCTCCCTGAATCATTCCGATCGTCACCACTACCGGGTCTCGAGAATCGATTTGTCTTGGGACCGCTTGATAAATCAATGTGATCAGTTGCGCGGCGATTGCAATCGGATCGACGGTAGCGCTTGGTCTCGCGCCGTGACCGCCACGGCCGACCACTCGAATGGTGAAGTCCTGGCAGAACGCGGTTCGAGGTCCTGGCGTGACCCCCAAGTGGCCGACCTCGCGGTTCGGATCGACATGAAGAGCCACAATAGCGGCTACGCCCTCGATCGCTCCTTGTTTTACCAGCTCGAGTGCGCCGTGGCCAGTTTCCTCCGACGGTTGAAATATGCTTCTCCAGCCCACTGGCAAGTGTCCGGCTCGATGCAAGGCGATCGTCGTTTCCAACAAAATCGAGCTATGAGCATCGTGGCCGCAAGCGTGCATCACCCCCGGTCGTGCGGATCGGTAATCCACGCCATTCTCTTCCTGAATTGGCAGAGCATCAATATCGGCTCTTAACGCAATCGTCGGTGCGTTCGGCATACCGGCAAACGTCTCAGTAATTATCCCTTTTCCGTCCTGCCCGATCCGATGAGGGATCCCTTCGTCGCTAAGGCATTGGGCCAAAAACCGGGTGGTCGCGACCTCCGCGCCACTAAGTTCGGGATTGCGGTGCAGGTGTCGGCGGACACGCGAAATTTCTGGCGCTAACTTACCCAGCGTAGTTTCAATTCGGCGCAGTAGCGATTCTTTAGACGACTCAGATTTTGGTGACACGGTTTAGATAATCGCATCTTGCCTCGGCCAACGAGCTCGGCGGTAACTGCTACGCAAATTCATTTGGCTGTGTCCATTTGGTGCATGCGACCAATCATTCCCTCAATTTCCTCCAGAGCTTCCGCCAATGTCGGACTGAGGCTGACCAATTTTGGAACGGCCGTTCGTAACGTCCCAGCCATCGAATTGAGAAGATTTTCGGTCGTGCCGAATTCACCGAGCGAGAATAACCGATTCTTGTCCCAGGCTTTCCCTTTCGCCTCCTCGCTGAGGAGCTCGCCAAACTTGATTTGAAGCAACTGGCGAATCAATTCGCTGACCATATACCCGTCTCTGCCGTGCCGATTTCGGTCGACTTGCCGAAGGTCCTCCATATTGGTGATTGTCCAATCTTCATAGTAAAGCCTCGCCGCGGTAAGTACTGCCTCGTGGCCTTCTTCGCTGACTGCCAGCTCGTCAATAATCCTCCCTAACAAAGACTCGTAGTACGCCTCCGTGTCGGCAAAGCGATCTTGCAACTCCGGCGTATGATCGAAGCGATTGCGAGCAGCGATCACTTGAACGGCGTGAATCATTTCCTCTCGAAACGCCGCCCGGATGCGCCGCCGGTAGTTTTCGGGCTGCCTTTCCATCACCTCCCAATCAGCCAAAAGCGGATAGATAAAGGCGACGATGTTTACGTTTTGGAGGGTCCCCACGTCGTAACAGCAAGCAAAGTAAGGCGGCTTTCGCGGTTCATTCCCCTTGAGCCGGACTTTTGCGCGGGACACCGAAAGCCCAATGTCTAATGGCTCTAACGATAGCTTGAAACCCCGAGTTTCCTGAAAGAGAATTTCGCGCGGACTCAGATCCGCGTTTTCTTTCGGAATTAATATTTTGGGTCGAATGGACATTGGCGTGTTTGCGTTCAGCAAATCGGATGCAAGTTTGCAGCTCCCATCCCGCCTCTGGAAACTCCGGCGCTCCGAAAATCGTTCATAATCTATCAGCAAAGGAGAGCAGAGACCATGCCTTACGATCAATTCCTGGAACATTATCCCCGTAAAGCTCTGCAACGAGAGGGGCATCTGCGGAGTGATCGAGCTTGGTTGCAGGAGCAACGGGCCGGTTCTGCTGTGGTCTACGTAATGTGGCGTGGCCAAAATCTTTTCTCTACTTCGGAAGAGAGGCGACCTTTGGTTCTACCAGCGGTAGCGCTTCCGTCGTCCAGCAGACTGATTTTTCTCGGCCTTCGCCCGGACAATCAGCCGGCCTTTGCCACCAGCCTGACCGAGCCCAAAACCGCAGCCGAAGCACTATCCGTGATCGGCCTCCAGGAAAATCAGGCGCGATTCATCCAACTTCGTGAATTCCGGGGACTTCTCACCCCGGACGAACAGCAGTTGCTCCTCTATGTCAGAGCGCTGATCAACTGGCATGACGGCCAGCAATTTTGTTCTCGTTGTGGCAGCCCTACGCTATCGGAAGAAGCGGGTCATGTGATGGCCTGCACGAATCCCGACTGTGCGACCAAACACTTCCCACGGAGCGATCCGGCGACGATCATGCTGGTTCAGCACGGCCAGCATTGTCTGTTGGGACGGCAGCCGAGCTGGCCCGAAGGTATCTTCTCTACTCTCGCCGGGTTTGTGGAGGTTGGTGAAAGCGTGGAGGAAGCAGTGGTGCGGGAAGTCAAAGAAGAAGCTGGAATCGAGATCACCAATCTTCGCTACTTTGGCTCCCAGCCCTGGCCGTTTCCCCAATCATTGATGCTTGGTTATTTCGCCGACGCCGCCACAACTGAAATCGCGTGCGGGTCGGAGTTAGCCGAAGTTCGATGGTTTGATGTCGCGGAGACCAAGGAGGTTCTGCGCCGGCACATTGCTCGGTTTCCACATATCGAGACCATTTCGCAAAAGCTGATGAAACGCTGGCTGGCGGAACAATCTGGCGATGGCTCAAACCGGCCAGTCCAGAAAATGAAGGAGTAGCGAGCTCCGGTAGACGTCGGTGGCAAAACCGTAGTTGAGCCAGACAATTCAGACGAAGGAACCGGAATTTTTGCCGAGCCTTTTATTTCTTTGGTATATCACCGAAGAAGGACACGATTAACGCCTCATCGACGAGGTGTATGTCGTAGTAGCCGTTGCTGATGATCGGTGCAGTTTCCGTGGCTTTTGCGATCAACTCAGATCGACGTTCCGCCGATCGTTCCGGAGGCAAGTTGATACCATAATATTCGTAAACATGATGGGCGTAATCCCCAAGAAGTCGGTCGCTATCCAGGTTTCGAGACACTCTAACGATGTTGTACTCTCGCGTCGCATGCTGAACGATCGGACAGTACGGCACGACTCCATCGACAACTAGTTCCTTAATGGGATGAGAACGAGCCAACGCCTGGATGTCGAGGCTCAATCCGCTTGCGATTCTCTCCTCATACCTGCCCTGCTCGACGAGAACATTGCCGTAAATTGAAGCCAGCATGACCATAACGTAAGCCGGAATCCCCAAGAGTAGACACACCCATTTTCCGGATATTCTCAACTTCGCGGCCGCTGTACAAAGAATCACGAACGAAGACGCTAACAGCGCACCCGTCCCGATGTAGATCCTGGGCAAAGTGATCAAGGCGTGTACCGGAAAAAGCAGCGGTCCCAGGGAGCCCGTGAGCCACGCCAGTGGGAGAAGGAAGATCCCGGCAACGATAACAGCGGATTTGAGTTTGCCTGGTTCACTTAGACTAGATCGCTTCAGGTAGTAGAACCCGGCTACGATTATCACCAGCGTGGCCAACAGCACTGGAAACATGAAAACGTTCCGTAGAGAACCGGGCAACGAATGAAATATTCTGCCCCAGCAGATGTCCCAGTTGTGTTTGATGATTCCTAGATCGCTCGGCTTTGTAACGTAGGTGAAATGCTCCACGTTGTAACTGCCTCCCACCATCAGCTTGGCCAGCAAAAGATACGGAATAAGACCCCCGATGAGTTGAAGCAACCGATGCACGGCCCGCCGCACCACGCTGGGAAACGAAACATTGGCAAGTTGCTGCGTGCAAAGCTCCGTAACGGAAAAGACTAGGAACGCATTGATACCTGTTTGATAAAAGCAGAGACTACCAAATAGAGATGCGGCGCCAATAATCCATGTAGTCCACCCCTCCCTTCTCTCCATAAATATCGGAACCAGTGCCATGACGATCGATAGACACATGGCCAACGAGTCGAAGCGGAAGGAGAGATTCTCTAAAAAGAACGGACTCGCACCAAGAGGAAACGCGGCAAGCGCCGCCAGGAGCGGTGAGGAAATTGCGAATTTTCGCCCGAGAAAGACCGTCGCTAGAGCTAGCAGGGCAATCCCTAAAAGTTGCGGTAGAGGGGAAATATCTTTCAGCGAACCGCCAAAATTTAAAGCGATCATTAAAAGATCCGCTAGTGGTCGACCTTCACCGGTCCATCCATAGGAGCCGCGGATGAGACGTCTCCAGTCTTCCAGGTGATACCTGTCCGCGAACACGATCGGTAGAAGAATGAGCAAGTAGAGCAGGAACGAGACAACAAAGATTTCCAATTGTCTTTTTCGAGCGATAGGTTTTTCCGGCATAGCGGTATGGGAGGTTCTCGGTTCTTGTCCTGGCCAGTGGCTGCACATTTAGGGAAAACCTCGGAAAAGTACAAATGAATAGCCAGAAGTTTGTAGCGGCCGTTTTGTGCCGTTGAGGTCTCCGCAAAGCAGCGTTCCGTTGTGAAATAGTGAGACCTGATTACTTTGACCGTATGGATGGGAAGATCATTCTTTCAACGGTGAGCGCGTGGGAGTTGGGAGAACGCTTTGAAACCACCCGGTCAAAGAAGAATGAGGCGCTTCGGGAAGCGAAGATCGCTAAACAAGATGGCGATCTGAGCGAAAACGCTCCCTACCAGGCTGCGAAAGAAACATTTCGAACCATGGGTCGCGTTCAGCGGCGGTTAACCGGCGAGATTAACACTCTGATAAGCCGAGGGCATCGGTTGGTTGATCCCCGGGCTTGGATCACGGATGAACCAGTCGCATCGATCGAAATCGGCACAATTGTCGAGATGGAGTTGAACGGCGCCGGTGAACAGTTCTTGATCGCGGGTGCTCGCGATAATCAGGTTCCTGACTCTGGCGAAATCTTACCGCTCCCGTACAATTCACCGTTGGGAGCTGTTTTGCTCGGGCGAAGAGCGAATGACCGATTCATTGCCAGCGTCAATGGGCGAGAGCAGACAATCTGCATTCACCGCGTGCGAAGACCAACGCCCGACGAGATCCTGCAGATTTTCCCCGTCTTACGAGATGGGAGCTAGTGTACCGTCTCGCATATAATGGTGACGGCGTTGCGTTCAAAATGGGCCGCTGCCAAGACGGTCCGAGCGGCTAGCAGGCCGCAACCCGCAACTTGCAACTTGTAACCTTTGACCTGCAACCTCTAACTCTTTCCTATGCAATGGCTCACCGATAATTGGCACTCATTATTCCCGTATCCCTGGGGGTCCATCTCGCTCAGTATTCTTGCGTTGCTGTGTGGAGCTTGGGTGGGAATCGAACGACAGCGCAAAGAAAAACCGGCTGGCATTCGGACAATGGCTTTGATCGCACTTGGTTCGGCAGCGTTTACCATGGTCGGATACGCCTTCACCAGCTCCAACGGTGATTCCGGCCGTGTCGCCGCCCAAATTGTCACCGGTGTCGGTTTCCTCGGCGGCGGCGTGCTGCTCAGAGGAACCACCAGCATACATGGTGTGACCACGGCAGCGACCATCTGGTTGGTCGCCGCCATGGGCATGGCTATCGGCGCCGGTCACGCGGGGGCCGGGGTCGGTCTCGCCCTGCTCGCACGAACTGTTCTGACTGTCGTGAATCGCTGGGAATGCAGCAAGCTGGCCGGAGCGACTGAATCGGTGATTCGTCTGATCGTGGATCCAGCCAAAGGCAAAACTGAAGTGAAGCTGGAGAATCTTTTAGAACAGTTCGAAGTCCCGCCAAAAGTGATCGAACGAAAGCCAGTGGAAGATCATCGCGAACTCTGGGTAATCCGGGTTTTGCTGCCGCGGCGTTCGTACCACGAGTTGTTGATGACTTTAGTCGAGCAACCGGAAGTCTATGCGATTGAGCGGTGAAAATGCGTGTGACTCCCTAAAACTGGAAGTAGATAAAGCTGCGCAATCCGGTCTTGGTAACTAAGCCGACAGCCAGCGCGCAAAGGATCAAAAAACCGAAGCGAAGTTCAGGGCGACGCAAGGGTTTGCCTGGTGGAGATCGCAAAAACCGGACGAACACAGTGTCGCAAAAAATCGGCAATACCAACAGAGTAATCGGAATTGCAACCGGTGCTCCTGCCATCATGGTCCGCCAGGTGAAAATGCCGGAAATTACCGCTAATGAATCAGCTAGTGTTTTTGCGCGAAATGGAATCCACAAGAGTAAGACAATAGTTTGGGTTACCAGCCAGCCCAAAGCTAGCGATGTGATCGATCGATTTTCCTCGGTTAGGATTTTCCCGCGATATATTTGCGAGAATCGCTCGATCGCGAGCACGGTGCCATGGGCGGCTCCCCAGATAATGAAATTCCAACTGGCCCCATGCCAAATTCCGCCAAGTAGCATAGTGATAACGAGATTTCGCATCTGTTTCGGGACGCCGAGACGATTCCCGCCTAAAGGGATATAGAGATAATCGCGAAGCCAGCTAGACAAGGAAATATGCCAACGTCGCCAAAACGATCCCAAGCTGGTCGCTGCGTAGGGGAAATTAAAATTATCGGGTAATTTATATCCGAAGAGCCGGGATACTCCGATCGCGATCATAGAATAACCGTTGAAGTCGAAATAAATTTGGCAGTAGAACCCAAAGGTCGCTGCCAATAGCAGGAGGCCAGTATAGCCGGCCGGCCGTTCAAAGATTTTGTCAACGAACGGGGCAATCGAGTCGGAGAAAACAACTTTGTAGAGAAATCCAGTGACGATCGCCTGCGTCGCAACGAACAAATCTTGGCCGGAGATATGCCGCTTGGTTGCCAATTGAGGAAGAAGTACGGTCGCCCGCACAATGGGTCCGGCGACGAGTTGGGGAAAAAAAGCAATGTAGAGGGCAACATCCAAGAGCGAGACTCGTGTATTCACTTTGCCGCGGTAGGTGTCCACCGCCAAGGTAATGGCGTGAAAGGTGTAAAAGCTGATTCCGATTGGTAACAAGATGCGGGCAATCGGGGCCGTGGATTTTAAGCCAACGGTCGAGAAGAGAGCCACTAGGTTGTCTTCAAAAAAGTTGAAGTACTTAAAGAAGGCTAGGACGGTTAACTGGAGGCCGATACAAATCCACAGAACGACCAACGACTGGACCCGTGCTGCTCGTTCCTTGCAATCCAGGATCAACCGAGAAGCTCCGAAGGTAGTTAGGACCACGAAGCCTAAAAGCCCGAGAAATCTCCAATCCCAAGCGGCGTAGAAGAAGCAACTCGCGACTAGCAAAAACAGCTTCCTGCCAAAATTTCCAGGCCATAGCCAATAGCCAGCAAGAACGACCGGGAGAAAGAGGAGAAAGGAAGCCGAGTTAAACAGCATGTGAATGACGTCCGAGCTGAAAGAACCAAGATGTATCTCTCGCTGTCACATCCGAATCCTACCCGGGTTGAGCCGGCCAATGCTCTTTGAGAAACGCGGCAAACTCTTCAGTGTAGATTTCGGCCCCGGAGTTGGCCAAATGTCCGGGATCATTCCATAATTCCGGTTTTCGCAATCGGGTACGAATTTGCGGTCTATTCCCGTTGAAGAACAGTTGGTCGGGATGCGCGTTAGCCCACCAGTTGTCATAATTGAATTCGTAAGCCAGCCACCCTGGCAGAGAGAAAAAAAGCTCTGAGCGCACAATCCCTTTAAATATGGAGCGAAATGTCGCGTCTCGGACTGCATTCCAACGCGTAACGCGTTGATACGCTTGCCGGCCAGACAAGATTGGGTCGGGCGGAAAATCGATTGGCAATAATCCAACGGGTTGAAAGTCGGTTCGCTTTGGCGCGGGCTGAAACCCGGCAGTCAGCACAGCGCTGTTCGCCGTGTCGCGTAACTGGAGATAACTGATTCGCAGGGCGTTGTATAGGAATTGAGTGGCCAGAAGCTGCAGATCAGAGCGTCGGTTCCAGAGTTCGCGTAAGTCGTATCGGTCAGTGATCCAGTTTACCAGGATCGGTAGGTTATCTGGATTGGAATAAGCTAAGGTCGTTGGTGTGAAAGGATTATTGCCGTAATTGAGGAGAGGATCGCGGTCGTACAACGCTTGCACCTCATGGCCGAGAATGAGCCGTGATTGGCGAAGCCGGTCCCAATCACTGGAGGACAGGGAGTTTGCGAAATTTTGCAGGAGTTGCAGTCGCTCAAGATGGTTGGCTCCGCTCAAGGAGAGCTGAAGCACTGTTACCGGGACGCCGGCGGCGCGCAATAAGCGTTCGAGTGCACCACCGTTGACTCCGCGGCTAGTTACGCTGCTTCCTTCGATGATCAGGATGTATTCGCCGGGAATAGGCTGACTTTCATGCAGGTGCTCAAGGCAAAAAGAGGTGACCTGCGCACTAGTCGTATTGAGGTAAGCAAGTGGCAGAGGCAACCAAAAGTGCGCTCCAACCATCCAAAGGAACGAAACACCCAGAGCGACGAGAACCCCCCTCGTACGAACTGGGCGCTCTTCGGCTGGAGTAATCGACCTGAGCTGCGTCGAACGGCTCGATCGACCGAGCAGGGTGACGACCAGTAATAATAATGTCCCAAGGACACCGATGGCCATAAAATCGTTCGATGGACTAGCCACAAAGGAATGGCCAGTCAATTGGTTTTGACGAACATCACCTTCGGGAGGCCCGGAGGCGGGAAGGGCCGCCGTCGGTTCTTTGCCCGGCGCGGTGGCAAAATAGCTCTTGGTTTGCTCTCCGAGATTGGCGAGGACCGTGAGCGCTCTGGTGACCAACCCGAAAAATCTGCAATGTCTCAACCACTTGTACAATCGTCGTTTCGGTCGTCCGGCGACCTCCCAAACCGTTCTGGACGGGAACTGTGACTCAGTGTACGACGATGCGTCTGTTTCACACCATGCAGCGTGCCGCGCGTTTGAATCAATCCGGGTTTCTGTTCGATCTTCTCGTACTATGTGCAGCCGTCGCCATAATGCTCGGAGGTCTTGTTGTCCGGTTTCGGTTGCCGATCGTGCCGCTTGCGGATGGCGACACCTGGGGATATTTGCGTCCGGCGCTCTCCTGGTTGAGTGGGCCTGGATTTCCAGACGCCTTAGGCAGAGATTGGCTCTATCCCGCCTTGCTTGCCGGTATCCTCCACATCAGCGGTGATTTTCGCGCGATCACTTATACCCAGCATTTTCTGGGGTTCGCCGCGATGCTTCTTTTTTGGTTGAACTGGAGATCGTTCTGGCAGCTTCTGCCAACGCAAAAGCCGGTTCGGCGGCGGGCCTGCTTCGTTTTCGCGCTCTTGTTCTTTGCATTGTACGCCCTGAATCCCCAACAAGCGCTGCTCGAGAATACAATACGTCCAGAGGGTATGTTGCCGTTTTTCGAAATGGCCTACTTTTATTGTATTATCTCCTTTTTTTCGGCGCGCTGGAGATCGCACCAAACCGGTGTAGCAATTGCCTTTGGAGCTGCCGGGCTTGGCCTGTCGTACATGATTCTACTATTGAAACCGAGCTGGGGATTTTCATTTGGTTTTAGTCTTCTGTGCTTACTTGTTGGCGGCTTTGGCACAACGACACGCTTGTTGCGTTTCGGACCATTTCTCGCTGGTGCCGTTGTAACCGGTTTCCTGTTAACTTTGCCGAAATTATTAGGCTTCCAATATGACGCTCCGTACCGGCGCTTTCTCCCTTGTACGCTGGTGTCAGTCCATGCCCCGCAAATACTGAAGACGAGTCCGGCCAGCCCTTCATTGCAGGCAAACGGATCCGGCGGAGGACAGACAGCGTTTTACGAAGAATTGGCCAAGGCCTTTCGGTCAGCGAAAGAGAACCCAAACCATTACGATTTACTGGGGTTTGATCCAGATTATATTTTATTTTCGTCTAACTTTTTCTCAATCACCAAGGCAAAGGAAGGGTGGAGTGATCGTGAACTGATTGGAAACTGTTACTCTGCCTATTTTCGCGCTTGGATTCGCACTCCGTGGTTTATGCTCCAAAAAATAGAGAAACAGCTGAGGCTATTTCTCTTTCCCCACGGCGGAGATTTTTATTCGACGGCGCAATCGGTGGACCTAAATCGCGAAATCGCTGTTTCACGCCTCTTCTTGTTCGACCGACCGCTTGCACCACCCATTCAGAACATTTATCAAGCTTATCGAGAACGTCTGAATAGACCTTCCAGCCCGCACCCACTCGGCTTCCCGATCTTGCCTAAGTTGGCGTTCTTTCTTGCTCGGATCAGCTTTTGGCTGCAAGTCGCTTTTTTTGCCGCGCTGGCCGCCGTCTGTTTAAGCCGGCGCGGGCGAGCCTGGCGTCTGGCCGGGCTCCTAGTCGCCGCGGTGCTAGCTGCTACCTATGGAAACGTACTTACGATTGCGGTCGTCCATTCACTAGATGTTGTGCGCTACCGAGTGAGTTATGCCCCTGGTTTTCTACTCGGCCTCGCGATGATGATGAACTACCTGTTAGTATTAGCATTGGGAGGGCTCAAGCTGGGCAAACCGGATGGAGGTCCGATGGCCGCAGAGGCGAACTTCGAGCAGACTTCGGGTTCATAGTTGCGGGTCTGCCAAAATACCAGCCATGATCGGGATCGCCTCGGAATCAGAGATCGAAGAAAAGATCGCCGTCCGTGATCTGATCTGGATTATCGTCCTCGTTCTTCCGTCGCTCTACGTTCTGTGCACACTTCCACCGCTTTGGCGCGACACCGATGGATTTAACGAAATTGCGTCCACGTTCGCTCCCAAGGGAATCATCCACTGGTTACCTGGTTACTGCTTCGTTGCCCGGCTGCTGATGATCTTGGCCGGAATCATCGGCAGTCTGCTGAGCGGTCACGGCTTACCTTACCTGTCAATTGGTACTCCTGAGCTAAGTGACATAGGAATTTACAGTTTGTTGGTCGTTCAGCATCTGTTCCTAATCTATTCGTTGTTCTTCGTTATCCGAACGATTACGAATCTCTTTTTCCTTCGGCTGCTTTTTGCCTTTTTTTTTGCGCTGACTCCGTGGCTCTATCTGTTTGCCCAATGCGTTGGAACCGAGGCGTTCAGTAACCCGCTGGTTTGTCTTATAGCTGGTTACGGCTGGATCTGTTTGCGGACTCCTGATCGGGAGTGGCGCCGGCTCATTCCGTTTTTCTTGCTGCTACTCGCGGCGGCTCTCACCCGTCACATCAATCTGGTATTGATTTGTCTCGTGCCATTGGCATTCGTGGTCCCGGCGATCATCTGGACGGTTTTTCCGAAAGAAACTTTTTCTCGGACGCCCGCTACCAACGATTTCCATGGATGGAGGAAACTACTCGTTTACGGGAGTCTTGGGGTTGGTGTTGCTATAGCCTCGATCGGCGTACAGCAAGCAATGTGCTGGATGTTCCGCGTCCCGTATCGGTCCACATTCGGGGTCACTTTCGAGTGGCGACTTGATTATTTGAACACGCTGCCGGCAGACCAGCGCAACACCATCTTGAACAAGGTTAGTGCCAGGGTGAACGATCCAGTAGTCACGGAGGCAATCCGAGATCTGATTCAGGCGATGGATCGAAAAGAGGATCGAGGATACGGGTTCTTGTATGATCGGATGGATGAAATCCTGTCTCAATCCGGCCGGACGAACCTGCAGCAGCACACGTTTGAAATTGATTCAAAGTTGAACCGAGTAGCTCAGGCGTTTCTCATGCCTCCTGACCCAGCCTTGTTGAGCACGATCAAAAGCGAAATGCTGACAATCCCGTCTCTGACCGCGGCGGACTTGGCCGCGCAACCGTTGGTCCTGACAGACTCCCTGCAGCGCGAAATTGCCGCTCCCCGTTATGCCCGTCTTCGCCCGCTTTGTTCGTTCCAATTTTCCCAAGGGCATTACCAAGAGCTCTTCGATCGCAATGCCTATTTCCAATTATTCAAAAATGTGCCGTTGGGCGGTTTCGTCCTTCTCTCTCTTGCCGGGGGCGTCCTGGTTCTGGTTGGTTCGCCCCGAAGCTTCGGTAACTTGACTGGCGTTTGCTATGCCTGGAGCATGGTCGGAACCGGGTTTTTGATGGCTCTGGGCAATTGTTTCAGCACGTCCTTCGGAGCGCGTTACTACCTTCCGCTTTATTCGTTTGTGCAAATCAGTCTGATGCTGTTGTGTTCGTTGCTAGTCGAGAAGCTGTTGCGTCCAAGATCCGATCAGCTTATTTCCATGAGCGCTCGCTCGCTGCAGCCAGAGGCGCCGCCGACAGATGGTGCCAGGACGCAAGGCAACGATTCCGCGAGAATGTTCGACAGGGCGTAACGGTTCAGATAATACAATTTGGTTGACGTCCACCGCCGACGTTGCGCGCGAAATAATTTCAGAATCATTTATGAGAGTAAAGGAAGGTCGTCCGTCCGGGAAGGAGACCGAGAAGGCGAATATTGTGGCAGCGGATTCAGTAAGGATCGGGACTGCGACACAAATAGCCGGTGGATCGGCTCGTGTGGATCGAGGCAGTCCAGCTGGTCGAGTTATTGAGCTCCGAGGGATCATTTTTCAAAGCGACAATCATAGCGTCCTCGGCGCTTGGCTGATCCGGCCGATACAAATGTTCGATCGCCGATTGGCTGGGCTAGGGAAGTCAGTCTTCGGTCCGCCCTTGGCGATGCATGTGGGCTTGCATGTGGTCATTGAAGACGGCCGGGAATTCGTGGTAGAGCAGCTTTTTGGGACACCGTGGCACGCATTCGTTGATGGTGTGAACTGGACGCCACTGGACGTTTTTCGGGCGCGCGATCGCGGCGGCTGGGATGTAACCGTATCTGCATCCGCCTTCCGAAAAATCGACGACCGCATCATCAAGGAAGCGATTGAATTTCTCAACAGCATTCAATCCCGGCCGTACTTTGGCGAGGATTGCCCAACATTTGTGGAGCGGGCATTTGGAAGACGGCGGTTATTTGCGGACAGCCCTACCGCTCGGTGGCTCGGATTCGGTGTTCGAATCGGCGATCCGGCGCTGCCGCTTCTTCGACCTGAGGTTCGATTGGATCGGAGAGCTGAGCGCCTTCTACGAGCTTGGTCGCTTCGAACATTGCCTGACCCAATCACCTCCTGGAATGCGCCAAACGCTCGCTTCCTTTTGCATCGAATGATTTTTTTTGGAGGATTCCTGCTGACCGGACTGCTGCTTGGGCTTCTGCGGCAGAGGGGCGGAATTCAGGGAGTGAAAGGGTAAGAGGAGTCAGCCAGCAATCAATTTCCGTCTCTGATCAGCTCCTCAACGTGGATTCAACTCGGGAGCTATTTCTTCTCGGGTCGAAAAGCCATGAGAAAAGCGCCGGAAATCGTTAAGCAACCCACCACAATCGTATGAACTATGGATACTATTCCGAGATACGGGATCAGTTGGCGCTGCCCCTGCATTGCCGAGAGCCAGATTGCGGCACTCGCAGCGGTGAGTGTCAATCCAACCAGTGACGCGACCGCCAGGACCAGCGCTCCGAACTGCTTGAGTTTCGCGAAGGCCATAGCCCACGCAACGGCAATGAACAGTGAAAAGAACGCAGAGATGGCGTACGGCGCCAGAGCGGTGAGAATCTGATAATAGTTGCCGGTCATTGGGATTAGATATCGCTGTCCGGTCTTCCGCCAATAGAATTTCACCGGCGGTTTACTTCCAGACAAATGGCAGCAGGTTTACCCGGGGCATCTCTCCGGGCTTGCCCACGAAAGCAGGAAGGAAGACGACCCCGGCCTTTTTTACCGGCAATGAGTAAGGAGCTAGCGGACACTATCACTGTTGGCGACCAGCACTACGTTCGTGCGCGGTCGTCTCTGGCCGATGATCGGCGACACATACTTCTAAGTGGTAACACCTTTGCGATATTCGATCGTTTCGGTGACTTTCGACCGATCGGTGAATTTGGTCTGTTTCATTGCGATACGCGTTACCTCTCTACGTTTGAACTACGGGTGAACGGACTGCAGCCGCTTCTGCTAAGTTCGACGATTCGCGACGACAATGCCTTGCTCGCCGTCGATCTCACTAACCCAGAATTGCGCTGTGGAGATGAACTGATCAGACACGGAACAATTCATATCTACCGCAGTAAGTTCCTTCGGCCGGGCTGTTATTTCGAACGGATTCGGGTGGAAAATTATGGGAACGACGCGGTCCAATTGAGATTGGATTTTCAATATGGCGCTGACTTTGCTGATATCTTTGAAGTGCGAGGAGGGAGCCGGTCGCAGCGCGGCCGCCTCCTGGACGAAGTTCCGCTGGAAGGAGGGATTCAGATTCGCTACGAGGGTTTGGACAAGGTTGTTCGCGTGACCACCCTCCGGGTCTCCGGAGCCGCCACCCAGATCGTCGAGCGGGTAATTTGTTCGGTCTTGCAGCTGGAAGCGGGTGCTGTTCGAGAAATGTCGATCTCGACTGAGTGTGGCGAAAGTTCCGAAACTCCGCGCCGGCTAGCGTTCGCGGCCGCTCGTGCCGAAATGGAAAAAGAAATCGCTGCAGAAGCATCTTGCGGATGCGAAATCGTCACTGATAACGAGCAATTCAATGAGTGGCTGAATCGATCGAAAGCTGATCTTCAGATGCTCACGAATGAGACCGGTCAGGGCTTGTACCCTTACGCTGGCGTCCCCTGGTACAGTACGGTATTTGGCCGGGACGGAATCATTACTGCCTTCCAGACGCTTTGGATGAAACCGCAGATCGCGAGAGGAGTGCTGCGGTTTCTGGCGAAGACGCAAGCCACCACGGAAAACGCTTGGAACAACGCCGAACCTGGTAAAATCGTGCACGAGATCCGCAGAAGTGAGATGGCGCAACTCGACGAAGTCCCGTTTCGCCAATACTACGGCACGGTTGACGCGACTCCGCTCTTTCTTTTTTTGGCGGCCGCGTATTTTGATCGAACCGACGATCACGCGTTTATGCGAGATCTTTGGCCCCACCTCGAAATGGGGCTGACCTGGATCGATCGTTACGGAGATGCGGACCAGGACGGGTTCGTCGAGTACTCGACCGAGTCGCGCGGATTGAGGCAGCAGGGCTGGAAAGATTCGCCCGATTCGGTTTTCCATGCGGACGGAACGTTGGCCAAGGGTCCAATCGCACTGAGCGAGGTTCAAGCTTACGTTTTCGCGGCAACGAAAGGTATGGCGATGGTTGCGCGGCGCTTGGGCAGGCCGGAAGTCGCTGAGCGCTTGGTGCGCAAAGCGGACCGGTTGCGTATCAACTTTCAGCGCGCGTTTTGGTGTGATGCCATTGGAATGTATGCCTTGGCTCTGGACGGGCAAAAGCGCCAGTGCGAGGTCCGCAGCTCCAATTCGGGCCAATGTCTCTTTAGCGGCATCGGTGATGCAGAATATACCAATCGTATTATCGAAGAGCTCGGCAAACCTGCGTTCTTCTCTGGTTGGGGGATCCGGACGATTGCCAGCTCTGAAAAAAATTTCAATCCGATGTCTTATCACAATGGCTCGATCTGGCCACATGACAATTCCCTGATCGCGTGGGGACTGGCTCAACACGCGAAGAAGGATCTCGTGCGCCGAATTCTGGCGGGACTTTTCGATGCAGCGACCGTTTTGGAGTTGCGCCGCTTGCCTGAACTTTTCTGTGGTTTTCCGCGGCGGCCGCGAGAAGCCCCAACGCTTTATCCAGTTGCTTGTTCACCTCAAGCTTGGGCGGCTGGTTCGGTGTTCCTGCTCTTGCAAAGCTGTCTCGGGTTGCACATCTCGGCCGAAAACTCGCGCATTACGTTTTATTATCCAACCTTGCCGGAAACCATTGAAAAGGTGCGCTTGAATAATCTGGCCGTCGGGAATGGATCAGCCGATTTGGTACTGACCCGAGATCGTGACGTGGTCAGCGTGGGCATTAGCAAACGAACCGGTAATATTCAGGTGGTCACGATTTGCTGATTTCGAGCTTGTAAAGCAGCTAGGGCCTCTCTGAACTGGTGCCATGAGCGGCATTCAACGGTTCGGCGTTGTTACGAGCCTTGCCTGGCTACTCGGGATGTCGGTTGGTCTCGGAGCCGGGTCCTCGCCTAGTTCATTGATCGAACCCGGATTGCGAGTCGGACAGATTCGAATCGGGGAAAGCCGTGAGGCGGTTCATCGCGGGCTAGGAGCACCAGAAGCCCAGGACGCTGCTATGGGTGGCAAGCTAACCGAAATTTGGCGTTCCGGTCCCGGGCTTGGCACTAAAGCTAATGGTCGAGAAGCAGAATTGGAGATCTTTTTCCAAGGTCCCGGAGCCGGCGGCAATCAACATAAGCCCACGGTGGTCGTTCAGATTCGGGTGACTTCATCCTATTTTAGAACCGCTTCGGGGATATCGGTGAATAGCAGCCTCGCGGAGATCAAAAAGATCTATCCACATTCTGAATCAGAAGAAGACAAGGATTGGGAGCAGAGCTTACCGCCCAGCTCGGACAAAAGCCCCAAAGAAGGTTTGGTCGACCAGGTTGCAGGAAT
>WNFJ01078087.1_pt1 | contig 20300 bp, 19 predicted proteins | sample 5400461 | NCBI WGS metagenome assembly WNFJ01 (sample SAMN13153349, study PRJNA577476) | soil metagenome | isolation source: 115 cm saprolite on Douglas fir-dominated hillslope | place: USA:California | collected 2013-09-17
GCTCGATCCGTCGTTCACGGTTCTGGACCGCGCGGATTCTGCGGATCTGATGGATCTCGTCCGCCGCGATCTGGGCCTGTCGAACGCCAAGCAGCGCTTCCCCCGAAAAGGCACGTGCCTGGCCATCTACTCGCGGGCGTTGAATGCCGAGCGGCCGCTGGAAGACTGTCTGGCGGAAGGATTTCCCTGGTGCGCGGACTGGACGGCTGAGCTGCGCAACCTGTTCCGCAAGTACGCCGAGGCCAAGCTGGCGCGGCACGTGCTCGACTACGACGATCTACTGCTCTATTGGCACTACTTGATGTCCGAGCCAGCCGCGGCGCGGCGGGTGAGCGCGCGATTCGACCACGTCCTCGTCGACGAGTACCAGGATACCAACGCGCTCCAAGCCAAGATCCTCCTCGCCCTGCGTCCCAATGGACGAGGGCTCACCGTGGTCGGAGACGACGCGCAGGCGATCTATTCCTTCCGCGGCGCCACCGTTCGAAACATTCTCGATTTTCCTCACCAGTTCGAGGGGGAAGCGGCGGTAGAGACGCTCGACCAGAATTACCGATCGACCCAGCCCATTCTCGATGCCGCGAACCAGGTGATCCGCCTTGCGGTAGAGCGGTTCACCAAGGATCTGTTCTCCACGCGGACCCAAGGCAGCCTGCCGGCGCTGGTCTCGGTTGAGGCCGAGCCGCTTCAAGTGGAATACGTCGTTGGCCGCATCCTCGAGCACCGGGAAGCGGGAGTGCTCCTCAAGGAGCAAGCCGTCCTCTTCCGCGCGGCCCACCACAGCGATGCGCTCGAGATCGAGCTCGCGCGGCGAGGCATTCCCTTCGTCAAGTACGGCGGGCTTCGGTTCCTCGAAGCAGCCCACATCAAAGACGTGTTGTGTTTCCTTCGTTGGGCGGAAAATCCTCGCGACTCGTTGGCGGCGCTGCGGGCGCTCCAGCTTTGTCCCGGAATGGGCCCGGCGTTCGCGCAGCGGGCATTCGATCACCTCCAGGCTCGGGGGTTGGCTCCCGATTCGCTGGAGGAATTTCCCCCGCCGGCGAGCGCGCGGGGAGCCTGGCAGCCGTTCTGCGAGCTCGTTGCCGCGCTGCGAAGCGCCGGCACCGCCTGGCCAGGCCAGATCGGCCGGCTTCGGAAATGGTACGAGCCCCAACTCGAGCGTCTGTATGACGCGGCGAGGGCGCGGATCGCCGACCTGGATCAGCTCGAGCAGATCGCTTCGCAGTATTCCACCCGAGAGCGGTTCTTGTCCGAGCTCACGCTCGATCCGCCCGAATTGTCCGGCGCGGAGGCGGGCCCACCGCTGCTCGATGAGGACTACCTGGTGCTCTCCACGATCCATTCGGCGAAAGGCCAGGAATGGAAGGTCGTCTATGTGCTCAATGTGGTCGACGGCTGCATTCCGTCAGACATGGCCACCGGGACCGCCGAGCAGATCGAGGAGGAGCGGCGGCTGCTCTATGTGGCGATGACCCGCGCCCGGGACTCGCTCTACCTGCTTCATCCGATGAAGATGTTCGTCACCCACCAACAGCGATTCCGGATTGCGTGTCCGCATGCTTCGAGCGCGTCGCCTTCGTTCACCCCGAGCGCCTCGACGGTCCACGTCTTGAGTCCGATCGGCGGATCGACATCGCCGAAAGAGTTCGAGCCATCTGGGATCGGTGACCTCCTCCTCGACGATCGCGCTCGAGGCTGCGCTGCACCTCCTGCGCGGCGCGCTCGCCCGTCTCGATCGCGCCGTGCACCGTGCCGGCGAAACCGGTAAGGTGCGTGGCTTCGCCGGCAAAAAAGAGCGTGTCCTGGACCGGCCTGGCCAGCTCCGCTTGATGATTGACCTGTCCCGGTGGAACGACGCAGTAGCCCCCTCGTGAAAAGCCGTCCTTCTGCCAATTGGCGATCACCGCGGATTCGAGCGACGCCTCGATGCGCCGAGGCGAGATGCCCCCGATGTGGCTCAAAGACTCGACCGCCTTGTCGACCAGCGCCTCCTTGCCGAGCACCGATAACCCAGCCGCGGCGGGTCCTCCGCTCCAACCCACCAGCATCGGATCCGGATGAGGCAGTGGCCGCCACCAGGTGGAAAACGCGGCGCCCGGCGCATGGAGGAATGGGAAGTCCCTGGGGAATCGCGCCCGACCGCGGAGCCAGAAGTGGTCGCGAAAGCGAAGCACCGCCTTGACGGGATGAATTGAATCCGACCGGGTCCTTTCGCCTTGAGCACGCCGAGCGGAAGCGTCACGATCACCCGCGACGCCTCGAAGGTGCCGCCTCCGTTTTTGGTGGCCGTCTCCACCGCAACGCGGTGAACGGACCAGCGGATCCGTTCTACCCGGGCGTTGAAATGGATCGGCGCCCCGCTTTGCTCGAGCCCCGACCTCATCCAATCGGCCAGTCGACCATAGCCTTGCATCGCCCGGTGCAGATCCTCGCCGATCTTCTTCGATGCTCGGGCCATCGTCCCGATGAACCGAGCGCTGGCCAACTCGGGATCGGCGGCGAAGAATCCTTCGACGTAGGCAAGCGCCAGCTTTCCCAGCCGCGAACGAAGATCCACTTCGCGGCGCAAAAAGCGCTTGATGCTCTCCTCGGATTTGCCAGCGCGCAGGAAAAGCTCCGCGGCCTTGCCGAAAAGCGCATCTTCCGGACGAAGCCTTCGCCGTTCGAGTACGTAGCGACGGCCGTCGGCGTCGGCGACATCGAGTCGCGCTTGCTTCAGCAGTCTCCAGAACCCGGGATGGCGGCCGTGGACGAAGTCAGCGCCGAGCTCGACCGGCGCCTCGCCATCGCGAGGGTATCGGGTCCAGATCCGACCACCCACGCGGTCCCGCCCTTCGACGATCGCGACCTTGACGCCCGCGGCCTGGAGCTTTCGCGCCGCGGCGAGTCCCGCCGCCCCAGCTCCCAGAATCAGAACGTCAACTTCCGCCGTGCCCATCTTGGCTACAATGTATCGCCGGCAGGATCGATGTGTCGTCTCAGCGTCCTTTGGGATGCAGCAAGTCTCGTCGTCTTTGCGTTGCGGCAGGAGTCAACGTTCTTTTGCGGCACCTCCCAACGTCCTTGCGTTGCGGCGGCACCTCTCAATCTTGCGTTGCGGCGGCAAGTCCCGCGGAGGCACGCTCGACCCTCTGCTGGGCATCCTCCAGCTCTTTTCGCCGGGCGAGAACCTCCGCCTTCGCCTGGTCCGCGTCCATCCGGGCCTTGTCCGCCGCGAATTGAGCGCGCTGTACTTGCTCGGCCAGCCGCTGAGCCTTCTCTTCCGCCTTCCGCAGCGATGCGGACTGGGCGTTTGCCGCGTGCTGAGCGGCTTTGAGCTCGGCGCGTGCGATCTCGCGCTCCCGCTGTTGCGCCTTTCCCGCCACCTTGGCGTCCTTTCCCTCCGCCTTGGCCGCCTTTCCCGCGGCGTTTCCCGCGGCCTTTCCGGGAGCTGGAGCTCGAGCCGCCGGGGAGATCGAAAACGCGCCGCCGGGACTGGGAAAGCCCTCGGGATCGACCTCTTTCGTCAACCGTCCGGCGCGAAGCAGCTCGCCAAAGTCTCCGCTTCCGGTGGCAATCGCGTGCAACGTCGACTCAATCCGCCCGAGCAACGAGGAAGTGTCCTTCCGATCGGCTTCCGACAGGATATCTCCCGCGGCTCGAATCAAGTCCCGCAGGACCTGTCGCTCCGCGTGCGCGGAGGCCCTCAGCTCGTCTGCCGAGTCGGGTCCCCCACCTAGACCGCGCTGTGACCCCCGGAGTCGCTTCCCCGCTTCAAGCAGCGCGGTGACCTTTTCCGGCTGGCGGCGCGACAGCTGGTTGATCGTCCAGACCGCCACCGATGGCCTGCCCAGGGCCTTGATCTCCGAAGCGGCTTTGCGATTCCCGCTCGCCTGGAGCCCGGAGACCAGCTCATTGCGAGCGGCGACGAATTTCTCCGGAGGAACGGCGAACAACGGGTCCGCGGCGTCGTCGCCCGGCGCATCAACCACCCGGCTCTCCGCTTCGGGACGCTTGGGTCGAGCCATCTAAAGCCCTCCGCTTGGGATCCGCTGCACTCTAATGCTGAAGAAGCAATTGCGCATACAGCGCGGAATCCACATTTCCTCCGCTGACGATGCAGGCGACCCGCTTGCCCGCGAACCGCTCCGGCGCCTGCAGAACCGCGGCCAGGGAAAGCGCGCCGGTCGGCTCCGCTTTCAGATTGGCGAGCTCGAAGAGCATCCGGACCGCCCGCGCGATGTTCCCTTCGTCCACTTCGACGATTTCCGCCGCGCCCTGCTGGAGGATCGCGAAGTTCAACTTGCCCAAGGATAGGGTACGAGCTCCGTCACAAAGCGTGTTCGGCTCCTGGTCGTTGGCGCAGAGTTTTCCGGACCTGAGCGACCGGGCGGCATCGTTCGCCAAAAGTGGCTCCGCTCCCACCACTTCACAGGTCTTGGCGAGCAGATCGCGGGCCACCACCACTCCCGATGAAAGGCCCCCGCCGCCGACCGGAACGACGACGCAGTCAGGCCCCTCGCGGACGAAGAGCTCGGCTCCCAGGGACGAATTGCCCGCCACCACATAGGGATCGTCGTACGGCGAAACGACCTGGGCCTCGGGATGGGCGTGGCGAAGCTGCTCGATCCGAGCGGCTCGAGAGATCAGATTCGTGTCGATCAGGTCGACCGTTGCCCCGGCATCTTGAACCGCGCGGATCTTCACTTGAGCCGACCGCGCGGGCATCACCACGGTGCATCGTTTTCCCGTCCTCGATGCCGCCAGCGCCAGGGCGGCGCCGAAATTCCCCGACGAGGCGGTGAGCAGATGCGAGGACTGGCTGTGCAGGGCGACGGAAAGCGCGGCGCGATACTTGAAGCTGCCGGTGTGCTGAAAGGTTTCACTCACCAGCAAAAGCCCGGGCTTGAGCTGAAGGGCGCGGTTGAGGCGCTCCGACTCGATGAACGTGGTGGCGTTCACCTCGGAGCGCAAGACGGACCAGACGAGGCGGGGATCGAGCGCGAGCAACCGCGAATCGCCGATCATTACAGCTTGGTGCGAGGCGACTTCCGCTCGAACTCGCGCAACAGCTGAACCACGGGCTTTGCCTTGGAGTTGTTCGGGCAGGACAGCACGAACGTCTCGTAGCTCAGGGCGCCTTTGGATTGATCCTGGACTTTGGCCCACGCCGAACCCAGGTACAGGTGAACCACTGCCGCGTTCGGGTCGATGGTCAACGCGAGCTCAAGCTTCTTGATCGCATCCCCGACCTGCTCTTGTCGCAACAGATCCCGGGCATCGTTGAGCGCGGTCGAGGCGTCATCGTCTTCCAGCGGCTCCGCGCAATGCGCGTCGGGAATCGTCTTCCCGCCAAACACGGCGCCCGACCACGCGTTCGCCGACGAGCCTCCGGGCGAGGAGCTCTTGCCCTTGCCGCCGACGACGCGAAGTCGGTAGGTCTGCAGTTTGCCGTCGGCGCTGTAGATCGAGAGGGTGCCTTCGCCCTCCGCTTTCCCGGTCACTTGAACTCGAGAGTCTTTCAGAATCTGAATGTCGGCGATTGCCGGGTTGTCTAGACCGGTGCCCTGCGCTCGACCGGTGGTCAGGACTCGCGAGTCGCCCACCTTGAGCTTAAGCTCCGCCGCGCTGGCCCACGAGCCCGCCAGGCAGACAAGACTCAACAGCAACCACGGATTTTTCGCTCGCATGCGGCTACCTCGTTGAAACGTTCTTCCCGATAAAGATCGCACTTGTATACACAAAAATACATCCCGACCAGCGCGGACCGTGGGTGCCGTTTGACCCAAGCGGAGACCCCGAGCAGAGAAATGCAACCCCGACCCCCGGCCGGTGTCTCCTGAGGAGAAGGCGCAAAGCAGCCAGTACTCAACAGTCGTCCCGGGTCCGGCATCCGCCTGGCTCGTTTTCGGCGGTACCCTGCACTGCGGCTTCTGAGGAGCGCACATGCAGATCCGCAAATTATTCCGGGTTCTCGTCGCAGGCGGCGCCATTCTCGGCGGCGTTATTGGCTGTGGCGGGTCAGACAACAGCCAGGGTCAGACGAGCTCACCGACCACCGGGGGCGACGGCGGTACCAACCCGGACGGTGGAATGCCTGGCGGAGGCGGAACCCACGGTTGGTGAAGAGAACGGGCCAGAGCGAGCTTTCGCAGTCGTTGCGCCAGATCGTGGCCGAGGCCTGGACTTTTCGCTTCAACGTCGAGCGCGAGGCGGCAATCCGCTTCGAGCGATTGGCGAAGAGGCTCGAAGGAGTTGGAGCCCTGCCGGCGGTCGTTGAAATGACGTTGCGCGCTTCGCACGACGAGGGGCGCCACGCCAGACACTGTGTCGATTTGGCCCGCCGGTACGGAGCCGCCTTGATTCCTGACGAAATCTCGGCCCCGGAGATCGCTCCGCCGGGGCTCGGCGAGCGGGAACGGGTCCTCTACGAAGTTGTGGCGGCCTGTTGCATCACCGAGACGGAGAGCACCAGCGTTCTCACCACGCTTTTCAATGAGGCGACCGATTCCCGGCTGCACCTCATCCTCCGCCAGCTCTTGCGCGACGAGGTCGGCCACAGCAGGCTGGGTTGGGCTCACCTGGCGCACGAGAGCACCCGCGGCGACGTCCAGTATCTGGGCGGGTTGATCCCCAAGATGCTCGAAGTCTACGCGGACGACGGGCTCTTCGGGGCCGCCCCGACCGAGCTCGAAGCGCCCGAGCTGCTCAACCACGGCGTGCTTCCCCATTCGATGAAGCGGAGCATCTTCACGCTGACCCTGCTCGAAGTGGTGTTCCCGGGGCTGGAGAGTTTCGGCGTACCCAGCGGCCCCGCGCGCGAATGGCTCGTTCGCAAGACGTCCCCGCCACCGCAGCCCCCGGCCCAGCAGGCGCTATGACGGCATCGAGGGAGTCGAGCCGTCCGGCCCATCCCTGAAAGGGGCGGCGCCGTATTGACGAAGCAGGTTGAGCAGGGCGTATGGATGAACCGGCTTGGAGAGGAATGCTTCCGCCTTGCACTGCCGTCGCTGCTGAGGCGTGAGGTCCGCGCCGGAGATCGCGATCACCGGGATGTTCCATAGGTCCGGGTTATCCTTGATGATCTCCAGGAATTGCCAGCCGTTCATGTCGCTGCGCAGCAGAAGATCGAGAATGATGATCTTCGGGCGCGGACCCGCTTGAACAAACTCGAGGGCCCGGCTGCCGCCATCGAAGATGTCCACGTCATAACCTCGCGCGCGCAACCAATCGGCGAGCACTTCTCGAGTGTCTCGCTCGTCTTCGACAATCAGGATTCGACTCTTGAACGCCATCGCACCACCCGCCGTGGGGCGGAACTTAGACACTGCAGTTACCGCCGGGGAGCCGGGGGCTTCCTTCGAACGCGATCCCCACCCGACCCCGCTTACGGCGGTGGCAGATAGGTAACAGTCAGCAGCGGTTGAACTGTCGGGTCGGCGTTCTCCCGGGTGTCGAAGCGCTTGGCGGTCTGGGGCATACCCTCGAAGTTGGTCGCGATCAGGAGCCAACCGAAGTTCGTACCCGGCTGGTCAAGCCATCCTTGCGCGTCGCTGACCGTCCCGACGTCGGACCAGCTATACGTTCCAACCTGGTCCACGGTGGTGGTTGCGCTCGGAGCTACAGCGAAGTCCCCTCCCGGGAGGTCCCAGAATTGCGTATCGAAGAACGTGTGCAGCCAGGTCGCGTCTCCTGGTGTCGCCGGGCCACCCGCGCCTTCACTGCCCGGAGCGACCGACGTTCCTTCGCCCCAATCCTGAAGCGCCGCGCTTAAATCGACATCAATCGCAGCGCTCACAGTCATTGACATGTTCAGCTTCAGCACCGCGCTTTGGATGGTTGAGCCGGCCGGGATGTTCCCGGCGATGTCGAAGGCAACCAAGGCTCGCCTCCGCAGCCCGGCGCCCGTCGTGCCCACGAACATGTGCTGACCTGCCCCGTCGCTCAACATTCCCAGGTTGTCCTCGAACAGCGTGTTGTCCTTCATCGAGGGAATATCGACCGCGAGGGCGACGACCGCTGGCATGTAGGTGACCGCGAGCAGCGGCTGCGCGGTCGGATCGACATTTTCCCTGGTGTCGAAACGCTTGGCAGTCTGCGGCAGATGCTCGAAGTTGGTCGTGATGATGCTCCAGCCGAAGTTGGTGCTGGGTTGGTCGAGCCATCCCTGGACATCGGTTACCATCCCGACGTCGGACCAGCTGTACCTCCCGACCTGGTCCACGGTGGTCGTTGCGCTCGGAGCCACGACGGAGTCGCCCCCTTGCAGGGTCCAAAGCTGCGTATCGAAGAAGGTGTGGAGCCAGGTCGCGTCTCCCGGTGTGGCGGGGGCACCCGCGCCTTCTTCGCCATAGCCAACGGACGTCCCTTCACCCCAATCCTGGGTGGCAGCGCGCAGGTCGACGGCGATCGGCGTCGCCGTCCCCGCGGTCCTAGACATGTTCAGCGTCAGAACAGCGCTCTGGATCGCCGAGCCGGCGGGGATGTTCCCGGCGATGTCAAAGGCGATCAGCGCTCGTCTTAGAAAGCCAGCGTTCGTCGTGCCGACGAACATGTGCTGACCGGCCCCGTTGCTCAGCATCCCCAGGTCGTCCTCGTACAGCGTGTTGTCCTTCATCGAGGGGATGTTGATCTGGACCTGGGCGATCGCGGCCGCGCTCGCCGCCACCACAAACAAAGATGCGACCACGCCACAGTGTTTCAAAAGCCTCATTCTCTGCCTTTCGAGACGCATCCACCGCACAATACCCCTCCAATCTAAACAAACGAGCCGCAAGTCCGTTAAAAGGCCTTCTCATGGCAAGCAGAGCGGTTGAGCAAGCGCGGGGCGTTGCGGTGCGGTGCCCGGGAGAGCGGCGATGAGCTATCCTCCCCGACTCTCTCATCTCGCGACGCGGGCCGTCCTGATCGCCAAGTTTCGACCGGCCTTTGCCGAAGCCCACGGGCTGGCCGACGAAGATGCCGATCAGAGGCTCGAGTCGGCCTTCTCCGGATCGCTTCACACCGATCTTCTGTCGGCCACCTGGTCCGCGATGAAGGCGCTCAAGCCTCGCCTGAGCGAAAGCGAGTTGCTTGACCGGGTCGCTCAAACGTTAGGCGAGCGTCCTCTTCGACCGGGCAGGACTCCGAAAGCAACCCCGGCGTGGAGCGCTTTTTTCGTCCTCGCCGACATCCAGGCAGGCATCGCCAGCGACGCTGCGCGCCGGGTGATGGAAAGCGCCCAGGGGCGGAAAATGATCGCCGAGGGATTGAGCGAAGCGGGACGCTTCCTCGCCGCCGAGCTCCTTCGCGGCCCATGAATCTTGCGGCCTAGCGAAGCTCCTCGATCAAGTTTCTCGGCTCCGTTCCGCGGTCCTCCACCACCGCGAAGCGGATGCTGCCCACTTCGCGTTCGTCCTCGGTCTCGACCTGCACCTTCCAACGCCCGGGAGCAAAATTCCGCTTGTAGGCGATGCCGCGCCACCCCTCGTCCTGACCGCCGGTGATGGTGAGCGGAATGGCATCAGTCCGGACCCAGCCGGCCTTCGAATCCTCGTAGGCCCAGCGGATTTTGACGCCGTCCCGGAATTTGCGCGGGGCAAAAATGCGCACGACGCAGAAGACCCGGTCGCCCGGTCTCGCGAGGAAGATTTCGTCGCCGTGCTCCCAGATTCTCCACCACGGCCTCTGGTGCGCAACGCGCACTCGATCGCCCTCTCTCTGGGCCTGGTGATAGATGCCGATCCACTTCAACGACAGCGGGACGGGCGGCACCACGTGGAGGAAGTAGAGGAGCAAAAGGACGCCCTGCACCGCGAGCGACGGAGCCACCGCACGGCCAAAAGTCCAGCCGGGGTTGGGCGTCCACTTCGAAGAAACGCGCCACAGGACATAAGAGACGGCCGCCGACGCACACGCCGCGAGCACGAAGAGGTAGGGGCTCAAGAAACCGGCAATGAGCGGTAGGAGATAGGCAAGGTATGAGGTGAGCGCGAAGCCATGGAGCGCGACGCGCATCGGGGGCCCGAGGCGACGGAACCGCGGCATCTCATTGGCCACCAGCACGGCGCCGAGAGCGAGCATGAACCCGAAGGCGACGGCGCCCGAGGATGCCTTGAAATAGAAGACCAGAAAGGCGTTGAGCAGGGTCCCGAAGAGAAAGTGGATCATTTCGTGGCGGAAGTGCAGCACCCTCGCCCAGAACCCCGCGCTCGGCGTCGATTGGTGATGGTGGTAATGGTGGTCCACCACCAGCAGCGCGGAAAGCAGCACCAGATAACTGCCCTGATGGATCAGCATCAGCGAGCTGTCGATTCGTTCGACCAGCAAGAGGTCGAAGCAAAACCCGCCGAGAAAGAAGAGCAGCATCTCCTTCTTGCGGTGCCTCTCGCGCAAGGCCTTTAACCGGGCAAGGAGGTTTGCCTCCCTCCGCTGCTCCGCAGGGGGCATAGCGGCCAGCTCAAGCTGTCCCGGCTCTTCGATCTGGGGCGCTGCCTCGGTGCGAAGGTCCATGCCGATGGCCCGATTGTATCCAGCTCCGCGATCGCCACGAAGTCGGGGGAGGCGGCAGCCCAGGGCAGCATTCCTCCCCGGGTGCCCACATTGCTCCGGGGAGAAAGGAGACGTCATAGACGCACAGTTGCCGCCAAACCTTACCGCGCAGGCGTCGGCGATGGTATGTGGCAACTTCCCGCCCGAGGGCGGCGGCCGGGAAGACCACGACGATGCGCGGCGTCCAGTCCCTCAATCTCTGGTGGTTTCTCAGGTTGCGCTGGGGTGCGATCGCCGCCCAGCTCCTGATTTTTTTCGCGGGCGACCGCTTGATGAGCGTCGCGGTGCCGGTCGGGGCGATGCTGCTCATCATTGCGATCGAGATCGCCAGCAACCTCGGCTTCATGCTCTGGGCACGGCCAGCCGAAGCGGTTCCCGGATGGACTGTCGCGGGGCTGATGGCGCTGGACACCGTCCTGCTTTCCGCGCTGCTCTACGTCACCGGCGGCGATTCGAAGACCTTCGCGGTGTTGTACCTGGTGAACATCGCTCTGGCCGCCGTCCTGCTCGATCCCCTCTGGACCTGGATTCTCACGATTTTCACCGCGATCTGCTTCGGGGCGCTCGTCGTGGCCAGCGCCCGCGCTCCGGCGCAAAATTTGAGCTCCGATCCACTCGAGTGGCAGCTGCGAGAGCTCTGGCTGGCCTACGCCGTGGCGGCCTCGCTGATCGTCTACTTCGTTCAGAGGACGGTTGGGATGCACCGCGATTTGCAGGCCGCCGCGGACACATTGAGACAGTCCGCCGAACGACGGGAGAAGCTCGCCTCGCTGGCGACCCTTGCCGCCGGCGCGGCGCATGAGCTTGCCACCCCTTTGTCCACGATCGCCATCGTATCCAAGGAGCTCGAGCACCAGCTCGAGCGCAGCACCCCACCCGCCTCGGCGATCCAGGATGCCCGGTTGATCCGCCAGGAAGTGGAGCGGTGCCGCGGTATTTTGACCCAGATGGCCGCGGACGCGGGAACGAATGCCGCCGAGCCGCTGGAAAAACTGTCGATCGAAAGGGTCATCGAGCGTTCGCTTACCCTCATCGCGGAGCGGGATCGCGTCCAGCTCTCGATCGCCCCTTCCGCCCTCGGGCGTTCGCTCGACGTTCCCCCCCGGGCGCTGTCCCAGGCGCTTCACGCGCTCCTGAAAAATGCGCTGCAGGCTTCGATGAACGGCGACGTCGCGTTGCGCGTGACCGCGCAGGTCAATGCCTTGCGCATCGCCGTCGCGGACGGGGGCCCTGGAATGTCGGCGGACACCCTGGCGCGCGCCGGCGAGCCTTTTTTCACCACCAAGGAACCTGGCCGGGGGATGGGTCTCGGCCTGTTCTTGAGCCGGTCGCTGGTGGAGCAGTTGGGCGGCACTCTGGAGATCGCCTCGGCGATCGGGCGCGGGACCGAGGCCACGATCGTCCTGCCATTTCGCTAAACGGCTTTCAAGTCGTTGGGGGAGCCTTTTGCAGCTTGCGCTGGAGCGAACGCCGATGAATGCCCAGACGTCGAGCCGCTTCCGAAACATTGCCACCGCAATCGGAGAGCACGCGTTGGATGTGCTCCCACTCCGCCCGGGCAAGCGACGGGGTCGACAGCTCGTCGGCGCCGGCGAGCGCCGCCCCTCCGTCGCGATTGAAGGCGGCGATGATCTCATCCGCATCCGCCGGCTTGGTCAGGTAGTGGCTGGCCCCGGCCCTCATCGCTTCGATCGCCGTGGCAATGCTGCTGTATCCGGTGAGCACCACGATGCGACTGCCCGGGTCCTTCGCCTTCAGGGCGCGAACCAGCTCCAGCCCTGAGCGTCCCGGCATCCGCAGATCCACCACCACCAGCTCGGGCGACTCCACGGCGCAGCTGGCGATAGCCTCGTCATAGCTGCCGGCGACCGACACGTCGAAACCGCGCTCCCGAATCGCTCGCGCCAGGCGCCCCCGGAGGACGGGATCGTCATCGACAAGGAGGAGCGTCGGCGCTGGATCGTTCAGCAGACGTCCGGTTCGGCCTGGATCGGTCACCTGGACAACTTCCTACCCAACCTTGGCTTACCACTCCAGAGCCCCCCCTTGCGGACGCGCACCGCGGACCCCACTCATTGGCGCAGGGAACGAAGATGATACGGTCGTGGGTGGTTCTTCTCTCAGTCGGTCTGTCGGCGTTGTCCCCTCTGCCGAAGGCCAGGCCGCCGTCGCCTCCGCGCGAGCAGGCTGCGGTCCTTGAAGACGACACCATGGGAACGGACGCTTGCCTTAAGAAACGGGTGGATCGCTGCGGGTGCCACCGCGTATTCGGGCGGCGGCACTGCCACCCGAACCGACAAACGGATTGGTGCGATGCGTTTGCCTTCATGCCGGGAGACGGCGAAGGGGACCCCCGTCACGGCGTGGCGGGATTGTAGAGCGACAGTCCGCGCACGTTCTCGTCGATCCGAAGCGGGTGGCGAAGCGAGGGCATAGTTCGCTGTTCGCAATCGGTCCGGTCGCAAACGCGACAGGTGACACCGACCGGAACCGCGCTGTCCATGTTTTCCAGATCCACCCCGTCGGAATACACCAGCGCTCGGGCATCGCTGACCCTGCACCCGAGCCCGATCGCCTGCACCGGGTGCACCGAGTGATAGCCTCCACTGTCGCGGTGAATCGTGCGCGCGAGGCAGAAATAGGAAACGCCCTCCGCCATGCGCGAGAGCTGAATCCGGATCATTCCCGGGGTGAGGAAAGCGGCAAAGATGTTCCACCTCGCGCAAACGCCGCTGAATCGGGGGAAGCGAATCCCCGACGCGCTGAACCTCTTGGAGATATTTCCCGCGACGTCGATCCGGATCATGTGAAAGGGGACGCCCTCCGCTCCGGATCGGCGCAGCGTGGTCAATCGGTGGCAAACCTGCTCGAACCCGACGCGGAACCGCCGGCCGATGACGTCGATGTCGTAACGCTCCTCTCGAGCGGCTTGCAGGAAGGGCGCGTAAGGCATCAGCACCGCCCCGGCGAAGTAGTTCGAGAGGGCTATCCGCGCCAGCGAGCGGGATTCGGTGGTGGTCAAGGTCGGATCCGCGACCAGAGAGTCCAGCTCGGCGCGCTGGGAGAGCAGCCCGGTCTGGTGCGCGAGCTGGAAGAGGCGACTTCGCGTGGGCAGCAATTCGGAGAGCGTGAGGACGTTGCTGTCGGGATCAAACCGCCTGAGCGTTCCGCGCTCGGTGCCGCTGCGCGCGATCCGCACCTGGACCCGATGCTCTTTTTCAAGGTAGCGAACGAGCTTCGGATACAGCTCTTCGCCGTCCAGTCGCGCATCCCGCCAAATCCGTTCCGCGCCCGCCTCCAGCGCGGGGAAATGGTTCATGTGCCGCTGGATCAGGTCGCTGACCTCCTCGGAAGGCAGGTGCGAAAGGTCGGTGCCGGCCAGCTCGTGGTCTTCCGAGACCCGGGTCGAGAGGTTCTCAACCGTCTGTCGCGTTCCCTTGTACGCGCGATACAGTCGCAGCACCGCCCGGGCGGCCCCGGGGCTGGCGGTGGCCACCTCGCGAACCTCGGTCGAGGTGAGGGTGTCCGACTCGAACAGCGGATCGGCGAAGGCTTCGAAGAGATCGGCCACCAGCCGGGCGTCGTCATCGCCGGCAAAGGAGTGCAAATCCACCTTGAATACCTGCGCCAACTTGATCAGCAGCCCGGCGGGCAGCGGGCGACGGTTGGCTTCGATCAGGTTCAGGTAGCTGGGCGAGATTCCAAGCCGCTCCGACAGCTGAACCTGCGTCAAGTTCTCCCGGCGGCGAAGGGAACGTATCTTGGCCCCAAATCGCGGCCCCTCGCTTTGTCGCGCGCGCTCCACCATCCCTTGGCTCCTCGAAATTGACAAACATTACAGCTTGACCAGCTGTAAACCAAATCCCTTTACACTCACTGCTGGCCGGGCGTTGATTCTGCGCGCCCTTCACATCATTTTCAACGCGACCGTTTACTCACAAGGGGAGTTCGCATGTCGCTTGAGTTTCCAGACGTCAAGACGCGCCGTTCCACCACTTCGCCCGCCAAAGAGTCGCGGTTCGACGGCGTCCATCGCCCGTACTCGAAGGCGGATGTCCTGCGGCTCCGGGGAAGCCTGAAGGTCGAGCACACACTTGCATCCGTGGGCGCACGCCGACTGTGGGAGCTTTTGCACGAGGAGGACTATGTGCCTGCCCTGGGCGCTCTGACCGGCAACCAGGCGGTGCAGATGGTGCGCGCGGGCCTGAAGGCGATTTATCTCAGCGGGTGGCAGGTGGCGGCGGACGCCAACACCGCCGGACAGATGTACCCGGATCAGAGCCTCTATCCGGTGGACAGCGTCCCCGAGGCCGTTCGGCGAATCAACGCCTCACTCCAGCGCGCCGACCAGATCGACCACTCGGAGGGCAAGAGCGAGCGCTACTGGTACGCTCCGATCGTCGCCGACGCCGAGGCTGGATTTGGCGGTCCGCTGAACGCCTTCGAGCTGATGAAATCGATGATCGACGCGGGAGCGTCAGGGGTGCACTTCGAAGATCAGCTCGCTTCGGAAAAAAAGTGCGGGCACATGGGCGGCAAGGTCCTCGTTCCCACGGGTCAGTTCATCCGAACGCTCACCGCTGCCCGGCTGGCCGCCGACGTGGTGGATGTTCCCACCGTTCTCATCGCCCGGACCGACGCCCAAAGCGCCAAGCTCATCACCAGCGACGCGGACGAGCGGGATCGCCCCTTCATCGACGCGCGCCTCGGCCGGACTCCCGAGGGATTCTTCCACTTGAAAGGCGGCTTTGAGTGCGCGATCGCCCGGGCGATTGCCTACGCTCCGTACGTCGACCTCGTCTGGTGCGAAACCTCCACCCCGAACCTCGCCGAAGCGAAGCAGTTCGCCGAAGCGGTTCGCGCCAAGTACCCGCACAAGATGCTGGCGTACAACTGCTCGCCTTCGTTCAATTGGCGAAAGCACCTGGATGAGCAGACGATCGCCCGGTTCCAACGCGAGCTCGGCAGCATGGGCTACAAATTCCAATTCGTCACGCTCGCCGGTTTCCACTCGCTCAATTTCGGGATGTTCCAGCTGGCCCGCCAATACAGAGATCGCGGCATGACTGCCTATTGCGAATTGCAGCAGGCGGAGTTCGCCGCCGAAAAAGACGGTTACTCGGCGACCAAACACCAGCGCGAGGTTGGCACCGGCTACTTCGACAAGGTGACCGAAGTGATTTCGGCAGGCAGCACCTCTACCCTGGCGCTCGCCGAATCGACCGAGGAACAGCAGTTCCAGTAACCGGAAGCGGCTGGGTTCATTTCGCCGCCTCATCCCATTCCTGGCCGCCGCGCTCGATCGCCGCGGCCAGGTCTTCGGGGAGAAGAAATCGGCGGTGGATCGCCTGCAGAGCCGCCTCGGTGAACCGACCGAGGTATTGCTCGCGCCCGGTGTATCGCTCCGCCACGGAGAGCCTGGGGTCACCTGCCCTCTCCCGATCCGCTTTCGTCTTCGCGAAGGGAATGTACGAGCCGATAAAGCTCACCCGTTCCTCGGGCGCGCCGATGCCCGGATCGCGGAGGTTCCAACCGGTATAGGTGGCCAGCGGAACGGCAAGCTCCGGGATCTGCACTCCACCGGTGTCGTTCCCATCGGCGTTCACCTGAGGCACCAGGGTAACAAACGATTTGCCGACCAGGGGCGGCACCTCGGTGATCACCCCGGAGCGAAACGAGCGCCCGAAGTCGATGGCGTAGGCTCGGTGCGCGGTCGCCGGGGGGTGGATCCCGGGGATGGCCGGAAACCGCAGCTCGGTCAATGCGACGAGGGTGCCGGTGGCGATGCGTGGATAGGCGCTCGGCGGCGGCATCTTTTCGCCGCGGACCCAATCGTCGAGGTCGGTGATCAGCGCGCGCCAAAGCCAGACGACGGGATTGGGGGTCAGCGAGCTCGCTGAAAGCGGGCGGAAAAGGGCCGGAGAAATGCTGTAAGCCGGCAAGAAAGTAGATGCGCACGTTCTCCGGAGGCTCGATGTCGGTCTTTCCATCGGGTGAGGTGTGGATGAGCGAGCCTGCCCGGGACCAATATTCATACGAGGTATTCGTGTAGAAGATCTTCGGCAACGTCTTTGAGGCAGCCGGCGCGTCCAAAAGCCCCTCGGCGACGCCGCCATTCGGATTTTTCAAAGCGCTGTCTGTGAAAGGGTAGAGATCGGTCGGATAGTAAAGCGATGACATCGGCTGGCCGTCCCTCGAAGGTTGGGCGAACCGATGGTTGAAGCTCCCCCGCCCCGCCCCGGCGACATGCGCGATCACCCCGTCGAAAACCTGACGCCCTTCTTCGTCGGCATTGAAGTCTTGATACAAGAAATGACGGAGAAATCGCCCGCTTTGAGATATTCCGAGCGCTTCCGCGCGGCTGATCGGCACCGGCGACTTGGCGTCGTATTTGAGATAGGAGACGAAATCTCGCGCCGCGGCGAAGCCCAGGCCAGCGACCACCGGGGTTTTCGCGGCGTAGATCAACTCGTAGATCCGCGGTTCGAATCCGGTCTCCAGATGCACGAATCTCAAGTCGTCGACCAATTTCCCGTCGACCTCGCGCGCAAACTTCCACTGCCCGGGCGGAATCCGCCGGCGTTGCCCGCTCGGCGTATCCCGGACCGTGAGGGCGTTGCTCGGATGGCGCGGATCGGACCCCGGGTATTCCACGCCGCCGATGCGGCCGACGATGAAGTGGCCGAGCGGATGATCCTTTGTTTTTTTGGCAACCACGAAGTCCGAGCGAACCATGCCCGTCAGAGGAGCCGAGGCGGTGCCGGCGGTGGGCGCGTCAAGTCGCATCAATCCCCGGTCGTCGGCGACATCGAATTGCCAACCCAGCCACGCCACGGTGAAGCCCTGTCGCATCAAGAAGCCGTCACCGAAATCGGCGGCGCCGGTCGGATCCACCGCGCCGCCGGCCCGGTTGACCAAACGAAGAATCCCCTTCCCGCCCCGGTTCGGTATTTCCAGGAGAAGCGATCCATTCCCGCGGCCATCCTCCTTGGGCTTGAGAATGAAGATGTCCGCGGAGAACTCGACTTCGCCCTTGCTGTTGAAATGGGATTTGTCCAAATCGACGATCTGCTTGTTGTGAGGATTGTCCGGCCGCACCGAGAAGTAGGCCTTGCCGACGATCTTCTCGTAAGGCCCGGCCAACCCGAAACTCCTGCCGCCGATCACATTGGCGCGAGACGAGACTTCGATTCGATCGAGACGGGCTTCGGCGTTCGCGGCCAGGGCGACGATCAAAAGGATTGGCGTTGGGCGCAACCGACGTCTCCTTTGGCCTGGCGAGCGACTCAACGGGCCGCGGGCGCGCGTGGATAACAACCCAGCAGGCGGACGCTTTCCGTCACTTCCCCCAGATTCGAAAGCGCGCGCGCGACCGGGGGATCGGCGCTGTCGCCGAGCAGGTCGAGATAGAACGAGTACTCCCAGGGTCGCCCCTCGATCGGGCGCGACTCGATCTTGCTGAGATCGATGTCCCTCAGGGCGAACACCGCCAGGGCCTTGAAGAGCGCTCCCGGCCGGTTTCCCAGCTGGAATACCACCGAGGTTTTCCGGGCGCTGGCCTGGTCCGGCACCTTGATTTCCTGGGCTCGCTCGGGGCGGGCGAGCAGCAGGAATCGGGTGAAATTCTGAGCGTGATTTTCGATCGCCGAAGAAACAATCTGCGCCCCGTGGACGGTTGCCGCCGAACGTCCGGCGATCGCCGCCTCGTCGGAACGCCGGCGCTCCATCACCATCTTGACGCTTCCCGCGGTGTCGTAGGCCGGCACCGCTTCCATCTGCGGATGGGTGCGCAGAAACCGCTCGCATTGGGCAAGGGCGACCGGGTGCGAATAGACGCGCCGCACCGCCTCGAGAGAGACCCCCGGGGGGGTGATCAGGTGGTGCACGATCTTGAGATTCGCTTCGCCGATGATCGTCAGCGCATGCTCGAGCATCAGATCATAGTTCTTGTGGACCGAACCGGCCAAGCTGTTCTCGATCGGCACCGCCGCGCAATGCGCGCCGTCTTTGGCGACCGCCTCGAACACTTCTTCGAACGTCCGGTGCGGCACCGCTTCCGCTTCTGGCCCGAGGAGCGTGCGCGCCGCCTCTTCGCTGTACGCCCCGCGCTCGCCTTGGAATGCGACCCTGATCGTCGGCTTGGCCAGAGAAGGCATCGAGTGACAATACGCTGGACCCGCCTGGAAGGACAAAGGTAGTTTTCCAGATCCGTGGTTGATTCAGTTTCCAACGCACGCGTCTTTCTCCTCTCGCCGGCGAACTGCTCGGGCGAGCGCGCGCGGCTCCTGCTTCGCTCCGGCGCGAGCTTCGCGCTTGCTCGCCAGCTGCAGTCGAGCGCCGGCGCCCGCCTAAGAGATGTCTTCGAGTTCATGAGCGGGCTGTACTTCCGCGGAAAGCTCGCTTACGTGGATCGCTTCGCTCGGCCGCCGGCGCGAGGCGCGGGGGCGCTGGTGATCACCGCCGGGGCTGGCTTACTCGACCTGGATCAGCGGGTCGGTCCCGACGATCTGCGCCGCTTCGCGGACGTGCCGATCGATCCGAGAGATCCGCGCTACCGGGCGCCGCTGGAGCGGGATGCCCGGACACTGGCAAAGAGGCTGGGCGAGGGAGGCGAAACGGTATTGCTGGGCAGTATCGCCACCCGGAAGTACAGCGAGATTCTGCTCGGGATTTTCGCGGACAGGCTGCGTTTCCCGACTGCCTTCGTTGGCCGGGGTGACATGAGCCGAGGCAGCCTGATGCTTCGCTCCGCCCGCGACGGCCGCGAGTTGGAATACCTGCCGGTGCCCGGCGAGCCGGTGCATGCCGAGAAAAGCGGGGGACGGGTGAGCTCCGATTTGGCTCCCGGCTCGGAGCGAATCAGAGGCCGTCGGTTCCAGTAATTGCCGACTCAATTGCCGGCGACTGGACAGCGACCGGTTGACGCGACATCGCCACCCGATCCTTGCCTGCCCGTTTGGCCGCGTAGAGGGCCGCGTCGGCATCAAGAAACAAATCTTTGTCGTCGCCTTCAAAGGAGTGCATCGCCACCCCGGCCGAGGCGGTGATCCGCTCCGGCGGATTGGTATTCGGGAGGGGATTTTCTTTGAGACCGACCAGAATCCGCTCCGCGACGCGACGGGCGTCCTCGAGCCCCGCACCCGGACAAATGATCGCGAACTCCTCTCCCCCGATCCGGCAGGCGATATCCACCATGCGGATGGATCGGGAAAGCACGCTCGCACCATGGGCGAGCGCCCGGTCTCCGGCCGCGTGGCCAAAGCGGTCATTGATCCGCTTGAAGTTATCAAAATCGATGATCACCAGCGCGAGGGGCTGATTCTGGCGATCCGCGCGGGCGAGCTCCACCGGAAGCACCTCGTTGAAGTATCGCGCGTTGCGCAGGGATGTCAGCGCATCGGTGACCGCGAGCCCTTGCAGCTCCGCGTTGACCGCCACCAACCGGTCCGCCACGAGTCCAAGAAACACGCCGAAGGAGGTGAACGCGATCAACGTCCCCACGGCGAGGTACAGATAAAAGAACCGATGCGCCTCGAAGTCTGCCCCAAAGCCTCCGGCCGCCTCTCCGGTCATTCTTCTCAACAACAGGCAGCCCACCGGCGCGCCCAATGCCAAGGCGAAACCAAACCCGCCATATACAACCCAGCGACGGACCGATTTCACCGGACCTCGATCAGCAGGGGAAGACAACGAGAGTAGAGGGGACACTGGCTCTTGGTCAGAATACATACTTCTGGTCGCTTCAGCCTTCAACAAGGGTTGTCGCTAACCTGACCGGTCGGCCCTCGCCA
>WNFJ01007684.1_pt1 | contig 20299 bp, 17 predicted proteins | sample 5400461 | NCBI WGS metagenome assembly WNFJ01 (sample SAMN13153349, study PRJNA577476) | soil metagenome | isolation source: 115 cm saprolite on Douglas fir-dominated hillslope | place: USA:California | collected 2013-09-17
CAAAGATCTCGAAGTTGTGCGCGCCGTCCGCAACGCCCATCCCACCAGAGAGGCTGCTCCATCATCAAGAGGTTAAATTCGTCGAAGCGCTTCAGATGTTGCAGTTCCACAAGCGTGTAAGCTGAATTGGCATCGACGGACAGAAGGATGCTGGGATGGGCGTTGCGGACGGCGCGCACAACTTCGAGATCTTTGCCGGGTTTGACTTTGAGTTTGATGCGCTGATAGCCGGCGTGAAGCTCAACGGCAACTTTTTCGAGAAGCACTTCGGGAGCGGCTTGCAACCCTAAGGAGACACCGCATTTGATTTCCGATTGCGTGCCGCCAAGCAATCGGGCGAGAGACAGATTTTTTTGCTGGGCCTCGACATCCCAGAGAGCATTTTCCAAAGCCGCGCGGGCCATCTCGTGCCCCCGAATGGCCGTAAAAATGCGCGGAATATCCGAGGCGGCGCCGAATTCCTTGCCAAGAATCAGGGGAACGAGAAATCCACGAATGATAAGCCATGCGGTGTCCCCGGTTTCGGAATTGTAGAAAGGACCTTCCGAGGCGGCCACTTCGGACCAACCGGTGAGGCCGTCGGCGAGGACTTCGACGAGAACGACGGTGCGGTCATGCGTGGTGCCAAAACTAGTTTCAAAGGGGGACTTAAGGCGCATCTTGAGTTTGCGCAGGGCGATCGATTCGATCCGCATGGGGCTCCCAGAAAAGAGTTAAGGGGTTTTCTGTAACAAACGTTGCAGACCGAAACGAAAGGCCACTCCCAACAGGAAGCAGCCTAAAAAGGCTTGTCAAGGTCAGGCAAGTAAAGACTATTGTTGAACGCCGGGAATGAATGTTCGTTACTATGATGAATGATGAAGCGGTGTCAGGAAGGGTACCAGCGGAAGCCTTTGCGCTGTTCTTCGGCGATTTCCTTGACCAAGGCGAGTGTTTGCGCCCGACGATACTGGCCAACAGCGGCGAGGATGGCATTCAACAGGGCGATGGGGGCGGCATAGGAGGCCCCGAAAGAAGTTGACTCGACCGAGGCCAGGAAAACTTCGTCACATTCGCGCGCCAAGGGAGAAACATAGGTGTCAGAGATACCGACGCAATAAGCGCCGCGAACGCGCGCTTGCTGGGCCCCCTCGATGGTTTGTCGAAGTCCGCGGCGGAAGCTGATCGCAATTACCAAGTCCTGCTTATTGACGGAGCGGACGAGATGTAGAATCCTGCCCGCGGAGGTGGCGGCAAAAATCGGGAGACCTAGAAGACTGATCTGATATTCGAGGTAGTGCGCTAGATGAACCGCAAGGTCGCCAGCAAGCAGAACGATGCGACGGGCCTCGTAGAAGCGTTTTGCCAGCACCACAAGGCGCTGTGCATCGAGGCTGTTTTTCAGCCTGCAGGTTCTTCAAGTCCTGCCCGAGCGAGTCGCGTACGTGTGACGGCGTGCTCCCATCGCGGTCGCCGGACTGCATGGTGTCCAGGGAAGTAGCGTAGGCGAGGGAAAGCTCATGCAAATGACGCTGAAACTCGCGGTAACTGCCGAACCCGAGACCACGGACTATACGGACGATCGTTGCGGGATCAGTCTGAAGGCGCCCGGCCATGGCGCGCACGCTGAGGAGCACGAACTCACGCGGGTGCTCGAGGATCGGGCGGATAATTTCCTGGCGCTTGATACTCAGCTGATCGATGCGCTCAACGAGATTCGGAGTGGTTGCCTGAGAAGGGGCCTCTTTGCGTTTCATCACGCGAGAGGATTGCTCAATTCCAGCCGGGTGTCAACTAAAGTTGAGTACCGTAAATAAGCGATGCCCAAGTAAACTATTCGAAGTTTATTTTTTCGACGCGGCCGCTTTGTTCTCGAGTCCGGGGGCGATCACCGGCTGCAGAAATGGCATCATGGCGCGAAGTTTGGGGCCGAGTTGCTCGATGGGGTTTTGCTGCTCGCGCTGACGCGTAGCGAGGAAGTTGGGGCAGCCCTTTTCATTTTCTTCGATCCAGGCCTTTGCGAAACTGCCGTTGCGGATCTCCGCGAGGATCTTGCGCATCTCTTCCCGCGTCTGTTTGGTGATGATGCGCGGTCCGGCGGAATAATCGCCCTGCTCGGCAGTATCGCTGACGGAATAGCGCATGTAGCTGAGGCCGCCGCGGTAAATCAGGTCAACGATGAGCTTGAGCTCGTGGAGGCATTCGAAGTAGGCAACTTCGGGCTGGTAGCCCGCTTCCGTGAGGGTCTCAAATCCCGCCTTGATCAATTCACTTACGCCGCCGCAGAGAACGGCCTGCTCGCCAAACAAATCCGTTTCAGTCTCTTCGGTAAAGGTGGTCTCCAGAACGCCGGCGCGCGTGCAGCCGAGTCCCTTGGCGTATGCGAGAGCAAGCGCTTTCGCTTTACCGCTGGCATCCTGCTCGACCGCCAGAAGCGCGGGTGTTCCGCCGCCTTCGGTGAAGACTTCACGAACTCGGTGGCCAGGGGCTTTTGGAGCGATCATGGAAACATCGACGCCAGTAGGAGGCTTGATCGTACCGAAGCGGATGTTGAAACCATGCGCGAACATCAAAGTCTTGCCGGGCTTGAGACTTGGTTCAATGGCGTCGCGATACAGCTTGGGCTGCTTGGTGTCGGGAACGAGGAGCATGATGACGTCAGCCCAGGCAGCGGCTTCTGCCGGCTTGTTGACCGTCAAGCCTTCCTTTTCCGCTTTGGCGCGCGACGCGCTCCCTTCGTGGAGGCCGATGCGGACGGAAACGCCGCTATCGCGCAAGTTGAGCGCGTGAGCATGACCCTGCGAGCCGTAGCCAATGATGGCGACTTTCTTTGCCTGGATCAGTGAAAGGTCCGCGGAATTGTCGTAGTAGAGATTTGCCATTCTTTTCATGGCGCGGGATTAGTTTAAGGACGCCCGCGCTTGGCGTCCGGATATTTGAAACCCTCGCTTCAGAGCAAAAGCGTTCACTTTACGTTTGAGCCTGTGGATTCGAGTTTGGAACCTGAAGGTTCCTCAACCGGCGGCTGCAGCAAATCGCCGCCTCGGGTCATGGAAATCCGTCCGGTGCGGGCCATTTCAAGCACACCGAATGGCCGAAGCACTTCGAGCAGGCCATCGATTTTGTCGACGGCGCCGGAAACTTCGATGATGAGCGACTCCGGAGCGACATCGACGACACGCGCGCGGAAGACCTTGATCAATTCCATCAGGTGAGGGCGATTCTGCTGATCGGCGGAAACTTTGATCAAAGCAAGGTCTCGCTCGAGGAGCGCACGAGTGGAGATATTTTCCGCAAGGAGGACATCGACGAGCTTTTCGAGGCTGGCTTCGAGGCGATGCGCACCTCTTTCATCGGTATGCGCCACAATGGTCATCCGCGCGATCGCTTCATTCTCCGTTGGCCCGACGGTGAGCGAATCGATATTGATAGCCAGCCGCCGAGCAAGGGAAGAGACGCGATTGAGGACGCCGGGTTTGTTTTCGACGTAGGCGACAAGTGTTTGCATGCTTTTCTCGGTTTCTCCTACGGTTCGGTCGCCGTTTCGACGAGCGGGCTGTTCGGGCGGCGAATCATATCGCTCAAGGAAGCGCCCGCGGCAACCATGGGATAGACAGAATCTTCCTGTTCGACGCGGAAGTCGATCAGCACGGTTTCGGCGGATTCGCGCGCGGAGCGGATGGTGGGAATCACTTCAGCGCGCTTGGTGATGCGCTCTCCGCGGATGCCGAAGGCATTGGCGAGTGCCGCAAAATCCGGCGCGACGAGCGGAGTGGCGACATAGCGCTTGTCGTAGAAGAATTCCTGCCACTGGCGGACCATGCCCAAGAAGCCGTTATTAATGATGGCGATCTTGATGTTGATTTTTTCCTGGACGATAGTAGCCAGCTCGCTCATGGTCATCTGGAATCCGCCATCACCCACGACGACCCAGACTTCGGAGTCGGGCTTCGCGAATTTCGCGCCGATGGCGGCCGGCAGGGCAAAACCCATGGTACCGAGTCCTCCGGAAGTGATCAGCGTGCGTGGACGATTGTGGTGGTAATACTGCGCTTCCCACATCTGGTGCTGGCCCACATCGGTGACCACGATGGCTTCGCCGCGGGTTTCTTTCCAGATATCGTTGATGACATGCGCGGCGTAGAGGTGGCCGTTGTCGGGCAAGCTCTGGATATCACGCACCGCCGAATCGCCCTTCAGTTCAGCGACATGCCGAATCCAGGCGCTGCGATCGCAGGTCTGGAGGTGGGGCATGACCCTTTCGAGCACCTCGCGCGCATCGCCGACGAGGGCGGCGTCAACTTTTACGTTCTTGTTGATTTCGGCGCGGTCGATCTCAATGTGGATCTTGCGGGCGCTCTTGGCATAAGTGCGCAGGTCGCCGGTGACGCGATCGTCAAAACGCATGCCGACGGCAATGAGGAGATCGGCTTCCTGAATGGCGTTGTTGACCCAAGCTTCGCCGTGCATGCCCATCATGCCTAGGTTGAGGGGGTTATCGGCAGGGAAGCAGCCGATGCCGAGAAGCGTCATGGCCACGGGATAGTTGCCGGTGCGGACGAACTGCTCAAACGCGCGCATCGCGCCGGAAACCATGATGCCGTGGCCGGCGAGAATGATGGGGCGTTTGGCGGTGTTCAGCATCTCGATGGCGCGGTCGAATTCGGCCTGGTCGTGATTGTTGCGCCGGCGCTTGGGCGGAAGTTTTGGCGCGGACGCTTCCCAGTTGAACTCGGCGGAAGCCTGTTGCGCGTCTTTGGTGATGTCGACAAGGACTGGACCGGGACGTCCGCTTTTGGCGATCAGGAAGGCTTCGCGGAGAGTGCGCGCAACGTCCTCTGCTTTCGTGACCACCACGTTGTGCTTGGTGATGGGCATGGTAATGCCTGTGATGTCGATCTCCTGAAACGCGTCGGACCCCAGGACTTTGCTGCTGACCTGGCCGGTTATGCAAACGACCGGAGAAGAGTCCAGCATGGCCGTGGCGATGCCGGTAACCATGTTCGTAGCGCCCGGACCAGATGTGGCCATGGCGACGCCGATGCCACCGCTGGCGCGGGCGTAGCCATCGGCCATATGTGTGGCGCCCTGTTCGTGTCGCACCAGGACATGGTGCAGCTTCGATTTGCCGAGCGCGTCATACACCGGAAGAATGGCGCCGCCGGGATAGCCGAAGATCTCGCGCACGCCGAGACGGGTGAGCGACTCACAAAGAATTTCCGCACCGGTGAGCTTCATAGAGTCCTCGCTTCAGGCGACCGCGAACCGGTCGACGCGTTCAAAACAGGTTGAGCTGTTCCTGCAAAGGAGGCAGGAACGACAGTGACTGCGCCGAGAGAAGAAGAAGAAACCAGCAAAGCGTACTTGGCCATGACGCCACTTGTGTAGCGTGGGGCAGGCGGGTTCCACCCGGCGAGACGCTTCTGGATGTCCGCGGCGCTGAGTTCGACATTCAATCCCCTGTTGGGAATGTCGAACACGATGATGTCACCGTCCGCGACTGCCGCTATCGGGCCACCGTTGGCGGCTTCGGGCGCGACGTGTCCGGCCATGAAGCCGTGGGTAGCGCCGGAGAAACGGCCGTCGGTGAGCAGAGCGACGGAATCGCCCAGACCGGCACCCACCAGAGCAGCGGTAACAGCGAGCATTTCACGCATGCCCGGGCCGCCTTTCGGGCCCTCGTAACGAATGACGATTACATCCCCAGCCTTGATGATGCTTTTTTCGACGGCGGTGAAAGCTGCTTCTTCGGTGTCAAACACGCGGGCGGGGCCGCGGAAATTCTGCAGATTGTGGCCGGCAACCTTTATGACGCAGCCTTCAGGAGCGAGATTTCCTTTGAGGATGACGAGCCCGCCCGTCGGCTTGAGCGGCGCGTCGAGCGTGCGGACAACTTGCTGCGCGGGCGCTTCTTTGGCAGCGGCCGCTTCTTCGGCGAGAGTGCGTCCCGTAACCGTGATGGAATCGCCGCGAAGCAATCTAGCTTCAAGGAGGCGCTTTGCGACCAGCGCAGTGCCGCCTGCTGCGTAGAGATCCGTTGCGACAAAACGTCCTCCGGGTTTGAGATCTGCAATGATGGGCACGCGCGAACTGATGCGATCAAAATCATCAATGGAAAGGGAAAGCTTCGCTTCGTTGGCAATGGCCAGAAGGTGCAGCACGGCATTCGTCGAGCCGCCGGTTGTCGCTACGCCCGTGATGGCATTCTCGATCGCGGCTTTGGTGATTATTTTCGAGGGAGTGACATCGCGGCGAAGAAGATCAACGACTAATTCCCCCGCGCGATGACCGGCGTTTGCTTTTCCGGCATTCGTGGCGGGAACGCTCGAAAGTCCCATGGGTGCGATTCCCAGAAACTCGCAGACCAGTGCCATCGTGTTTGCGGTGAATTGCCCCCCGCAGGCACCGGCTCCGGGGCATGCAGCACCTTCAAGCGATCTAAGCTGAGCGTCCGTCATTCCGCCGCGAGCGTGCATTCCGACCGCTTCGAAGACATCCTGGATGGTGACGGAATGGCCCTCGAACTGGCCCGGCGCGATCGAGCCGCCATACAGAATAAGTCCGGGAATATTGAGACGCGCCAAAGCCATCACGCCGCCGGGAATTGTTTTGTCGCAGCCGACGAGAACAATCAGCGCATCGAAGAGATTCCCTCGTGTGACGAGTTCGATCGAATCAGCAATGACTTCACGGCTAACTAGAGAGGTCCGCATGCCTTCCGTGCCCATGGTGATGCCATCGGAAATAGAGACAGTATTGAACTCCAGAGGAGTTCCACCGGCGGCACGAATGCCTTCCTTCACATGCTGCGCGAGTTCACGGAGGTGATAGTTGCAGGGACCGATCTCGATCCAGGTATTTGCCACGCCTACTAAAGGTTTCTTGAAGTCCTCGTCGCCTAAGCCGGAAGCACGTAACATGGCGCGGGCCGGCGCACGATGCGCTCCGTCCGTCAGAGTGCGGCTGCGCGGCTTGGGTAAAGAATCACTCACTGCTGAGTCCCTTCGATGGTCGTCGACGGCTTCCATCTTGAAATTAACAGGCCGAGAAAAACTGAGGCCACCATCTAGTCTCAGATGATGGCCCCGAAGGCTTCCGGCGATACTGTCTTAGGCCGCCATCATCCGCCTGTGGCACCCCCGCACGAGGGCTGGGCTAATTCGTACGACGAGGCGGAAAACTCGAGGGGCTATGAAACCCATCGGCAAGATCCGTTCGTTCACGATGGCAAAGTGCGACATATGTGTTGGCCATCAAATTAGCAGGATGGCGCGGGGAAGTCAATGAGTCAAATTAATAGTTATGCTGAAACGAATTAATTTGGCTTATGTGGGACCAGCGGAAATTGAAGGCTTGCATCCCGTCTGAGCAAACGCGCGGACAAAGAGTGGAGATGGCGGGCATCTTCCCAGCCGTCTTAACATCTAACGAATGTACGTTTCGGCCACCCAGAGTAGAAGCGATCCAAGGAGACCACGTGGAGGAAGACACTGATGTGCTAGTCATAGGTGGGGGGCCGGCAGGATTGGCGGTGGCCATCGCGGCGCGAATGAAGGGTTTTAATGTTACCGTCGCGGACGGCGCAAAGCCTCCCATAGACAAAGCTTGTGGTGAAGGGCTGATGCCGAGCACCATGGCCGCATTGCGCGCGCTAGGCGTGGCGATTTGTCCAGGCGACGGGCGGATCTTTCGAGGAATCCGGTTCATTGACGCCGCGACCTCGGCGGAAACGAGCTTTTCCGGTGCCAGCGGTGTTGGCGTACGTCGAACAGTCCTACACCAGAAAATGGTGAAACGGGCACAAGAGTGTGGAATCACTCTGCTATGGAACACACCGGTCGCCGGCTTGTCCAATGACGGCGCCATCCTTGGCTGTACGGTGGTGAAGGCGAAGTGGATCATTGGAGCCGATGGAATCCACTCCCGGGTGAGGGGTTGGACCGGCCTGGATGCGAATGCGCGGCAAGAAGTCCGGTTCGCGCAGAGGCGACACTATCGAGTGAAAGCGTGGACCGATTGCATGGAGATTCATTGGGGCGAAAAGGCGCAGGCGTACGTCACACCACTCAGCAACGACGAGACATGCGTGGCGCTGATTTCGCGCGACCCGCGGATGCGTCATGAGGAGGCCTGGAGGGAGTTTCCCAAGCTAGCCAATTATTTGCGCCAGGCGGAACCAAGCAGCACGGAACGAGGCGCCGTGACGGTGACGCGCAGGTTGCGCCAGGTTTACCGGGGGAATATCGCCTTGGCAGGAGATGCGTCGGGAAGTGTTGACGCAGTTACCGGAGAAGGACTTTGCTTGAGCTTCCGCCAAGCGATAGCGCTCGCCGACTCATTGGAGAAAAGAGAGCTACAAAGTTACCAGCATGCACACCGCCGGCTCGCAAGGCGACCGAATACGGTGGGCCGGCTCTTGCTTTTGCTTGATCGATATCCGTCCTTAAGAAAGCGCGCGCTGCGAAGTTTGGCGCAAGATCCGCAGCTATTCTCGCGACTGCTGGCGGCGCACCTGGGAGAGGCTTCCCCGAAATTTCTGGCGGCTACGAGTTTGCGCCTCGGTTGGCAATTTCTGAACGTGTGAATGGAGAGGGTGAAAGATGAATTGGTCTCGAAGCCGCCTGGCAGCGGTCTTCTACGTCCTGGTAGCAGTGCCCGTGACGCTGATGGTGCTGAGTGCTCTGCCCCAGCATGCCGCGCCGCAGGCCGCGGCGAGTGAAATTGTTCTCGGGATCGATCCAGCTCAGAGCAAGGTTCACTGGACGCTTGAGAGCACGGTTCACACGGTCCACGGATCATTCGCATTCAAGAAGGGAACGCTGCAGCTGGATACGTCAACGGGCAAGGCCCGCGGCGAAATCATCGTGGACGCAACAAGCGGGAATAGCGGCAACGACTCACGCGACAAGAAAATGCACAAAGAGGTTCTCGAAAGCGGGCGATATGTGGAAGTCGTTTTTCGACCGGACCGCGTGGAAGGGAAAATTACGCCGCAAGGAACTTCTGCGGTTCAGGTGCATGGAGTTTTTATTTTGCATGGCACCGAACACGAATTGACCGTGCCCGTCCAAGCAGAACTCGCCGGAGATCATTGGGCGGGCAGCGCGAAGTTCAACGTGCCTTTCATCGATTGGGGCCTCAAGAATCCGGGCAACTTCTTCCTCAAGGTGAACCACGCGGTAGAGATCGAAGTTGAATTGAAAGGCAGTATGCAAAATCCCGCGGCGCCGTAATCCAAAGCTACTCTTCAGATTCCTGCGTGACAATATGAACGTCCACGGCCGGCGATTCGCGCAGGAAGCGGTGAACTGCCGATAGGTATAAATACTTGCGCCAATCGTGAATCGCAGCGCGGCCAAAAATCACGTGGGTGATGTGTTTCGAGCGGACAAATTCCGCCACTCTATCGGCAACGCTCCGGCCTTTTAGACGGACCACCTGAGCTCCGAGGCTTTCCGCGAAGCGCAGATTGGCATTGAGGGCGTCCGTATTTGGTTCTTTCGCGCCGAATTCGCGGTCCACGTGAACCACGTAGAGTTCGGCATCCATGCGGCGCGCCATGCGGGCCCCTCGAGCGATCAAGTACTGCCCCGAGGGATTCGATGAGATACACACGGCCATGCGCTCTCGCACCGCCCAGTTTTTCCGAATGTCCTCTGCTTCCATGTAGGATTCGAGGCTGCGGTCAACTTGTTCGGCAACCTGCCGCAAAGCGAGTTCGCGGAGGGCAATGAGATTTCCGCGGCGGAAGAAATTCTTGAGAGAGCGTTCCACCTTTTCGGAACTGTAGACGTCGCCACGCTTCATGCGGTTCTGCAAGGCTTCCGGAGTGAGGTCCACCATTACGGTTTCGGCGGCAGTGAGGGGTACCCAGTCCGGAACGGTTTCGCGCACGGTGACGCCGGTGATGGAGCGGACGACGGGCGCAATACTTTCGATGTGCTGGATGTTGAGTGTCGACACCACATCGATTTTTGCGGCCAGCAGTTCTTGTACGTCCTCGTAACGCTTGCGGTGCTTGCTCCCGGGGATATTCGTGTGGGCCAGTTCGTCGACCAGAACCACTTGAGGGCGGCGCGCGAGAATGGCATCGACGTCCATCTCTTCGAAGATCGTTCCTTTGTATTCGATTTTTCGCCGCGGCACAGATTCAATCTGCGTGAGGAGTTCTTCGATGCCTTTGCGGCCGTGCGTTTCCACGACACCGATCACGACGTCTTCGCCACGGCTTCTGCGGCGGAGCGCCTCGCTCAACATGCTAAAGGTCTTGCCAACCCCCGGAGCGTAGCCGAGAAAAAGCTTGAAAATACCCCGTGACTTCTGCGAGGGAGAGGCGATTTCCAACCAGTCTTCCGGCTTCTTTGGCAAAGGATTATCTTCTCCGCGGCAAAACGAAGGCCTGCGCTAGAATAAGTAAATGCAGAGATTTCTAGCCGGCCGGACAGTCGGTTTCGCGCTCTCCACCATCATCGTCGCCGGCATCGCTTTTCTCTACCGCCATGTACTTCTTGTGAATCAGACTACCGTTGCGCTCACGCTTCTTCTCGCAATTCTAGCAGTTTCGGCGGTCTGGGGAATGGCGGTGTCCGTTTTCATGTCCGTGGTGGCGATGCTGGTCTTCAACTATGCATTCTTGCCCCCGGTTGGGAATTTAACCATCGCCGACCCCCAAAACTGGGTGGCGCTCGGCGCATTCCTGGTGACATCCATCGTGGGCAGCCAGCTATCGGCCCGCATCCGGAAGGAAGCTGACGAAGCGCACAGCCGCCGCCGCGAGATCGAGCGGCTTTACAAATTCAGCCAGAAATTGCTTGGAGAAGGCAATGTCATCCAGCTGATGAATGCAATTCCAAATTATATCGTGGAGAGCTTCGAGGCGGGCGCTGCTGAACTGTTCCTTCCGCAGAAAGAAAAGTTCTATCGATCGGGGTATGGCGCTGCTCATCTCGATGAAGAGAAAATGAAGACGGCGTTCCTCCGCGATGAAATGACCATCGAATCGCAGCAGAGCCTATACTTTGTTCCAGTGCGCCTCGGCGTGAGGGCCATCGGGAGCCTCGGCATTTCCGGGGCAAGACTCTCGCGCCAGACGCTCGATGCGGTGGGCGGCCTGGTGGCGATTGCGGTCGAACGGGCGCGAGCCGTGGAACAGCTCAGCCAGACGGAAGCCGAGAGACAAGGCGAGCGGCTGAAGTCCGCCTTGCTGGATTCGGTCACGCACGATTTCCGCACGCCGCTGACCTCCATGAAAGCGGCGGTGACAAGCCTGCTCGCCAGCGGGGAAAAGGTTGTTCCGCAAGGCCATGAGTTGCTGACCATTATTAACGAAGAGTGCGACCGGCTGAACCATCTCGTCGAAGAGGCTGCGGAGATGGCGCGGCTGGAAGCCAGCGAAATCGAGCTGCATTTTGCGCCAACATCGATTGAAGAGGTCATTCAAGGAGCGCTAACACTTTCTAAATCTTCACTGGGAGTGCGCGAGATTCAGGTGAAAGTAGCCCCGGAGCTGCCTCCCGTGGAGGCTGATCTTGAGCGTGCCCAGGACATTTTGGTGAAACTCATCGACAATGCCAATCTGTATTCTTCAAAGGAGCAGCCGATCATTATCACCGCCGAACTGAGTGGGGATTGCGTGACGACGAGTGTGGCTGACCGCGGCCCGGGCATCGACGATCTCGAGCAGGGAATGATTTTCGATAAATTCTACCGCGGAAAAGATCAGCGCTATCTTGTCCGCGGAACCGGCATGGGGCTGCCGATCGCGAAGGCGATCGTGACAGCGCACAAGGGGACCATTGGCGTAACTAGCCAACTCGGCCACGGCTCGGTCTTCTCGTTTTCCCTGCCCCTCGCACGAAGGGCGGAACGATCAACATGAGTGACGCCTCAATCCTCGTCGCAGACGATGAGCCGCAGATTCGGCGAGTGCTGCGTTCTACTCTCTCCAGCCAGGGCTATGTGATCATCGAGGCCAAGACAGGCGAGGAGGCAGTCGAAGCCGTTCGCAAGGAGAAGCCCGATCTTGTGCTTCTCGATGTAAACATGCCGGGTATCGGCGGGATCGCAGCGTGCCGGGAGATTCGCCAATCTTCCGATGCTCCCATTATCATGCTCACGGTTCGAAACGCGGAGCGGGACAAAGTGCTAGCACTGGACGCCGGAGCGGACGATTATGTGGTCAAGCCCTTTGGCATCGAAGAACTGCTGGCGCGCATTCGTGCCGCATTGAGGCGGTACGCACCCGGTGACACACTTCCCCCTTTTGTTTCGAAGGACCTCACACTGGATTTCGAAAGCCGGCAGTTGACGGTGCGTGGTCAGGAAGTGCACCTGACGCCGAAGGAATTCGACGTACTCAAGCACTTGATTGCCAATCAGGGCAAGCCGCTGACGCATCGAAGACTCCTGCAGTCCGTTTGGGGGCCGGAATATGGAGAAGAAACGGAGAATCTACGCGTGGTGATCAATCAGTTGCGCAAAAAGATCGAGAGTGACCCGGCGCAGCCGAAGTACATCCGGACGGAACCGTGGGTGGGATACCGCTTCCAACCGCCGCGCATGACTCTCTCTAAGTCGTCCTCTCGAAAATAGTAAAATTGCCTGGTATTCGGCGGATAGCGAAATCGCCCGGAAGACGGCCGCCTATTTCGAAAGCGGGTGTTGTGCGTCGAGTTCCAGATTCAGCTCCAGAACATTTACTCGTGGCTCACCTAAGACGCCGAGCTGTCTTCCCAAAGTGTGTTTGGCGACGAGTGACCGCAGCTCAGCCTCGCTGACGTGGCGCGCGCGCGCGATTCGGGGAATCTGGAATTCTGCAGCGGCGGGAGAAATGTCCGGGTCAAGGCCTGAGCCCGATGTGGTGATTGGCGAACCAGGATTCTCCGCATGCAGCTTCTCGACGTCGCCTTTCACGCGGTCCATGAGCTGTCGATTGGTGGGGCCAAGGTTGGAAGCGCCACCGCCGGCGGAGACAGGGTCGTAGCCATTGCCGGCCGCTGAGGGCCGGCCGTGAAAGTAGCTGTCTGAAGAAAAGGGCTGACCGATGTGGCGGGAACCGATAATCTGACCGTTCTTCACGATCAATCCGCCATTCGCTTGCGAGGGGAACAGTAGTTGCCCGAGGCCCGTCACGGCCAGAGGGTAGAGCAGACCGAACAAGACGGTGGTCAGAAGTGTCATCAAAAGTGCGATTCGCAAATTCTGCTTCATAGCCTTCCTCAAGCCAGATGCAAATACGTGATCATTACGTCGAGCAACTTAATTCCGATGAAAGGCGCGATCACGCCGCCAAGGCCGTAGATCAGCAGATTCTGCCGGAGCAGGGCCGCGGCACCCACGGGCCGATAGCGGACCCCCCTTAGGGCAAGGGGGATGAGCGCGATAATGATGAGTGCGTTGAAGATTACCGCTGATAGGATCGCGGACTCGCGAGTATGCAGCCTCATTATGTTCAGGATGTGCAGTTGCGGGAATGCGGCGACAAACATAGCCGGAATGATGGCGAAGTATTTAGCGACGTCGTTGGCTACGGAAAATGTGGTAAGCGCACCGCGGGTGATCAGCAACTGCTTTCCAATTTCCACGATTTCAATGAGCTTGGTCGGATTCGAATCGAGGTCGACCATGTTGCCGGCTTCTTTCGCGGCTTGCGTGCCGGTGTTCATGGCGACGCCGACGTCGGCCTGCGCCAGAGCGGGTGCATCATTCGTGCCGTCGCCAGTCATGGCCACCAGCTTGCCCTTGGCTTGTTCGCGCTTAATGAGCGCCATCTTGTCTTCCGGCTTGGCTTCGGCAAGAAAATCGTCGACGCCAGCCTGGCGCGCAATTGCCGCAGCGGTAAGCGGGTTGTCGCCTGTGATCATCATCGTACGGATGCCCATGGCCCGCAGATGATCAAACCTCTCGCGCATGCCGCCCTTAACAACATCCGTCAGGGCGATGGCGCCGAGCACATGACGATTCTGAGCCACCAGCAAAGGCGTGCCGCCGCTGTTCGAAATGTCCCGGATTATCTGTTTGATTTCGGGTGGCACTACCTGGCCTTTCTCAGCCACGTATTTCTCGATTGCTTCCGGTGCCCCTTTTCGGATTTCGTGGCCGTCCAGGTCTACGCCGGACATCCGGGTCTGTGCTGAAAACGGAATGAAAGCCGGATTGTGTGGAGCTAGTTCACGGCCGCGCAGCCCATACTTTTCCTTGGCGAGGACGACGATGGAGCGCCCTTCCGGCGTTTCATCTGCAAATGACGCTAGCTGCGCGGCGCTCGCCAGATCCGTCTCCATCACGTTGGGGCAGCATTGGAACGAAGTCGCCTGGCGGTTCCCCAGCGTAATCGTGCCGGTCTTGTCGAGAAGAAGCACGTCAACGTCTCCCGACGCTTCGACGGCGCGTCCCGACATCGCGATGACGTTTCGTTGAATCAGTCGGTCCATGCCCGCAATGCCGATAGCCGACAATAGTCCGCCGATGGTCGTGGGAATCAGACAAACCAAGAGCGAAACGAGGACGAAGATGTTCTGCGGCGCACCCGAATAGATCGCAAAGGGCTGCAAGGTCACGACAGCCAGCAGGAAAATAATCGTCAAACCAGCCAAAAGGATGTTGAGGGCAATCTCATTCGGCGTCTTCTGCCGCGACGCGCCTTCCACTAGGCGAATCATGCGGTCGAGAAAGGTCTCGCCCGGATTCGACGTAATGCGTACGCGAATTTCGTCGGAGAGCACGCGCGTGCCGCCGGTTACGGCCGAGCGGTCTCCGCCGGACTCGCGAATCACGGGAGCCGACTCACCCGTAATCGCAGATTCGTCTACCGATGCCACTCCTTCGATGACCTCGCCATCTCCGGGGATGAGTTCTCCTGCGGTGACCAGCACTTCGTCGCCGCAACGGAGCTTTGAACTGGGTACGACCTCGACGGAACCGTCTGGACGCAAACGGTGCGCTGCTGTTTCCGCCCGGGCCTTGCGCAGGGTTTCCGCTTGGGCCTTGCCACGACCTTCGGCCATGGCCTCGGCGAAGTTCGCAAAGACAACAGTAAACCAAAGCCAAAGGGTGATCTGCAAGCCAAAACCGAACGCTCCAACATGATGGAGGCTGTCGCGAACGAGCTGAATCGAAGTGAGGAGAGCGCCGACTTCGACAACGAACATGACGGGATTCTTGACCATCGTCCGCGGATGCAATTTGCGAAACGAATCGATGGCGGCGGTCCGGAAGATCTTCGTATCCGTTAGCGACGACTTAGCTCTTGCCTGAGATGCGTGGTCCATGTGTTCCTTAGAACGACTTACCGGAGAGCATCAATAGGTGCTCGAGAATCGGCCCGAGGCTCAACGCCGGGAAAAAGGTCAATGCCCCAACGATCACGATTGTGGAAACAAGCAGAGCGCTGAAAAGGGGGCCTGTGACGGGGAAAGTGCCGAGAGACGCCGGCGCCGTTTTCTTTCTTGCGAGATTCCCGGCAATCGCGAGAATGGGGATGACCACAAAGAACCTTCCAAGCAGCATGGCGAACGCTGTGCTCGTGTTGTACCAGGGCGTGTTGGCGTTTAAGCCGCCGAATGCCGAACCATTGTTCCCTGTAGCCGAGGTGTAAGCATAAAGAATCTGAGAGAGACCGTGTGGTCCGGGATTCGAAATGCTCGAGGTGCCGAACTTGGCGACGGCCGCGATGGCAGCGAGTACCAAAATCGTAGCTGAAGTCACGAGAACCGATAGCATGGCCATCTTTACGTCGAAGGCTTCGACTTTCTTCCCCAGGTACTCGGGTGTTCTACCAACCATCAGCCCTGCGATGAATACGGCTAGAATGACGAAGACCAGCATTCCGTAGAGGCCCGAGCCCACGCCGCCAAAAATGACTTCCCCCAACATGATGTTAACAAGCGGGATCATTCCGCCGAGTGGCGTGAAGGAATCATGCATGCCATTCACGGCCCCACAGCTTGCGTCGGTTGTGGCGGTAGCGAAGAGAGCCGTGTTGGCGATTCCAAAGCGGCTCCATATTTCCGCCGGATTGAAGGGCAGTAGCGGTCTGATCGACACCAGAGAGTTGTGAATTGCCTCTGGCTTCGGCCCAGTACACGGTGGTGACGCCCACCAGGAACAATGCAGCCATCGCGCCCCACACGGCCCAGCCGTGACGCGGGGAGCCGGCGATTCGGCCCAGGGTGTACGTCAGACCAGAGGGAATCGCAAAGATCAGGAACATCTGGAAGAAGTTCGATAGCGGCGTTGGATTCTCGAACGGGTGCGCGCTGTTTGCGCTGAAGAAGCCGCCGCCATTCGTCCCAAACATCTTGATGGCTTCCTGCGAGGCAGCCGGCCCGAGAGGAATCATTTGTTGCGTGATTGTCTGCGTGGCCGTTCTCCCGTCGGAGCCCTGGGTTTGGACGGACTGTGGTTCAAGGAGTTGCGCCGTGGCATACGGCCTTAGGTTCTGCACCACGCCCTGCGAAATCAGAAAGAGTGATCCCACCAGGCAGACGGGAAGCAGCACCCACAAGAAGCAGCGGGTTAGATCCACCCAGAAATTTCCAATGGTGCCGGATTCGCGGCGCGTAATTCCGCGAATCAGAGCGATTGCCAGCGCAATCCCGACGGCAGCGGACGCGAAATTGTGGTAAGCCAGGCCTGCCATCTGAGTCAGGTAGCTCATCGTGGTTTCCGGGACGTAGGCCTGCCAATTGGTATTGGTTGTGAAGGAGAAAGCGGTGTTCCACGCGAGGTCGGGCGGCACGTTGGCGAATTTCTGAGGATTCAAGGGGAGCCACTGCTGCATGCGCTCGGTCAGGTAGAGAAAAATCAGCGAGACGCCACTGAAGAGCAGCATGGCTGTCCCATATTCCGTCCAGCGCATCTCACGTTTCTCGTCTACGCCGCAGAGCCGGTAGATCAGGCGCTCGACGGGCCGCAATACCGGATCAAGGAAAGTCTTCTCGCCTCCGAAAACACGGGCCATGAAGATCCCCAGCGGCTTGGCAACGAGGAAAATCGCAAGGAGATAGAGGCCGATCTGGAACCAGCCATTGGCCGTCATGACTAGAATTTCTCCGGTTTGAGCAGAGCCAGCAAGAGATAACCAAGGAGAAGAACGGCGACGACGATAAGAAGAATATTCGCCAGCATTGCGGGTCTCCGTCTTATTTCAACCGCTCGCATCCACGGAGATAAAGGATTGAGAGGGCAAAGAAAATGACAGTCACAAGAATGAAAATTACGTCTCTCACGGCAATCTCCACACTAATCCTATGAGCTCCGGGCTTAGGAAGTAATGAATTGTACCTAAGGATTTTGTGAAGAAAAGGCTGTTTCTAGATGACGGAGGAAGCGGTGGCAATTCCCAGCTAACTGTTGCTGCAAGAAGCACGAAGAGGCCGAACGAAGCGGGAGCGTAACCTAAACGGGGAGTCGAAGCAAGGCCCTGCAGCCGCGCGCATCGGAACGGTTCTTTAAAGTTAGCTCACCACCGTGCGCTTCGGCGATCTGGCGACTAAGAACCAGGCCAATTCCGGAGCCGCCCGGCTTGGTTGTAAAGAAGGGGACGAATAAGTTCGAAGTATTGGGAAGGCCGAGGCCCTCGTCGACAACCCAGACATCGAGTTGTGCGCCTTGCCGGGACCAGCCAACTTGAACGGAGCCGCCGGTTTCGAGAGTCGCATCCGCCGCATTACGAACCAGGTTGATCAGCAACTGCTCCAATTGGTCGGCGTCGGCCGAAATGACCACGTTCGGACCGTTCAAAAGGCTGACTCTTACCCGCGTCTCCAGTTTTATGGTCCGGCTGATCCATTCCGAGACGTTTACAGGAAGCAGCTTCGGTTGTGGCAGCCGCGCAAGTTGTGCGTATGCGGCCATAAAGCGACCAAGTGCTTCCGTGCGAGAGCGAATGATGCCAAGGCCCTGCCGGAGATCATCCAGAATCGAAACCGACGCTTCACTCTGCAGTTCGGAAGACTTGGAGGCATTCAAGAGCTCGCTCTCCAGGCCTTGCGCGACGGACTGAATCGGGGCGAGCGAGTTGTTCAACTCGTGCCCAAGAACGCGAATGAGCCGCTGCCACGCTTTGCGCTCTTCGTCACGGAGCGTGCGGCTCAGATCGCTCAGAACCACCAAGTGATGAGGCAAGCCTCCCTGGCGAAACGTCCCACGACGCAGCCCCCAGCGCCCAGAACTTCCGGGGAAGGCCAGCTCCATCGTGTGCGCGGCTTCACCCTCCAGGCAAGCGCCGAGTCCCAGCTCTTCCGCGGTAAATCCCAGTAGGCGTTCTTCAGGACGGCCCAGCAAGCGTTCGCCGGCGCGATTGACCAGTCGCAGTTTTTTGCAGTTGTCAAACGTAAAGATGGCGAGGTCAATCTCCTCCATCACGGTCCGCAGAAGGGCCGTGGCCTCCAGGGCGCCCAGGCGCTGTTGCCGCAAGGTTTCACTGAGAGCATTGACTTCAATAATCACTTCACCCATAGCATCGTCGCTGCGTGCCCCGCGAGCGCGCAGCGAGAAGTCCTCCTCCCGCAAAGCGGCCAGGAGATTCGAAAGAGTTTGCAGCGAAAAAACAACTCGATTTCGTAGGGAGAAAGCGAAGCCGAGCCAGAGAGAAAGGATGAGAAAGGCAATTGTCCAGACGGCCCCAGAAGAATAATTGCCATGCCACAAGAGAATCATGGCGATCAGAGAACCTGGGAAACCCGCCGCTAGCGCGAGAAGCTGGATGCGGCGCTCATAGGACATTTGCCTCATTCCAGCCCATGTTTTTGCAGCCGGCGATACATGGCGCTGCGGCTCAGTCCCAGAGCCTTAGCTGCTTGGCTGACGTTGCCTTCGTGGCGGGAGAGAGTGCGCTGAATGAGATAGCGCTCCACTTCGTCGAGGCTCATCTCCTCCAGTTTGGCCGCCCCGCCAGCGGGCTGCGCGCGCAAGCCGAGGTCTGCCGCGCGGACGGAAGGGCCGGGCGACAGGAGCACGCCGCGTTCGACCGCGTGATCGAGCTCCCGAACGTTGCCCGGCCAGGCATGCTCATGTAGAGCCCTCATGGCGGCCGGGTCGAAACCGGAAATGTTCTTGCGGTAGCGCTGCGCGTAACCGTGGACAAAATGGTGCGCAAGGAGATCGACGTCCTCGCGGCGGTCTCGCAACGGTGGGATGTGGATCTCGATGGTATTCAGGCGAAACAGCAGGTCTTGACGGAACCGGCCCGCAGCGGCCTCGGCATTCACGTCCGCATTGGTAGCCGCGAGTACTCTCACGTTGACTCGCCGGGTGGTGGACGAGCCGACACGCTCGAGATCCCCCGTTTCCAGAACGCGCAAAAGTTTGGCCTGCAGGTTGAGCGGAACGTTGGCGATTTCGTCCAGGAACAAGGTGCTGCCATCGGCGAGTTCGAACCGCCCGACGCGGTCCGCGCGCGCATCGGTAAAGGCGCCTTTTACGTGACCGAAGAGCTCGCTTTCGAAAATACCTTCGGATAGCCCCCCCGCATTCACCGTCACCATTGGTTTCGTCGCACGGGATGACAACGCATGAAGGGTTCGCGCTACAACTTCTTTGCCGGTGCCATGTTCTCCGGTGATCAAAACGTTGGCGTCGGACGGTCCGATCTGTCCAATCAGTTCCAGGACCGGCGCCATCGCTGGGGATTTCGCCAGAAATGTCGGGCGCGATTCGGCGCGCAGGATGCGGTTTTCGGCTTCGAGGCGAGAGGCCTGCCGCAGCGCCTGCCGCAATTCGATTTGCGTGCGCAAAATGGCGAGCATGCGAGTATTTTCCCAGGGCTTCTGGACAAAGTCGCGCGCGCCGCGCCGCATCGCCTCTACCGCCAGTTCGATGCTGCTCCATGCGGTCATGACGATAACGGGCAACGTGCTGTCGAGCATTTGTATGCGCGTGAGCAGATCGAGCCCCTCCTGGCCCGACGTCGTGTCTCGCGCGTAGTTGAGGTCCATCAAGACTGCGTCAAATTCCCGGGATTCGATGGCGCTCAGAGCCTCGGCCGGAGAGGCGACGCCCTGTGTTTCATAGCCCTCGCGCTTTAAGAGCAAGCGCAGAGCGTCGCGGATGTCCGCCTGGTCGTCAGCCAAAAGAACTCGATAAGGGTGGGGGTTAGTCGTTTTCATTCGAATGTGTTTGTGAAGTGTATCCTAGGGCCGCTTTTCAGGAACAGTGAGAAACGACTAAAGCGTTGCCTTTTAGCTGGCAAGCCCCTGCTCACGCGGGGTGCGCCGCACCGACTTGCGCGCCGGCTGTTGCGTTGTCACTCACAACCCAGCCGTCCTTCAATTGGATGATCCGGTTTCCATACGACGCATTTCTTTCGGAGTGCGTCACC
>WNFJ01121668.1_pt1 | contig 20292 bp, 18 predicted proteins | sample 5400461 | NCBI WGS metagenome assembly WNFJ01 (sample SAMN13153349, study PRJNA577476) | soil metagenome | isolation source: 115 cm saprolite on Douglas fir-dominated hillslope | place: USA:California | collected 2013-09-17
GAGCAGTAGCTGCCCGGATGCGCCGCTGGCCGTCGCGCGCCGGAACCGGAAGATCAACCGGGTGCCTGGCCCACGACGGCTCTCACCGTCTTATTGCGGAAGTCCCAGCGTCGCGCCACCGGGAATCGGATGACGCGTTCAACGGCAGATGAGTGCAGAGCGTGTGATCGCGCCGGTGGAGATAGCGGCCTGGTCCAGCTGTATATCCTCCGTCGACGCGATCACAACCAGCGGTCGGGCCTTCTTGCAGGAAGTGGGTGCAGCATCCAGATTTTGCATTGGTATGTGGCATCAGAATTGCCAGACATCGACCTCATAGCCTCTTGGCCTACCTGCGGCGTGTCACCTAGCGCGGGGGCCAACTGTAGCTTGCCGACCAGGTTGGCTGCGGTCGACAGATGGTCGAGTAAAATTCAAGAGTGGGAAGTGGATCATACAAGATCACAGTCGGGCTCTTAGGAGCAATCGTAAGCGCCGCCATTGGCTTGGCGCTGGCTCTGAACTGGCCGAGAATCCAGGACGATTGGAAGCAGTTTACCGGGCCCAGCCTCTGGCGGCCAACTCTGGCCAGTTGGGCTCCAGTCCAGCAGACAGCCGTTCGAACCGGCACGGACGGCTCGCTACAACTGACGTCACCCTCTGGTTATATGCGCTGGTTCGGTGCCTACATTCCGGACCCGCGCCTATGCGATTACCGGCTTACGCTCGACGCGCGCTCGTCCTCCGAACCAGGAGCAGCGGCGTACGGCTACGGGATTGCGCCGGGCGTCATCCTAGGTGCAGCTGGCGTACCACAGGGACCAGGAGTGCAATATGATCACGCCTTCAATGGTCTGCGCTATCCCGACTACCCGTATGACAACGCAGACAATCAGTCCGGTTACATCGATCCTGAGACAACGTTTGCAGATGGCACCACCATCCCGATCAATGATCAGTGGAACCATTGGACGGTTGTTGTTAGGGGGTCGATAGCTAATGTCTCCCTCGATGGTCATAAGGCACGTCCGCTGTCCTTGAATGCCGCATGCACTGGCGGGATCTACCTCCGGGTATGGAATGGGACTGCCTACTTTCGTAACATCGTCATCAGCAAACCCTGATGCGACCCAACGGGCAGTGGCGCTCAGCAGCGCTTTACGCATCCGCCCAGGATTACCTCTCATCGGCAGAGTCGGACGTCAGTCAGCCGTGCCGGTCATGCACGTGGCCTCAGATCACCCCGTTCTGCGTCCCCATCAGGCAGTGGAGTCGGCAGCGCCTGGCCAACAGAACGGCGGGTCGGCGCGCGCCCTGGCGGTCTGTCCCGGCGCGCTTCGTGAATCTCCCCGATGCTCGACGCCGTCTTTTCATGCACGAGAGCGAGACCAGCGACGTCCGCTCACCGGTGGAAACGGGCTGCCCGATGCACGAGCAAGGCGAGCCCGCCAGTCCCCAGACCAGGCCGTTGACCGTAGGCGCACAAAACCGCACTTTAGGCGCGCCCATGACGACCGGGTTGGTGCTGGAGGCAGGGACGGTTTTCGCGGCGTCAGCTGATGGTCGAGTCGATCACTACCGGTTGAACGTCGTGTCCGTTGAGGCTGTCGAAGATGCCTGGGGCGTCCTGGAATTGGCCGCTCGGGTTGTGGTGCAGGGCCGAGTGCTCGATCGTCAAGGCACCGTGATCATTGTTCACGACGCAGAAGATGCCGCCGCCGCCCTCGCGGGCGCTGTTATAGCGGATGACGGTGCCGTCGATGATCAGGTTGTAGCTGTCGCCGTCGGTATAGATGGCGCCGCCGCTCCCGCCACCTGGCGTGCCGGGCAGCGCGGGGTTCTGGCCCCAGCCGATCGCCTGGTCACCGGTCAGCAGGCTGTTGATCACGACGAAGTTGGCGTACAGACCGCTCACCGCGCCGCCATTGGAGCACGTGTTGCCGCGGAAGGTGTCATTGGTGATGTAGACCGGAGTGCTCATATCCATGCCGTACGCGCGGATCGCCCCGCCGCCGAGGTCCGGACCGTACCGATAGCAGCGGTTGCCGGCGAACGCGGAGTTGACTACGGTGAGCTGACCACCCTGATCGAAGATGGCGCCGCCGCCGTAGTCCGATGACGTGCTGGTCTGATGGGCGCCTGCGTAGCCGTCCACGAACCTCATGTTCTGCACGATGAGTTGCGGCCCGGTCTGCTCCCAGCAGTCATGGCAGGTGTTCGTGGACAGGATCCGGATCTTGCCGCCGCCGCTCAGCGTGACCTTACCGCCGCCGTCAATGACGATCCGGTGACCGTGCACGATCTTCGCGGTGGCCGCCATCGTGATCGTGACGGGCTTCGGCCCGCAGTTGAAGGTGATGATGCCGCCCATGGCCACGGCCCGGACCACGGCGGCCGAGGTACAGCTGGCGGGCGTGCCGTAGCCGATGACGTGGTTCGGGTGGGCGGTGCTGACCGCCCGGCCCGCAGACGGGACGTAGGCGTGGCCATTCGGATTGCCGTACTTGGGCAGCTGCTGGCTGGCCGTAGCTGGTGGCGTCGCGGCCAGTGCCTGCGGTGTTGCTGGCGCGGCGGCTGGAGTGGGTGATCTCGTTCGCGTGGAGCTCGCCGGGCCGGCTGCGCTCGCCTGGTAACCGGTCGCGCCGCAGGCCGCCACGGCAAGGCCCGTACCGAAAACGGCCAGGGTTCTCCCGAAATCGCCCGTGGATCGCATGGCGCCACATGCTAACCGCCATACCCGTGATCAAACTGTTAAGCCGCCAGAATTGCCATGAGCCGCCCCAGCGGTCAGCCGGCGCTCGCAGCGAGCCAGGCAGGCAGCCAGGAGCCAGAACTCCCCGATATGTGCGCAGCAGCCATTGGTCGATCACGGGCCTCCGAAAAGTTCAGAACGGCGGCTACGGAATACTCGGGTGGATGGTGTTCAGCCACGGAATGTGATGCCGGCCCGGCTGGAGATCCAAGCGCGGAGTTAGCTGGGTGGCGCCTGCTCCTGGCCTGTTCCAGTCCGCTTGAATGCCCGCGCTCAAGCCGTTGTGCGGCGAGCTCAACCGGGGGCCGGTAGCCGCGAGAGCTGTTGATGTTGCGGTGCAGCGCCTGGTTCAGCTCGCCGAGGTCACAATGTGCCAGGCCACCAGCATCGCTGATGGCCACCTCACAAAGGAACGCCATGTCGTTCATGCACCCCAGCATGCTGCGGTCCGCGGTCTTGGCCAAGATCAGCTCCTGCGGGCGCAGGTTGCCGAACGTTGCAGGCGGCAGGCCCTCGCGGCGCAGTTCCCGCTCGACCAGCCGGTGACCAGACGGCGGGTTGCGCGCAGGTCCACTGCGCGCACGCCGGCCTCGAAGACCGAAAACAGGGTGGCGGCGTGAGTGAGCAGCAGGCACTTGCGCCGGCCGGACCACAGCAGGTTGGCGTACCAGTCCCCGGCATCTGGCCCGGGCCCGGGCTCGGCGGCGCGGCCCGCGCCGAGGACAGCCAGCAGCTTCTTCGTGCACCGCAGGACCACCAGCCGATCATAGGGGTGCGCGGCGCACCGGCCGCCCGTCAGGAGGCAGCCGCTGCCCGCCCTGCCAGCGTCCCGAAGGCCAAACGGCCGGCTCGGTTCTGCCCTACCGTCTGGGTATGCCTGCCAGGAACCTGCCCGCGCCCCAGGACGCGGCCACCGCCCGCCGGATCCTGCTCGGCGGGCTGGCCGGGGATACTGAGGTGGCCGAGTTGGTGGGCGAGCCAGCGCCCCTGCATCCCCGCAACAACACCTTCCCCGGCGAGGTCTTCCTCCACGTCGCCGCCGACGCGCTGGACTGGTGCGGGGCCAGCCGCGCCGACCCGCTGGCCTTGGAACGGATGCGGGAGCGGTTCGTGCCCGAGTGCGCCGTCCGCGGCCGGCAGAACAACAAGCTCCAGTTCACGATCCTGGCAGCGGCGGCGCTGCGCGGCGGAACCGAGCCGGGGTTGCTTGCCGAGGTCGCCTGGTAGCAGACCGATGACTTCTGGCAGTACGCCCTGTACGCGGCGGTCGCCTACATCCGCGCCGCCGCCGGCCGGGCCGCCGCCGGCCGGGCCGCCGCCGGCCGGGCCGGCGTGCCGGTGCGCCAGGTATGCCAGGAACTGGCCCAGCGCGACGGCCCGCGGCCCGGGTGAGCCTTCGCTGATGCACCCTGATGACCGGGCTCGCAAGTGGCCAACCGGCTACCAGGTCGGGCAGCCTGGCAGGGTCTGACCGCATGGAGGTGTGAAGTGACGCGGACCTGGCCCTCGATCCGGGCCGGCCTGGCCGAGGGCCACGGCGAGCAGTACTGGCCGCGGCCAGGGCGGATCTTCGCGGCCGCGCGCAGCCACACCTTCAAACAGCTCGCCGACGCTACCGGCGACGCGTTCGCCCGCTGGGACCGCTCGCACCTGCAGGAGTTCACCCTCGCCGACGGCAGGCGCCTGTGCGATCCGGACCCGGACGGGCAGATCGAGGGCGAGGTCACCGAGGACTACCGGCGAGTGAAGCTGTCGCGGCTGCACCCGGGAGAGCAGTTCGGCTACGTGTTCGACCTCGGCGACGACTGGGCCCACCTGTGCACCGCCGGCGCCCGGCGGATCGACCCGGTCGAGGTCCTGGGGATCCTGCCAGACACGCCGCTGCCGTACTGGGGCGGGGGCGAGATTCCCGACCAGTACCGGCGCCGCTGGGACGACGACGACGGCGAGTCACCTCCGCCCAGGAACCCGGGGCTCGCTGATCTTCCACCGCTCCGGCCTCACCGGGGGACCCGGCAGCCGCCGGCCGAGGCGAAGATTCACGGCGCTGTAGCCAGGCACCCGCCGGCCAGGCAATCACCCACCTGGCCTCCCGAGCGCGCTCCATGCTGCCGCGGGCGCCCGCGCAGAACACCCAGATCCGCACATCATTTGAGGGCGATCCCGTCAGATCCAAACCGACATCCAGATCGAGGCGGCTCCGCGCGTGGCTGTGACCGGCCAATCGACCATGCTGCGAACAGCGTCAGATGTGGATGTGCGGGCGTGTTGGCACCGCGAGCGTCCGCGACGGCGTGTTTGGGCGGGCGCCGGCGGCCGGTCGCGCGCGCCGGTACCGTCTGGGGCATGACTGGTCAAGATTCCCCGGTTCGGTACTCTGCGCCAGACGTCGGCGCCGTGCTGGCGGATCGTCCCGCTCTTTTGGAGGATGCCTGCCGGCGGGCGCTGACCTACCTTGGGGGGGTTGCGGAGCGGCGGGTGGCCCCCGCTGAGGAGGCCGTTGCCGCTGCTGGCCGGCTCGACTTCCCGCTGCCCGGGCTGGGCCTGGCGGCGGCGGACGTGCTGTCGATGCTGGATGAGTTCGGCTCTCCGGCCACGGTGGCGAGCGCTGGTCCGAGGTATTTCGGGTTCGTCACCGGCGGGGCGCTGCCGGTCGCGCAGGCTGCTGCCTGGCTTGCCGCGGCGTGGGACCAGAACGCCGCCCTGAGGGTGATGTCTCCGGCTGCGGCGGTGCTCGATGCGGTGGCGCTGCGCTGGGTTGGCGAGTTGGCCGGCTTGCCGGCCGGGACCGGCGGCTGCTTCGTCACCGGCGCCACGATGGCGAACGCTACCTGCCTGGCCGCGGCCAGGGACGCGGTGCTCACACGGCACGGATGGGACGCCACCGGCCAGGGGCTGGTCGGTGCGCCGCCGGTCACGGTCGTGGTCGGGGCCGAGGTGCATACGACCGTCCGCAAGGCGCTCGGCCTGGTCGGCCTGGGCCGTGACCGGGCCACGGTCGTGCCAGCAGACCGCGAGGGGCGGATCGATCCCCGCGCCCTCCCGGCGCTGAGCGGCCCGGCGCTGGTGTGCCTGCAAGCCGGCAATGTCAACAGCGGTGCCAGCGACCCGTTCGTGCCGCTGATTGCCTGGGCACGCGATCAAGGTGCCTGGGTTCACGTCGATGGCGCCTTCGGGCTGTGGGCGGCTGCGGCGCCCGCCACCGCCGGGCAGGTCATGGGCTTCGCCGGGGCCGACTCGTGGGCGACGGACGCCCACAAGTGGCTGAACACCACCTACGACTGCGGCATCGCGCTGGTCCGCGATCCGGCCGTCTTGCAGGCGGCCATGGCGGCGCCGGCTGCCTACCTCCCTGGTGACGCGGGCCGGGAGCCGATGCACTTCTCCCCCCAGTCCTCCCAGCGCGCCAGAGGCGCCGAGGTGTGGGCGGTGCTGGCCACCCTCGGCCGCGACGGCGTGGCCCAGCTCGTGGACCGGACCTGCCGGCTGGCACGCCGCTTCGCCGACGGCATGCGGGAAGCGGGCTACCGCGTGCTGAACGATGTCGTGCTCAACCAGGTGGTCGTGGATTTCGGCGATCCGGCACGCACCGGCGCGGTCATCGCCGCGATCCAGCAAGAGGGCACCTGCTGGTGCGGCCCGACCACCTGGCACAGCCGCAAGGCGATGCGAGTCAGCGTCAGTGCCTGGAACACAACCGAGGACGACATCGACCAGAGCATCGCCGCAATCCGTACCTGCACCCCACGGTAGCGGGGCCCGGCGGCTGCCACCGGAAGGCTTCGCAGGTCCAGTGGATCAACGGGACTACCTGTCCGGCAACCTACGCACCGACATCCCCCCCAGACGATCAGGGCGGGGGCGAGCAGTGAGGCGAACAGCTGCCCGCGGGTACTCGGGGAGCCATTGCGAACAACCAGGCCGGGGGCAGCGCCCCCGGCCTGGTTGCGCTGGTGGATGGGTTAGGTGACGACGATGCCCGCGGGGGTGGCGCCGGCGGGCAGCGAGGTGGGGGAGCCGGCCAGTTCGGTCAGGTTGCCGCCGTTGACGGCGAAGGCGCCGACGGCGCCGATCCTGCTCTCGTCGACGAACAGGGTATGGCCGTCGGGGCTCAGCCGGGCGTCGACCGCGCCGACGCCGCCAGTGGCTCCGACCGGCGTGCTGCCGAGCACCGTCAACTCGCCGCCTGGCGCGATGGCGTAGCGGGAGATTGTGCCCGATGCTGTGTTCACGGTGAACAGGAACCGGCCGTCATGGGTGATCTCCACCCAGCACGGAGCGGTTTGCAGATCCGCGAACGGGGAGGCTCCGATCGCCGAAAGTGTCCCGTTGGCGGCGTCGCGGAACGCCGAGACCGTGCCGGTGCCTGCGCCGACGTTGTGGGCGTTGGACACGAACAGCTGATCTGGGTTCGCCGGGCGGAACTCGCTGCCGAACGGGCCGAGGCCCTGGGCGGGGAAGGGTGATCCCGGCGCGGCGGTCAGGCGCCCGCCGTCACCGACGGTGAAGCTGTCGATCTGGGAGGTGCCGACGCGGGTCCCGGCGACCTTGGTGCCGGTACCGTTGAACAGCACGTCGCCCGGCTGCGCCCCGTCGGGCAGCGCGACCGCCGACCCGGCGATCGGGTCCAGCCGGCCGCCGGGGTGCAGCCGGAAGCCGGTGTAGTTGCTGCCGCCGGTGCCGGCGTTAGCCACGTACACCAAGTCGCCGTGGATCGCGACGCTGACCGGCCGGACGCCGCCCGAGGCGACGACCCCATGGGGCAGGAGCCGGAGCGCGCCGTCGTGGGTGATCCGCAGCACCGAGATCTGGTTGCTGCCGGCATCGGCAGCGATCAGGAAACCGCCGCCCGGGGAGATCTGCAACGCGCCCTGAGACGCGAGCCCGGTCCCGGTTCCCACGCCACCGGCGGCGAACGGGGAGCCGGCTTCGGGGGTCAGCGTGCCGTCGGCGTGCCGGTCGAACGCCCCGATCGTGTTCGCCCCCGCAGTGTTGTCATTCACATAGACGTGGCCCACGACCGGGGACACCGGGGCCGACGCGGACGCGGCCGCGGGCACCGCCGCAACCACCGCCGCTGCCCCCGCCGCGAGGGCCAGCAGCGCCGGGCCCGATCTCCTGGGTGCCAGAAAACGCATCGCTTGTCCTTTCGCATCTTTGCCGCGCACGGGGCGTAGAGGCCGCGTGGGCGAGTGTTCCGGCCGGGTCAAGCCAGCAGCGGCTGGACCGCCGGGCTCGCAAACGATCGGTCGGCCCAGCCAACTGAGGTCGGTCACAGTAGGCGTTCGTCGCAGGCACCGTTGTGGATTGGTCGGCCGGTGGTTCTGCTGAGCCGATTGCGGTCGGCCTGGCTTGGCATGCGACGCCGGTGGACGGCCAGGCCTGGCGCAGCCTGGGTGGGCGGGCCCCTGTGAGGGTCGGCCGTTCCGGGTGGTGTTCGTAGTTAGCGTGGGGGAACTGGGAGTTAGGGACGGGGGTGGCGAGGTTGGCGGTGGGGGCCTTGGCCGGTGAAGCCGATCACCGTGCAGTTGATGTCGGTGCCGACGGAGCCGTAGGGGGCGGGGGCGCCGGTGGCGGGATCGACGCCGATGAGCAGGTCGGGCCGGGGGGCGGCGAGGTTGAAGGCGACGTTCTCCAGCCCGCCTGGGCAATGGGCACCCGCCTCTCGGCAGGTTGGGCCGGTGCTGCCGCCCCGGGGTGACAAGGACGTAGGCACCCGTCAGCGGGTCGATACGGAGGTCAGACTCACTCATGAGGCTTTACCTGGCATGTCCAAGCCGGGAAAGAACGCGTGCCCGATCGCAGGCCAGGCGCTGAGTTAGCGTCAATGATCCTTACGGGACGTTCAGCACAAAGCGGTCCTCCCCGCGTACGGCGGGGTGAGACGCGGCGGGCGTCCAGCGGCCACGATTCTATGATCACTATGCGTGCTCTTGCCTCAAAGTGGCTTCGCCGGATGGAAGTCCGCGCGTGCCGGTCCTCCCCATCCGCGGCAATGTGGGCCGTCAGCGGGCCGGGCTGGTCATTTGTAGTAGTCCTCGATGTCGGGGAGGTCGAGGCGGATGACGTAGGTGGCGTGGCCGGGGTCGGCGGGGTCGGTGAGGAAGCGGACGCGTTAGTCGGTGCGGATGGTGCGGAACCCTTCGGTGACGATGTCGGCGTAGCTGAACGTGCAGGTCTGGCCGGTCTGGTCGTCGGTCACGACGTAGGTGCCGAACCGGCCGCCGGGGCCGCTGCCCGAGGGCTGGCGGCCGGTGATGCGGCCGAACCGCTGCTGGCCGCCTGCTAAAACCAGTCCGTGCCGGGCCCGGCGGCGGGTGGTCATGGCATGTCCTGGACGCAGCGGAAACCGACCGCGTTGCTGGCGCCGAGGCGGCGGTAGAGGCCTTGGTGATGGCTGGGCCCGACCAGGTAGACCCCTGCGGGCAGGACGCAATCGTCGGTGACAGCCCGGTCGGAGCGGCGGTGCAGGAACTCGCGGACCTGCTCGGTCAGCCGGGGCCGCCCGGTGGCGGCCAGCGCGGCGTCCCGGCCCTGCGGGGTGCGCAGGAACTCTGCGGCCAGCAGCTCCGGGTAGGCCGAGTGCAGGAACGCCACTGCGGCGGGGTCGGCGGAACCGGGGGCGCCTGCGGGCCGGAACAGCGGTGCGCACCGGAAGCTGCCGAACCCGATCCGCCCGCCTTCGAAGACCGCGGCACCGAACTCGTTGAAGATCTCGACCAGGGTGAACGTCACCGCGCCGCGCAGGAACGCCAGGCCGAAAAAGCCGGGCAGCCGGGGCAGCAGGTCCAAGCGGCTCGGCGGCTGGACATTCCTTCGGCCGAAGGGCAAGGGAAAGCGGAGGTCGTCATTCCCCCGCCGCTCGTGCCCCAGCTACGTGAGCAACGCGCAGCCCAGGTAGCGGAGCGGCTCGCTGCGGGCGAGGCTTGGGACGACTGGGACCTGGTGTGGTGCCAGCCCAATGGGCGCCCAGTCGACCCCCACGATGACTGGGAGGAATGGAAGGGGCTTCTGCGCGACGCAAACGTCGCCAAGAACCTCGCGTCCACGACGCTCGCCACACAGCCGCCACGCTCCTCCTTGAGCAAGGCGTAGACATCAGGGTCGTCCAGGAAATTCTTGGCCACTCACAGCGCTCGACCACGAAACGTTACACACACGTCACAGAGACACTTGCACGCGACGCTGCACAGCGCATCGGCGCGGCGCTCTGGGGATGACGAGAAGGGCGGAGGTCATGAAACGAACTGCAACCGACGGTGCAACCCACGATGCCCGTTTGAACCCGTCTTTGACACTGAAAACCCAGGTCACGAGGGGTGGGGCGCCAGGGGATCGAACCCTGAACCCACGGGTTAAAAGCCCGCTGCTCTGCCAGTTGAGCTAACGCCCCGCGACGTCGTACTGCAAGCGCCTGCGGCACGAAGCGTACCGAGTCAACGGCGCTGGGGCTGCGGCCGACCCCGGAACCATACTCGTCTGGAGCTAGGAATACCGCGCTGGATGCGCGGGCCGCAAGGGGATTCCGGTCGCCTGAGTCAGATGGTGTGATGACAGGGTGTCCGAGCTGCGGAACCGGGGCCCTGATGACGGCCACGAGCGACCCGGGACACCAAGACGCCCCGATACGGCGCAGCAGCGGCCTCCTGAGACCCCGAAGACCGGTGCCGAACGGCTGCGCCTGCGTTACGGCAGCCAGCCGCGCGAATCTCAGCGCGACGATACGTCGGCTCGACGTGATTCGCCCCGGCATCGTGGCGGAAGCCGCGACGGCGGCCGTGATCAGGAAAGCAGCGGCCGTGGTCAGGAAAGCAGCCGCGGTCAGGAAGCCCGCGACCGTGGCAGCGGCGACCGTCGCACCAGTAATCCTGAAGCACCCGGCGCCGAACGCGGCAACAGCCGTGAGGCACGCGGCGCCGAGCGCGGCAGCACCGCACGGCAGCCGTCAGATACGGCGCGGCGTGGGCCCACCGCGATCGATCCCCGGCTGTTAGCCGACGTACCGCGCCCACGCGCAGCACTGCCCGATGACACCGGCCGCGCGTACCTTGCCGGAGCCCGCGAGTCGTGCGTGCGAGCCGACAAGGGCGAGGCAGCGGACCCGGGCAGGACGCGCGGTGATCGGTGGGAGTGGCTACGAAAGGGCGATCGAGGGGACCGGCTGACGGCATGGGTCGATCGGCCCGCGTTCCGGGACCAGTTCGGCGACATGCGTCCGCCCGACCGGTACGGCGATCCGCTGACGCGCCCGGACGGAAGCCGGACGCCCCGCTTCAATGACCGGCCGGCGCGCGAACAGACTCGGCAGGGGCGCCTGGACGACTGCGGGGTCATCGCGACGCTTGGCGCCGTCGCGGCCCACCGGCCGGGCGATATCGCCCACCGGATAGCCACGCAGCCAGACGGCACCTACCGCGTCCGGCTCGATGAGGCTCGATGGAGCAAACACGGCGCGGCGCCGACCGGGCGAGTGATCGAGTTATCCGTCACGCCGGACCTGCCAGTTGATGACGGAACCCCTGGCCTGCCAACATTTGCCAAGGCAGAAGGCGATGCCGGCTGGTCACCGGTGCTTGAAAAGGCTGTCGCCGGGGTCGATCAGACCTGGACGGCAGCTCGGCGGGAAGACTGGGCGGCAAGCTGGGCGGAATTGTGCAAGCAAGATGCCGCCGACGAGAAGGTGAAGAAGCCACGTTCAGGGCCGCCGCCGGACGGCTATGTCCGGCTGAACCAAGGCTCCACCTCCTGGGACCGGGCCGAGTTGCTGACCCAGTTGACCGGCAAGGAATCAGTCGTCCGCTCCCTGCCACAACGCGACGCCGACGTGACCCGGGTCCTGACCCGCCAGTTCCGCGAGCGCAAACCCGTCCTCGTCGCCTCCCGCGAGGAACATGAGGAGGGAGAGGAGTTGCCGCATGCACTGGACGCGTCGCACGCCTACGAGGTGGTCGCCGTGCGGCAAGGCAAGATCGTGCTGCGGAACCCGTGGAACCATACACACCCCGAGCCGATGACCCCTGGCGAGTTCGCCACGAACATGGAGCCTAAGTACACAACACTGAAGTGAGGAAGACGGTGTCACAGGTAGGTGACAACATCCAAGTCGGCCAGGGCGTCGTCTCCGATACGGATGAAAGCATTGGGTTCGGCGGGCGGAACGCGGTGCCTGCTACAGAGGATGAGTCGGCCAAAGTACGAATCGCCGTGTGGGACGGCAAGTCCGAGGAGTTCAGCATTTACCTGCATGAGGGCGAAACATTCCAGATCGCCGGGCAGACCTGGCGGCTTGACAAGATCCACAACGAAGGCGTGCGCAGGTGGTACGCGGACCTGACCCGGACCGCGTGAAGAGAGCGGACGCCTTCACTAGCGGCGGGCAGCGTGCGTGCGCCTGGCCGGACGGCGTTCAGCCGCCGGCGGGCGTACGTGTCGCTGGCCGCCGCAGGCACTGTTGGGCCTCGAAGTCGGGAGCCCGTGTCATGTGGATCAATCGAGAACACCGTCTTCGACCCTGGCTACGCCACCCTCAGGGCCGTTCATGATCGCGGTAACTTTGTCGCGCAAATGCTTCGCCTAGTTACCGGGATCATGAAAGGGACCGCCATGGGGAGTGCGCACGTCGGCCATTTAACAGTGAATTTGCGATAAATCGGGTGCGTCATCCGTGGCATCTGCCCGGGCAGTTTGCGACACCTGGCAAGAACCGGCCCGCTGAAGGGGCTCAGGTGGGGGCCGCCGAACGCGGCTCAGGCGGTCCGCTGGTCTTCTTCACCGGGCTCGATGCCGTGCTGGAGCAGCAGGTTCTGCAGGCGGGCGACCTCGCGGTGCAGCCGGTCGACCTCCTCGCCGAGCGCGACGACGTCGACACCGGCGGACCAGTCCGCGGTCCGCTGGGCCCGCTCGGCAATCAGGTGCTTCTCGCGGTCACGCAGCGCAGCCGCGGCCGCGAGGTCCTTGGCGTCGATCGCGGCGTCCTTCTGGGATCCCACCAGCGCGATCTTCTCGTCGTAGGCGTGGAGGCCGGGCGGCATGACACGTTCGGCCGATACAGGCCCCGGCCCGGAACGCAGCCCGGAAGGCCCGGAAAGCAGGCCGGTGACCGCGTGCCGGATCTGATCGCCGCCTACGCCGAGCTTCGCAAGCACGTTGACCGCCACCCCGTCGCCCTCGCGGAGCAGTCCGAGGAGGATGTGCTCGGTGCCGACGTAGAGATGGTCGAGCCGCATGGCCTCCCGCAGCGACAGTTCGAGCACCTTCTTGGCACGCGGCGTGAACGGGATGTGCCCGGTGGGCGTCTGCTCGCCCCAGCCGATGATCTCCTCGACCTGCTGCCGCGCCACCGGCAGCGTGATCCCAAGCGACTGCAGGGCCCTGGCCGCGATGCCCTCGCCTTCGCGGAGCAGTCCGAGGAGGATGTGCTCGGTGCCGACGAAGTCGTGGTCGAGCCGGCGGGCCTCTTCCTGCGCCGCGGTGACGACGTGGCGTGCCCGGACCGTGAATCGCTCCTGCAGCATCCCCCTGGGCCGTTTGCTGGGCCGCGTCCGCTTTCTGCTGGGCCGCCATCCTCGCATTGGTACCTCCCGAGTTCGTGGTTCCGGGTCGCCCGGCCCGGCGCGGCGGCTGCCGTCATGACGCCGGTGGCCAGATCGGTGACGACCGCCGTGGCTGCCAGCGGCGGGTCGAGGTCGGCCTGCCACCCGTTGACGGCGAGGAACTGCAGCGTGGCTGCGACGGCGACCTGCTCGTTGCCGCGGCGGAACGGGCGGTGGCGGATCAGCGCGTGCAGCAGCCCGGCGGCGGTCGTGGACAGCACAGCGGCGTCGCCGCCAGGGCGTCCCGCCGCGAGGGCGGCATCGCCGAGGGCGGCATCGGTGCAGCCCCCGGCCGTGGGGACGGCCTCGGCAAGAGCGGCCTCCGCGGCGGGGACGTCGAGCACGTCGAGCGTCGCGCCGGTATCCAGGCGCAGCACGCGGCCGGCGACCACGATCAGGGCGGCGACGTCCAGCGAGATCATGCTTCGCCGTCCTTGAGCAGGTCGAGGAGGCGTTTGTGCCTGGCGAGGTTCTCCTCGAGCAGCCGGATGAACCGCTCGTCGCCGCGCCGCGTCTCGACAAGCTCCGTGATGGCCTCGCGCACCACGTCGGATACCGACCGGCCTTCGACCTCGGCGACCGCCTCCAGGCGTTCGGCGAGGCCGGGGTCGAGCCGCAGCACCATGTTCTTGGTCCGGACGGACCTTCCAGTGTCAGGCATCGTGATATCAAGATATCACGCGGTGACGCTCGTCCAGTGAACCGAAGGGAGCTGAATCGCACTCCTGCGTGGCGCACGGGAGCGGCGGTGACGGCACGCGGCAGCCGTTATGGATCGGGCTTTGTGCCTGCCACGCGAGGGGCTGCGCCCTACCGGTAGGCGGCGATGCCGGTGATCGCCTCGCCGAGGACGAGCGTGTGGATCTCCTCGGTGCCCTCGTAGGTCAGCACGGACTCCAGGTTCGCGGCGTGCCGCATGACCGGGTACTCCAGGCTGATCCCGCTCGCCCCGAGGATGGTCCGCGCCTGCCGCGCGATCTCGATGGCGGCCCGCACGTTCGCCATTTTTCCGAGGCTGACCTGCTGCGGCGTCAGTTCGCCGGCCTCTTTCAGCCGCCCGAGATGCAGCGCGAGCAACTGCGCGCGCGCCAGGTCCGCGAGCATCCACGCGAGCTTGCCCTGCGTGAGCTGGAACGCGCCGATCGGCTTGCCGAACTGCTCACGCGTGCGCGCGTACCCGACCGCCGCCTCGTAACAGCTCCGCGCCGCTCCTGTCGCCCCCCACGCGATCCCGAAGCGGGCCTCGGACAGGCAAGCCAGTGGTCCGTTAAGGCCACGAGCATGAGGCATAACGGCTGCCGCGGGCAATCGCGCCTCGTCGAGGTGCAACGCCGCCGTGACCGAGGCGCGCAGCGACAGTTTCCTGCCGATGCTGCGTGCGGTGAAGCCCCGGGTGCCGCGGGGCACGAGGAAGCCGCGGATCCCGTCGTCGGTGCGCGCCCACACCACGGCGACGTCGGCGACCGAGCCGTTCGTGATCCACATCTTGGTGCCGTTCAGGATCCAGTCGGTGCCGTCGCGGCGCGCGCTTGTCCGCATGCCCGCGGGATCGGATCCGTGGTCCGGCTCGGTGAGCCCGAAGCAGCCGATCGCCTGGCCGGCCGCCATCCGCGGCAGCCACTCCTGCTTCTGCTCGTCCGAGCCGTACTTCCAGATGGGGAACATCGCCAGCGATCCCTGGACCGACACCATGCTGCGCAGGCCAGAGTCGGCCGCCTCAAGCTCACGGCAGGCCACGCCGTAGGCGACCGCGCCCGCCCCCGCGCAGCCGTAGCCGGTCAGGTGCATGCCGAACAGGCCGAGCGCGCCGAGTTCGGGTGCGAGGTCGCGCGGCAGCGTGCCGGCCTCGAACCAGTCCGCGATGTGGGGGAGTACCCGGTCGGCGGTGAACTTGCGCACGGTGTCGCGGACCAGGCGTTCGTCCTCGCCGAGCTGGTCGTCGATCCGGAGCAGGTCGCTGCCGGCCGGGATGGTGCCTGGCCGGCCTTGGTTCGGCGGCATCCGAGCGGTCCTTGTCTGCGTGGCGATGTCTGCGTGGGCGACAGTGGGCAACAGAGCCAGCGTACGGTCCACGGGATCAGGGGATCGCCAGGGGCATCCCCGATAGGCACGGAGCCGGGCAGCCGGGCATCATCATGTCATGAGCAATGGATTCAGTGGCAAGCAGCTCCATCGCAGCCGTGAGGGCCGGATCGTGGCCGGGGTGTGCGCCGGCCTCGCGGACTACTTCGGCGTCGACGCGAACCTCGTGCGCCTCGTCTTCGCCGCGCTCACGTTCCTCGCCGGGATGGGCGTCCTGCTCTACCTGGTGGCGTGGCTGATCATTCCGGAACAGGGTGAGTCGTCCTCGATCGCGGAGGGTTTCATCAACAAGAACAAGTCGTGAGATGCGCCCGCGGCGGCCCAGTTCCGGCGGGCCGGCCCGCCCGCTCAGCGTGCCGCGGCCGCCTCGGTCCGGGCGCGGGCCGCGGCGATCACGTCGCCGCGCATGTTTCTCCAGGCCAGGCTGAGCAGCGTAGCCGCGGCCAGCCCCGCCGCGCCCGCGAGCGCGACCACCGGCTGCGGCCCGATGACCTGGGCCGCCGCCCCGCCGATCAGGATGCCCAGGCCCTGCGCCGCGAGCAGCCCGGACTGCGCCAGGCCGAAGGCGAGCGCACGGCCGGTGTCCGGCACGCTCTGCACGAACGCCGCGGCGGCTGCGAGCTGGTAACCGCTGCCCAGCCCGGACAGCGTCCAAAGCGCGAGAACGACGCCGAGGGGCGGTGCCGCGACGCAGCCGATGAGCGGCGCGCACGACAAGATGGCGAGCAAGCCCATCATCCGGAGCCGGTTGCTCGGCCGGACCAGCCGGCCGAGCAGCAGGGCACTGACGACCGTTCCGACCGGCATCGCCGCCATCAGCAGGCCGACCGTCATCGTGCCGCCGCCAAGTGAGTGCGCGTACGGTGCGGCGAGTCCCTCCGGCAGCACGTAGAACCCGGCCAGCCAGCCGAAGAGCACGAGGGTGCGGAGCGTGCGGTTGCCGAAGACGAGCGTCGCGCCGTCGCGGGTGATGGACCAGAGGGAGGGGCGGCTGGGCTGCGCGGGCCGCGCCGCCGGGCGCCGTTTCGTCCAGAACGTGATGACCAGGGCGGACAGGAGGAACGTCACGGCGTCGAGGGCGAGCGTCCGGTGCGGGTTGATCGCGACCACGACGGCCGCGCCCGCGACGAAACCGAGCACCTGACTGGCCTGGTAGGTCATGTTCCCGATGGCCGAGCCGAGCACGAACTTGTCACCTGGCAGCACGTCGGGGAGCAGCGCCGTGCGGGCAGAGGAGAACGGTGCGCCGAGCAGCACGGTGCAAAACAGCAGCGCGCACAGTACCGCGAGCGGGGTCGCCGGGATGGCCATCAGGCCGACGAGGACGGCCCGGATGACGTCGCAGGCGATCATCACCTGCCTCCGCGGGATGAAGTCGGCGAGGCCGGAAAGGAAGGGCCCGCCGACGATGGGCGGCAGGTACGTGAAGGCGTACGCGAGCGCCGTCAGGAACGGCGAGTGTGTCTGGTGGTACACCAAGATCGCGATGGCGACCTGGGCGAACTGGTCGCCGCCATAGGACAGGACCTGGGCGGCCCACAGGCCGCGGAACTCGCGGATGGCGAAGACTTCGCGGTAGGAGGCCTGTTGTTCCGGTGCACGGCGGTGGCGCCCCGCGATGGTTTGGCTGCCCGCGACGTGACCGTCTAACGGTGGCTGCGCGGCCGCTGCCTGTGGTAGGGCCGCTGCTTGCTGGGGTGCCGATGCTTGCAGCAGTGCCGGTGTTTGCTGGGGTGCCGATGCTTGCTGGGGCGGCGGCGTTTGTGGTGGCGCCGATACCTGTGGTGACCCTGACGCTGGCGGTGGGACGGTTGTTGGCAGGGGGCCCGTAGCCTGCGGCAGAGCCGTTGCGGGCATACGGTGCGGTGAGTCGCGTGTGACAAGCGCCGGACCCTGCGGCGGCGGGCTCTGCGGCGATCGACCCTTCGGCGGTGGGCCCTGCGGGGAACCGGCGGGGCCGCGGCGTGGCGAGAGTTCGCCGGCGCGGGTGGCACTGTACGCGGCCGGGCCGGCGGACGGGTCGCCGCCCGGACGGGGCGCGGGCTCGCGCCGCATGGCTGAGCGATGAGCCGCGTCGTTCGGCTCAGGCGGTTGTGCCTGCTCAGCTGCCACAGCTATCCCGACTGCACTCCCTGCGCCAGGGCGGACATTCCCAGCGCACCGACCTCGCGTCGTAGCTCATCATCCGGCCCCCTGCCCCGGCTGCCGTGCCCGCGCCCGTACTAGTGACTTTCCGTACGCTCCCGCCGCCGTTGCCGCGACCGCGAGTCACGTTGAGTTGTTCCTACGTAGCCTACCGTGTCGAATTCTCCGCGTCTTTGCAAGTGACCGTGCAGGTGCACGCTCTCTTACCTTGAGTTAGCGAATGTACACTAACCGCGTCAGAATCCGGGCCCGCCGCCCCTCGTTTTGTGACGCCCGCCAGCGGGAGCTCGCAGGCTGCGGCCCTGGACAGCCGCGGCCACGCGATGCCCCGCACGCCCGGCCCGGGGGGTCGGCGCGTGGTGGGCTGCGGCGGGACCTGACCGGCCCATGGCACGCCAGAACCCCTACGATCGGTATCCGACGGCTCCGTGGGCCCGTCAGCTCGCCGGAGGGCATTGGCTTTGGTGATTGCCGGCTCCGTCCCCTATGCTGAGTCGGTCCCCGACGGCGGGCGCCACGGGTCGCGGCGGCAACGACCGTCCGGCCCCCATCGTCTAGTGGCCTAGGACACCGCCCTTTCAAGGCGGCGGCACGGGTTCGAATCCCGTTGGGGGCACCAGCGTTTTCGCAGGTCAGCGTCCTTTCTGACAGATTTGCCGGTCCCGTCCGGGCGTGACCGGTATGCGCCGTGATCCAGTGTGGCCCGGCTGCGGTGCAGGTCAGTGCCGGTTCTGACAGTTCAGCCAGCCGATTCGCTGGCCTGTTCCCTTCTGCGTTGCCCTCCGGGCATCGGGTGCGCTGGCCAGATGCAGTACCCGTTCCCTGCGACTCGAATCTGGCTGCGGCGCTGCCATCGGTGCCGGCTGGGTGCGCGCAGCGTGCGACCGCCGACGGTAAATACCGACCTGAGCCGGGTAGCTACTCGTCGTGAGTGGGGAGGAAGCAGGCCGGGAGGATCGCCAGCTCCGGGATGAGGATCTGGTCGGCCATCGCGACGGCGACGTTATCGGGTTCGGGCCGCACGAGCTGGCGGATAGGGGGAAGGGCAAGCCGCTCACTGTCTGGTGGGAGATCGAGGTAACCACCGGGAAGCGGGGAGAACTCTGGCGCTCGCCCAGACAGCGGCGATCCAGGATCTCCTCGACTGGCTGGCTGCCAGGAACTCGCCTGGGGATCAACCTGACCAGCCCCGGGATGACGAGCCGCCACCTGCGCCCACCTGGATGACCACCAAGCAGCGGGAGACCCTGGTCGCCCGTTGGCGCTCGTCAATGGCGTCGCGCTCCGGATCGGCTGCCGGGCAGGCCGCCTGTGTGATCCTCCGGTTCTGGCTGGAGCAGGCGGGCGGCGCGGCTCGCCACGTCGCGGGTCATGGCTATGAAAATAGCCTATACTCTGGCCATGGAAGTTCTCTCGCTGGCCGAAGCCAAGGACAGGCTATCCGCCGTCGTGAACGACGTGAACGCGACGCATGAGCACTACACGATCACGCGCAACGGCAGGCCCGTGGCGGTCATGCTGCCGGTCGATGACCTGGCGGCGCTGGAAGAAACGATCTTCTGGCTGGAGAGGGAGATCGCCCGGCTGAAATCGGGGGAGCCTGTGGCGGACGGCCCGGACACCACCGGCGAGGAGATGGCCGCGATCATGGGGCAGCGCCGCCGGGAGACCGGCGCGGTGTGAGCGAGCCATACGACCTCGTGATCAAGGCGCAGGCGCGCCGGGTGCTCGAGCACACTCTCGCCCCGGCGGTCGCCTTCGCCGCCTGGGAGTTCATCGCGGGCGCGCTGCGCGAGAACCCGCGTCGTGTGGGAAAGCCACTGGTGGCCCCCTTCCAGGGTGACTGGTCGGCGCGGCGCGGCCACTACCGCATCCGGTACCGTATCGACGACGACAAGCACCGGGTCACCGTTATTGACATCGCCGACCGCTCGGACATCTACTACCCGGGACACTGACCTTAAGCGCACGTATGCCCAGGAGCCGAACCCCGTCTTGCCGAGGTTCACGGTCTCGGAGGGCTTGCTGTTGTCTCGGCTCCAAGGTGATCAGGATGGGCGTACCGAGGTGTTGGGCGTTCGTCGCCAGCACGGAACGCCTCTCCCATGAATACGAGACGCCGTATCGGCCTAGCCGAAATCCAAGTGGCACGTTCATGGTGACGCGGAGATCTTCACGCTGACGGCTCTAACCAGCGGCAGGGATGGCATGCAGGCGCCCCAGCGGCCGCCCGGGACCTGATCCCTGCGTGACCAAACGTGACCGATGACATGCCATCGGCGCTCGCCGAGCCGCCGTTCTGTATGGCGTCGTCAGGCTGCAGGTCGGTAGCGGCGACACTCCAGATCGGACATTCTGTCGCGCCGGAGCAACCACATCTCGGCCTATTGAGCCGAGCATGCTGCGCTCAGCCCGGCTGGTTCCTGGTCAGCGCGAATGATGCCGCGGAGCGGATGGATGCGGCCGCGTGCTCGGCCAGCATCAGGGTCGGCAGGTTGGTGTTGGCAGCAGGGATGTCCGGCATGATCGAGGCGTCGGTCACCCACAGTCCCTCGACGCCACTGACACGGCAGCGACCGTCCACCACGGCTTGGCCGTCGCTCTCGGGGCCCAACCGGCAGGTGCCGACCGGGTGGTAATAGGTGGCGGCGTTGGCCCGGATGGCATCGGCGAGGCCATCCTCGTCATCTTTTACGCGCGGACCGGGAAGCAGCTCCGTGTCCACGAATTCGGCCAGTGGCG
>WNFJ01480326.1_pt3 | contig 20269 bp, 17 predicted proteins | sample 5400461 | NCBI WGS metagenome assembly WNFJ01 (sample SAMN13153349, study PRJNA577476) | soil metagenome | isolation source: 115 cm saprolite on Douglas fir-dominated hillslope | place: USA:California | collected 2013-09-17
CGTCGGGACTTTGACCATAGAGCTCCCACAGATAGCGTTCACGCGCCCCAAATTTTTGGGTGCCATGGGTCCCGGATGACAGCTGCGACAGATCGAAGGCGTATCGATCGAACTGGACAATGTTGGGGTCACGGTCTCCGGTCTGATGCCGCTGCACGCTGCCGTCGGCAAGCAGAAGATAGGTGCCGCTGTCCCTGGTGATTATGTCGCCCTCCTCGGCGAGGAACGTCACCCGCTCTTTCGGATCGCGTTGATCATCGATCAAAATGCCGAGCAGTTGCCCGTTCGGCAGCCGTTCGCGGATGTGCAGGGTCAAGCCTCCTGACGCGAGGGGGACAAAGCGGCCCGGCTGCACGATTCGGGTGACGAGGTCGGCGCGAATTTCGTTGACCCACTGGTTGAGCTCGCGCAGGCACCTGGGCGACACATAGGCGGCGATCACGGCGACCAGGAGCGACACGATCGCCGCGACCGCCAGAAACGGGCGGAACAGATGCCACGGCGACATTCCGGCGGCGTTCATCACGATAAGCTCGGAGTCGGTGGCGAGCTTGTTGAGCACGAAGGCCATGGCCACCATGAACGCAACCGGGGCGATGATCATGCCAAGCAGCGGAATGATCAGGGCGGTCAGGCCGACGAAGGTCAGAATGCTCTGACCCTGGTTGGTCATCAGGTCGACGTCACGCAATGCCTGGGTGATCCACATCAGCGTTATTATGCTGACGAGCGCCACCAGGAACGCACCTAATGTGGTGCGGAAAATATAACGCCCGATCGACCCCATCCGCCCGCGCTACCCCAATGTCGATCACCCATTGGACCGCACGCGGGCCCCTCTGCCCACGGTGACGCCGTCAATGGTGAAACCGCCCCCAAACCTCCGGAAGCCCCTTGATCCTGCAACAAAGTGGCCTCGCCAAGGCGAACCTGTTGCATATGTACAACAAAGGGTTAAGCCAAGACACCCGACACCCGGATCGATATGGTTAATTTCCCCATAGTGCCACCCCGGTACCAACCCGGGCGGACCAAAACCGGCCGTTTTGCGCTTGATGCGGGAGGCGGGGCCGGGCGAAGGAGCCGGCTTCCGCGGCCGTCCGGGTCGCAAGCGGTCGGGCAGCCAATTTCCGCGGCCGGGAGCAAGTCCAGGCCCGGGCAAAGTGCTGCTCACCTGCGGCGGCGCGGCCTGCCGCAGCGCCATGCCACCCAGAGCGCCGACGGCGAACACGTAGATCCAGCCTTGCGTAAAGTCGCTGAGGTGCGAGTTGAAGAGCGAGCCCACCATGTTTTGGACGACCGCGACCAGGCCGATCCAGGAGACCAGTCCGTCACCGCGAAACAGCAGCAGATGTGCAATCCACATGGCCAAAAGCGCGATGGTCCCGACCAGGCCGAGCTGGATCGCCACCACGAAGATCTCATTGTGAGGATTGACCGTGCCAAAGGAAGCAAACCCCGGCTCGCGCGATATGGGGGAGGAAAGCTGCTCCGGAATTGATCCGGTTCCGTTTCCCAAAATCGGCGCCTTGGCAATGGCCTCGATCGAATTCCTCCAGAATTCGAGCCGCAGTCCCGAAGACGTGGCGGCCTGGTGCTCCGTGCGGTACAAATTCACCTCTTCGACAGCGTGCGTCACGCGCTCCCTCAGATAGGGCGACGACAGCCAAAGCGCGCCCGCGAGCGCGCCACCGACGACGCCGGCGACCGCCATTCCTCTCCAGCCGAATTGCCGGAATCCGAACAGCGGGATCAGCACCACGATGGTCACAAGTGTGGTGCGGCCGGTTTCCACGAAGGCAATATTGGCAAGGAAAGCCGCGGCGGTGCAGACAAGCGCGAGCGCCAGTTGCCGCCGCCGCCGCCGCCACGCCTGCGTGGCGCAGTCGAGCAGCGCAAACCCACAGAGCGCAAATACGCCGCTTTGGGTGATGTAGTCCTTGACCGGGACGCCGACCATCGCGAGTTTGCCACGCCATGGCAGGCCCGGGATCAATGCCAGGCCCCAGGACAGCACGAGCAGCGCCGCCGAGGCGCCAAGAAAGCCGAAGATGACCCACCAACCGCGCGCCGAGCCGCGGAACTGGGCGAGCAGAAATGGGATGAACAAGAGCTTCAGATACCCTTCGCTTCCAGCGAGCCGCTGGCTCCAGCTGACGTCGGCCCACAACATGCCGAGTGCGGCGAGCGCCAGCACAACGAGCGGCGCGCCGCCGGCCGGAGTCATGATTTCCCGGCGCAACCTTGCCGCATCGAGCGTCGGCAGCAGCGTCACGAACCAGACCGCCGTCAAAATGCCGGTCGCCGATGTGGACCACGGCAAGGACACCGCAACAGCGGCTGCAACTCCATCTGCGACCCGCGCCAGCCCAGGACGATCGAAGGCGTTCGCCCTGGGGTCTCCCATCGCGGAATCGGTCATCGTGCCTTGCCTCATTCCGCTCGTCGCCCACGAATCATCCGACGCGGCAACTTCGCGATCTCGACTTTCAGTTCCGCGAATGGATTTACATTGCGAAACCCAATCATGATCCCAATGTCGCCGGCACTGCACGCGACAATGGTGAGGCGCCCGCATCCGACATTCACGATTTGTGCGATATTCGACTTTAAAAATCAACCGAGCCACCGGGCGGTAGGATGGCACGCCGAGCGGCACGCAACGCGTTTTCAGGCCAACATTTCAATGACCTGCGTCACGGCAGGCGGCCGACCGGCTCACCTTGAAATCCGCTGAGACGATAAAAATAAAACGGCGTGCCCGCTACGCCTTCGCTTTGGCGTAGCGCGTTCTCCAAAGGTTCAACTGTGGAAAATCGGGCCTTCAACAGCGGTAGCATGTCCAAGTTGACGTCCGGCGCAACATAAATCAGTGTGCCGCCGAGATCGGAAGCGGTCGCTCGCGGCGCATAGGGATATCGGAACTCGTCGTTGAGCTGGATCACCGGCACCGGCGATGGGAGATAGAACCTAAGCCAAGCCGTTGTCGCAAAATCCATCGTCACGATGCCGCGCGCTCCCGTGAGTGAGACCACACGGACGATCGGGGCCACGACATCCTTCATGCCGGATGCCCGGTGCTGATTGAGGACATCGGCCTGGTCGAGCGGCACGACCCGGAAGAGCGCCTGTGCGTAGACTGCCACGAGAATGAAAACGGCAACAGGCACGGCGCCGGAACGGAGAATCCGGGGACCGAGTCGATTGTGAAAGGCATAGGCGGCTGCCACAGCCAACGCCGGATAAATAATGTCCGGCCAATTCCTGTGGACCCGATCGTGCAGGGCATGGATGGTAAAGAAAATGATCGAGGGCCACAGCAGCGAGGCAATCAGAAGGTGCTTTTGGTCCTTGGACCGAGTTGCGCGCCACAGGCCGTGAACGGCCAGGCCCGCAATGAGCGGCGAGGCGAGGATGGCCTGCTCGGCCACGAACTCCGGCAAATACCACCAATGTTGATCGCTGGTAACGACCCGACCGAATTGAAATGCCAAGGTTCCCCAGCCATTGGCGGCATTCCACGTCAGGTTGGGCGCGAACAGAAGCGCGGCGATTGTCCCGCCCAACCATGGCCACGGGGTTTTCAGCCAAGCTCGCCCGTCTTTCGTCAGGAGAAGCCACACGAGCGCGCCCGCTCCCGCGCACGCCACGGTGTATTTGGCGAGAAGGCCGAGCCCGGCGAAGAGGCCGGCCGCGAGCCACCAGCGACCGTTTCCCGAGTCGGTCATCTCGGCGAGCGCCCAGATGAAAGCTGCGCTGCAGGCCAGCGCAGCCGCGTCGGGAGTCGCCACGAACGTCTGGATCGTTACCTGTAGCGTAAGGTTGAAGAACAGCGCCGCGCGAGCGCCGTTCTCGGTCCCACCCAGCAGAAGTGAACCCGTGCGCCACACGCAAAAGGTCATAGGCACGGACAAAGCAAGCCCGGCAAACCGGACGCCGAATTCGGTGTCGCCGAACAAGGCCGTGCCAGCGCGGATCAGAACGGCAACAGCCGGCGGATGGTCGTAGTATCCCAAAGCCAGATGCCGCGACCACAGCCAGTAATAGGGTTCGTCACCGTGATAGAGCGGCAGGATTGCAGCGGCGACGAACCGCATGGCGATCAGAACGCCGTTCGCCACAACAAAAAGCCATGCAGGATCTTTGCGATGTGCCAAGTCGAATGGCTTGACCTGCGAATCCACAACGATCTCCCGACCCCACCGGCTCTACCGCAAGCGCGACACTTAGGTCATTGCCGCAGAATTGTGAAGCATGATATTTCGAAAACAATTCAATAACTTACGGCGCTCCGCTCGCGATGAAGATGACGCGGCGGTCCATCAAGGCGCGACGGCGAAGCAACATTGCCCTTTTTCATCGGCCGTCGTCGACCCCGAACGGCCGGGACGCCGTGATGGGGCTTTGCATCGGGGGCGGCGCCGGGTCATATCTGTCTCCCGACGAGCGGGGCACCCCGGCACCGGCGCCGATCGACCGCTTCCTACGCAGAGGATCGCCTCCCCATGCCGACTGTCCTGAAGCTTGAATTTGCCCCGCTGGCCACCGCCCCGAAAGGTGTTCTTATCGTGTTCTGCGACGAGGGGCTCAAATGCGGGCCCGCCGTGCGCAAGGCCCTGGAGCCGACCGGCGATCTCGTGGCGCGTGCCGCTGCCGCCGACCGTTTCAAGGGCAAGAACGGATCGGCGCTGGAAATTCCAGTACCGGCCGGCCTTAACGTGGCGCGCCTGGTCGTGCTCGGCGTCGGCAAGGCGCGGGATCTCAAGCAGCAGGATTTGGTGAAGCTCGGCGGCATCGCCATGGGCAAGATCCCCTCCACGGCCACCGCCGCGACGATCATTGCCGACCTGCCCGGCGGCGCCATGAAACCCGATCAGGTGGCCGAGCTGGCGCTCGGCATTCGGCTGCGCGCCTATGCGTTCGACCGTTACAAGACCAAACGCAAGGATGAGGAAGAGGTCGCAAAGGAGGTGAAGGTGACGGTTGCGGTCGCCACGCCCGCCGGTGTCGAGAGGGCATTCGCGCCGCGCGATGCACTCGCCAATGGCGTCGTGCTCGCGCGCGATCTCGTCAACGAGCCCGCGAACGTGCTCTATCCCGAGGAGTTCGCGCGCCGCGCGGGAAATTTGAAGAAGCTCGGCGTCGTCGTCGAGGTGCTCGACGTCGCGGCAATGAGGAAGCTCGGCATGAACGCGCTGCTCGGGGTCGGGCAAGGCTCCGTGCACGAGAGCCGCTTGGTGATCATGCGCTGGAACGGCGGCAAAAAGAGCGCCGACCCGGTTGCCTTTATCGGTAAAGGCGTCTGCTTCGATACCGGCGGGATCTCGATCAAGCCGGCGAGCGGCATGGAGGACATGAAGGGCGACATGGCCGGCGCCGCCTGCGTGGTCGGCCTCCTGCAAGCGCTGGCGGAGCGCAAGGCCCGGGTCAATGCGGTCGGCGCGATCGGGCTGGTCGAGAACATGCCTGACGGCAAGGCGCAACGTCCCGGCGACATCGTCACCACGATGTCCGGACAGACGATCGAGATCATCAATACCGACGCCGAGGGCAGGCTGGTGCTCGCCGACGTGCTGCATTACGTCAACACGCGGTTCAAGCCGAAATTCATGGTCGATCTGGCAACGCTCACGGGCGCCATCATCGTCGCGCTTGGGCATGAACATGCCGGGCTGTTTGCCAATGATAACAAGCTTGCGGAGCGGCTCCTGAAGGCCGGCGCGGTGACCGGGGAGCGTCTGTGGCGCATGCCGCTGGGCTCCGAATACGACAAGAAGATCGATTCCAAGTTCGCCGACATGAAGAACACCGGTGGACGCGACGGCGGATCGATTACCGCGGCCCAGCTTTTGCAGCGCTTCGTCGACAAGACGCCGTGGGCCCATCTCGACATTGCCGGCACCGGCATGGGTTCCCCGCAGACCGACATCAACAAGAGTTGGGCTTCGGGTTTCGGGGTCCGGCTCTTGGATCGGTTGGTGGCCGACTACTATGAGAAGTGAAACGGCGGCGCTGATGGGCGGATCGCCATGAACGGCCGAGCGGCCCCCACCCTTTCCCTCCCCCGCAAGCGGGGGAGGGAAAGGGAGGGGGCTCGCGGCGAGGCGGCGCCCTTGGGAGCGTAATGACCGAGATCCTTTTCTACCACCTGCAGCGCCAGCCGCTGGAGCGCGTGCTCCCGGCCCTGCTCGAAAAGTCGCTCGAGCGCGGCTGGCGCGTCGTGGTGCAGGCGGCCTCCGAGGAGCGGGCCGAGGCGCTCGACGCCCATCTTTGGACCTTTCGCGACGACAGCTTCCTGCCGCACGGCACGTGGCGCGAAGGGGAAGCGCGCGAGCAGCCGATCCTGCTCACCATCCGTGACGATAATCCCAACGGCGCGACGGTGCGTTTCCTCCTCGATGGCGTTGCGCTCCCGGCGGATCTCGCGGCCTATGACCGCATCGTGCTGTTGTTCGACGGCGAGGACCCGGACGCCGTTGAGGCCGCCCGCGCCCGCTGGAGCGAGGCCAAGCAAAACGGCTTCGAGGTCACCTATTGGCAACCCGACGACAGCGGCCGCTGGCAGCGCAAGGCGTGACTGGCAGGGGTGAGCAGGTTATTGCGGCGGTCGCGGCGCGGTCGCGGCGGATCGCGCCGGTCCCAACCAACCGCCATTTCGCCGTGATGCAGTCGCAAAAGAACAGTTGATCCCGATCAGGCCCCTGCGGCAGAATCCAAGGTCGCCGGGACCGCCCGTCGCGGGGAAGCTTTAAGGGGTTTGAGAACGTGGGCGTGCCACGACCGGAGCAAATGCTGCTGCGCCTTATTGCGGTCGCTGTTCTTGCGCCGTCGGTCGCGGCGTGCTCGTCGGACGTCGGCAGCTCCAAAATTCTGCCCAAGCTGGGCAGTTTCGAATCGCTGAGCCTCGGAAACGCTGCGCCAAAATCCGAGCTGCGGCCGGTGACGGCCGCAGATCTCGTCGGCCCACAGGGACAATGCGCCGGTGCCGGGCAGGATGCCAGCGCCGCCCGCGGCGGGATCGCGCTCGAAATGACCGAGTGCGAGGTGGTCGGCCGCGCCGGCACGCCGGAAAATATCGAGCTCGGCACCACGGACCGGGGTGAGCGTTCGGTGACGCTGACCTATACCCGCGGCCCGCGACCGGGCATCTACCGCTTTTCCAGCGGGCGCCTCTATGCCATCGAGCGTACCCAGGAGCCGGCGCCCGAGCCCCCCAAGGCGAAAAAGCCCCCCGCCAAGAAGCCCAAATCGGCTTGAACGAGTCGGCGTGAGGTCTTCGATCAGCTCATCGCGGATTCGAAGGCGGCGCTGGCGTCGAGCCAATCATCCTCCGCACGGGCCAGGGCGCTGACCGCATCGGCGCGTCCCTTGGCGAGCACTGCGGCCCGCGCCGGATCGCGGGCAAAGAGCCCGGGCTCGGCCAGCGCCGCATCGATGGCCGCGATTTCCCGGCCGAGGCGTTTGACCGTGGTCTCGGCTTCGGCGATGCGCCGGCGCAAGGGGGCGAGCTCGGTGCGCTTTTCGGCCGCAGCCCGCCTGATCTCGGTGCGGCCGCGCGGTGGGTCGGCGCCGTTGCGCCGGATACCCCCACCCTTTCCGTCTCCCGCAAGCGGGGGAGGGTTGGGGTGGGGGGTGCCGCCGCGCTCGCCGAGCACGACGTCGCGATATTCATCAAGATCGCCCTCGAACGGCGCGACTTGACCCCCGGCCACGAGCCACAGCCGATCCGCGCAGGCCTCGATGAGATACCGGTCGTGGGACACCAGGATCACCGCGCCCGGATAGGTATTGATGCCGGTGATGAGGGCCGCGCGACTGTCGATGTCGAGATGATTGGTCGGCTCGTCGAGGACGATGAGATGGGCTCCCGCAAGGGTGGCGANNNNGGTGGCGAGCCCGAGCAAGAGCCGCGCCCGCTCGCCGCCCGAGAGCCGGCCGGCCGGCGTGTCGGCTTTCGCGGCCGGAAACCCGATGGCCCCGGCGCGCGCGCGCACTTTCGCCTCGGGCTGATCCGGCAGGAGACGGCGCAAGTGGTCAAAGGCGCTATCTTCAGGCGCGAGCTCGTCGAGCTGGTGCTGCGCGAAATAGGCGACTTCGAGCTTGTCGGGGCGCGTGATCCGCCCCGCCATCGGGTCGAGGCGGCCGGACAGGAGTTTCACCAGCGTGGATTTCCCGTTGCCGTTGGCGCCCAACAGCGCGATGCGATCGTCATCGTCGATGCGCAGATTGAGTCGCCGCAGGACCGGCTTGCCGGGCTCGTATCCGACCGAGACATCGTCCAGCGCGATGATCGGCGGCGACAGCGGTTTTGCCGGCGCCGGAAACTCGATCGGCAATACTTCCTCGGCGATCGACGCCGCCGTCGGCTCGAGCTTCGCCAACAGCCTGAGCCGGGATTGCGCCTGGCGCGCCTTGCTGGCCTTGGCGCGAAACCGGTCGACAAACGCCGTGAGCCGCTTGCGCTCCCTGTCCTGCTGCTTGGCGAGCTTGCGGTCGAGCGTCTGTCGCTCCCGCCGCTGGCGCTCGAACGCGGTGTAGCCGCCGCGGTAGAGCCCGAGCTTTCCGCCGTCAAGGTGCAAAATCCAGTTGACCGCGTGGTCGAGAAGATCGCGATCGTGGCTGATGATGATCACCGTGCGCGGATAGCGCGCGAGATGCTCCTGCAGCCACAGGGTGCCTTCGAGGTCGAGATAATTGGTCGGCTCGTCGAGGAGAAGGAGATCGGGCTCGGCGAACAAGGTTGCCGCGAGCGCGAGCCGCATGCGCCAACCGCCTGAGAGCTCGGAGCCGGGGCGTTGCTGATCGGCGTGGGAAAAGCCGAGGCCGGCAAGGATTTCGGCGGCGCGCGCGGGCGCCGAATGGGCGCCGATATCCGCGAGCCTGGTTTGGACTTCGGCAATCCGATCAGCCTCGGTGGCGAGCTCCGCTTCAGCCAGAAGCTGCGTGCGCTCGCGGTCGGCCTGGAGCACGGCCGCAAGGAGGCTTTCGGGACCGTCGGGTGCCTCCTGGGCGAGCCGATCGATGCTGCCGCGCGGCGTATGCTGCACCTCGCCGTGTTCGGGCGCGATCTCGCCGGCGATCACGCGGAACAAGGTGGTCTTGCCGGCGCCGTTGCGGCCCACAAGCCCGACGCGGGCACCGGTCGGAATATGCGCCGAGGCGCCGTCGATCAAAAGCCGGCCAGCCACGCGCACCGCGAGTTCGTCGATCACGAGCATCTTTTTTGGAAGATCGTCCCTGTCTGCGGGGGGGCGATTTTCATCGAAGCCGGGCGCAGATGCAAATGGCCGCCATCGGAAAAGAAGAGCCCCGGCTCGCGATGCGAGACGGGGCCTTACGCCTGTCGCCTGGAGACAGTTTCGCGCTCGAAGTCTTATTCGCAGACGTTGACCAGGACGCGCCTGAGATAGCCGTGGGGCGTCGGGACGTACTGGTACCGCCAGCAGCTGGTGTCGACCGCATAGGCGGACGTGACCGCGGCGGCGCCGAGCATGCCGAGGCCGAGGCCGAGGCCGAAGCCGCCCCAACCGTGGTGGCCGAAACCGAAGCCGTGCGCGGAGGCGGGGGTGAGCGAGGCGGCGCCGATGACGGCGGTGGCGGCGATCGCGAGAATGGTCTTGCGGAACATGGGGGTCTCTCCTGTTTGCGGTGGGATGTTCCATTCACATCCTGCACTTCAGTCGCTCCCCCGGCCCTCGAGGTTCAAAGCCTGCCGCCCGAATTGCTGCCTTCAGGGCCGGAATGAAATAGCAACATTCCGGCTGGGCCGGGTTGGAGCCCGCTTTTCGACCGAAGCCCCAAGCGCTCATTGTTGCTGGTCGCATTTCCGGACGGAAAACCGGACTCCACTTTTCCTGGAAATGCTCTATAAGCCGCCGCGATCCATCGCTTTTCAATTAAATCTCAACGGCGGATGAACCTGATGACGGTTGAGCGTACCTTCTCGATCATCAAACCCGACGCCACCGCGCGCAACCTGACCGGCGCGATCAATGCCATGATCGAACAAGCCGGCCTGCGTATCGTGGCGCAGAAGCGCTTGCGTATCACGCGCGAGCAGGCGGAGGCATTTTATGCGGTCCACCGCGCAAGGCCGTTCTTCGGCGAGCTCGTTGATTTCATGATTTCGGGTCCGGTCGTGGTGCAGGTCCTCGCGGGCGAGAACGCGATCGCGAAATACCGAGACGTCATGGGCGCCACCGATCCGGCCAAGGCTGCAGCCGGCACCATCCGCAAGGCTCACGCCCGCTCGATCGGCGAGAATTCGGTGCACGGCTCGGATGCATCGGATACCGCGGCCAAAGAGATCGCCCAGTTCTTCTCCGGGAACGAGATCGTCGGCTGAGGCAATTCGCAGCGGCTGCGCCGCGCGAACGACCGACCGCCCGCGGTCTGCGGCTTCCAAGCAAGCGGGGCGCGGCGAGCGCGGAGCGGTCCGGTCAGGCCAAACGGCTGGGCGACGACAGCAGGGACAAAGTGTCGAGCATATTGGCGCAATTCTCCCAGCCGCAATTCTGGGTCGCCGTCGTCCAGATCATCTGGATCGATATCATCTTGTCTGGCGACAATGCGGTCGTGATCGCGATGGCCTGCCGCGACCTGCCGGTACGTCAGCGGCGCCGGGGCATGATCATCGGCGCCGGCGTGGCGGCGGTGCTCCTCATCGTGTTCACCATCACGGTGTCGGCTCTGATGGCGCTGCCGTATCTGCGGCTGATCAGCGCCTGCGCGCTGATCTGGATCGCCATTAGGCTTTTGGGTCCGGGCCAGCACGATGCGGCAGGCACCCCGGAGGCGGCCGAAAGCTTGTGGCGGGCGGTGCGGATCGTCGTGGTCGCCGACGTCATCATGGGCCTCGACAACGCGGTCGCTGTCGCCGCCGTGGCCAATGGCAGATATGTCCTGCTTGGGCTCGGACTTGCGATCAGCATTCCGATCGTGGTCGCCGGCAGCGCGATCGCCTTGGCGCTGATCGAGCGCTTCCCGATCATTGTTTGGGCCGGCGGCGCGGTCCTCGGCTGGGTCGCGGGAGAGCTGTTCGTCAGCGATCCGGTGATAGAGTCGCGCCTGGGCGCGCTAGCTCGTGTGAATTTCGACGTCGATTCGGCAATCCCGGAAGCGACGCGGGATTTTGCCGATCACCTGGGCCTGAACCCGGCGAATCTTGGGTTCGGGGTGCTGGGGGCCTTTATCGTAATCCTTGCCGGCGCTCTATGGCGGCACGCGCGGCGGGACGCGCCGGACAAAAGCCTCTAATCAATCACAATGCGCGATTTCAAACCTCCGGCACGATCAATTGGCCGTTGATGCCGGCGGCGCCCTCGATGCGGCAGCGCCCATCGACGATGTTGATGCGACCGGCGGCCAGGAGGGCCAGCGCCGCGGGATAGATTCGGTGCTCGATCGCCAGCACGCGGGCGGCGAGCGTCGCGGCGGTATCGTCATTGCGAACCCCGACAGCGCCCTGGGCGATGATCGGCCCTGAATCCATGTCCGGCACCACGAAATGGACGCTGGCGCCGTGAATCTTCACTCCGGCGGCGAGCGCGCGTTGGTGGGTATCGAGGCCCTTGAAGGCCGGCAGCAAGGCCGGGTGAATGTTGATCATGCGTCCCTGCCACCGCCCGACGAACCAGGGCGTCAGCAGCCGCGTGAATCCAGCCAGGCATATGAGCTCGATGCGGTGTCCTTCGAGCAGCTCTTGCATCTTGCGCTCGAAGGCTTCCCGGTCCTCGCCGTAGGCCGCATGATCGACGACGGCGGTCGCGATTGCGGAGTTGCGCGCCGCGGCCAGGCCGGCGGCCGCCGGGCGGTTGGACAGCACCAGCACGATCCCGGCCGGGAAGGTTGCATCCTTCGCCGCCTCGATCAGCGCCGCCATATTGGAGCCGCGGCCCGATATCAGGACGGCGACGCGCTTCTTGATCATGGTTCAACCGGCGACGCCCGATGCCATGGCAATCCTCGGATCCGTGCGCGGCTTCACGTACTTGGGAATCGCTGACTGTGCAACGGCACGATCGTCGCTATACTCAAAAATGTGGGAAGAATGTGCCGGCCCAGCGTCGGCGCGTGAGCGGGGCGCAGGAGTGAGCATTCCCAATCTTATCACGCTGGCCCGCATTCTGCTGGTGCCGGTCGTAATTTGGGCCATCACCTCGGGCGAGATGCGGATCGCGTTTCTGCTGTTCTTCGCGGCCGGCGTCAGCGATGCGGTCGATGGCTTCCTGGCCAAGCGCTTCGGCATGGCCACCGCGCTCGGCGCCTATCTCGATCCGCTTGCCGACAAGGCCATGATCGTCTCGATCTATGTCGCGCTCGGGATCGCCGAGGCCATTCCGCGCTGGCTCGTCATCCTGGTCGTGTCCCGCGACATCATGATCGTGGGCGCCGTGATGCTGTCGTGGCTTGTGGACAAGCCCGTCGCGCTCAAGCCGCTTTTGGTTTCCAAGCTCAACACGGTCGCGCAGATCGTGCTCGCCCTCGTGGTGCTCGGCGCGCTTGGTTTCAAATTTGATGGCGCGGCGGCGATCGTGCTGTTGACGGCACTGGTGGCGGCCTTGACCTTGCTTTCGATCGCCTTCTATGTCGCAGAATGGGTGCGGCACATGAACACGGTGGATTCCGGGCCCTGAACCGGCGCTGAGGATATTTGCAGGAAAACCGGCCCCCGACCTGGCGGACGACGGTTTCCCATCCGGGCGGGCGACAAAACCAAGGCGGCCGGCGGGCTAATCGGCCGGCAACCACTCGGGACCAGCGATGATCGATAAGCGACATCTGACGTTCTGGATTGTGGCCTTGGTCGTATTCGTGTTTCTGCTCTGGCTCTTGAGCGAAATCCTGCTGCCGTTCGTGGCCGGGCTGGCGCTCGCCTATCTGCTGGCTCCGCTGGCCGACCGGCTGGAGCGCCTCGGCATCAACCGCGCGCTCGCGACGCTGCTGATCGTCGGCGCCATCGTGCTGACATTTATTCTGTTGGCGCTGCTGCTGGTGCCCATCCTCTTGGAGCAGGCCGCGGCGCTGATCGCCGGCATCCCGACTTATGTGGCGCGCATGCAGGCTCTGTTGTCGGATTCCGGGCCGCCGTGGCTGCGCCAATTCCTCAGCGGGGGCGACGCCAGCAAGACCATTACCCAGCTGGTCACCCAAGGCACGGGCTACATGGCGACGTTGATGCTGTCCCTGTGGGCCGGCGGAAAGGCGCTGGCTTCGTTCATCTCGGTTCTCGTCATCATGCCGGTCGTCACCTTCTATTTGATTTGCGATTGGCACGAGTTGGTCGCGATCCTCGACGGCTGGGTGCCGCCCCAATATCGCGAGACCGTGCACCGGCTGGTGGGCGAAATCGACGCGGCGATTTCCGGCTTCGTGCGCGGTCAAACCGGCGTGTGTCTCATTATTGGCATCTTCTATGCGGTTGCCTTGTCGCTGATCGGGCTCAATTTCGGTCTGCTGATCGGCGTCACGGCCGGGGTGCTGACCTTCATGCCCTATGTCGGCTCGATGACCGGACTGCTGATTGCAGCGAGCGTAGCGGTCGAGCAGTTTTGGCCGCAATGGACCTCGATCGCAGGCGTGCTCGGCATTTTCCTGGTCGGGCAATTTGTCGAGGGTAACGTGCTGGGTCCCAAGCTCGTCGGCGACCGCGTTGGCTTGCACCCGGTCTGGCTGATCTTTGCCCTGTTCGCGTTCGGCTATCTATTTGGCTTCGTCGGCCTTCTGATCGCGGTGCCCCTGGCGGCGGCCATCGCCGTGCTGTCTCGTTTTGGGCTCAGCCGCTATTTCGCCAGCCCGTTCTATCAGGGCGAGGATTCCGGCTGACCGCAATGTCCGTGCAGCAAATTCCGCATCAGCTTGCGCTTGCGCTCGACCATGCGGAGAGCTTTGCGCGCGAAGACTTCTTGAGCGGCCCGTGCAACGCGGCGGCGCTGGCGCTCATCGACCGCTGGCCTAACTGGCCGGGGCAAACAGTCGCCTTGGCCGGGCCCGAGGGCGCCGGCAAGAGCCATCTGGCCGCGATTTGGGCCGCCGCCGCCGGTGCGCGCTTTCTTGCCGCTCGCTCGCTCGCCGCCGCCCTGCTGCCGGCGGCGCTCACCACCGGCGCGCTGGTGGTCGAGGACATCGCCGCTGGGCAGTTCGACGAGCGGGCGCTGTTCCATCTCCTCAATCTCGCGCGCGAAGAACGCGCCTTCGTGCTGCTGACCGCGCGCACCGCGCCGGCTGGCTGGAAACCGGCCATTCCCGATCTTGCCTCGCGACTGAGAGCCCTGCCGATCGCGGCTCTGACCGCTCCCGACGACGTCCTGTTGCGCGGGGTGCTGGTGAAGCTGTTCGCCGATCGGCAGCTCGCTGTCGATGAGAGCCTCGTCAGCTTCCTGACGAAACGGATCGAACGATCGATTGCGGCCGCTCGCGCCGTCGTGGCCGAGCTCGACCGCGAAGCGATGCGCCAGAGGCGCCCGCTGACCAGGGCTCTTGCCGCCGAAATTCTGCGGTAACTTAACCTTGCGGCTTGGCGCGGCCCCCGCCGCGCGCAACACGCGCTCAACTATGAATCGAGCGCAAGCTTGACGACCCCCCTGCACCTGGCGCGATCATGTCATCGGATGGACACGATGCACGCCCATTATGTATGACATTCATGACAGACGAATTTAGACCATGACAGATCGCGCTCAAGCCACTGTTCTCATGGAAGAAACCGGTTCGGCCCGGGGCTCGGAGGGGCTCGTCGGCGAGCTGTCGGCCAGCCCGAATCGGTTCATCAACCGGGAGCTCTCCTGGCTCCATTTCAATCGTCGGGTGCTCGAAGAATCGAACAATAGCGCGCATCCGCTGCTCGAGCGGGTGCGCTTCCTCGCCATTTCGGCCAACAATCTGGACGAATTCTTCATGGTCCGGGTTGCCGGCCTCAAGGGACAGCTGAAGGCCGGCATCACCACCAAGAGTCCTGACGGTCTCACCCCCGCCGAGCAGCTCGGCCTGATCGCCGAGGCGGTGTCGGCTCTGGCCACCGATCAGCAGAAGCGCTGGCGCGAGCTTCGCCGGGAGCTGGAGGAGCGGGGCGTCGCCCTGGTCGAGGGGCCGGATATGACGAAGAAGGAGAAGGCATGGCTCGAGGATCATTTCCTGAGCCATATCTTCCCGTTGCTCACGCCTCTGGCCATCGATCCCGCGCATCCGTTCCCGTTCATTTCCAATCTCGGCTTCACCATCGCGCTGCAGCTCACGCGCGTCAGCGACGGCAAGGCGATGAATGCGCTCATTCGCATGCCCAACAAGGTCGAGCGTTTCATCCGCCTGCCGGCCCCCGAGGGGGTCTCGCGCGCGGTCACGATCGAGCAGGCGACCGGCCTGTTCATCGGCCGGCTCTTTCCGGGCTATGCGGTGAAGGGGCAGGGCAGCTTCCGCGTCATTCGCGATTCCGAGGTCGAGATCGAGGAAGAGGCCGAAGACCTGGTGCGCCTGTTCGAGACGGCGCTCAAGCGACGCCGCCGCGGGTCGGTGATCCGTCTCGAGATCGAGGCCGCCATGCCGGCGGAGCTTCGACGCTTCGTGGCGCGCGCGCTCGCGGTCAGCGACGACGAGATCTTTCTGGTCGACGGCGTGCTGGCGCTCAACGAGCTTTCCCAGCTCTCGAGTCTCGACCGGCCCGACCTCGAATTCGTACCCTATAATCCGCGCTTTCCCGAACGCATCCGCGACCATGCCGGCAATTGCTTTGCCGCCATCCGGCAAAAGGATTTGATCGTCCACCATCCTTACGAATCCTTCGATGTGGTGGTGCAATTCCTGCAGCAGGCCGCGCGCGACCCCGACGTGCTCGCCATCAAGCAGACGCTCTATCGAACCTCGGCCGAGTCGCCGATCGTGCGGACCCTGGTCGAGGCGGCGGACGCCGGCAAGTCGGTCACCGCGCTGGTCGAGCTCAAGGCGCGCTTCGACGAGGAAGCCAATATCCGCTGGGCGCGCGACCTCGAGCGCGCCGGGGCGCAAGTGGTGTACGGCTTCATCGAGCTCAAGACCCATGCCAAGCTGTCGCTGGTCGTGCGCCGCGAAGGTGGCGCGCTGGCGACCTACGTGCATGTGGGGACCGGCAACTACCACCCGGTCACCGCCCGCATCTATACCGACTTGTCGTTCTTCACCGCCGACTCCGTGATCGCGCGCGACGTCGCGCGCGTCTTCAACTACGTGACCGGCTATGCGGAGCCCGCCGAGCTGGAAAAAATGGCCGTCTCCCCGCTTAACCTGCGGCAGCGGATGTGCGAGCACATCCGCGAGGAAATCGCGCACGCCAGGAACGGTCGTCCGGCGGCGATCTGGATGAAGGACAATGCGCTGGTCGATCCCGAGATCATCGACATGCTCTATGAGGCGTCGAGTGCCGGCGTCGCCGTGGATCTCGTGGTGCGCGGCATCTGTTGCCTGCGGCCCGGCCTGCCGGGCTTGTCGGAAAACATCCGCGTCAAATCGATCCTGGGGCGGTTTCTCGAGCATAGCCGCATCTATTGCTTCGGCTCCGGCCACGGCCTGCCGCACCCCAAGGCCGCGGTCTACATCTCTTCCGCCGACATGATGCCGCGCAACCTCGACCGCAGGGTCGAGGTGCTTTGCCCGATTCTCAATCCGACCGTGCACGAGCAGGTGCTCGAGCAGATCATGGTGGCCAATTTCAAGGATAATGAGCAAAGCTGGAAACTTTTGCCCGACGGCACCTCGAATCGCATAAAAGCCGCGGAGGGGGAGGAACCCTTCAATGCCCACAAATATTTTATGACCAATCCGAGCCTATCAGGACGTGGCAAATCGCTCAAAGATTCGTCGCCGCGCAGCCTCATCCGCCGGCTTGATCGAAGCTAGGCGGAAACGGCTCGCGGCCGCCGAGCCGGCCCAAGAGTCGGCTCAAGAGTCGGCTCAAGAGTTGGCTCAAGGCCGGCTCGACCATGGTCCGCCGGTCGCGGTCATCGACATCGGCTCGAACTCGGTGCGCCTGGTGGTCTATGAGGGGCTGACCCGCAGTCCCCCACGCCCATCTTCAACGAAAAGGTGCTGTGCGGGCTCGGCCGCGAGGTGCAGTCGACCGGGCTGTTGGCCCCCGATGCGGTGGACAAGGCGCTGACCGCGCTGCGCCGGTTTCGCATGCTGTGCGATCGGATCGAGGTTCCGCAGCTGTTCGTGATTGCGACCGCGGCCTGCCGGGACGCGACCAACGGCCGGGCCTTCATTGCCGATGCGGCGCGTGTCTGCCGCACCAAGGTCGAATTGGTCTCCGGCAAGCGCGAGGCGGAGCTCAGCGCGCTCGGGGTGGTCTCCGGCTTTCATCGGCCGGATGGCATAGTCGGGGATTTGGGCGGCGGCTCGCTCGAGCTGACCGATATCCACGGCCACCGCGTCAAGCCCGGCGTCACCTTTCCGCTCGGCGGCCTCGCCCTCCAGGACATTTCCTCCAAATCGCTCAAGAAAGCGGAGAAGGTCGTCAAGAAGGCGCTCGCCGGGGCGGAGCTGCTCGATGCCGGCGCGGGACGCACCTTTTTCGCGATCGGGGGCACCTGGCGTTCGCTCGCCAGATTGCACATGTGGCAAACCGGCTACCCGCTCCACGTCATGCATGGCTACGTGATCCCGGCCCGGGAGGCGCTCGATTTCTCCGGCCTCGTGCACCGGGTCAATCCGGAGACGCTGTCGCAGATCGAGGTGGTCGCCGATGCGCGGCGTCCGCTGCTGGCCTATGCGGCGCTCGTGCTCGAGCACGTGGTGCGGCTGGCGCGGCCGAAGGATGTCGTGATCTCGGCGCTCGGGGTGCGCGAGGGCGTGCTCTATTCGCTGCTCGACGACGAGGAGCGGCGCAAGGACCCGTTGATCGCCGCCGCCGGTGAGCTCAATCTGCTGCGCTCGCGATCGCCCGCCCATGGTGAGGAGTTGATCAACTGGACCGATCGATTCATTTCTTCCTCCGGGCTTGACGAAACCGCTGAGGAGCTGCCGACATCGGCTGGCGGGCGCATCCGGATTATCGCGGCGAGCAGTCGCTCAACATCATCGCCAATGCGGCTTTCGTGGCGATCGACCATCCCGGCCGCACTTTTTTGGCGCTGGCGGTCTTCTTTCGCCATGTCGGGCTGATCGACGAGGAGCTCTCGCCGCGGCTGCGCGAGCTGGCCTCGACCCGGGTGCTCGACCGTGCCCGCGTCCTCGGCGCGGCGTTGCGCGTCGCCTATCTGGTGTCCGCCTCGACGCCGGGCGTATTGCCCAAGACGCCCATGCTGGTCGAGCGCGGCCGGCTGGTGCTGCGCTTCGAAAATGGGCTCAAGGACCTGGCCGGCGAGCGGGTGTTCGTGCGTCTGCGCCAGCTCGCGCGTCTGATCGGCCGCGAGCCGGTGATGGACGCCGTGTAGCTCCAGGCTGGCCCTCTTGGCGGTCTGTTGGCCGTCTTGACTGGCATGGGCGGGGGCGCGAGACTCCACATTCAAGTCCACACAAGTCCAGCCTCAGGTTCAGCTTGGCGGACAAACCAGTTTTGCGCCGATGCCACCCCGGAATCGGACGCAACCGCGCGGAGGGCGCCCATGCCGAAACGCCGAAATTCCCCAGATGTTGCGCGTCGCAATTTCCTCAAGGGCGCGAGCCTGGTCGGCGCCGCGGCGCTGACGCCGGCCGCCGCCAAGGCGCAGGTCGCCGCGCCGCGGCCCAATCTCAAGGCCGCCGCGCCCGGCCCTAAGCAGATCGCGGCCGAGACGCTCCCGCCGTCGAAGGATCCGGTGACGCAGACCTCGAGCGGCGGCGACTTCATGGTGGACGTGCTCAAGACGCTCGACATGGATTACTGCGCCATCAATTGCGCCTCGAGCTTCCGCGGCATCCAAGAGGCCATGATCAATCACGGCAACAATACCAAGCCCGAGATCCTCACCTGCACCCATGAGGAGATCGCCGTCGCCATGGCGCACGGCTACGCCAAGATGGAAGGCAAGCCGATGGCCATGATGTGCCACGGCGTGGTCGGCCTGCAGCACGCCGCGATGGCGCTCTACAATGCCTGGTGCGATCGCGTGCCGGTCTACGTCATGATCGGCAACATCCTGGAAGCCGACAAGCGCGCGCCCGGCGCCGAATGGGTGCATTCGGCCCTCGATCCGGCGGCGCTCGTGCGCGAGTTCGTCAAATGGGACGACCAGCCGGCCTCGCTCCAGCATTTCGCGGAATCGGCCGTGCGCGCCTACAAGATCGCGACCACGCCGCCGATGGCGCCGGTTCTCCTCTCGCTCGATGCCGAGCTGCAGGAGAACCCGATCGCCGACCCGGAGGGCCTGCGCATTCCCAAGCTCGCCAAGGTGGTGCCGCCGCAGGCGGATTCGGGCGCGATCGCCGAATTGGCGAAAATGCTGGTCGCGGCCGAAAGCCCGGTGCTGGTCTGCGACCGGTTGGCGCGCACGCCCGCCGGCATGGCGCGGCTGGTGGAGCTGGCCGAGACCCTGCAATGCGCGGTGTTCGACAATGGCGGCCGCATGAACTTCCCGTCGCGCCATCCGCTCAACCAGAGCGCCAGCCGGGCGGCGCTCACTCAGGCCGACGTTATTCTCGGCCTCGAGACGAACGATATCTGGGCCGCGGCGAATTCCTTCACCGACCGCATCGTGCGCACCTCGCGGCCGACGGCCAAGAAGGGTGCCAAGATCGTCACGCTCGGGACCCGCGATCTCTACCTCAAGTCCAACTATCAGGACTTCGCGCGCTACCAGGATCTCGACCTCGCCATCGCCGGCGACGGCGAGGCGTCGCTGCCGGCGCTCACCGAAGCGGTGAAGCGGCTCCTCGACGACGGCCGCAAATCGGCCTACCAGGCGCGCGGCAAGAAGCTTGCGGGGCTGCGGCTGGCGGCGCTGGAGCGGGTGCGCTCGGATGCGACCGTGGGCTGGGATGCGAGCCCGATCTCGGTTCCCCGCATGTGCATGGAGGTCTACAACCAGATCAAGGACGAGGATTGGTCGCTGGTCGGCACCTCGACCGGCAACAATTGGCCGCGCCAGCTCTGGAACTTCGACAAGGCGCATCGCTGGAACGGCGGTTCGGGCGGCGGCGGCATCGGCTACACGCTGCCGGCCTCGCTTGGCGCTGCGCTCGCCAACAAGCAGCATGGGCGGCTGACGGTCTCCATCGGCGGCGACGGCGACTTCAATTTCGCGCCGGGCACGCTGTGGACCGCCGCCCACCATCGCATCCCGATGCTCTACGTCGTGCTCAACAACCGCGCCTATCACCAGGA
>WNFJ01333646.1_pt1 | contig 20265 bp, 23 predicted proteins | sample 5400461 | NCBI WGS metagenome assembly WNFJ01 (sample SAMN13153349, study PRJNA577476) | soil metagenome | isolation source: 115 cm saprolite on Douglas fir-dominated hillslope | place: USA:California | collected 2013-09-17
CATTGAACTTCACCGTGCTCGTGCCTTGTGTCGCCCCAAAGTTCGCACCCGCGATCGTCACCGGCGTTCCTACCATTCCCGTCGCCGGATTCAGACTCGCAATACTAGCTGGGGGAGGATTTCCTCCACCACCCGAACTCGGGCTTCCTATTCCGTTGCAACTGACCGTCGCGATGGCCAATGCCACAATGTGCATCCATCGCGCAGCGCGGCTCAATAAATCGTTCAAAGGGATCCTCTTCACCCCAAAGCATACTATGTCAGGGTTAGAGATATACATTGTAGCGGTCCCGCAACGCAAGGCTGGCGCTCTGTTCACGCGGACTGAACGGAGAAAGTCGTTGCAAGGGCATTGGATTTCAATCCGCGGAAGGTGGCGGAGAATTTGCTTCTCGAATTGGTTTCGAAGCCTGTTTCTGGAGTCTCTTTGAAGGCACTCCTATCTCTCGGATTTCGTATAGAAGCGTTCGGTAACTGATCTTGAGGTCTTTTGCTGCTCTTCTGCGGTTCCAGTGATTCGCTTGCAAGGCCTTCAGAATCAATTCGCGACTCATCGCTCGACCAGCCTGCCGGGCGATTCGCTTGAGCGGGATACTACCCTCTGGCAGTTCGTCTGGTCTCCCGGAGTATGCATGCTTCATGCTGATCAATTCCTCTAACAGCTCCTCTTCTCCAAGAAGAACGTAACGCGAAATCCAGTTTTCTAATTCCCGGATGTTTCCGCGCCATTCGTGGTTTTGCAAGAGGCGGAGCTTACTCGCTTCAAGCGTCGAGGCTTCGCGTTGAAAGCGCGCGCTCAGTCGAGTCAGTAAGTAACTTACAATTGTTGGAATATCCTCTCGACGCGCGGACAGGGGCGGCAATACGACTTCGAAAACATTAATGCGATAATAGAGATCCTGACGAAAGTGCCCCTTCATGACTGCTTCATCAACTCGGTGAGTGCTTGCGCAGATAATCCGTGCCTCGAGTCTTCTCTCTTCCTGATCGCCCAAGCGAGTAAAGACCCCATCCTGAAGTAGTTGCAACAGCTTCGCTTGGAATGTGGGACCTAAGTCCGTGATCTGATCCAGGAAAAGTGTGCCGCCCTGAGCCATCTCGACAAGGCCAATTCGCGTGGAGTTAGCTCCGGTGAAAGCACCAGCCTTGTGACCAAACAATTCACTCTCGAGCAGGCTACCGGGAATCGCCGCAAAATTGACTTTAACAAATGGCCCCGAGTTCCAGGGCGACCGATGGTGCACCCACCGGGCTACAGTCTCTTTGCCGCTGCCGCCATCACCCTGAACAAGCATGGGGATGTTGGTACCGCACACCTTTTCAAGCTGTTGACGTATCGCCAGCATTCCAGGAGTGCAACCAAAAACAATGTCGTCAGGCGGTACAACGAACTGGCTCGCCGCCGGACTCATATCAGGTGAACTGTTCCTAGCCATTTCAATGGCCCTTAATCCCTCAGGGTCTAATGGCATTGCATACGAGTCTCCAAATGAAGAAAAGCCAAAGATCGAAAGCCGGGGCCAAAAAAAAATATGGTAAGGCTCTTCTTTTCCATTATTTACGATAGCCCTGATCATCCCTACCCCACCGAATATCCGCGAGGGCAGACTCCACCTTCGCGGAGTCTCAGCGGAGGGGGGATGTGAAGTCAGCTGTGCTGCAAGGGAAATGAATTACCCAGATTTATTCGGTCTGTCTAGTCAACAATTTTTTGACAGCATCAGCGCTGGCGGTTTCTAGACTTTGGTTTCCTACTGTCAAGATTCCACGGGAGGATACCTGCGGAGTCATAGCTCCAACTTTGAGGGGCAATCCTTTGGATGGAAGAATCATGGTATTCCAGTATCCTTGCTCTGAAGGAATACCCTCCCCGTGACTCATCATGAGGTTTAGGAGCGGGTCGAGAATCCTGCCACGTGGCCGGCGCCGCCGAAGTTGAGTTTCCTATCTGGACGGGAAAATAAAAGACTCCAGCAAGTCTGCTCGCGCTTTTTCGTCCGAGGCCACAACTCGCAAGATATCGCTGACCGAAAGCATTCCCCGGAACCCTTGTTTCTCATCAAGCACAATCAGATGGAAGATGGTGTTCTGTTCCATCAAGCGCATGCAGTCCTCGAGCGTCATCTCCGGCGTCACCGTAACCAGCTCGCGCGTCATAATATCGGTGGCTTTCATCCAGGCAGGACACTTGTTCTCGGCGGCCACTTTGTCGGAAACATCACTATGCGAGATCACCCCAACTATCCTGCCGGTCGCATCCACTACTCCGACCGACCGCACTTGCTTCTCGCGCAGATACTGCGCCGCCTGATGCACGCTGGTCTCTTCGGTGATGGAGAAAACTTCCTTGCGGGACCCGATTAGATCCGCCACTTTCATTGGACCCTCCGGGGACGGTCTAGCGGGATACTAGGCCCAACCCGCCCTGGATTGCAACATGAATTCGAGAATTTTCACCCAGGAAAAACTCGGAACGAGAGCGGGGCCACTCGCGAATCGTCAGGCAGCGTGGGACATGCGCTGCCCCCGGATACATATTTCAGGCCCGCGCGGCTTCCCCGCGAATAATATCGTACCGTTCGATCACTGCGGCAACGCCCATTCGTGCAGTGCCGTCTTTCATTCGGCGCTCCACTCTCACCACTTTGCCCAAAGCTCGGACGAAAACCTCCGGACCTTGTGTTATCTCCGCGGGAAGTGTCATCGTAATGTCCAGTTGCGAACCCGACTCCAGATTCTGATCCACCACAAAGTAGAGGCCGCGTGTGGAAATATCGCGGGTCTTCCCCTGTTGCGAATCCGGCGTTCGTTCCGCCGGCACCCGGATGATGATTGGCAAGGACAAGTCATAGCGTCGAGCTGTACGGCGTTCCGTCATTTCCATCCCCCCCGACCACGGCGCATATAGTCTCGCTTACACGCATGCAGCTCTTGCTCAAATTCAACAACTTCGATGGCTAGTGGCGTTAGGCGCGCCGCGCTCCCATCGCCGAGGCTGGCTCCGCTAGCGGCGCTGTAGAAGGCGCTTTCCTCGTGCGTGGCGTATCAAGATTAAATTGACGCATCTTGTACAGCAGCGCCTTGTAACTGATCCCGAGCATCTTTGCGGCGTCCTTGCGGCACCAGCGCGTCTTTTCCAGAGCGTCGGCGATCGCTTCCATCTCCGCCTCATCTTTTAGGCCGCGCACAAGTGCCTTCAACCCTTGCTCCTTGGGCGGTGCGGGCTCCTCGCGAGGCGAAATACGCTGGCGCGTCGAGGACATCTCAACCAGTTCGCGCAAGCTGCCTTCGTCGTCCTCGAGAATCACGTAGCGCTTTACGAAATTCTCCAGTTCGCGCAGGTTGCCGGGCCACGGATAGTTCACTGCTGCGTCCAGGAGATACTTGGAAGGTCCCGGCGGCGTCTTGCCGAATTTCTCGCTGTATTTCTGAAGGAAATGACGGAATAGCAGTGGAATCTCCGCCGTACGCTCGCGCAGCGGCGGCACGTTGATCGACAAAACATTCAACCGGTAGTAAAGATCTTCGCGGAACCGCCCCGTCTTCATCGCTTCGTGCACATCCACGTTGGTTGCTGCCAGCACGCGCACGTCGGTTTCCACCAGGTGCCGCCCCCCCAACCGTGAATACTGGTGATCCTGCAGTACGTGGAGCAGTTTTGCCTGCAAGTGCGTGCTCATTTCCGCGATTTCATCGAGGAAGATCGTGCCCTTGTTGGCCATCTCGAACTTGCCTGGTTTGCTGCGCACCGCGCCCGTGAACGCGCCTTGCTCAAATCCAAAAAGTTCTGATTCCAGAAGTTCGCCTGGCAACGCCGCGCAATTCACTTTCACGAACGCCTGGTTTCGCCGCTTCGAGCGCAGGTGGATCATTCGCGAAACAACTTCCTTTCCCACGCCACTCTCTCCGCAAATAAAAACAGGCACATCCACCGGTGCAATCTGCAGGATCTGCTGGCGGATTCGCACCATCTGCGGGCTAGCGGCCAGAAAGCTCAAATCCTCCGTCACTTGATCGCAATAATCGCGCAGCGCCTGATTCTCCGTCGCCAGTTCCTTCTTTTGCCGGGACTTCAACATCGCCGCGTCCAGTTCTGTTTTCTCGAACGGCTTAGTCAGATAATCATGCGCACCAATGCGGATCGCTTCGACGACGGTTCCGACTTCGTTCGAGCATGACAGCATGATGACGTTGAGGCTGCGGTCCACCTGCATCAATTCCTTTAGCGTTTCGATGCCGTTCATCTCCGGCATCAATACATCCAGGATGATGAAGTCGGGCCGCTCGCCCTTGTTCACTTTTTCGAGCGCATCTTTCCCCGAGCTCACGGTTTCCACGTCGAATCCGTCAACTTCCAGCAATGTTTGCAAGTACTTTCGAATGCTGGGCTCGTCATCAACAACGAGAATCTTTTCTTTCACGGCCATTGACTTTTCCCTTTCGATCTACAAACTTCCAATGTCCTAACCCTGATCCATCGGCAATAGGAACGTAAATTTGCTTCCCGTTTGCGACTCGCTTGCTACCCATATCTTTCCCCGATGTGCTTGGATGAGCCGCTTGGCGATCGCCAGCCCCAATCCCATTCCGGACGTATTCCTGTCCACACGGACAAAATCCTCAAATATCTCTTGATGATGCTCGGCTGAAATACCAGGCCCCGAATCCGTCACGCTTACTTCCACGCTGTTCGGGCGCGGCAACCGAAACCTGCGTCGTTCTTCCACAGGAGCCAGCGCCGCAACGCGGCGTTCCCAGAAATGCGGTGCCGCGCGCAGCGTTACGATGCCTCCGCTCGGCGTATGTTTCAGTGCGTTATCAAGCAGATTCGCCGCCGCCTGCTGCACCTTTTGGTAATCGAATCGGAACGTCGGAATTGACGGGTCAAAACTTGCGTCCAGCCTGACCCCTTTGCGTTGAAACGCCTCCGACCAGCGCTTGGAAAGTTCATCCAGACAATCTCGCAGATCGTTCTCTCTGAGCTGCAGCACCAATTTCCCGCTCTCCAGGGCCGAATAGTTCAGGAACATCGACACCAGACGCACCAGGCGCTCGCAACTCTCCTTGGATTCTTCCAGAATGTCCCGTTGTTTGTCCGTCAGGCGGCCGAGAGAGCCGGCCAGCAGGAGATCGTAGTAACCCTTGATCACGGCGAGCGGTGTTTTCAATTCGTGCGCTGCTGACGCCAGAAACACTGTCTTCTGCCGGTTCACTTCCTGCAATTTCAGGTACGCCGCCAGAAGGTTTCGGTACGTGATTTCGCGCTCCTGCAAAAGCTCCTGTACCGTAAGTTGCGTCGCAGGGTCCGGACTCGGCTGCGCTTCTGACCTGCTCTCAATTTCCAGCACTAGCCAATCTGACTCGGGCATCCACTGAACCCGTGCGGTGGACTTCCCATCCCCTCGCTGAATCTGCAACTCGACTTCGTGCTCACCCTTTTCGATCTCGCTAAAGATCTTCCGCGCATCTGCCTTCAGAAGATCATTAAACAGATTTAAACCTGAAGTTGTCGTGTGCCCGTTAGATTCCAAGAACTGCCTTCCGCGGGTGTTTACGAGCAGCAGACGGCCACTTCGCTCGGCCACAATAAGCGGCTTCTCCATCGTGTCCAGCAGCCCACGAACGAACCCCATCGGAAGAGACGCTCGATTTCCCTCTTCCCTTATGGGAGGCATGACAATCCGTCCCGCCATAGATCGATTCCGCCCCTCGCAAACAGTGGTAAAAATTTTCCCTAGGGGCATCGTTGCAGAGGGGCCTCGAAGAGTCAATGGTAAAAGCGTTCCATTTGCACATTTGAGGAAAGGAAGTGGATTTCCCGAGCCATTCCTTAGGTCCATCAAATTGCTTCACTCGCTATACGCACGTAAGATTATTAAAATAAACAACTTATTCCCACTAGCCGTAAGCCCCTCTGGCATTCCAGGTGCATGCATCCGTACTAGTTCCTCCGTACTAAGCTAGCGAGATCACTTGGAAACCAAAATTCTCAAGAAGAGGCAGTTCTTGGAAACCCCATCAACCAGGCGCTCGCCACGCATTCGGTTGCAAGTGCCTGTCTTCCTGAGGGGAACAGATGCGTCCGGCGTCGAGTTCATCGAGCTCACCAAGACTCTCAATATTAGCGCCAACGGTGCTTGTATTACCTCAGCGCACATTCTCAGGCCCGATCAAACGGTTCATCTCACCATTCCCGCCCCAACGCCCACCTCCTCCAGCCTCATCCCTAGCGAAACTCCCCCCATCGTAGCTAAAGTTCTCCGGCAGGAGTCTGTCGGCGAGATGCGCCTATTTGGCTTGGAATTCCTTCGTCCGCTCGAGTAAACTCAAATGACTTTGGGGATAATTTCGTTACATTGACTTACAGTTCCGGGGGATCACCTACTTTTCTTTATAAGCTGGTGTCGCGGTTTTGGCTGTGGTTTTGGATTAGGATACGCCCGCAATTTGGTAGGTTCAATTGCCAGGTGGACTCCTAGGCCTAGTACGAAAGGCCTCTTGGTTGTTCCACCTGGATAGAGAAGACTATAGTCGCTTTCCCCCAACCCCGTGGGGACAGGCAGAGGTCTATACCGGATATGCCCAGCCCCGGCGCCCCTGCGGCCCTGCGCTTGCCAGTTGAGGATTCCTATTTCGAGCTGTTAGCAGACACGCTCGAAGGCCTCGATTCGCCTGCGCGCGGCCAATTTCTTCAGCGATACCTACGCGCAATCGCCCACCTCGACCTGCGCGAAACCGAAAGTGTGCAAATTTGGGATGATATGCTTTCTCGCCGCCGCGAACTCACCAATCTTCTCGGTCGTCCTGTCTCCCTCAGGACCGCCCTTACGGACGTCCTCTCCTCGTCCGGTCTTCTTCGTGTTCCCATCCTCATTGAGTATGACGAGCTCAAGAGGCTGGAACTGGATGCAGTGACTGATCCTCTGACCGGCCTCCACAACCGCCGGCTCTTCAGTGAAACGTTTGAAAAAGAACTCAATCGCGCGCGCCGCTACGGACAGCCTCTGGGATTGGTCACCCTCGACTTGCACCGCTTCAAGGAAGTAAACGATAAGCACGGCCATCCGCGCGGCGATGACGTCTTGCGCGCTGCTGCCGCTACTTTGAAGAAAGCCTTGCGCACTTCCGACTCAGCTTTCCGTATCGGCGGTGACGAATTCGCTTTGCTGCTCCCGCAAACAGATTCCCCGCAGGCCCTGGCATTAAGCCGCCGCGTCGAAGCAGTATTTTCTGAAATGCTGCAACCGTTGCAGCTTTCGGTCACCGTAGGCATGGATCACGGTGTCGCGATTTTCCCCCAGGATGCTGAACATGCTGACCAGTTGATTCGCATCGCCGACGAGCGTCTCTATCAACGAAAACACGCCAACCACCGCGGGCCCGGCAACGGTTCCGCCCGAACGGAAACCCCGTCCGCCTCTGAGCAGCCGGCAACTCCCGCTTCCGACCGCGCTGCCCCCCCGACGCAACCGATCTCCATCGAAACTCGGCGCGCCCCTGAGAAAACCGAGACGGCCCTCGCTGCGGCCACCGCTGCAAGTTCCGCGCCGATTTCCGGCGAGCTGCTTCCGGCTGCTCCAACGGCCTTCGCCGTTCAGCGCAAGGCCGAACGCGTCTCCATGACTGGCACTAACGCCTATGCTGTTCTTGGCGATCAAGGCGCACGGCGCGCCCGTGTCCTCGATCTTGGCTTTGGCGGCGTCGCCATTGAACTGGATTCGCCCGAAGATCTTCCCGAGAATCTTCTTGCCGTTCTGCACGTCCCTATTCTTCCCCCCGTTCGTGTGAATTTGAAGACCGTCTGGAAGCAGCAAACCACTCAGGGCGCCTTCCGCGTGGGTTGCTCTTTTGTTTCCTAAACCGCTCTTCAAATTTCGCTAACGGGTTCCTTCCGCCCTTAAAAAGAATATGGAACTCGCGTCCCTGCCCTCCTCACCCTGATACAATTCCGCCGCATCTTTCCGCCTCGAAAAGGAGGAGCTATGATCGAACCCAAGGCCAGCCACCTTCATTGGCCTGATGCCGTTCAAGATGCCCCGAAAGACTCGCGTGGCCTTAAGCCCTGGCCCTGGGCTCTCGAACGCCTGGAAAAATCGCATAATTATTGGATTTCCACAACGCGCCCCGATGGTCGTCCTCATCTCATGCTTGTTTGGGGCGTTTGGTGGCGGGAAGCGTTTTGGTTCAGCACCGGCCCACGCACGCGCAAAGCAAAGAATATCGCGGCGGATCCTCACGTTGTCATCGGCACCGAGAAAGCAGATGAAGCCGTCGTCCTGGAAGGTGCCGCCGAAGAGATCAAAGACCGTACGGTCTGGAAGGAACTTGTCGAAATCTACGACCGCAAATACGGCGGCGATGTCGGCCCACTTCTGGAGTCTTCTGGCGGCTCCGTCTTCCGCGTCGCTCCGCAAGTCGCTTTCGGCCAGGACGAGCATGCGGAAAACTTCACCGACTCCGTCACCCGCTGGCAATTCTAACTTCAGTGCTTCCTCGCACGGCTCTCACGGCTTCGGAGCCGCGTTCCACATCTCTTGCTGAACTTTCCACTCGCCGTTCGCCTCGCGATGCAGCACCAGCGCCATTTTCCCGAAGCTCTCAATCACTGGCTTCCCGTCGGGCGGCTGCACGACTTGATGCTCCGTCGCCCATTCCGAAGCCCATTCCCCCCACACATGAATATCGTGAAACTCCATCTCTTGCTTCATCACTTTGTATCCCGGCATCTTCGCTACAATGTCTTCCACCCATGCCGAAATTTTCTTTCGCCCGATCATCGGCGCGTCTCCCGGCATCAGATCGACTCCGTCCTCCGCCCACAGGGCCAAAATCCCCGCCGTATCCATCTTCAAGTGCAATTCCACGTAACGCTTGTTAAACGCCTCAATCTCTTTTCGCCCGGCGTCCTCCGCCGTTCGCGCTTTCATTCGAACCACCGCCAAAAGCGACGCTAAGCAACACGCTCCAATGGCTAATTTTCTTTTGAATTCCATCTGTTCCCTCTCGATAATCTCATCAAACCCGCCCACTCTATCGGAAGCCGCCCATCCTGGAAAGGCCTGTTCTACGTTTCTCCGCTACCTATCCCGCGTTTCCTGCATCCAATCCGCTGTTTGATGGAATTTGACACTTCGCGTATGATTAAGAATTGCCTCGCGACCTAGCGACGCGGCCGTAGTACTCTGGCCCTGCCTGAGAGCCGTGCAGACCGGACGCGACAGAATGGAGCCTCATGAAACCCGGTATTCACCCCGACTATCACACCGTAACGGTGCACTGCGCCTGCGGCAACAATTTCACCACTCGCTCGACCATCAAGGGCGACCGGCTGAACGTCGAAATCTGCTCGAATTGCCATCCCTTCTTTACCGGCAAGCAGAAGCTGATTGACACCGCTGGCCGCGTCGAACGCTTCACCAAGAAATACGCCGACGCCGCCGCCAAAGTCGAAGCCGCAAAAGTCGAAGCCGCCAAGAAATAGTCTTTTGGAGTGCGGCGGCTCGCCGCCGCTTTTCCGGCATTCGTCTCAGTCGCAATCTCCACTCGATTGTCGCGCGTGCCAGCGGATCATCGATTATGTCCCGTGGGACAGCCAATCCTTGCTGTCCCTTTTTCTTTCTTTTTCTCTCTTCCCATGGCGCTGAATTCTTCCGCAAATTCTCCGCGCAACTCTGCGACTCTCAGCGACTCTGCGTTATCCTTAGTTTTTCTTTCCACTTCTAACTTTTAACTTTCTACTTTCAACTTTCTTCTCTTCCCCGCACGTGTACAATGAACTTCCATCGTGGCTACTCAATCCCGAATGTTTGATGGCGCGCGCTCCGGCGAACTCGTCGAATCCGCCCCGCCGCGCGTCACCCTCCGCAACGCCTTCGCTCACCCTTTCGACTCCGCCATTGCCGCCGCCCGCACCTGCTACGCCCCGCGCCTCATCGGCCCGGAAGAAATCACCGACAAGCAGCGCCTCAACATTGGCGCCGCTACTTTCTACAGTGGCCATCACACCGTCTACCAGCACGCCCATTTCGAATTCGGCCTCGAAAACGTCAGCCGCCAATTCGTCTGGTCCTTCCTCCACGCAATTCCGAGCAGCAGAGCCAGCGCTACGTCCGCCTCGATCGCGCGCAAGCCTACGTCCCGCGGGATGGCGAGCAAACGGCCCTGTTTTTTAATGAAGGGCACCGAGCTATCTATGAACAAGCCATCTTGAGTGCGTGGAATTCCTACCGCCAGTTGTCAACGATTCTTGTAAGCGATGCTCGAGACATCCTTAATGACATCTGGCACATCGGCCCGATGTCCCACCCCAAGCGCCTGCAAAAGATCGAGCGCTCCGCCGAGAAACGTGCCATCGAGATCGCCCGCTACGTTTTGCCCGTGGCCGCCTTCACCACCATGGTGCACACCATCTCCGGTATTGTCCTGCACCGCCTCTGGCGCATGTGCAGGGCCTCGGACACGCCCACTGAGGCTCGCGTCGTCATAGGCGCTATGGTCGATGAGGTAAAGAAAATCGACCCTCAATTTTTCGAGCGTTTCGGGACCGAACCATTGGACGAAAGACCGGAATGGCAAAACCCTGAGCGAGGCACCGCTGGCGAAGCCTTCGCCCGCGAATTCGACGCCAAGCTCAACGGCAAAACTTCCCGCCTCGTCGATTACTCGCCAAACGCCGTTCGCGTAATGGCCGAGTCCTACCGCGCCGTCACCGGCCTCACCGAATCGCAATGCAACGACCTCGAAGCCATCGATCGCCTGCTAAATCCCGCGCGCAACCTCTACCGCCTCGAAACTCTAAACGTCGGCGTCCATGCCCCCATCATGCGCGCCCTCCAGCACGCCAACTACACCTTCGCCAAAAAAATCAGCCACACCGCCGACAGCCAGGACCAGCGCCATCGCATGGTTCCCGGCTCACGCCCGCTCCTCACCCTTGCCGACACCCGCGAACCGGATTACATCACCCCCATGCTCCTCGCCAACAATCCGCGCGCCAGAGAAGTTTACGACCGCGCCATGCACGACGCCTGGACCGCCAAAAATCAGCTCCTCGATCGCGGCGTTCCTCCCGAAATCGCGCTCTATCTTCTCCCCAACGCCAAATCCATCCGCCTCTACGAATCCGGCTCTCTCCTCCATCTCATCCACAAATGGACTATGCGCACCTGCTTCAACGCCCAGGAAGAAATCTACCAGTCCTCCATGGACGAACTCGCCCAACTCCGCGAAGTTCACCCCGAACTCACCCGCTACATAGGCCCCCCGTGCCACATCCGCGCCGGCATCACGACTCCCATCTGCACCGAAGGCTCCCACTTCTGCGGCATCAAAGTCTGGCTCGACTTCCCCAACACCCCCCGCCGAATTTAGCCCTAAACGACTCCGCGCTTTCCGGCACCGATGAATTTTGAGGGTAAAATGGTTTCCAGCATCCTTTCCTTTTCATTCCAAGTCGCCGGCAGTGATTCTCGGTGTTTAGCTCCCCAGCCGACATAGTTAAGAAAAGACATAGCCCTAAGGCTGCCGGAGGAATGTCCAGGTGTGATCGTAACCGCGTACGCGTTTCTGTCTCCTTTCGATGTGGCCTTAATGGCGAATTTGTTGGTGTTCTTGTCCCAAAGCAACAAGGCAGCTTTCACTCCGGCTGCTCCCAAAACCCTGGTCGCCGCTGCGTTGAAGACTATGTTCCCCTTAGGCGTTATAGACAGGGTGGGCTCCTCAACTCTAGCCCCCGTCCTCTTGAAGACTTCATAAGCCATTATCGACCTCGCACGCTTAATGTACGCGAATGAGGTTTCCTACGCAAGCTTAAATGTAGGCTTTTATCTGGACAATTAAGAGGGCGCCATGGTACGCTACGAGTGCGAAATGAGTCTAGCGAACAAACTCCGTCTGATCAAAGCTGCGCGCGAAGCCAGCATGTCGGACGCAGAAATTCTTCGAGAAGTCTTGGGCGGCGAATATGGAAGTGAAAGAAGACGGAAACTAGTGGTCGAATGGGGCGCGTTACTGGGACTTACCTCGAGCGAAGCCCCCCGGCTCGCCCACGCTTCCGGACTGATCCCGAGCGCACATCCGCCGCGCGGTGTGTAATCTGAAAAGCTTCGCGATAAAGCTCGGGAAAAGTCTTGCGGATAAAGCGGTCATCTTCGGGGGAAGCGCTAGCCAGTTTGCGAATCTTTGCGATTCGCTCTCTGCGGTTCATCGAGCGAAAGCGTTTATCAATCGCCACTGCTAGCTGCTTCTGTGACATAAGCAGATTTTAGCACGTGCCTTGTGGCGTGTATAGGCGCGTGGTTTACGCGCGTACTTCCCCAACATCTCCCGCCCCATCTGAAACGTCGCCACCCGTTCAGGCATCCTATGCTGTAGCTGGAGGCCCACCATGTTCCGCGCACCCACGCGCTCAATCACGGCAGTCCTCATGACGTTTATGATCTGGCCTCCTTCTTCCTTCGCCTTCAACACCCCGTTGTCCGACGAGGCCGTCCGCGAAGCCTATTTCCTCGGCCAGCGTGGTGACGAAACCATGGCCGCTTTCCTCAATAAATACACAAAGTATTTAGAGTCGCCGAAAACCGGTCCGGACATCGCCTCCGTCACGGTGTTCACACCTTTCGCTCTCCTCGTCCAACAATCCAGCCAGCACTCTTCCGGTTACAGTGCGCAGCAAGCTGCCCTTGATCACCGAAATCAAGGAGAGTTCGTAAGAATCATCGTTCAAATTCAGCTCACCAACTCTTATGCGGCGTACATTGTTAGACCCACCGGTTCCCGGTCTGGGTCACCCAACGGCTTTGTTCCTCGTCCCTATGACTTCTGGAAAGATTTCGACGTGAAGGTCTCTAGCGACGACAAAAAGCTAGAGCCCTTCTCTTCTTCCGGCCATCCCAATCTCATCTGCTCCGATGAAGGCGGTTGCGAGGTCACCGGCGCCACTCTCCAGTTCGATTTCTCCGCCGAAGACTTCGCCTCCGGCTCTGCCACCATTGACGTCACTCCTCCAGAGGGCGAACCCATCTCCGTCGACTTCGATCTAGACCACCTCCGCTGACTCGCCCCCGGCGCGGCCTGTCTACGTCATTCCCCTGCTAAACGTCCGCCCTAACCTCCAATCAAAATCTCAGCCAAGCTCAATATCACTCTTGACAAATCTCTAATTTGTACTATAGTCACCCTCGTAGATAACTGCGTGTGGAGTGCGGGAGCTTGCTCCCGCTTTTCTTTTCTTAGGCAGCCATTTCGCCCTTTGCTCGTCCCAAACAACCAAAATCGCGTCCTTTAGAATCAGCCACTTACGAATTGCAAATTTTCTAAGCCCTTTGCTTTGATATTGATCCGAATTGGTGGGGGGTAGGGGCCGCACAACACATGGGCCCGTCCTTAGCGGAAGTCAAATAGAGCGCGCAAAGCGCTGCCTCCGAGCCTTCCTCGATTCCTGGCTTTTAACCTTTAACTGCCGACCGTGAACTTTGTTTTCAGGACCGCCAGCGTAGCGTCACCGGCCCATCCATGGGATGGACCATCGGCACACCCGTCCGTCGCGACTCGATCAAATTCGCCTTAAGCGCAAAATACCACTTCGCCGGCCGGTCCGCGTCGTCGATCAACATCAACCGCGGATTGTGCTTTAACCCTTCCGCCTGCTGGATCATGGTTTCCTGATCCTGCCGCAGAAAAATCTTGCCGAACATCCGGAAAATCGAAACCGGCAGGAAGAACAAATTCCACGCCGCCACGAAATCGATCCGGCACAAATCCCGCCGCACCGGCGTCACCGTCGCCCGGCTGGAAAACCACAGCTTCCCGCTGCGATCCTCTTCCGTGCGAATATTCGGCAGCACGAAATCGATCGTCGTCGTTACCGGCTCCCCGGTAATTTTCTTCAGCAACTGATAAGGCGCGCTGTTCGTGCTCGGCGAATGCGGGCTCATCCGGAACCCGTTCGGAATCGGCTCGAATTGCTTGGCCTTCTCATGAATGCTCCCGCGCTTCCGCCAGAACCACGACTGATGCACGAACGGTCCGTGCGCCGGGTCCATCAATCCAATAATCCCGTGATCGATGTGCGAAGGCAGCTCGCAGGAAAGATGCGTGATCTTGTATTTGTCGCTGAAGACCGTAAGCGCCGGCGCCGCCGGGATCGTCTCCGCCAGCCGCGTCCCAGGCGAATTCATATAAACCCAAACGTAGCCGTCGCGTTCTTCGCAAGGAAAATGTCCCGCAAAGACGCGTTCCACTCTCAGTTTGTCCTGGCTGGAAAGCGATGGAATCTCCACGCATTGCCCGCTGCAAGCATCGAACCGCCACCCGTGATAACAGCACTCCACCACTTTCCCCTCAAGCCGCCCATACGACAGCGGTATCCCCCGGTGCGGACACGAATCCCGCATCGCAAACACTTTCCCCTCCGAAGTCCGGCCAAGCACCAGCGGCACTTCCAGCAGCATCGCTGTAACGAGCTTCTGCCGGCGAATCTCCGTACTCCGCAACGCCGGATACCAGAAATCCCACAAAAATCCAGCATCCGCTTGCGCCGCAGTCTCCTGCGCCGCCTCCGCATCCATCCGCATCATCGTTCGCACCGCTTCGCTCATAGCCGTACGCGCATCGTAGTACACAGAGTCGCACGGGAGCAACCGCGCTGGTGACCGATTTGGGAAACGGGACGCTTGAAACTCATCTCGTAATTTGAGAACTTCTCATTTTGATAAGTCTGTGCGATCATTGTGATATGCTAAAGCGCATTAGGAAGACAAAGAGCCTCACGGACTTTAACGAACTTACACGCCATTTGCCGAGCATATCGGCACAGGGAAATGATGTTACACTGCCGCAAACTAGAGCCGAGATTTCACGATTCATGGCTCAAATGGGTAGAAAAGGCGGAAAAATAGGGGGCAAGCGGCGACTGCAAACGATGACCGCCGAAGAACGTAGCGAAATTGCAAAAAAAGCAGCGCGGGCGCGCTGGAAAAGGAAATCGTGAAAACCGCCAGCAAGGGTACACGCCCTGCAAACGCGAATGAATTTATCGAGCAGCAGTTAGATGTGTCCATCGAGCACGTCGAGGATGCTGTGAGTGCGGACGCACTGTCGTTTTGTGGGAATATCGTCAATGGTATAGAGGATTACATTCGAGATGCGGTGGAAGCGTATTCTCCCAGGCGCGAAAAGCTGTTTGTCATTTTGGAAACACCCGGAGGATTCATTGAAGTAACTCAAAGAATTGCGGATACTTTTAGACATCACTATAAAACGGTTGATTTCATCATACCCAATTTTGCTATGTCTGCCGGAACCGTGCTGGTGATGTCAGGCGATAACATATACATGGACTACTTTTCGGTCTTAGGTCCTATCGATCCCCAAGTAGAGCGCCAGGATGGGAAGTTGGTCCCCGCGTTGGGTTATTTGGAAAAATACAAAGAGCTCATAGCCAAATCTGCCAGTGGCTCGCTAACAAGCGCTGAAATAGCTTTTCTGGTCTCCAAGTTTGACCCTGCCGAACTCTATCAGTACGAACAAGCGAAGGCCCTTTCAGATTCTCTTCTGAAAGAGTGGCTCGTCAAATACAAATTCAAAGACTGGAATAAAACTAAGACGCGTGGAGTTGAGGTTACGCCTGAGATGAAAGAGAAGCGAGCGCAAGAAATAGCCGATAAACTAAACGACACCAAGAAATGGAACTCTCACGCCAGAGGAATTTCGATGCAGGTCCTTATCGAGGATCTCAATCTTCAGATCGAAGACTTCGGCAGTAACCAGAAGCTGAACGATTCCATCAAAGAATACCACCGGCTCTTTCGAGATTACATGGCAAAGCGCGGGCATGTCTGGGCCATCCACACGAAAGAAAGATACATTCCGATTGCAACGAGCTAGGGAGGGGCCATGAAACAACCGATCGACATAAAAGTGATTGCGGCGAGCAATCCAGCAGTGGATCTAAAACTGCTTACTGAGGCCCTGCAACTAATTGCGGAGCTTCAAAAAGCGGGCATAGGATTTAAGAAATACGACCTCAGTTCGCCTTTTTCAAAGCGTGTCAACCGCGTCGATGACAACCAGGAAGGGGTTGTTGTACTACGAAAGGTTGGCTAGCTATTTTGCACTCGTAGCGCGTAAAAAAAACGGTCTAGTCTCAGAGAGTTCCGACACCCCGATTTGCAAGAATTGGAGTTCGGCGGTATTCTTGCTATAGAGCAAATTGATGTATGCCACGTTCTATTAGCTGACTCGCCTCTCGCTCCCCTTCCGGGAGCCCGCACTTCTCTGCAAACTGAAAACAATATTTGATCCAATTTCCTTTCTCTTACTGAAAACTGTGAACTGATCGCTTAAAACTCACGAGGTTTTGCCATGGCTGCACTGACACTATCGGAAAAACTGGACCAGTTGGGAACGCGCTACGACGAGCTGACGCAGGAACTTTCCTCTGCGGAAATCGTCTCGGACTCCTCGCGCTTCCAGAAAGTCGCCAAACAACAGTCCGAGCTTGGCGAAATTGTCGCCAAGCACCGCGAATTCAAGCAAATTGAAAAGGACCTTGCCGGCGCGCACCAGATGTTTCTCGAAGCCGAAGACGCCGAGATGAAGCAGATGGCGCACGACGAGGAAAAGCATCTTCAAGAGCGCAAGGAAGCGGTCGAGCGCGAACTGAAACTCCTGCTTCTCCCGAAAGATCCCCTCGACGAAAAGAGCGTCATCGTGGAAATCCGCGCAGGCACCGGCGGCGACGAAGCTGCTCTTTTCGCGGCCGAACTTTTCCGCATGTATTCGCGTTACGCGGAAACGCTGGGCTGGAAAGTTGAAATCCTCGAAAGCTCTCCGTCTTCGCTCGGCGGCCTGAAAGAAGTCGTCGCCGCGATTCAGGGCAGCAAAGTCTATTCAAAGTTGAAATATGAAAGCGGCGTGCACCGCGTCCAGCGCGTACCCGCGACCGAAACGCAAGGCCGCATCCACACTTCCGCCGCCACCGTCGCGGTTCTCCCGGAAGCGGACGAAATCGACATCAAGATCGAACCGAAAGATTTGCGCATCGACACCTTCTGCTCTTCCGGCCCCGGCGGACAGTCTGTGAACACGACCTATTCCGCCGTGCGCATCACGCACATTCCCAGCGGCCTGGTCGTTTCGCAGCAGGACGAAAAATCGCAAATCAAAAATCGCGCAAAAGCAATGCGCGTCCTTCGCGCGCGCCTCTACGAGCAGGAGCAGGAAAAGCGCCAGGCCGCCCTCTCTGCCGAGCGCCGCGGCCAAATCAAAACCGGCGACCGCTCCGAAAAAATCCGCACCTACAATTTCCCGCAAAACCGCGTGACCGATCACCGCATCGGCCTGACGCTCCACCAATTGACTGAAGTCATGGACGGCAAACTCGCCCCGCTAGTCGACGGCCTGGTGTCGCATTACGAATCAGAGCGCCTCCAGCAGGAACTCGCCAGCGCATAATGATGGGTAAGGAGGTGCAATATGCTGACTCGTCCGGGTTCCACCCCTGGCTCTGGTTGGATGAGGAACGTAAGCGTCCGTTTGTCCTCAGGTCCCGCCGACACTCGCCCTGTCCCTCGCAGCTTTTGGGTTTTGTATGTTTTTCTCATGACGATTTTCGTCGTAGTCTTGCCAATGGTCGTGCGTCGCGCGATGCCTGTTTACGAATTCCGTTCCTACGAATCTTCGTCCCGCATCGCTGGCGTTCCGCTCTTCGCTTCCGGGGCCACGCCCGTAGCTATCGTCGCATGCGGCGGCCGTCCCCGCGGCGTGATTGCGATTGGCGGGATCGCGTTCGGTGTCATAGCAGTGGGAGGTGTGGCCGTGGGAGGTCTGGCTATCGGCGGTATCTCGCTCGGCATTTTCGCGCTTGCGGGGCTGGCCATCGGTTGGCAGGCGGCTGGTGGCGGAGCCCTCGGCTATCGCGCCTTCGGCGGGTTTGCCGCTGGCAGTTATGCATACGCCGGTAACGGTGTGGCCTACGGCTATCACGAAGCATGCGGGCGTCAGAAGGAGAGACTCTTCGGATGAAGCCGCAAACGGCGCATGTCGTCGTCCGCACTGCTCTTCGCGAAGCATTCGCAGAACTGCGCGCCGCTGGTGTTCCGTCTCACACACTCGCAGCCGAACTTCTCCTCATGCATACAGTCGGCCGCAACCGCACCTGGCTCTACGCCCATCCCGAAGAGGAAATTCGCAGCGCACACGCCGAGCACTTCTTCGCGCTGATTGCGCGTCGCGCAAACGGCGAACCGACTCAGCACCTTACCGGCAAACAAGAATTCTGGGGCCTCGAATTCGAAGTAACACCCGACGTGCTGATTCCCCGCCCCGAAACCGAACACGTTGTCGAGGTCGCTCTCGACCGCCTCGCCGTTCGCGAGCTTCGTGCCAACTGCAAACAAACTCTCACCGGGGACGGTCTCCAAATCGCCGACATCGGCACCGGCTCTGGCTGCATCGCGATCGCCCTCGCGAAAGAATTGCCGCAGGTGACGGTTTTCGCAACGGACATCTCCTCCGCTGCCTTAGCCGTCGCTCGCCGCAACGCCGTGCGCCATTCCGTTTCCGATCGGGTCCGTTTCCTCGAGTGCCACATGCTCGAAGGTCTCAACGCCAGCCGCGCGGCAAGCTCCACAGTCTCCGCTGTAGGGACGCAGCATGCTGCGCCTCTACTCGGCAACGCCGCACCTGACACCGAATCCGCGTCACGGATCACGGAACACGGATCACGTTCCTTCGATCTGATCGCCAGCAACCCTCCTTACATCGGCCGCCGCGAAGCAGCGACGCTCATGCGCGAAGTCCGCGATCACGAGCCAGAAAGCGCGCTTTACGGCGGCGAAGAAGGCCACGAATTCTACGCCGGTCTTATCACCCAATCCGCTGCCTATCTTAAGCCCGGCGGCATCCTCATTCTGGAACTCGGTCAAAACAGTCTCCCCGCCGTCCAACCGCTCCTCGATGCTTCCACTTGGACAAACGTGGCCGTCACCAACGACCTCGCCGGAATTCCCCGCGTCCTCGCCGCTGAGCGGTTGTAGCAGACAAGACCGCGGCGTACGCTATGGGGCATGCCGGACTTCGCGCGATTTCGGGCCAAGCATGGGCCTCTCGATGAGCGGTCGGCGGAAGAGACTTCGTCCATTCTGCACGTGGACATGGACGCGTTCTTCGTTTCTGTGGAGCTGCTCGAGTGGCCGGAACTGCGGGGCAAACCCGTCGTTGTTGGCGGACAGAAAGACCAGCGCGGCGTCGTTTCTGCCGCGAGTTACGAGGCGCGCAAGTACGGCATTCACTCAGCGATGCCGCTGCGCACCGCCGGACGTCTCTGCCCTCATGCGACTTTTTTGGACGGTCATCACGAAAAATACGGGGAGTGGAGCGACGGCGTCGCAACCATCCTTGCAAAATTTTCTCCGATCGTGGAAATGGTTTCGATTGACGAAGCCTATCTCGATCTCGCGGGCACTGAGCGACTGCATGGCCCGCCGCTCGGCGCGGCCGATAAATTACTTCGAACGATCACGCAAGCGACTTCGCTTCCCTGCTCCGGTGGACTCGCGGCAACGCGCCTTGTCGCCAAAGTCGCATCCGACCAAGCCAAGCCGCGCGGCCTCGTCTGGGTCCCCGCCGGCAGTGAACAGCGCTTTCTTGCCCCGCTGCCAGTGCGAAAAATTCCCGGCATCGGCGAAGTCACGGAACGGGCGCTTCGCGCCCTCGGCATAGAAACCGTCGAACAGATTGCGGCAATGCCACAAGAGAAACTGGAACAAATTTTCGGCCAGTGGGGCACGGCGCTCTATCGCAAGTCGCGTGGCGGCGACTCGTACGAATTTGTGATCGACGCCGAGCCGAAATCGATTTCGCACAATCACACTTTCGGCGAAGACACTTGTGAGGCCGAGACCCTGTCCTCTATGCTCAGCCATCTTTCGCAGGCTTGGCCACGCGAACGCTTACGCTGACCATTCGCTATGCCGGATTCCAAACATACACGCGCTCCAAAACGCTGGGAGAACCGACGCGGCTCGATTCCGATATTTTTGCCGTGTTTCAAGAACTTTTTCGAATCCATCGGGACGTGAAGAGAAAAGTCCGACTGCTCGGAGTCAGCCTCAGCGGGCTGACTCACGGAAATGAACAACTTGATTTACTTGATGCCGAGCGCCGCGCAAAGCTCGAAAAACTCACCAGCGCCACGGACCGGCTGCGCGACCGTTTTGGTTTTGGCAAGGTGCAATTCGGCGGCTCGCTGCGCCACAATGAAAC
>WNFJ01624697.1_pt2 | contig 20259 bp, 18 predicted proteins | sample 5400461 | NCBI WGS metagenome assembly WNFJ01 (sample SAMN13153349, study PRJNA577476) | soil metagenome | isolation source: 115 cm saprolite on Douglas fir-dominated hillslope | place: USA:California | collected 2013-09-17
GTCGGCAGCCGATTCAAGCAGCTGGCGAGACTGGTCGGGCGCTCCGGATCGATCGTGAGGCGTTAATCTTCGCCCCCGGAACTTGAAGATGAGAGTAATTTGGCGTCAGCCTGCTGACGGCGCAGCATGTTCGACTTGCTGCAGCTTGCGGCGCCGCCAGATCGATCCCGCGACCAGCACCACAATGACGCCCAACACCGCGCACACAACCTCGCCTCCGTTGCCGCCGCCCGCAAAGCGCGGCCCGATTCCCAACGGCCCCAGCAATGCGTCGAGCTTGACACCGGCCGGGCCAGCGAACAGGGCCTGCAACTTGGGATGAAGCGCTGGATCGGTGGCAATGACGTCACCGGCGATCCAGCCCAGCAAGGCCGCGCCGGCCCAAACCAAAATCGGTAGCCGATTGAGCAGCGCCATGATCAGCGCAGCGCCGGCAACGATCAGGGGAATGCTGATTGCGAGGCCAAGGATCAACAGCGGAACGCTGCCATTGGCCGCGGCGGCGACCGCGATCACGTTATCGAGGCTCATCACGATATCCGCGACCACGACGATCTGGACTGCGGCCCACAGATGCGATGCGGATTTTACGCCGTCCTCGCCTTCCTCGTCGGGAACCAACAGTTTCGCGGCGATCACGAGTAGCGCCAGCCCGCCGATCAGCTTGAGGTACGGCAGTGCCATCAGCGACGCGACGACACCGGTGAAGATAATGCGCAGAACAACGGCGGCGCCCGCGCCAAGGATCATGCCCCAGAACCGCTGGCGCGGCTGCAGTCCGCGACACGCCAGCGCAATCACCAGCGCGTTGTCGCCCGACAGCAGCACGTTAATCCAGATGATCTTGCCGACCGCAACCCAGAAGGCCGGTTGCAGCATCTCGCCTTGAAGCTGGCTGAAAAATGCTCCGACGTTCGCCGGATCGAAGATTTGCAGCAGCCAGTTCACGACGCATTCCTTTCGGCCACCGGCCGTCCCGCGCGGCTATGCTTGACGCCGCCCGTATCGATCAGCCGACGATTTCGTTGCCGGAGAAGAACTGCGCGATTTCGATCGCGGCCGTCTCAGGGGCATCGGAACCATGCACCGAGTTTTCACCGATCGACTTCGCGTGCAGCTTGCGGATCGTGCCATCGGCCGCCTTGGAAGGATCGGTCGCGCCCATCACTTCGCGGTGTTTGAGCACGGCGTTTTCGCCCTCGAGAACTTGAACGACGACCGGACCGGAAATCATGAAATCCACCAACTCACGAAAAAACGGACGCTCCTTGTGAACGGCATAGAACGTTTCGGCCTGTTCGCGGGTCATGCGAATGCGCTTCTGCGCAACGATCCGAAGTCCCGCTTTCTCGATCAGCGCATTGATCGCGCCGGTCAGATTGCGCGCGGTCGCGTCCGGCTTGATAATCGAGAAGGTGCGTTCAATCGCCATGATTTCGTCCTTGAAGAGCGGTGATGGGAGTTGCGGCGCTTATATCGGCGCCACCGGCGAACGGCAAGCGATCAGCCGAAATGCTCCTGCTTCCCGCAGCAGGCGATCGATACCCGGAATTACAACAATTTCACAAAGATGAACCCTCTCTGAAACCAGCGTCCCGGTTTCATTCACGTTCTCAGGAATAGGCTTTGATCAACCGAACGCCTCGCCGGTTTTGGGGCGTTATGGCGGCACTTTCACCGATGGCGCCAACAGCGCCGAACCTGAGGAGACGACCATGTTACGCAAACTCTCGCTGGTTGCAGTGGCCGCAGCATCGCTGGGCGCGGCCGCGTTGGCGCCGAGCTCCGCCTCCGCGTGGGGCGGTCACGGTTGGCACGGTGGCGGCTGGGGCTGGGGCGGTCCCCGCATATTCATCGGTGGCCCGGCCTATTATGGCTACGGTTATGGTGGCTGCTATGTGCGGCGATTGGTCCCAACGCCATGGGGGCCCCGCTGGCGCCTCGTGAACCGCTGCTATTGACCTGAATCTCAATCGTCCAATCGCCACGTCAAAAGCCCCGGCCTTCTGCGGTCGGGGCTTTTATCGGAATTCGATCAAATGGAACCAGCGGCGGGTTTCAATCAATTCTAGCTGTAAAGGCGGGCAATCGGCCGCCAAGAGGAAACAATTTCGATGTTGGTGACTTGGTCCGGCGTGGTCTCTCAATAAAAAAAGGGACGCGAATCGGAACCGTCATGAACCGCCGAACCACCGACAAGGGCGAGCAAATCGATCATCGGACGAGCCGATCGATTTGTGATGCCATCGGTGAACGGCTGCAGCAGAGCCTGCGTCCGGATACTTCGCGTCTATCGTCCCACCTACAGCATCTGATGGATGAGTTGCGCAAGCGGGACAGCGAAGGCCGCTGGAGGTCGTCCAACTAGCCGACTGTCTTTCCGGCATAGCCGGCCCGCGGAGGCGAATTTCGCTCACAAACGGGTTGCGTTTGGCGGCGCCTCCGGTGACAACCCCGCATGCTTTCAATCACCGACATATCGGTCCGGGTTGCCGGACGGCTTCTGATCGATCATGGCTCCGCGCAGATCGTGCCCGGCGCGCGCGTCGGTCTGATCGGCCGCAACGGCGCCGGCAAATCGACACTGTTCCAGGCGATTCGCGGCGACCTGCCGACGGAGACCGGTACCATCACGATCCCTCCGCGCTGGCGCGTGGGCAGTCTTGCACAGGAAGCACCGAACGGGCCGGAAAGCCTGATCGAAGTCGTGCTCAAAGCCGACCTCGAGCGCGATGCTCTGCTGCGGGAAGCCGACACCGCCCATGATCCCCACCGGATCGCGGAAATCCAGACAAGGCTCGTCGACATCGACGCCCATTCGGCGCCCGCCCGCGCCGCTGCGATTCTCAACGGCCTCGGGTTTCCTACCGCAGACCAGGCGCGGCCATGCTCGGAATTTTCCGGCGGCTGGCGGATGCGCGTGGCACTCGCCGCGACGTTGTTTGCGGCTCCCGATCTTTTGTTGTTGGACGAGCCGACCAACTATCTTGATCTCGAAGGCACGCTCTGGCTTGAAGACCATCTTGCGAACTATCCGCGCACGGTGATCGTGGTCAGCCATGACCGCGATCTGCTCGATACATCGGTGGACCAGATCCTCCATCTGGACCGCGGCAAACTAACGCTCTACCGCGGCACCTATTCGTCCTTTGAGGAACAACGCGCCACACGCGAAATGCTGGACGCCAAACACGCCAAGCGGCAGGAAGCCGAGCGCAAGCGCCTGCAGGCCTTTGTCGACCGCTTCAAGGCCAAGGCCTCGAAAGCGCGCCAGGCCCAGTCGCGCGTGAAGATGCTGGAAAAGATGAAACCGATCGCGGCGCTGGTGACGCAAGACGTGCGCGAGATCAGCTTCCCTGCGCCGGAAAAAATGCTGTCGCCCCCGATCATCGCGGTCGACGACGTTTCAGTTGGTTACGATCCGAAAAACCCGGTGCTGAACCGCGTCACTGTGCGAATCGACACCGACGACCGCATTGCGCTGCTCGGCTCCAACGGCAATGGCAAATCGACGCTGGTCAAACTGCTCGCCAACCGGTTATCGCCATTTTCCGGGACGATTACGCGCGCGGAGAAAATATCCATCGCCTATTTTGCGCAACACCAGCTCGACGAGTTGAGTGAAGACGGCTCGCCCTACGATCACGTCCGCAAGCTGATGCCCGACGCTCCCGAAACCAAGGTGCGCGGGCGTGCAGGCGCGATCGGCTTCTCGGGCAAGGCCGGCGACACATCAGTCAAAAGCCTGTCGGGCGGCGAAAAAGCGCGGCTGCTGCTGGGACTTGCGACCTTCTTCGGTCCCAACATGATCATTCTCGACGAGCCGACTAACCATCTGGACATCGACAGCCGCGCCGCGCTTGCCGAGGCGATCAATGAATTTCCAGGCGCGGTCATCATGGTCTCGCATGATCGCTACCTGATTGAAGCCTGCGCCGATCGATTGTGGGTGGTGGCAGACCATGCCGTCACGACCTATGACGGCGATCTCGACGATTACCGGCGCATGGTATTGTCGGCACGCGGCATGCGCGCGAATTCGCGCGACCGCGGTAACGAGCGCAGCAACGGCCGCGACAAGCCTCAACGCAACCGGAGCGAAAAGCGCGTGCCGCTGAAGCAGAAGATTTCAGAGGCCGAGACCGAGATCGCGCGCATCAACGGCATCATTGCCAAGATCGATACGGCGCTTGCGCTGCCGGATTTGTTCACACGCGACCCGAAGCAGGCTGCCCAGCTCAGCAAGGCGCGGGCCAGTGCGGCGAGCGCCTTGCAACGGGCCGAGGAAGAATGGCTGGCGGCCAGTTCGCAATATGACGAAGCGGCCGGCTGAGTTAGGTGCGACAATGCAGGGTAATGATCAGGTCGCCGTCGGCTTCTTCTTCGGTTTGGACTTGGCAGGCTTCGGCGGTGCCACCGGCTCGGGTCCACGCTCGATCGAGCTCAGGCGTCCGGATGTGAAGGTATAGATTCCGGCACGCTGCCCCTTCGAGTAGTTGATAACCGCCACCCGATCGCCGCGCGCATTGTTCGATAGGTTGACGCTGTCGGGTGCGCCGATGCCGCGCACGACATCGCATTCGGTATGACCAAGCGCCACCGCTCCCGTTGTCGAGGCGGGCGGCGCGGCAGCAGCTCCCTCGGTCAACGCATTCGCATCCGCCGGTCCGCCTGGAGGCGCCATTCCCGGGCAAAGCCCGTCGGCGCTGACCAGATCCTCTGATGTAACCGGTCTGTTGGGGGTCAGAGGCGGCGTTTCAATCGAAACGCTTCGGATAAACAGCCTGCCGGAGCGCGAAAACCATTCCGCGTCCTTCGACAGAAGATCGGACGAAAATATGTCGGACGCACTCCCGCAGCCCGCCATGACCGGGGCAAGCAGAAGCAATGCCAGCAGACATTTTCGATGAGGGTTTTCGTCTCGCACGATTACTTAAGTTCCCGCCCCGGCCCTAAGCGCTTGTCCCACCATCACTTTGCGGCACGACCATGACTGGGTGCAAGCCCGCAGGGAGAAACCGCAGATTATCATTAATTGCCGAATATCGCTATTCCCGCCGCTGCCACCGGCCCCACTCGTCGGCCTGCCAATAGGTGACCTCAAACCCCCGCGTCTTGCAATCCGTCCAGGCGCCCCGCGCCAAAGCGAGCGCCTCGCCGTCGTCACCGTTGAAGACCAAAACCATCCGCTCATAGGCGTGCGAATCCGCGGGCAAGGCGGCATTGTCGATCAAAAACCTGACATTGGCCCGGTTCGGGTTGTCCGCTTCCACGGCCAGCACGATCGGCTGGTCGTGCGCATCGCCGGCGCGCCAGATGGCATGCGGCAAAAACGAATCGTCGCGATAGGTCCACAAATGCGCGTCGAGCGCGTCCGCGCGCTCCTGTGACGTCGACTGCACCACAACGCGCCAGCCGCGCTCCAGCGATTTTTCGAGCAAGGACGGCAAGACGCTTTCGAGCGACATGTTTTGCAGGTGATAGAACAGAACTTCCGTCATCGCTGTGCTTCGTAATAATCCGCGACCAGCCGCTCCAGCAAGCGAACGCCAAACCCCGAGCCCCAGCTCTGATTGATGTCGGATTTCGGCGCGCCCATCGCGGTCCCCGCGATATCGAGATGCGCCCATGGCGTATCGTCGACGAAGCGCTGCAGGAACTGTGCGGCGGTGATCGAGCCACCGTTGCGGGTACCGGTGTTCTTCATGTCGGCGAACTGCGAATCGATCTGCTTATCGTATTCCGGGCCGAGCGGCATGCGCCAGACCCTTTCCCCCGTCGCAAGCCCGACTTTGGTCAACCGCTCGGCCAGTTCGTCATTGTTGGAGAACAACCCGGCATGTTCGGTGCCGAGCGCTACTATGATCGCCCCAGTCAGGGTTGCGAGATCGACCATGAATTTCGGCTTGAACTTCTTCGCCACATACCAGAGCACGTCGGCCAGCACCAATCGGCCTTCGGCGTCGGTGTTGATGATCTCGATGGTCTGCCCGGACATCGACGCGACGATATCGCCGGGACGTTGGGCGTTGCCGTCCGGCATGTTCTCGACAAGACCGATGGCGCCGACCGCATTGACCTTCGCCTTCCGCGCGGCCAGCGCATGCATCAGCCCGACGACGCAGGCGGCGCCGCCCATATCGCCCTTCATGTCCTCCATGCTTCCTGCAGGCTTGATGGAAATGCCGCCGGTGTCGAAACAAACGCCCTTGCCGACAAAGGCAACCGGCTGATCGCCGCGCTTGGCGCCGTTCCAGCGCATGATCACGGTGCGGCCGGGCCGCGTCGAGCCTTGCGCGACGCCGAGCAGCGCGCCCATTCCGAGTTTCGTCATGGCCTTGACGTCGAGGACCTCGACGTCGACGCCGAGTTTCTTCAGCTGGTTGGCACGGCGCGCGAATTCCGCCGGATAGAGCACGTTCGGCGGCTCGTTCACCAGTTCGCGTGCCATGATGACGCCGTCGACGATGTGAGCGTCCGGAGCGAAGGCCTTTCGCGCCGCCGCCACATCATCGACGGCGACCGCAACATCGGCATTCAAGGCGGCTTCCTCGCCGTCCTTCTTTTTGGTCTTGTAGCGATCGAATTTATAGGCGCGCAGCCGTATCCCTGATGCCACCGCGGCCGCCTGGTCGGGCGTCATGGCCCCGGTCGGCAATTCCGCAATGATGGCCACCGTGCCGTTGCCGGTGCCCAGCTTGCCGGCTGCCGTGCCGCCAAGCTTGAGGAAATCGTTGTCCTTGATGGCCGAGAGTTTGCCGGCGCCGACCACGATCAGACGCGAGGCCCTGAGGCCCTCCGGGGCCAGAATATCGAGCGTGGAGCCGCTCTTTCCCTTGAACTGGTTCGTGTCAGCGGCGCGGCTGACCAGATTGGCAGCCCGGCCCAGCGTTTTGCGGGTCGCGGCGCCGAACTTCAGCGCATCATCGCAGAATACCACCAGAATGCCGCGCGGGACGGTGGAAAACGGAACGAAGCCGACCTTGACGGCGTCGGACATAGGTAAATCCTCCAAAAAGTAAGGGCTGTCGCTGGTCGGGAACCCGCCGGGCGCGCTTCGAATGTTCTCTTCGGCTGTGATTCGCGTCCGTCAAGAGCAATGGTCCTGGAACACTATGACCTGCCAATCGCTGCGCTGCCAAGCGCAGGAAGTGGCTGGGAGGCCACATAGCACGAATTATTAACCTTATCCGAAAGGCGCCATGGCGCAGCCATTTTGTTGACGGATCAAAGGGATGGTAGTGAGAGAGTGGGCCGGCTGGACCACTGGCGGCGCGATCTAAGGGGATCCTGATTTCGGGATTGGTCGCAGTTCCAGTTCGCGGGGCGCGGGGATCGTGCGGTAACGATGGGGTCGATCGACAGGTATATCTTTCGCACGACGCTCGCGTCGTTTGCACTGGTTCTGGTCAGCCTGACGGGGGTGATCTGGATTACCCAGGCGTTGCGCGGCATCGACCTGATGACCAGCCAAGGTCAGACGATCATCACCTTTCTCGGCGTCACCAGCCTGGTCATTCCGGCGCTGGTGCTGATCATCTCGCCGATCGCCCTGATGATCGCGATCTCACATACCCTCAACAAGCTCGCGACCGATTCGGAGATCATCGTGATGAATGCGGCCGGCTTCTCGCCGTTCCGGCTGTTCCGTCCGTTTCTCTATGCCACCTTGGCGGTGGCGGTCATGGTTGCCTTCATCTCCGCCTATCTCGCCCCCGACGGCATGCGCCGCCTGAAGCAATGGGATGCCGAGCTCGATCAGAACCTGACCATCCGTATTCGGGAGCGGCAACCCGGCGGCTTGCTGGTCGGCATCTTCGTCGATGACCGCCGCGATCCCAAGGAACGTGTCAGCATCATCGCCGACCACGGCACGGTCCTGCAAAACGAGGGCGGATCGTTTTTGATTCTCGAGGACGGAAATCTCGAACGCTTCGAAGTCGGCAAGCGCGATCCGGCGCTGGTAGCGTTCGGCCGTTATGCATTCGACATGTCGAAATTCTCGAATCAAGGCCGCGACGTCACATTGGGCATTCGCGAACGCTACCTCTGGGAATTGCTTTCGCCGCGCGCCGACGATCCGGTCTACATGCAGTTGTCCGGACAGTTCCGCGCCGAGTTGCATGATCGTTTCATGGCGCCAATCTATCCGTTTGCATTCGCCGCGCTCACCTTCGCCTTCCTCGGCGCGCCGCGGACCACGCGCCAGAGCCGCAACTTTTCGATCTCCAGCGCCATCCTCGCCGTGTTCGGGCTGCGCATGGCGGGATTCGCCTGCTCCGTGATGGCAGTGAAATCGCCGCTCGCTCCGATCATTCAATATCTGATGCTGGCGCTCGCGATCGGCGCGAGCCTTTGGATCATCCTCGGGGGCGTCGTGGTGGAACCGCCGGCCGCACTGATCGAAGCGATCAACAAATCGAACGCGCGTCTTTTGCGGTTTTTTGGGCGGCCTGCCACAGCATGACCACTGCCACAGCATGACCATGATGACCAACACGCTTGGGCGATATTTCGCCGGCCGCTTCGTGGTCTCGGCGCTGGGCGTGTTCGTCAGCATCTTCGTTCTGCTCGTGCTTGTCGATTACATCGAGATGGTAAGGAAGACGTCGGGGCTGGTCTCAGCCTCCGCCATCGCGGTCGCGGAGACCTCGCTGTTCCGCGTGCCGCAACTGCTCGAAAAGATGATGCCGTTTTGCATCCTGATCGGGGCGATGACCTGCTATCTGGCGCTGTCGCGCCGCCTCGAGCTCGTGGTCGCGCGCGCCGCTGGCGTGTCTGCGTGGCAGTTCATCGCGCCGGCGCTGGCAAGCGCTGTCGTGCTCGGAATCCTGGCGACAACCGCTTACAACCCGATATCCGCCAACTTACGTGAACTCTCCAAGCGGATGGAGGCGGAGCTGTTCGGCTCCGCTCCCGGCGGCGGCATACAGGACGCGTCGGGCTTCTGGATCAATCAGGTGAACAGCGAGGGCCATGCCATCATCAATGCGGCCCGCAGCGAGCAGCAGGGCGTGCGGCTCACCGGGCTGACGGTGTTCAGATTCGATACCGACTACCAGTTCAAGGAACGGATCGAAGCGCGCGAGGCAACGCTCGAGGAGGGACGCTGGCTGTTCAAATCGGCGCGCCGGTACTCCCTCGACGGACCTCCTGTCGACCAGGACAGCTTCTCCCTCCCCACGAGCCTGACGCCGACCCAGGTCCGCAATAGTTTCTCCACGCCGGAGACTGTGTCTTTTTGGCAACTTCCGAGCTATATCCGGTCGTCGGAGAGCTCGGGATTCGCGACCGCCGGGTACCGGTTGCAGTACCACAAGCTTCTCGCCCAGCCATTTCTGCTGGCTGCCATGGTCATGCTGGCAGCGTCCGTCAGCCTCCGGTTCTTCCGATTCGGCGGCATCCAAAAGATGGTTTTGAGTGGCGTGGGTGCAGGCTTTCTGCTCTACGTTCTGTCGAAAGTCACTGAGGATTTGAGCAAGGCTGAGTTGATGCATCCCATCGCTTCGGCGTGGCTGCCTGTGTGCGTGGGCGGCCTCACCGGCTTTTTGGCCTTGCTGTACTGTACCAGGAGGACGGGTAGTGGCCGTTGTCGCCGCCCGCCAAGGAGGCTTGCCCGCGTTCGGGCGGCGCACCGCTGTGCGCCGTTATCGTGCGCGCTTGGCCGCCGCGAGTGGATCGGTCCTAGCCCTGATTTTCGGATTCATTCTTGTGGGCGCGCTCGGTATCGCCACGACCACGCCAGCGTCAGCGCAGGGCTTTACCTACAATCCGAGGCCCCCTCGGCCGGTGCCACCCCGTGCCGCCAACGACGGACAGATGCTCGTCCAGGCCGTCGAGGTGGACTACGACTACAACAATTCGCGGGTGTCGGCGGTCGGCAACGTGCAGATGTTCTACAACGGGACAAGCGTCGAGGCCGACAAGGTTATCTACGATCAGAAGACCAAGCGGCTTCACGCCGAGGGCAATATCCGCATGACCGATGCGGAGGGCAGGATCACCTACGCCAATATTATGGATTTGAGCGACGACTACCGCGACGGTTTCGTCGATTCGTTGCGCGTCGACACCGCCGACCAGACGCGAATGGCGGCGACGCGCGCCGACCGCTCGAGCGGCAACTACACCGTCTTCGAAAACGGTGTCTATACCGCCTGCGCGCCCTGTAAGGACGATCCGAAGAAGCCGCCACTGTGGCAGGTCAAGGGCGCGCGCATCATTCACGACCAAACCGACAAGATGCTGTATTTCGAGAGCGCGCAGTTGGAGTTCTTCGGTGTTCCAATGGTGTATCTGCCGTATTTTTCGACGCCCGATCCGACCGTAAAGCGCAAGACCGGGTTCTTGATGCCGGGCTTCTCGCAGGCTTCGACCTACGGGTATGCCGTCGAAACCCCCTTCTACTGGGCGATTGCTCCCGATTACGACGCGACTTTCAGCCCACGCTTTACAACCCGGCAGGGCGTGCTGTTGCAGGGCGAATTCCGTCAGCGCCTGATCAACGGCTCGTATCAAATCCGCGCCTATGGCATCGACCAGCTGGACCCGAAAGCCTTCGCCGGTCAGCCCGGGGATCGTCAGTTCCGCGGCGGCATCGATACCAAGGGCCAGTTCGCGCTGAACGACAAATGGGTGTGGGGCTGGGATGGCGTGCTGCTCACGGACTACTACTTTTTCTCGGATTACAGGCTGGCCCAATACAAGGATCCGCTGAACGCATTTCTCAGCCTGCCTACCGAAGCCATTTCCCAGCTTTATCTGACGGGCGTCGGCAATCGCAGCTACTTTGATGCGCGCACGATTTATTATCTCAGCTATTCGGGCTTCCAGCAGAAGGTTCCCGTCATTCACCCGGTCGTCGATTATTCGAACGTTCTCAACAATCCGATCTTTGGTGGAGAATTCAGTTACAAAACGAACTTCACAAGCCTGACGCGGAACGACGCCGCATTCGACCCGATCACGACGGTGGCGAACACCAATAGCTTGTGTACAACGGCGTCCGCCGATCCTATGGCGCGGTTGCCGACGCAGTGCCTGCTCCGCGGCATACCGGGCACCTACACGCGGTTGACGGCAGAGGCGCAGTGGCGGCGATCGTTCACCGATTCCGCGGGAGAAATCTGGACGCCGTTCGCGATCGTCCGCGCCGACGCGATCGATGCCTCGATCTCGAACCAGCCCGGCGTTTCGAACTTCCTCCCGGTCGGCGACACGCAAGCCGTGCGGGCGATGCCCACGGTCGGCCTCGAATATCGCTATCCTTTCATCAATGTTCAGCCCTGGGGCAGCACGACGATCGAACCGATCGCACAGGTCATCATTCGTCCCAATGAACCCTATGCGGGCAAGCTTCCCAACGAAGACGCACAGAGCTTGGTCTTCGACACCAGCAATCTGTTCAGCGTCGACAAATTCTCAGGCTATGACCGCGTCGAAGGGGGCGGCCGCGCCAATGTCGGCGTGCAGGCGACCACGCAATTCGACCGCGGCGGCGCCGTCAAAGTGCTGTTCGGACAGTCCTATCAGCTGTTCGGCCTGAATTCGTTTGGTGTCGCGGACATGACCAATACCGGTGTCGATTCCGGTCTGGCGACCCCAAAATCCGATTATGTTGCAAGCGCCAGCTATTCGCCCAACAGGACCTATACTTTCAGCGTGCGCGCGCGCATGGATCAAGCAACGCTCGACGTTCGGCGGTTCGAGGCTGAAGGCCGCGCGAACTTCGACCGGTGGTCGGTCAGCATGATGTACGGTGACTATGCCGCACAGCCGCAACTGGGGTATCTGACGCGACGCGAAGGACTTTTGGGCAGCGCGTCGGTCAAGGTAGCCGCGAACTGGGTGGTGACGGGATCCGCCCGATGGGATCTCGAAGCGAACAAGGTCAATCAGTACATCGTCGGTGCCGGATATGTGGACGACTGCTTTGTGCTGGCGGCCAACTATGTCACGTCCTACAGCTACTCCGCCGGCACCACGCCGCCCGTGCTCAGTCACGCCTTTATGCTGCAGATCGGCCTGCGGACCCTCGCCAATACAAGCTCGTCAGCTAGCGGAGCCTCGGGGGGTATCCAATAGCACCGGCACGGAGAACGAATTCCCGGCGCGTCACTGGCGCAATTCGAATCGGTTGATACAGCGACTATGACCATGACGACTACATTCTCCTATCGGCTTTCACCTCTCATTCTGGGTTGCGCCGTGGCGCTGGCCTTGATGAGCTGGGCTTCGCCGCTGCATGCGCAAACCGTCTCCGTCATGGTCAACGGCGAACCTATCACCAACTACGATATCGAGCAGCGCAGCAAGCTGACCTTCCTGACGACTCACAAGCCTCCCAACCGTCAGCAAGTGATCGACGAATTGATCGATGAGAAGGTCAAGATCAAGGAAGGCAAGAAATTTGGCGTCGACCCCACCGCTTCCGATATCGATCAGTCCTACGCGGCGATGAGTACACGGATGCGAATCACGCCGGAGCAACTGACAAAATCTCTGGAAGGTCAGGGCATCCGGCCCGACACGCTGAAGGCCCGCATCAAGGCGGAGATGGTTTGGACCAGCCTGGTGCGCGGGCGGTACAAGGAGAGCCTGCAGGTCGGCGAGAAGGACGTCGCCGCCGCCATCCAGGTCAATGGCGACGAAAAGCAGCAGACCGAAGCTTTCGAATATAAGATGCAGCCAATCGTTTTGATCGTTCCGCGAGGATCGGCACCCGCCGCCATCGAGGCAAGACACAAAGAGGCGGAAGCGCTGCGCAGCCGCGTGCAGACCTGCGCCGAGGCCAACGCTTTCTTCAAGTCCATGCAAAATGCCGCGATACGCGAGACCATAACCAAGACATCGGCCGACATACCAGCGGTTCTTCGTGAAGTGCTCGACAAGACGCCCGTCGGCCATTTGACTCCGCCCGAGGTGACGAAACAGGGCGTGGAGATGGTTGCGCTGTGCGGAAGGAAGCCGACCACCGTCGACACGCCCAAGAAGAAGGAGATCCGGGACAAGATGTTTGCCGAGAAATACGAAGCGAAGTCGAAATCGTACCTCCAGGAAGTCCGCAAAGCCGCGATGATCGAATATCGTTGACGCATGGCCAGGCCCCTCGCGCTGACATCCGGCGAGCCCGCCGGTATCGGGCCCGATATCACCATCAAGGCGTGGCTGCGCCGCAATGAGCTGAAGCTCCCCCCATTCTACCTGCTCGGCGACCGTGACTTCCTCAGTGACCGGGCGAAGGCTCTCGGGCTCAAGATCAAGCTCGCCGACGTTCGCGCCGAAGATGTACTCGGTACATTCGCCGACGCATTGCCGGTCGTGGCCACTGGCCATGCGGCAACGGCACGGCCGGGCCAGCCGGACGATTCCAGCGCGGACGCGGCCCTGGCCTCGATTCGCCGGGCCGTCGCCGATGTCATCGGCGGACGGGCGGGTGCAGTGGTCACCAACCCGATTGCCAAGAGCGTTCTCTACCGCGCCGGATTCCGGCACCCCGGTCATACCGAGTTTCTCGCCGAGCTCGCGGCAACCGGAGGCCACACGCCACGAGCCGTGATGATGCTATGGTCCCCCGCCCTTCTCGTCGTGCCAGTGACGATCCATCTTGCGCTGCGTGACGCAATCGCGCAGCTGTCGAGTGAGCTGGTCGTCAGCACCGTCCGCATCGTGGTCGCGGACCTGAAAACCCGCTTCGGCCTCGCCCATCCGCGCCTTGCGGTATCCGGCCTCAATCCACACGCCGGCGAAGACGGCTCGCTCGGCAGCGAGGATCAGACCATCGTTGCGCCGGCGATCGAAATCCTGCGTGGCGAGGGCATCGAGATCAGGGGACCGCTGCCGGCGGACACCATGTTCCACGATGCCGCGCGCAAAACCTATGACTGCGCGATCTGCATGTATCACGACCAGGCGCTGATCCCGGTGAAGACGCTGGCGTTCGAGGACGCCGTCAACGTCACGCTGGGATTGCCGTTCATTCGAACCTCGCCGGACCATGGCACGGCGTTTGACATTGCCGGCACCGGTAAGGCCGATCCGTCGAGCCTGATTGCGGCATTGCGGCTGGCCGCCCGCATGGCGGCGACGCAGGGCGCATGAGCGCGATCGATGACCTTCCGCCGCTTCGCGAGGTCATTCGCCAGCATGCCAGAATTTCTTGCTGGACCTCAACCTCACCGCGCGGATCGCACGCGCCGCGGGGCCCCTCGAGGATGCTACGATCATCGAGATCGGCCCCGGTCCCGGCGGGCTGACGCGGGCACTGCTGGCGTTGGGCGCGCGGCGCGTCATCGCGGTGGAACGCGACCAGCGCGCGCTGCCGGCGCTTGAAGAAATTTCGCGGCGATATCCGGGACGGCTGGAGATCATCTGCGCCGACGCGCAGCATTTCGATCCGCGGCCACTGCTTGGCGGCAGCCTTGCGAAAATCGTCGCCAACCTGCCCTACAACATCGCGACCGCGCTTTTGATCGACTGGCTGTCGATCGAGCCGTGGCCACCCTGGTACGACATAATGGTGCTGATGTTTCAGCGCGAAGTGGCCGAGCGGATCGTCGCGCACGAGAATGACGAAGCCTATGGACGGCTCGGCGTACTCGCGAACTGGCGCACTGAAACAAAAATCCTGTTCGATATTTCGCCCGCGGCATTCGTGCCGCAGCCCAAGGTCACCTCGTCTCTGGTACGCCTGGTGCCGCGCAGCGCGCCGGAAGCGTGCAACCGCCGCGCGCTTGAGCAGGTGGCGGCAGCGGCGTTCGGCCAGCGGCGGAAGATGCTGCGGCAGAGCCTCAAATCGTTGACCGTCGATCCGGCGCGGCTGGCGGCCGCAGCGGATGTCGATCCGACGCGCCGTGCCGAAACTATTCCGGTCAGTGGCTTTGTTGCCATGGCCCGTGAATTGTCCGATATACGAAACGCAAAATTGAACATTCCCTAGGGAGAACACACCATGGCGCTGCTGCGACGCCAATCGTTGGTCAAATTCGATGCGCCATTGTGTGAAACCATCGTCGAGACGCCGAAGCCGCAAGGCAAGGAAGTCCTTGTCCGTATCGAGCGCTGCGGGCTGTGCCATTCCGATCTCCATATCCAGGACGGTTACGCCGATCTCGGCGGCGGTAAGAAGCTTGATACCACGCGCGGCATGACGCTGCCGTTCACGCTGGGACACGAGATCGCAGGGATCGTCGAGGAAGTCGGGCCTGAGGTTTCGAACGACCTGATCGGCGCGAAGAAAGCGGTATTCCCGTGGATCGGCTGCGGCCAATGCCGCGACTGCGCCAATGGCGACGAGAATCTCTGCGTCAGGCAGCGTTTTCTCGGCGTTGCAATCGACGGCGGCTTCGCCAGCCATGTGCTGGTGCCTGACGCGAAATATCTGCTGGATTACGACCCGTTGCCGGTCAACCAAGCGGCGACCTTGATGTGCTCCGGCGTGACCGCCTATGGCGCGCTGAAGCGCCTGGTCGACCGGCCGCGGCAGCGCAATCTCTTGCTGATTGGACTCGGCGGCGTCGGCATGATGGGGCTGGCTTTCGCGCAAGCCATGTTCAAGCAAAAGATTTCAGTGGCGGATTTGAATCCCGCCGCGCGCGAGACGGCATTGAAAAACGGTGCTGATGTCGCCTACGATCCCTCCGAGGCCGACGTGGTCAAACGCATGACTAAGGAGACCGAGGGCGGTTTCGACGAGATCGTCGACTTTGCCGGCAACGAGAAATCCATGGCTTTTGCGGTCGCCGCGCTCGCGCGTGGCGGCAAGATCGTGGTCTCCGGACTGATGGGCGGCAATTTCAGCCTGCCGATGGTGCAATGGATCTACAAGCGTATGACGATCGAGGGATTCATGGTCGGAACATTGGCGGAGGCGCATGAGTTGATGGCGCTGGCGCGTGCCGGAAAGATCAGGCCGACGCCGATGAGAGAGGAGCCGATGGGCGACGTCCAGAAATGGATCGACGAGCTGAGGGCCGGAAAAGTCGTCGGCCGCATCGTGCTGAAAAATTAAGGCGGAGCGTTTTGGCAGCCTCGCCGTTCAGGAAATGGGAGGATTTTCGAATGGCCTGGAGGAATCGTTCGACACTGGGCGCGTTGGCGGCGCTTACGCTGGCTTTGGCGACGCCGGCACTGGCGCAAAAACAATACGGTCCCGGCGTCACCGACACCGAGATCAAGATCGGGACCACCACGCCCTACAGCGGCCCGGCATCGGCCTATTCGGCGGGCGCGGTTTCCGCCACCGCCTATTTCGCGATGATCAACGAACGAGGCGGCGTGAACGGCCGCAAGATCAATTTCATCAGCCTGGACGACGCCTACAGCCCGCCCAAGACGGTGGAGCAGATCAGACGGCTCGTCGAAAGCGACGAGGTGCTGTTTCTGGTGAATCCGGTCGGCACCGCCACCAACATGGCCGTAGTCAAATACATCAACCAGAAGAAGGTGCCTCACCTTTTTATCGGCTCGGGCGCGACGGTCTTCAACGACCCCGAACATTATCCGTGGACGATGAGTTGGACCCCGCATTATGCATCCGAAGGCGAGATCTACGCCAAATACATTCTCTCGGCAAAACCTGACGCAAAGATCGGCATCCTGTCGCAGAACGACGATCTTGGGCGAGATTATCTTTTGGGATTCAAGCGCGGGCTCGGCGACAAGGCGTCGACGATGATCGTGTCGTCGCAGACCTACAACACCAGCGACCCGACCGTCGATTCCCAGGTGGTCTCGCTGAAGGCTTCAGGCGCCGACGTGTTTTTCATTGTCACGGTGCCCAAATTCTCCGCGCAAGCCATTCGCAAGGCCTACGACATCGACTGGCACCCGCAGGAATTCGTCGTCAGCATCGGTTCGTCGATTGCGGGCGCGATCAGGCCGGCCGGGTTTGAAGCAGCAAAAGGCATCATCTCCGCGGCCTATCAAAAGGATCCGGCCGACCCGCAGTGGAAGGACGACCCCGCGATGAAAGCCTGGCATGTGTGGATGGACAAATACAATCCGCGCATCGACAAGAGCGACTATTACGCTCCTTACGGCTACAATATCGGCTTCGCGGTGGTGCAACTCCTGAAGCAGTGCGGCGACGATCTGACGCGCGAGAACATCATGAAGCAGGCCTCCCATCTGGCCATGGAGTTGCCGCTGTTGCTGCCGGGAATCCGTCTCAAGACCAGCCCGACCGACCTGCGCCCGATCAAACAGATGCGGCTGGTGCGCTTCGATGGCGCCCGTTACGTGCTGTTCAGCGACGTGCTCGCGAGCGATTAACGCCGCTTCCGGCGAGCCGCGGCGGCGAACCGATTGCGGTTTCTCAAGCCGCTGCTGGGCCGCTCCGGTGCTAAAGGCGAGCCCGAATTAAGCCTCATGCTGTCCGAAATTGCGGCTCATTGCGACCCAAGTTCTCGCCGAGAACTTGGGGTGAAAACTATCGCGCATCGATCAAGTCATCACCGGAGATGCAAACATGCAAAACCGAACCGCGAAATTCGCATCAGCAATCTTCGCCAGCCTTCTCGCGGGCACCCCCCTCACAACGGTATCGCACGGCGCGGCGCCTGCCGCCGACGACTGCTTGGCCGGACCGAAGGGCCAGGCGCCTCAAGGCAGCCATTGGTACTACCGTGTTGATCGTCCCAGCAAACGCCACTGCTGGTATCTTGGAGAGGAGCGCGAAAAGCTTTCCCGGGTCGCGCCGCAAAAGTCGGCTCCGATAGCGAACCCTGTTTCGGCAGAGAAAAACGCTGTTTCGGCAGAGGAAGAGACGGCTCCGCAGCGGCCGATCGCAGATGCGCACGCCGAACTGCCCTTGCCGCAGACGCGCGTCGAGCAGCAGACGAGCGCCCCCGCCTGGCAACGGAGTCCAGCGATAACCGCGAATGCGGCGAGCGTCGAGAACAGCCAAGCTGCGAATGCACGGGATGCGAACACGCACCTATCGGTCATCGCTTCGCGCTGGCCCGAGCCGTCAGGCGTGAGTTCGTCAGCCAATCCAGCACCGACGACAGGCAATTCGGATGAAGCCGGGCAATCAAATTCAGAGGCGGCGCCACCGCCGGCCGTCGCCGCGGTCACTTTGGCCGCGGGATCATCATCTGAAAAACAGCCCGGCTCGCTCCCAATGCTGTTGGTCGTGATGATGGGCGCACTGGTGCTCGCCGGGGTGATGGGAAGCGCGATTTTCAGGTTCGGCAGCATGCGGCAGGCTGGCCGGCGCCAAACTCGCGGCGATCGGCGCGCGATCTGGGATTCGATCGATAGCGATCGCCCATGGCCTCCGGCTCACCCGAGCGCAGACATATCAATGCGGAGAGTTGATATCCCGCGTGAGTCGCGTGAGGCGGATGATCCGAACGACAGGATCGCGGAAATGCTCGCACGATTATCCAAAAGCGCGGCGACCTGAGGTCTTGCTATTTCTCTAATTGCCGCTGCAACTCGCGCACGAACGTCGTCAGACCGGTGCGGCGTTCGCGCTTCAGCCGCTCCGCCTTCAGGATCGACTGCACCTCGGCAAACGCTTCGTCGATGTCGTGGTTGATGACGATATAGTCATATTCCGCCCAATGGCTCAATTCATGGGTCGCGCGGTTCATGCGCCCGCGTATGACCGCGTCTGAATCCTGCGCACGGGTATGAAGCCGTCTTTCCAGGTCAGCCGCAGACGGCGGCAGGATGAACACACTGACGACATCGGCCCGCGCCTTTTCCCGTAATTGCTGCGTACCCTGCCAGTCGATGTCAAACAACACGTCTTCCCCCGCCGACAAGGCTGCTTCGACCGGCGCGCGCGGCGTGCCGTAACGATGGTCGAACACGGTGGCCCATTCGAGCAATTCGTTCCGCCTTGTCATCTGTTCGAATTTGGATTTGTCGACAAACAAATAGTCGCGGCCCTCGACCTCGCCGGGCCGCATCGGCCGCGTGGTCACCGATACCGACATCTTCAAGCCGGGCGTCCGCTCGATCAGGAGGCGCGACAGCGTGGTCTTCCCCGCGCCCGACGGCGACGACAGCACGAACATCAGGCCGCGCCGTTCAACCCCGTCGAAGCTGTGGCCGCCAGCCGTCATATCTCACTCCAGATTCTGAACCTGCTCGCGGAATTGCTCAACCACGTTCTTCATTTCAAGGCCGGTATTGGTCAATTCGAGGTCATTCGACTTGGAGCAGCAGGTATTGACCTCGCGGTTGAATTCCTGCGCCAGGAAATCGAGCCGCCGCCCCATCGGCCCGCCCTTTCCGATCATCTCCCGGGCCTGCGCGATATGCGAAGCGATGCGATCGAGTTCTTCGCGAATGTCGGCCTTGGCTGCGATCAGAAGCGCTTCCTGATTGAGCCGATCGGGATCGAAGCGATCGGACGACTCCAGCAATGCCGCGACCTGCTCGGCAAGCCGCGCCTTGATCGCGTCGGGCTTACGCCCAGGGGCGGCCTCGGCCTTCTTCGCCAGGCGCTCGATCTCATCCATTCGCTGCGACAGGATTTGTCCAAGCGTCACACCCTCGCGTTGACGCATCTCGACGAGGTCCAAAAGCGCCTGGTCGAACGCCGCCGCGGCGGCGGCCTTCGCAGCCTTGTCCTCTGCCTCGTTGCTCTCCGGCTCGACAACCTCGATGACGCCCTTGATCGCCAGCAGCCCATCGATGCTCGGCGCCACCGCATCGATCTTGCCGGCGAGCACACCGGCAACCTTCACGATCGACGCCAGCACCTCTTCATTGACACGCACGGTAGAGACCGCGTTGGTGCGCTTGACGTTCAAATTGGCGTATACGGTGCCCCGCGACAGCACTTCGCCGACGCGCTTCTTGGCGAACGCTTCGAGGTCGTCCCATCCGGGCGGCAGCCGCATGCGCAGATCAAAACCTTTGGCGTTGACCGATTTCAATTCCCATTCGAACGCGTATGGTCCGCTGGCGCCGTGACTTCGGGCGAAACCGGTCATGCTCGACAGCGCCATCGCTTAAAATTCTCCGGCAGTTACGGGCGTGAGATTCGCAAAGAAACTGCGCGACCTTAGCGCGTATTTCGCAAAAGTGGATACCGGTTTTGCGAATAGAAGCGCAAGTTACAAGTTAGGAAGCATTTTCGGGGGACGTGGAATTCGTTTCGGCCCGGTGCCGCGTGTCCGCTACTGCTGAACCACCGGCGGCGACGCGGTCGATTGCGCCGCGCCCTGCCGGGCAGGTGGAGCGGCGGTGCGTGCCGGCTTCTTCACTGGGGCTGGCTTTGCTGTGGTCGCCGTCGGGTTGGTG
>WNFJ01361109.1_pt1 | contig 20253 bp, 16 predicted proteins | sample 5400461 | NCBI WGS metagenome assembly WNFJ01 (sample SAMN13153349, study PRJNA577476) | soil metagenome | isolation source: 115 cm saprolite on Douglas fir-dominated hillslope | place: USA:California | collected 2013-09-17
CCCGGAGCCGATCGTTGAGGGTGATGACGCCGTCGCCGCTCACCACCCCGAAGGCCGACTTGCCGTCGGTCACATAGCTTGCGAGCTTCATGCTCTGATCCTAGTTGCGGTTGTGGAGTCGGGCTTACTTCTTGCTGCCGTGCGCGTGGTCGTCGGGCCTGCTGAGCATGTGGCTGCAGCCTGCCTTGGTGGCCCAATATTCCCACGCCCGCCAGGTTTCGGGCGAATAGGCGCTGTAGCCGCGGTTGCGGGCGTCGATCTCGCCTTGGGAGAGATACTTGATCTTGCCGCCCAATTGCTTCGCCCGCATCAACGCGCGGGCATTGCGCGGCAGGTAGACCGACATGCGCACCACCTCGATGAGGGAGCGCCCTGCCGAGGCAAAGCCGTGGCCGCGCATCAGGGCGACATTGTTCTTGCCCAGGCATTTGCCGAGGTCGCGCGCCTGCGCCATGTTGGTGACCAGCACATTGGTGTCGCCGAACTTGTCGGCGATATCCCAGATTGGAACGCTCGCCCCGATGAAGCTGCCGGAATGGATCACCGGGCGCAGCTTGCTGGCCTTGGCGATGCCGAACGGCAGGATATCCTCCGCGTGCGCGTGCACCACCGCCATCACGTCCGGCCGCAATTCGTAGATTCCCGCATGGATGAACCGCTCGAGATAGAGCTGGCGCTTCTCGTCGCGCACCGGCTGGCCGTCGAGACCGAGCTCGACGATGTCGTCGCGCTCGATCAGCTCGGGGGCGAGCGATCGCGAGATGAAGAAATGCTTCGGATTGTCCGGATGGCGGATGCTGACATGCCCATAGGCGTCAGCGATGTCTTCCTTCGCCAGAATGCGATTGGCGATCACGAGGTCCTTGATAAGCGTGTCGATGCTGCTCATGGTCTTTTTGTATCCGGACGAGAGAGATGCGGGGGGCGCGGCTCGAGACGACGGCGCAATTATCATTCCTTGCGTCATTCCTGGCCATAGATCGGTGCGAACAGCTCTTCGAGCTTTGGCTTCCAATCGGTCAGGTGCTGATCCTGCAGATAGGTGACCAGCGCCTCGAGCGTCGGCCGGTTCGGCTCGACCCCGTAAGGCCACGGATCACCATCGAAATATTCGTAGATCTCGTCGATATCGCGCGGCAGCCACGGCAGCATGTAGCGCAGCGCCCGCTGATTATACATGCGCTCGAGCGCGATCTCCTTGGCGCGCTGGAACGCATTGAACAGGCTGGTCGCCACGAACGGATATCTCTCGTAGATCGATTTCTTGATCGCGACCAGGTGCATGATCGGATAGATCTTCGTGCGCTTGTAGGAGTCCTTTTCCAATTCGACGAAGTTGGGAAACAGCCGCCCGATATCCGGGTTGGTGCGGAACGATTCCGGCATGCTGGTGCCCATGGTGGCGTCGACCACGCCCGCCTGGATGAGATCGTCGAGCGACTTGTTGTGGGGACCCTGCTCGAGCTTGATCGGCTTGAGCAGCGGCAGCACGACCGGGGCGCCGTGGGCGCCGGCGGTGTTGATGGCGCCCTGCACCCAGGTGCATTTCGAGAAGTCGACGCCGTATTCGTGCTGCAGCAGCCCGCGGATGAAGACCGCGGCCGTCATCGTATAGAGCGCGACGCCGATCCGCTTGCCTTCCAGGTCCTTTGGCTTGGCGATGCCCTTCTTGCGGCTGATGCCGATGAAGGCATGGCGGAAGCAGCGCGACGGGAATACCGGGATGGCCACGAACGGGCACTGCTTGTTGGCGTAGCGCTGCACGTATTCCGAGCTCGAATATTCGGCAACGTCGAACTCCTGGCCGCCCGACATGCGATCGAAAATCGGCCGCGGCTGCTCGATGCGGATGAAATTGAGATCGATGCCGTCGGGCTTGACCTCGCCCGTATAGATCGGCTGCATGCGGTCGTACAAAGCGGACGCAAACGTCAGTTGCAGATTGGCCATTGGCGATATTTCCCCCGGTCCTCACATGATGGCGGCTGGGTTACCATGCGAACGTTGCCAAGGAAATAGCGGACGGCGGCTCGCTTTTCCGCTCGTTCCCGCGAAAGCGGGAATCCAGCTCTTTTGCGAGATGACTGGGTCCCCGCTTTCGCGCGGACGAGCGGAGGGATAGCCATCAACTCTCGTCGACGACTGCGTTCCGCAGCACGCCGACCTCGGGCACCTCGACCTCCACCACATCGCCGGGCTTGAGCCATTTGGGCGGTGTCTGGTGGCCGCCGGCACCGGTCGGCGTGCCGGTCCAGATCAGATCGCCCGGCCGCAGCGTCGTGAACGTAGAGATGTAGTTGATGAGCCAGGCGAAGCCCCAGGTCAGGCGGTCGGTGGTGTCGTCCTGGCGCAGCTCGCCGTTGACCCGGGTGGTGAGATGGAGCGGCTTTCCGGGATCGAGATCGTCCGCCGGCACGATCCAGGGGCCGAGGCTGCCCGAATTGTCGAAGTTCTTGCCCTGGGTCACGTTGAGGGTGCCGTGGCGCAGCCAGTCGCGCACGCTGCCTTCATTGCCCAGCGTGAGGCCGCCGATCAGGCCGAGCGCGCGATCGAGCGAAACGTGGCGTCCTTCGCGGCCAATCACCAGCACGATCTCGCCTTCGTAATCGAACTTCTCCGATACTTTGGGCCGCACGATCGGCGCCCCGTGCCCCACCAGGGAGCCGGGGAATCGGCAGAACAGGTTCGGATATTTGGGCTTCTCGGCGGCCCGATCCTTGTATTCGGTGGCGCGCTCCGGATAGTTGATGCCGACACAGATGATCTTTTCGGGCGCCGGGAGCGGCGGCAGCATTTCCACATCGGCGAGCCGATGGTCGCCCGGCCCGGTCGCGGCGGCGCGCGCCTCGCCGATCGCCTCCGCGCGGAACACGTCCAGCAGGGTCGGATATTTCGTGAGCTTGCGGCCGAGATCGATGATCCCGCCGTCGGTGACCGCTCCGTAGCTCGGGCGGCCGTTCACCTTGAAGCTTGCCAGGCGCATGTGAGTCACAATCGTTCGTATTGCGGATGATCCTTGAACAGCGCCGCCCGTTATAAAGACGCCGAGGCCGGGCACAAGTGCGGCAGGGCCATAGGGTACGCGACGCTGCGGCGGCTTGCGGGCGATTAGGGACGCCGTCTAGATAGCGGCAGGCCAATCGAAGCGCGGCCGGATGCCGGAAAGCCGGAAACATGACCTCGCCCGATGTTTCAGTCACTGCAGCGGACGCCGACGAAGCTCCCCGCTCTATCGGCTCGCGCTGGTTCGGCCGGTCGGCGCTGGTCTATGCGCTGCGCTTCGGCGCGCTGGCCGCGTTCTTGGGCGTCTGGGAAACCGCCTCGCGCACCGGCATGGTGGAGCCGCTGTTCGCCTCGAGCCCAAGCCTGATCGTGGCTAAATTCGCCGAGATGATCGGCGACGGCAGCATCTGGCCCCATGTGGCGGCGACCGCCGGGGTAACGGCCGCGGGCTTCGGGCTCGCGGTCCTGATCGGCGTGCCGGTCGGAATCCTGATGGGGCGCTCGGAACTGATCAATGCCACCGCCGAGCCGTTCGTGGCCGCGCTCTACGCGTCCCCGCAGGTCGCCTTCCTGCCGCTCCTCATCATCTGGCTCGGCATCGGCTTCACCTCGAAGGTGGCGCTGGTCTTCATCGGATCGGTGATCATCATGATCATCAATACGGAGACCGGCGTCGCCCAGGTGGATCCCCGGCTGATCGAGACCGCGCGCTCGTTCACGGCGAGCGAACGCCAGGTTCTCAGCAAGATCGTGCTGCCGGCCGCCTTGCCCATCATCCTGGCCGGGATGCGGCTTTCGATCGGCCGCGCCCTGGTGATGGTGGTGGTGGCGGAAATCTATGCTTCCAACCGCGGGCTCGGCTATCTGATCTTCCAGGCTGGCGGCATGTATGACACCGCCCAGGTTTTCGTCGGCGTCGGAATTCTGGCGGCGGCCGGCGTGACGCTCACGGCGTTGCTGCGGGCCATCGAGCGCTGGCTCGCGCCCTGGCAATTCGATGCGCGGCAATCCGGGTAGCGAATCCGGCGCCCATGATCCAATCATGATTGAAATCCGCGAGGTCTCCCACCGCTATGCCGGCCGCGACGGCGCCGGCGAATATTGGGCGCTGCGGGGCGTCTCGCTCGCGGTCGAGAGCGGCACCTTCGTGTCGCTCCTGGGGCCGAGCGGCTGCGGCAAGACCACGCTCTTGCGCATCGCCAATGGGCTCATCCGTCCCACGCGCGGCGAGGTCGCGATCGACCGCCAGCGCGTCACCGGGCCGTCGGCCGATCGCGCCATGGTGTTCCAGGAATTCAACCTGCTGCCGTGGCGCACCGCGCGCCGCAATGTGGAGATGCCGCTCGAAGTGCTCGGTATTGGCGCGCAGCGGCGACGTCAGATTTCGGGGGAGCGGCTCGCCCAGGTGGGACTCGCGAAATTCGCCGGCTTCTATCCGCACCAGCTCTCCGGCGGCATGAAGCAGCGCGTGGGCTTGGCGCGCGCGCTCGCAATCGATCCGTCCTATTTGTTCATGGACGAGCCGTTCGGGGCGCTCGACCCGCAAATCCGCGAGATGATGCAGATCGAGCTGATGAAGCTCTGGGACGAAGAGGCCCCCCTCCCCGACCCTCCCCCGCAAGCGGGGGAGGGAGTTGCAACGCAGCGCAAGACGGTGCTGTTCGTCACCCATAGCGTCGACGAAGCCGTCTTCCTGTCGGATCGGGTGATCATGATGGGAACCCAGCCCGGGCGCGTGATCGCCGATCTTGCGATCGATCTGCCGCGACCACGCTGGGTCGACGACGAGGCCCTCAAGCGCAGCCCGGCCTTCATTGCCTACCGCAACGACATCTGGCACATGCTCAAGCAGCAGCTGAACCAGGCACCCGAAATGCAAGCACCGATGAGCGGCACCTGAGCGATGGCCGAGCGACGCGTCACTTTCGAGTTCGCCAACCTCACCCTTGCCGGCGTGGTGCGGGTTCCCGACGGCGTGGGCGCGGGCGAGCGGCGGCCGGCTTTCATCGTGCTGCACGGCTTCGGCAGCAACATGAATGCCGGCAATGTGCTCAAGCCCTGCGCCATGCTGGAAGAGCTCGGCTATGTGACGCTGCGCTTCGACATGCCGGGCTGCGGCGACAGCGAAGGCGAAAGGGGCCGGCTCATCTGTCTGGAGCAGGTGGGCGCGGTGAGCCAGGCGTTGAGCCTGCTGGCGCAGCATGCTCAAGTGGAGCCGGCCCGCATCGCGGTCATGGGCTCGAGCTTCGGGGCCGCGGTCGCGGTCTATGCGGGCGGCGTCGATCAACGGGTGGCGGCAGTCATCTCGGCTTCCGGCTGGGGCCATGGGGAGCGGAAATTTCGCGGCCAGCATCCCACCCCCGAGGCTTGGGCAAAGTTCACCGCCATGCTGGAAGAAGGCAAGCGCTATCGGGCGCGCACCGGAAAATCCCTGATGGTGGCGCGCTACGACATCGTCCCGATCCCGGAGCATATGCGCGGCCATGTGGCGCCGGGCTCGATCCAGATGTTTCCGGCCGAGACCGCGCAGAGCATGTACGATTTCCGCGCCGAGGAGGTCGTTGCCAAGATCGCGCCGCGCCCGCTCCTGCTGCTGCACAGCGCCTCGGACTCGGTCACCCCGGTCGAGCAATCGATCGGGCTGTTCCAGCATGCCGGCCAGCCGACCGAGCTGCATCTGTTCGCCGATACGGATCATTTCATGTTCGCCGAGAGCAATACCCGGGTGCGCCGCATCGTGCAGGATTGGCTCGCCGATTATTTCGCGGTCGACGCCCAAGCGGCGGCGGCTTGACGCCCGCCCGCGCCCAGCCGATGCCCGCTTTCTCGCCCCAACAGGATGCCGCGCTGAGCGCGGTCGCGGGCTGGCTGAAATCGAAGCCCGGGCAAGGCGGCACGCCGCCGCTGTTCCGCCTGTTCGGCTATGCGGGCACCGGCAAGACCACGCTCGCCAGGCACCTCGCGCAAGACGTCGACGGCAAGGTCTTGTACGCGGCCTTCACCGGCAAGGCGGCGCTGGTGATGCGCCGCAAGGGCTGCGAGGGCGCTTCCACCATCCACAGCCTCATCTACAAGCCGATCGAGAGCGACACCGAAACCCCGACCTTCGAGCTGTGGGACGACGCGCCGGTCGCCAACGCCAGGCTGATCGTGATCGATGAATGCTCGATGGTGGATGCCGAGCTTGGGCGCGACCTGATGTCGTTTGGCGTGCCGGTCCTGGTGCTGGGCGACCCGGCCCAGCTGCCACCGATCCAGGGTGGCGGCTTCTTCACCGAAGCCGAGCCCGACGTCATGCTCACGGAAGTCCATCGCCAGGCGCAAAACGATCCGATCGTGCGTCTATCCATGGAGATCCGCGCGGGCCATCGGCTAGTGCCCGGAGAATACGGCGCCTCGCAGGTGGTGCGGCGCGAGACGCTTGACCCCCAGCGCGTGCTCGACGCCGATCAGGTCCTGGTCGGCCGCAACGCCACGCGCCGGGCCTACAATGCGCGCATGCGCGAGCGCCGCGGCTTCGCCGACGCGCTGCCCATGCTGGGCGACAAGCTCGTCTGCCTGCGCAACAACCGGCGCAAGGGTTTGTTCAACGGCGGCCTCTGGGTGATCAGGGAGAAGCCGAAGACGCGGCGCCAGATTCTCGGGATGCGCTTGCGGCCTGACGAGGACGCGGGCGGGCGCACCGTCAAGGTGTCGGTGCGGCCGGAATGCTTCACCGGCGCGATCGAGCAAGTGGAATGGCTGGCGCGCAAGCGCCATGACGAGTTCGATTTCGGCTACGTGCTCACGGTCCACAAGGCGCAGGGCTCGCAATGGGACGATGTGGTGCTGTTCGACGAATCCTTCGCGTTTCCGGACAGCCGTGAACGCTGGCTCTATACCGGCGTCACTCGGGCGGCCAAGCGGTTGACGGTGGTGGTGTAGCCCGCATGGAGCGTAGCGGAATGCGGGAGCGGAAATCCCGGATTGCGCTTCGCTCCATCCGGGCTACGGCCCCGGCTTCCAGCCTGCCGCCTTCAATTCGGCGTTGACCTTTTCGAGCCAGCTGAAATCGAACACCGAGGCGATCGGCGGAATCTGGCCGGCCGGCATGCTGAGCATGTCGGCGCGCAACGCGAGCTCGTTCTGCTGCGCCTCCGGCGCGATGGCGCCGTCCTGCGCCATCACCTTGCGCAGCTCGTCGTAGCCGTGGGCGGCGGCGTCCGGCTGCGCCTTCATCTGCTTCACGAATACATCGATCGCGCCGTCGCGGTTGTCGCGCGCATAGATCATGCCCTTGCGGGTGGCGCGCACGAAACGCATGACCGTGTCGGCGTGGTTCTTGATCATGTCGTCGGAAGTCGCCAATCCGTTGAACGTGGAGCGCACCTCCTGCGCCAAATCCATGATCATATGGGCATTGGCGAGACCGCCGCCGGCCCGCAGGGTCTCGACCTCGGCCGGCTGCAGGACGGCGGCCGGCAGCGAGCCCGCCCGCACCACGGCCATGCGGGTGCCGAGCGACGAGCCCATGGGGGTGTAGGAGACGAAGTCCTGCGGTAGGCCTTGCTTCTTGAGCACATAGCGGATCGCGACCTCGCCGGTATCGCCGCGGCTCAAGATGCCGACCTGCAATCCCTTGAGGTCCTGGAAGGTCCTAATCTCGAGTTTTGTGGTCCAGATTTGCCAGCTCGGCCGGTCCTCCCCGACCGCCAGCACCTTGAGCCTGGCGCCTTTCATGATGGCGCTGATGGCCGACGAGCCGGAGGTGCTGAACTGCACGTCGCCCGACACCAGCGCCGGCGTCGCCACGCCGCCGGCGGCCTCGATCACGTCGAGATCAAGGCCCTCGTCCTTGTAGTAGCCCTTCGAGATGGCGCTGAAGAAGAAGATGTAGGAGGAGGTCATGGTCGGATAGCTGACCTTGACCTTGTCGGCGGCGTGGGCTGGAACCGCAAGCAATACTGCGGTGACAATGGCCAACGATGCGACGTCCGCCCGAGTGGTGCTCAGCTCGCTCATGGGATAGGTACCTCTTCCAATGCGCACGCTTTCAGATACCGCCTTGACCAGTTCGTTGGTCGACTAACAAATTGTACCGCATGTTGGATTTAGATAAGTCTTCTCTTCACGGCTCTCCCTTCCATGGTCGGCGCAAGGCGTGCCGAACATGGAGAATTTCAACGGTCTCGCCCACTATGTTGTAAAAAATCTTGTATCGATAGCGTCGGACGACCTTTACGCGCACGTTTGGATCATTCGTTCGCTCTGACGCCTCCGGGCGTTCCGCAATAAATTGCACGCCGGCATAAATGGCCAGCAGCACATTGTGAGCGCCGCTTGGGCTTCGTTTGTCGAGATATTCGTAAATCCGATCGATATCACCGCGCGCACGGAGGGTGTACCGAACCCTCATAGGACGCCAATTTTTTTCCAAAACGCGTCCATCTCATCGTCGGACACGAACTCGCCTCGTCGCGCTTGTTCGAGCCCCTCGCGCACGACCGCCCGCTCCTCGTCGCTCATGACGTAGACGCCGGTACGACGGGCCTGGATTTCGCGCACGATCTCGGCCAGTTCCTCCTGGTCCTCGGTCGGCCAAGAGCGCACAGTTTCCAATACAGCGTTGATCTGTTCCTTTGTCATGTCGGCATAATATCATTTCGTGCGCGTATTGCACCCACCTACTTCTTGTCCTTCTCCACCTCGCGCACCGGGGTTTCCGGCGTCACGCCGCCGCGGCGGCGCGCAAACGTTTCCTGGCCGCTCGCTTCCCATTCGCCGGCCACGGCGCGGCGCGCAAAGACCTCCCAGGCATCGGACCAATCGCCGAGCGAATAGCCGTGCCAGGGCGGCCGCGGCGACAGGGTGGGCAGATGCAGCTCCTCCCAGATCGCGCGCGCCCGTTCCATGAATTCGCGCCCAGGCAGCGCCAGCGGCGGCGCCGGGTGCTTGAGGGTGGCATCGATCAGCAGGGTCGAATCCTCCGCGCCGCGTCCGGATTTCGGACCGTGACCGCTCGCCCGGTAGGGCGCCACGTGCAGGTCCTCGCTCGGGTTCGACCGGTAGGCCAGCGACCAGAAAATCGCGTCCGCGTTCTCGGGATCGATATCCTCGCTCACCGCGACGCAGATCTTGCCGCAATCGGCCAGCAAGGTGGCGGCGCCGTGCAGGCCGCGCCAGATTTCGCTGCGCACCGCGCCGTGGGCAAATTGCAGGAAGATCACCTTGCGCAGGTTGGTCAGCGGCTCATGCATCACCACCCGGCGGATACCCCTGATCGCCAGCTGGTCGCGCAGATGGGCGAGGAACAGAGGCTCGTAGGCGACCTTCTTGAGCACGCTCGATTCACTCGGCGTCACCTGGCTCACGATGGAGACGAAGACCGGCGCGCGCTTGCGGGTGATGGCGGTCACCTGCATGGACATGTTGAAGTCCTCGAGCGCAACATGGCCATGGCTTTCGCCAAACGGGCCTTCGGGCTCGAGCAGATCCGGATCGATCAATCCCTCGATCACGATCTCGGCGTCGGCCGGCACATCGAGATCGACGGTGACGGCCTTGGCGATCCGGATCGGCGCCCCCGCGAGCCCGCCGGCGACCGCCATCTCGTCGAGATCGAGCGCGAGCTTCATGGGTCCGGTGAATATCACCACCGGGGCGCAGCCGATCACGATGCAGCAGGGCATCGGCTCCTTGCGCTGGTGGTACTTGCGCCAATGGGCGTAGCCGCCGGCGCCGCCGAGCCGCGCCGCCATGCGCACGGCGAGCCGGTCGGTCGCTTTGAGGCCGGCCCGGTAGGTGCCCATATTGCGGATGCCGGTCTCCGGATCGCGGGTGACGCAAAGCGTCGCGGTGAGATAGGGCGCCGCATCGAAGCCCGGCGTCGAGATCGGCACCGGCAGCGATGCCAGACCCTTGTGCGCGCCGCGCAAATCGGCACCGGTGATCACGACCTCCTGGCAGGGCGGAGCAGCGACGCGGACCGGCGCGATCGGATGCGCGATGGCGTTGCTCCAGGCGGTCTCGATCGCATCGACCGGCCGTCCCATGCCGAGCGAATAAATGCGCGGCGATGCGCCGAGCGCCCCGACTGCCACCGGCATGTCGTAGCGGTGACCGGCGGAGTCGACCACATGGGTGAACAGAAACGCGCGGCGCTGATCCTCCGCGAGGCCGCCTTGAAACTGCCAGCGCACCAGCGGGTGCAGCTCGGTGTCCTTGTTGATCGGGCGATCGATGCGGGTGACCAGCCCCTGCGCCTCGAGCGTCGCCAGGTGCCGCTGGAAATCCATCGGCGGGCCGTCGGCAGAACCGGATCGGCGGGTCGCGGGCGCAACATCGAGCATGATCGATCCCTCGGCGTTTGGTGCAGGCGCGAAATTACGACTTGTGGCGATGGCAACGCAACGTCGGCGGCGCGGTTGCGATGCTTCGCGCCGTCGGCAAGCGGTAGGGGCCTAGTTCGGGCACGGACCGACATACTCCGCATTCTTGGTCAGCGAGAAGGTGGTGCTCGGCTGATTCCGCAGCGTGAAGGTCGTGATGAGAGAGCCGGTAAACCGCCTGGCGTCCTCGAACACATAGCTGCCTTCCTGTCTGACCAACAGGGTGCCGCCCTGCGGGGCTTCCCCTTTGCACGTCGCGGTCAGCGTCAGGGTCTTGCCTGAGACCGCATGGTTGCGGGTGCAGTCATGATCGGGGAAAGGCGTCGCGAATGTCGCCACGAGATCATCGAATTCCGCGACCGAATAGCAGCGGTTCTCGCTCTTGTCGGGCAGCGGCTTGCCGTTTTGGCTGGTTTTGATCAGCACCTTCCACAGCCCAGGCTCGAGCCTGATCGAAGGGCGATCTTGCGCTGCGGCGAACGAGCTCACCGCGCCGGCAATGATCGCCGCGGCAAGGAGAGTTGCGGCGAGACTGGTCATGGTAACTGCCTTCTGGGCTCGCCCTTCGCGGCCTGGATCGCCTGCCACACTGCGAACGGCGTCGCCGGCATTTGAATGTCGCGCACCCCCACGTCGTGCAGCGCATCGAGAATGGCGCTGATCATGACGGCTGGGGCCGCGGTGGTGCCGCCCTCGCCGCCGGCCTTGATGCCGAGCGGATTGGTGGGCGACAGCACCTCCGCGATCTCGGTGCGGAACGGCGGCAGCGTGTCGGCGCGCGGCATGCCGTAGTCCATGAGCGAGCCGCAGAGCGGCTGGCCGGTATCGGGCTCCACATAGACCTGCTCCCACATGGCCTGGCCGACCCCCTGGGCGATGGCGCCGTGGGTCTGGCCGTGCACGATCAGCGGATTGATGCAGCGGCCTACATCGTCCACCGAGGCGTAACGCAGGATTTTTACCTCGCCGGTCGCCGGATCGACCTCGACCTCGCAGATGGCGCAGCCATTGGGGAAGACCGGATCGTGCATCTCGTTGTCGGTGACGACCGCGAGACCGCTTTTGAGATCATCCGGGAGCGCGAGTTGTGTGGCTGGCTTGTCAAATTCCTGGGCAAGCTCGAAGAAATCAAAGCTGCGATTGGTCTCGCGCGCGGAGAAACGGCCGTCGTCGAATTCCACCTCGGCCGGCGTGGTGTCGAGCGCGATGGCGGCGATGCGCTTGGCCTTTTGGATCAGCTCGGCGGCGGCCATGGAGAAAACGGTGGCGGCATGGCGCATGGAGCGGCCCGAATGGGAGCCGCCCCCGACCTTCACCACATCGGTGTCGCCGTAAATGATCTTGACGGTCTCGACCGGAACATGGAGCAGGTCGGAGACCACCTGCGCGAAGCTCGTTTCGTGCCCCTGCCCGCTCGGCTGGGTGCCGATGACCACATCGACGCGCCCTTCCGGCCGCACCGTGAACCGTGCCTGCTCGTTGGGGGCACCGATCGAGGACTCGACGTAATTGGCAAGGCCGCGGCCGAGCAGCTTGCCGCGCTTTTTGGCCGCACGCCGGCGCCACTCGAAGCCCTTCCAATCGGCGATCTCCATCGCCCAATCCATGTTCTCCGCGTAGCGTCCGCTGTCATAGAGCATGCCGACCCCGTTGCGGTACGGCATGGCGGCAGGCTTGATCAGGTTGCGGCGCCGCAGCTTGATCCGATCGAAGCCGAGCTCGATCGCGGCCGTGTCGATCAGACGCTCGATCGCGTAGGTCACCTCCGGCCGGCCCGAGCTGCGATAGGCCTGGGTCGGCATCGTATTGGTGTAGACCGCCATCGCCCGCAGCGTGACGGCCGCAATGTCGTAGGAGCCGGGGATCAGGCCCGAGCCCTTGCTGAGCGGCGAGAACGACACCGCGCGCGCCCCCACATTGCTGATATTGGTGGCCCGCATGGCGAGAAAGCGGCCATCCCGGCGTAACGCCAGCTCGACCTTGCTGACGAGATCGCGGCCCTGGTAATCGCTGAGAAAGGCTTCCGAACGCGTCGCCGTATATTTGACCGGGCGCTTGAGCTTGCGGGCCGCCCACAGCACCAGGCCGAACTCGACGAAGACGCGGTTGCGGGTGCCGAAATTGCCGCCGACATCGTAAGAGAGAACCCGCAGCCGCTCGGGCGCGATGCCGAGCACGGTCGCCAGCTCCCGCTTCTGGCGCACCGCGCCGCCGCTGCCGGCATAAAGCGTAAAGCGCTCGGTTGCGGCATCGTAATGGGCGAGCGCGGCGCGCGGCTCGAGCGGCACTCCGGTCACCCGGCCGATATGGAAGTCCATCTTGACCACGTGATCGGCGGCCGCGAAAGCGGCGTCGGTCGCCGCGCGATCCCCAAACCAGGTCTCGACCGGAATATTGTCGGTGACCTCGTCCCATACTTTCGGGGCGCCGGGCGCCATGGCGTCTTGCGCATGCACCACATGGGGCAGCACGTCGTAATCGGCCTCGACCGCCTCGGCGCTGTCGAGCGCCTGCGCCAGGGTCTCGGCCACCACCATGGCGACCGCTTCGCCCACATGACGCGCCTTGTCGGCCGGCAATAAGAGATGCGGGCCGATGAAGACGGGGCCGCCGCCCGGGGCACTGAGCTTCATGTCGTATTTGGTCTTCGGCAGCGGATCGTGCGGGATCGCGGTGAGATTGTCGGCCAGGCAGTCGGCGCCGGTGAAGACGCCGAGCACGCCCGGCAGCGCGCGGGCGCGCGCCGTGTCGATGCCGCGAATGCGGGCATGGGGATGGGGCGAGCGGACCATCGCCGCATAGGTCTGATGGTCGAGCTTGAAATCGTCGCTGAAGCGGCCCTTGCCGGTGAGAAGCCGCTCGTCCTCGGCGCGGCGCATGGGCTTGCCGATGAAGCGGAAGCCGTCCTTGTCGGGTTCCATAGTGGTGATTCCGGGCTCGCTTGAGGCCCGCATGTATGCGCTGCGACAGGGCCTTGAGTAAACGGCGCCCCCTCCCTTCCCTCAGGGTTAGGGTAGGAGACCTTGACTCCCATCTGCCGGTGAGGAATCAATAGGAACAAAACATGAACATCTTGGGTTGCAAATGCCTCCAGCCCTTACCGGCCAGACGCTGGATCAACTCCGGCAGGTGGTCGCAGCCATCGATCCAAGCAGGGTTTCGTTTTCTCCCAGGTTTTCCCCCTGGGGCGCCGAAGAGGGCTCGCTCCGGTTGGGCGTGCCGGCCCTCGATGACGCGCTCCAGGGGGGTCTTGCATTGCGGGCTTTGCATGAGCTGGTCCCCGCCAGCGAACTGCAGCTCGGTTGCGCCTTCGGGTTCGGGCTCGCCATCGCGGCCCTGGCGGCGGCCGGCGGCCGGCAGGTGCTCTGCATCGCGACCGACTTTACCGCCCGCGAAGCCGGGACTCCCTATGGGGTCGGGCTTGATCACCTCGGGCTGCCCATGGACCGGCTGCTGATCCTGCGCATCGCGCATCCGCGCGATGCGCTTTGGGCCTTCGAGGAAGCGCTCAAATGCCGGGCTTTGGCGGCGGTCTTGGCCGAGCTGCCGGAGGCTGGCGTAGCCGCCGATCTCACCGCGACGCGCCGGCTGTCGCTCGCCGCGCAAGCGGGCGGCGGGCTTGGCCTGTTGCTGCGGCACCGGCCCTATCCGCTGCCGTCCGCCGCCCTGACCCGCTGGCAGGTCGCGGCGGCTCGGCGGCACGCGTTTCGATCTCTCCTTGCACCGGAACCGGCGCGGTCGCTGCGGCCGCTGGATCACGGATTGGAATCACCATGAGCGCATCTTCGTCCCGCAGGCGCTATCTCTCGGTATGGCTGAGGCGGCTCGCGACCGATCGGATCGCGCGCAGCCGTTCCTGCGCACCGCCTGAGCAGGCGCCTTTGGTCGTTGCCCGAGAGGTCAAGAACGCGCTCGCGCTCGCGGCCGTGAACGATGCGGCCGCGCGGCTTGGCCTTCGAGCCGGCATGGCGCTGGCCGATGCCAAGGCGATGTATCCGATGCTCACCGTCGCGAACGCCGACCCGGAGGCCGACCAGATCCTGCTCGAGACCATCGCCGACTGGTGCGACCGCTACACGCCGCTCATCGGGCTCGATCCGCCGGACGGACTGACGCTCGACATCACGGGTTGCGCGCATCTGTTCGGCGGCGAGGCGGCCTTCTGCGGCGACATCGTGCAGCGGCTCGGGCGGCAAGGTTTTGCGGCGCGCGCCGCCATCGCCGATACGGTCGGCTGCGCCTGGGCGGTGGCCCGCCATGGTGACTTTTCTTACCCTCCCCCGAAAGGGGAGGGTCGGATTGCCGAAGGCAATCCGGGGAGGGGTCCCGTGACAGATCCCGCAGCCCATGACAGGACCCCCTCCCGGCCCGCTTCGCGAGCGTACGCCATCGTGCCGCCGGGCGGCGCCCGCGATGCGCTGCTGCCCTTGCGGCTCGCGGCGCTACGCATCGCGCCCGACATCGAGGCCGCCTTGGGGCTGGCCGGTCTCAAATGCATTGCCGAGGTGATCGACCGTCCGCGCGCGCCGCTCGCCGCCCGCTTCGGCGAGGAATTCATCCGCCGCATCGATCAAGCCGTGGGGCGCGACGACGAGCCAATCACGCCCCGCCTGCCCATCCCGCCCTATGTGGCGGAACGCCGCTTCGCCGATCCGATCCTGCTCGAAGCAGACGTGCTGCGCAGCACCGAGCTGCTGGCGCACGAGCTTGCCCGCATGCTGGAGCGGCGCGGCGAAGGCGCCCGCCGCCTGCAGGTCGCGCTGTTCCGCACCGACGGCAAGGTTTATCGGAGCGAGGTCGGGACCGGCGCGCCGCTGCGCGATCCTGCCCGCATCCGGGCTTTGTTCGCCGAGCGGCTCGCCGCGGTCGGGGAGGTTTGCGATCCCGGCTTCGGCTTCGATGTGGTTCGCCTGGCGGCGCTCGCGACCGAGCGATGCGATCCGGTGCAGACCGGCCTGGCGGTGCCCGACCACGCCGCGGAGCTCGCCCATCTCGTCGATCGCCTGGGCGCGCGCTTCGGCCTTCGCCGGGTGACCAGGCCCGTGCCGCAGGACAGCCATATCCCTGAATTCGCGGTCGCCGCCGTGGCGGCGCATGTGAACCTTTCTGACTTCATCCTGAGGAGCCGTGCGGAGCACGGCGTCTCGAAGGATGGATGCATAGCCCGCGAAGACGGGCGTCACGCCCTTAAGGCTCAAACTCGCGGCCATCCTTCGAGACGCGCACAGGAGCGCGCTCCTCAGGATGAGGCTGCAAATATTCAGGTTGACGCTCTCTGCCCGCCGCGGCCGATTCGTCTGTTCAGACGGCCGGAGCCGATCGAGGCGATCGCGGAAGTTCCCGACGGGCCGCCGGTGCGGTTCCGCTGGCGGCGCGTGCTGCACCAGGTCGCCCATGCGGAAGGGCCCGAGCGCATCGCGATGGAATGGTGGCGCGACCAGAAGGGACGCGCGCTGACGCGCGATTATTTCCGCGTCGAGAGCCGCGAAGGGGTGCGGGTCTGGGTCTATCGCGAAGGCCTCTATGGACGCGAGCTCAAAGAGCCGCGCTGGTTCCTGCACGGCCTGTTTGCGTAAGGGCCTGTTTGCGTAAGCATGATCCCGAAAAGCATGCCCCCGCGAAGAGCATCAGGGCGTTTACGCCCGTCTTCGCGGGCTATCGGGTGGGAACCGGTTTTCGGAAAAAGATCATGCTCAAAAGTGGATGTTGCGTGATGTATGCTGAGCTCGCCGTCACCACCAATTTCTCCTTCCTGCGCGGCGCCTCGCATCCCGAAGAGCTGGTCGCCTGCGCCAAGCGGCTTGGCCTCACCGGGATCGGCATCGCGGACCGCAACAGCGTGGCGGGCGTGGTGCGGGCCCATCTGGCGGCGAACGAGGCGGGATTGCGGCTCGCGGTCGGGACGCGTCTGGTCTTTGCCGATGGCACGCCGGATATTCTCAGCTTTCCGCGCGACCGGGTAGCGTGGGCACGGCTCACCCGCCTGCTCTCGCGCGGCAAGCTGCGCGCCCAAAAGGGTGACTGCCTCCTCGGCATCGCGGACCTCATCGATTTCATCGAAGGGCTCAATCTCATCGTCATGGCGCCGCCGCGGATCGATGCCGCGGCGCTGCTGAGACTGCTGGCGCGGCTCAAGAAAGCGGCTGGCGAAAAACGCATCTGGCTCGCCGCCAGCATGCTTTATCGCGGCGATGATGCGCGCCGCGGCGCCCGGCTTGCGGAAATCGCCGGCCAAGCATCCGTTCCGTTGATCGCCGTCAACGACGTGCTCTATCACGCCCCCAAGCGGCGTGCCCTGCAGGACATTATCACCTGCATCCGCGAGCATGTGACCATCGATGCGGCCGGCCGCCGCCTGGAAGCGAATGCCGAGCGGCATTTCAAGCCGCCCACCGAAATGGCCCGGCTGTTCCGCAAGGCTCCGGATGCGGTGCGGCAAACCCAAACCTTTCTCGATTCATGCCGCTTCTCGCTCGATGAATTGAAGAACACCGAGTATCCGGACGAGACCCGCAAAGGCTTCGCCACGGCGCAGGACGCGCTCGTCGCCTTTGCGGAGGCAGGCGCGCGGCGGCGCTATCCGGACGGAATTCCCGAGAAGGTGCGCCATGCGCTCGCCGAAGAGCTGCGGCTGATCGGCGAGCTCAATTATGCGCCCTTCTTTCTGACCGTTCACGACGTGGTTCAATTCGCCCGCAACGAAGAGAAGATTCTGTGCCAGGGGCGCGGCTCGGCGGCCAATTCCGTGATCTGCTATTGCCTCGGCATCACCGATGTGGATCCGCTCACGATCGATCTTCTGTTCGAACGTTTCGTCTCGGCCGAGCGGCGCGAGCCTCCCGACATCGATGTCGATTTCGAGCACGAGCGGCGCGAAAAAGTGATCCAGCATATCTACCGGACCTACACACGCGAGCGCGCAGGCCTCGCCGCGACCGTCATCTGCTATCGCGGCCGCAGCGCCATTCGCGACGTCGGCAAGGTGTTCGGGCTGTCCGAGGACACGATCGGGGCGCTTGCCGGTTCCTTGTGGGGCTGGTCGATGGACGGCGTGACCGCGCAGGAGGCGAGCCGCATCGGCCTCGATCCGGCCGATCGGCGGCTCAAGATGGCGCGCTCCTTTGCCCGCGTGCTGATGGGATTTCCCCGGCATCTGTCCCAGCATGTGGGCGGCTTCGTCATCACCCGCAGCCGGCTCGATGAGGTCGTGCCGATCGAGAATGCCGCCATGGAGGACCGCACCGTCATCGAATGGGACAAGGACGATCTCGATGCCGTCGGGCTGCTCAAGGTCGATGTGCTGGGGCTGGGCATGCTGTCGTGCCTGCGGCGCGCATTCGAGCTCCTGCGCACGCATTATGGGGTCAAGCGCGATCTCTCCATGCAGGACGAGGACGCGGCCGTCTATCGCATGATCCAACGCGCCGACACTATCGGCGTCTTTCAGATCGAGAGCCGGGCGCAGATGTCCATGCTGCCGCGGTTGCGGCCGGAAAAATTCTACGATCTGGTCATCGAGGTCGCGATCGTGCGGCCGGGGCCGATCCAGGGCGACATGGTGCATCCCTATCTGCGGCGGCGGCAGGGGTTAGAGCCGGTGCAATATCCATCCCCGGAGCTGGAAGCCATCTTGCATAAGACATTGGGGGTTCCGCTGTTTCAGGAACATGCGATGCGGATCGCCATCGTGGCGGCGGGGTTCGAGCCGGCCGAAGCCGACAAGCTGCGGCGCGCCATGGCGACGTTCAAGCGCGTCGGCACGATCAAATATTTCCGCGATAAATTCATCAACGGCATGGTGAGCCGCGGTTATGCGCCGGATTTCGCGGCCCGCTGCTTCAGCCAGATCGAGGGCTTCGGCGAATACGGCTTTCCGGAAAGTCACGCGGCGAGCTTCGCCAACCTGGTCTATGCCTCGGCCTGGATCAAATGCCGGCATCCCGACGTCTTCGCCTGTGCGCTCCTCAACAGCCAGCCCATGGGCTTCTATGCGGCGGCCCAGATCGTGCGCGATGCGCAGGAGCATGGTGTCGAGGTGCGGCCGGTCGATATCAATCACTCCGATTGGGATTGCGGCCTCGAGCCGAGCGCAGCGGAGGAGCCCCTGCGCGGACACTTGCATGCGCGCCACAGCGAGATGCGCGACGATATCAGGTCCACTTGTGCGCTGCGGCTCGGCTTCCGGCAGATCAGCGGATTTTCGGAAGAGGATGGGCGCCAGATCGAAAAAGTACGGAACACAGGGTTCGACTCGGTACGCGATCTCTGGCTGCGCACGGGGCTCAACCCCGCCGCCATCGAGCGGTTGGCGCAAGCCGACGGGTTCCGCTCGCTCGGCCTCGACCGCCGCGACGCGCTGTGGGCGGTGCGTGCCTTGCAGCGCGCGGGCGACAAGGACGACCTGCCGCTGTTCGCCCGGGTGAAAATGCCGGAGCTCGAGCCCGACAGCGCCTTGCCGCCGATGCTTCTGGGCGAGCACGTGGTCGAAGACTATCGCCGCCTGCATTTGTCCCTGAAGGCGCATCCGGTCGCGTTCCTGCGCCCCGATCTCGAGCGGCGCGGCATCCTGCGCCACGATGAGCTTCCCGCCATCGCCTCAGGCCGCCGCGTGACGGTCGGCGGCCTCGTGCTGGTGCGCCAGCGCCCCGGCACCGCCGCCGGCGTCATCTTCATGACGCTCGAGGACGAGACCGCCATCGCCAACACGATCGTGTGGCCGAAAATATTCGAGACTTTCCGTCCGATCGTGCTGGGCGCACGGCTCATCAGCGTGACCGGAAAGCTGCAGAATGAATCAGGCGTCATCCATGTGGTGGCCGAGCGGGTGGAAGACCTCACCGCGCTGTTGCGCCGTCTGTCGCAGTCGCAGGATACCGGCTGCGTCGCGGCGCTGGCCCGCGCCGATGCGGTGAAACATCCCGCCGCCCCCGACCCGCATCCGCACCGCCACCCGCGCGCCGGCGACGCGCTCGTCACCCTGTTCCGGGACGAGCCGGCGCTCGCGGGCGAGCTCGGCCTCACCGCCGGTGTCATGCCCAAGGGGCGGAATTTTCATTAAGCAGGATAATTAATGACAGACATGACACCCATGCACGGCAAGGTCTGCATCGTCACCGGCGCGACCTCTGGAATTGGTCTGCAAACCGCGCTGCGGCTCGCCGTCATGGGGGCTGACCTCGTGCTCGTGGGCAGAGACCCGGCGCGAGGAGCCGCAACGCTTGCTCTGCTCAAGCAGCACGCGCCGCAAGCGCGCGTCGACATGCACTATGCGGATCTCGCCCGGATGGATCATGTGCGCGCGCTCGGCAAGAAGCTCGCCGCGCTGGCGCGCATCGACGTGCTGATCAACAATGCGGGTGCGGTGTTTTGGCGGCGGCAAACAACCGCCGAAGGGCTGGAGCGCACCTTTGCGCTCAACCATCTGTCGTATTTTCTGCTCACCGCCTTGCTGCGCCCGCGCCTTGTCGCTTCGGCCCCCGCCCGCATCGTCAATGTGGCATCGGACGCCCATCGCGGTGCCACGATCGAATTCCACGATCTGATGGGCGAGCAACGGTACAATGGTCTCACCGCCTACGGTCGTTCGAAGCTGTGCAACATCCTGTTCACCCGGGAATCGGCGCGGCGGCTCGACGGCACCGGGGTGACCGCCAATTGCCTGCATCCGGGCTTCGCGGCGAGCCGCATCGGCGACAACAACGAAAACCTCATCGGACTCGGCTTCGCGATCGCCAAGCGGCTGTTCGCAATCTCGCCGGAGCGCGGTGCCAAAACCTCGGTCTATCTGGCGACTTCGCCCGAAGTCGCGGGCAAGAGCGGCGGTTACTACGAGAAGTGCGCGCTCGCGACCCCGTCGGCGCGCGCGTGCGACGACGCCACCGCG
>WNFJ01249860.1_pt1 | contig 20251 bp, 24 predicted proteins | sample 5400461 | NCBI WGS metagenome assembly WNFJ01 (sample SAMN13153349, study PRJNA577476) | soil metagenome | isolation source: 115 cm saprolite on Douglas fir-dominated hillslope | place: USA:California | collected 2013-09-17
GCCGAGAATATCGCTTTTGGCTACGATGGTTTCTCGAAGACTCTTGGTCAATGGATTGAATCGCCGGAGCACCGCAAAAACCTCTTGATGCATGGAGCCTCAAGGGTCGGTGTCGCCAGCGCAAAGAGCGCGGCGACCGGGCGAACCTACTGGGCAATGGTGATTGCAGCTGGACATGAGCGTTCCCGGTCACGATCACCATCGGCAAAACCGCCGGCGTCCCGCCACGCCGAACAGGCCTGTCGAATGAAAATTCTTGGCCTGTGCCTGTAAACCGCGGGCCAACAGTAAACCGCCGGCTTGAACTGGCGAGCTTCTGATGGCGGTAAGCCGTAAGGTCTCGGATGGGACCTTTACCGAGTCTTAAGGAGGCCGCTGGTGCGCGCCGCTTTGCGGGCTGCCTCCGATCGCGGCCACCACACGGGACGCCGATGTGGCGATGCCGGTGCGCTACCAGCCCAGCGCGGCCGCGTCCAAACTGAAAGAGACCGCCAACTGAGGCGGCCTCGCTGGCTTTCATCTTTCATGATGACCGACAGGCGATCAAGCTGGTTTGCCAGAACTGTCCAGCTATGTGAAATGCCCAGAAGCGCAGTGGCGCGTCGGATTGAAATATCAGCTTCCCGTCCGAGGAGCTGGTAGTTGGCTCCGAACGTTTTGCATTGGCATGATCGCTCCTTGCCGCTTATTTGAGCGCTTCCGTAAGCAGCCGGAGCCGGAAAAGAGATTTCCCGGATTCATCCGATACGTCTATTCGCCACTCTGGCGTTTCGCTTAGCTGAGCAGCGACGTCACGGGCCATATCGCCGAAGATCAATGTCGCTTCTTCATGCGCAGCGCGCGCGTCCGCCAGATCGATGGTGTGGTCACTTGAATGATCGCCGTGGCGGATGTGGAAGCCGAAGCTCGGCATGCTGCGATCCTGTTCGGGGTCACAATTTAACCCAGAGAAGCGCCGTCGTCGGTTCGGTTGCCGACTCCGGGAACGCTGGAATCGCGAAACGTTCCCTGTGTCGTTAAGGCGACGCTCCGTAGAACAAACTAAGGCCACTGCGAAATTCAAATTAGGATCCCGCACGGACCGCCAGCGCTGATTCCTGGAGACGCTGTCAAAAAGCCCAACCTTGAAGCATTGGCCTGTTTGGAGAAACGGCCCGGCGCGGGGGTCACGCGCCGGTCAGGTGCCGCTTTAGGATGGACCTTTAAAGGACCACGCGCGTTGAGGGCTTTGACCGGGGGCGACCGCGAACCCGGAGCTTTGGTTTATGAGCAGTATCCCTCTGGACCTTGAAAGAAGGATCGAGCAGCGGTGGGCGGCCAGATTTTCGGGCGTGCCCCAGGAGCATCGCCTTGAAAGGCAGCAGCAGCATCAACAGCTCGCCGCGCCCGCCAAACGCAAAAGAAAAGCCCGAACGCAAAAGAAAAGCCCGCCGGGTTGAGTCGGCGGGCTTGCGGTCTGCCCCTAGCGGTGTGAGTTCAATCAACCGCGCGGACTAAGTACCGCGGACAGGTTAAACAAAGATAGCCGGTTCACGCCCATTTTGTTCTCTCTTGTGGCGCGGTGCTGCCCTGTTTTGACCCCTGGAGCCTTTTCCGTTTCGATTGACTCGAAAGGGAACTCTAGATTCTTGATTTGACGCGTTTTCTTGACGCGAACCGGTCTCCACTTCGCTTGAAAACGTTCTAGTGGCCCAATTTGAGGGTGTTGCGCCGAAGCCACTATGTTCACTTTTGCACATTTGCGCCGGAACAAATCCCCAATTCCCGCGTAATGGCGTCGGCGCTGGGATACCACGGGGAGTAAGGTGATCGGGAAACAGTACTTCGTGCGTCAAGCGGCGATTCTTTTAAAGTTCGCCAAAGCAACCAGGGACCCCAAGATTTCCGGGGCTCTGCTGGAGAAAGCGGCTGATCTTAAATCGCAGGTGGACGAACCGGGGGCGACCTCGGACCTGGCGCCTCTGGCGCGGGACATCGAGCCGCCGCCTGCGACGTGAGGCCGCCTTGGTCGGCAGTTGCACACTCCGCCACGCAGGCAACCGCCGATAAATTTCCCCCGGGACAGATGTCCTCGCAAAAGAAACGACCTCAGCCCGGGGGAGAGCTGAGGTCGCCGTCGAGCAGCGCCATGCGACTATGCCGGGGCGGCCCGGCACGGTCCCACAAATCGCCAAATCCGGGATTGTTCCAAAGTGGCTTTGCCGGAGCCACCAAACCCTTGCGATTCCGGAGCCCTTTTCGATGGGGAACCTCGGTTGGCGCGCCCGTCGAAATGAAATACTTTTAATGTCTGTTGCCTGAAACTCACTCCGCGCCGCTGGCGTTGCCGTCGAGGCGGCTGGCAGCAAAGCAAAGAAACCAAAACGGAGTGAGACACCATGGCTGAAGCAAACCAAACCAAAGCTTGGACACCCGCCGTATCGCTCGCGAGCAAGAGGGCCGCATCGCCGCCACCGCCTCCATCGGGCTGAGCGCGGTCAAACCGTTCATTCAATTCCAAACCTCGATGCTGAGACTATGGGCCGACAACTTCGAACTGGTGGCGCGCAACTATGAAAAGGGCCTCGATGCGTTTAGCACCGCCATCGAGCAGCAACAGTCCCCGACGCGTCAGTAAAAATAGCGGTCATCGGGTGGCGCGGCCTCTTCGGCAAAGAGTGCCGCGTCTACCCTTCCCGCTTGATGATCCTCGTCAACCGGTCGATCACCTCTTGCCGAATACGCCGCCAAATCCCCGCGGCATTTTTGAACCGTCGATGGCGCTATGGCTTTTCTTACCGGTCATTCGGCCAGCCGTATCACCCTGCGCCGCTTTCATAGCGGCAACCCACGGGTGACGGAGGTTAGAGACTGGCCCCCGACAGCAACAAAACTGCACCGATTGCCATCATGAGAATGCCCGGCCAGTTCGCACTGACACCCAAGAATCGCATGCTGCGCGTTGGCGGCTCCAGAGTGTCGCGAACCGGCCGGGAGGAATCCCGGCCGCTAAGCGGTCCGCGCCAGATAGCGGTGCGTATCATGTACAAGACCCCGCAGAGAACGAGCAGCGCGCCAAGCCCTATCAGGAACATCTCTGGCCTCTCCGTTCATCGCTGCCCCGCACAACAGGAACTGGAATCAATCGCGGGAGGGTCGGATTCGTTCCGCCCGGAACAAGCTTCAAAAACTTGAATTGGTTTCAGGGCCATGCCACAGTGTGGCCTGCACGGATGGCATCTTCTGGGTCTTGCACTCGGGCGCTAGCTGGGCCGACCTGCCCGCTATGGCCCCGACGACGATCTACAACCGCTTCAACCGGTGGCGCAAAGCCGTCGTGGGGGATCGCCTCATGGACGCAATCACCAAAGCCCATGACGGCAAGGTGCAGACGATCGACACATCGGTTGTTCGCGTCCCGGCGGGAAAGCCCCCCGCGTTGTGCGCGGCCCGCTGATGCGGCAGCGCAATCCTGTGCCTTATCGCGCGGCTTAATCCTTTCGGCCGATCGTGGATCTCAACCAAAACCGTGACGCGATGGAGCAGGTAATCGGCCGCTTCATTGAAGATTTTCGTGCCGTCTTTGTTTGAGGCTGGCTATTCGACCGCAACGCGAACGACCCCGGCCTCCATCATGCCGAGAGCACGCGCCCCACTCACTGACAGGTCGATGATGCGGCCACGAATAAACGGCCCTCTATCGGTTACCCGGCAACGGATTGACCGTCCGGAGTAAGAGACGGTTATAATGCTTCCGAAAGGTCGTGTCCTGTGGGCGCAGGTCATCTCGCCGCGATGACCGCGGCTGTAGCCATAATAGGAGGCTAGTCCGCTCTCCGCTTCGGCTTCGGCAACAAGGGGGGCTAATGAAATCACAATCAAGAAAGTGCGAAACAAGGCGATGCTCGCTTTGGTAATCCGCCCCGGGCACATAATCTTCAGCGTCGAATTAGGTTCCATTCCGCCCGCATCGCCCGGAACCAAAATCGAACCCGCACCCTCGGCATCCACAGCATATCCACAGCCTCAAAAGCCGGAATTTGGCTTGTTCAACAGCAAACCTCCCCTAAGCCGCTCGCGTTGAATCTTTGAAGTGGCCGAGCGCGCGCACCTAGGGTGAGTGAAGAGGCGGCACCCGGCTACTCGGCCGCGCGGCGGTGCGACCTTTTCATAAAATCATCAATGGTTTAAAAGATCGTCTTCACCTGGTATGGGAGCGGTCATAACCCGCGCGGCGCCGCCGAAATTGCACGTCCTCGCATTACGTCGTCGGCATGCCGGTGTTCAAAAGCTGGGACAGGGCGGTGATGAGTTGGGCTGGCGCGAACGGCTTGGTCAAAAGAATGCTGTTGGGAACGCCACGCGATGCCCATTCGCCTCCGCTGGCCCCGGTCATATAGATGATGGGAAATTCCGGGTCGATCTCTCTGGCGTGCTTGGCGACTTCCCAGCCGTCCATCCTGCCGCGGAGATGGACGTCGGCTACAACTGCCCGGTAGCTGGTTTGGTGTCCCTTCAAAAGGGTCACCGCTTCTTCGCCTGATTGGGCAATGGCCGGTTCAAAACCGCCTTCGCTGAGAGCATCCTCAACGACGCCCTGTAGCTGCTGGTCGTCTTCCACGACGAGGATAGCTGGTAAATCTTCCAAGGGGGCCTACCCCTCGCTGTTGTGTTGACCACACTTCGCCGTGGAGTCTCACGCGGAGTTCGGGATTTTGTTCCTTAGCAGTCTTCAAGTTCCTTAGCAGTCTTCAAAGTGAGCGCCGGGGTCGGGCATTGGTTCACAAGACATCTTTCGCGAAGGACAGGATCTCAATCGTTAGGCAGCTCCGGTTTCGCCTTTTTTGACGCTAGCGCACTATCGATCAGCCAAATGACGCTGTTTTTTGCGGCATCCCGCGATTTGGCTTCGCCGGTTTTGGCGCTCTTTTCGTCCAATTGAACCTTCCATTTCCACGAGTGAGGCCCGACGCCCTGGACGATCGTGTAATGTTTGCCGCGATACTCCATGTTTGGAACCTCAAGGTACCAACGTGCGGAGTGATCCATAGTTCGAGGCGGTATTGGAACAATCGAAAAGGTGCCGTGGAATGGAGATTAAAGGGGTTTCCCGGACGGCCGATGGCGCTTCGCGGGGAAGGAGCGGGATCGCCTTCAGCAACCCTTGCAGATGCTTGTCAGCTTTCGATCGAGCAATTTGTCTTGGGCACTGATGGCTGCGCTGGTTGCGGCCTGTCGGGAGGTTCGCGCTGCCCGACCAATCCCGCGCTTCGCCATTAATCGCGGCCTGGGCGCGACCAAACGCGATCCGGGTGGAGTGCTGCTGGAGATCGGGGGAATTCCGGCAGGATTAGCCAGTCCTATCGGGTTCGAAGCGGGTGGTGGCGGCTGAAGCGGCTTGGGCGCATTGCCGACGCCGCTCGGATCGTAGACCGAATTGTTGGTGCCGCCGGCGCTGCCCGGTCCTGTTGGAACGCCGCTCACGGCCGCAGGCCCGGCTCCCGCAGAGCCCGCGAGTGGCGCTCCACTCTGCGCCGATAATCTCATGGGCAATATCAAACTGCCGCCAAGCGCCACGGCAATAACCATCGCTTTGCCGAACATCGATCACTCCTCCGGATCGACCACTCCATGAAGAGTGTGACTAACGAACGGAGCGGCTCACCGTTCCGTTCGGACGGCGTTTGCGAGGGAGGCTCGGGCGGTGCCGCTGGGATGAAAGAGGCCGCTAATTGAGGTGGGGTCTAACTTTGCGAATCTTTCGTTGCCTTCAGGGCAGCCGTGTCGTCTCGGACCGTTGCGCCGAGTCTCTGTTTTTCAAGCCAGAGAAGGCCGACAGCCAATTGTCTTAAATCATTTCGATCGGAGCCGGCCGGCAGCTTGCGCGCGCGGCGGAGCGCGTCTGCGGCTTGCCTTCTGAGCGCCGAAACGGGCATGTCTGACGGATGCTTCATCTGCGCGCGGGGGTCTGGTGTTGACAAGGTCACGGTAAGGTCCGCTTGCCTGCGTGTCTGTTAGGTATTTCTACTTAGAGCAGCGCTTCGCTCTTGCCGCACTGCCTCGGCAGAATTTTTCCACGCGGGTTCATCGATCATGTTCCGGATGCACCCAGATGTAAGGCGCGATCTCGCGCTCTTTGGTGAGCCTGATCATGTGCACCGGTGGAGAGTATCGCGGCGTTCGGCAGGACCGGCATTTCAGCGCCGCTTCCAGCTTCCATATCGGCGTGTTGCGCGGGCGCCGGATGGCCTCCAGCGGAAGACTGGCTCGCGTTTCGCAGCGTTTGCACATGACCTCGAGCCAGCCATAGCCGCCGTTGAGGCATTGCGCGATCGTCGGCGACGGTTGCGCAGGCCCGCCGAAGCCTTCCATCCGTTCCGACCACAGATGACACTCCGCGGCGTCCGCTTCCCGCGCGGCCTTGAGCGCGCGCTGGCGCGTATGTTGTGCGTGGATTTCGGCGCCCCTGACCCGATCGCCGAAAATCCGTCGTCTATTCGGTCCGCTCATCGGGCCATTACAGCAATCGTTGCACGCGCGGGCAATGCCATTTTTGGCGTAGCCTAGAATTGGTGGCGATGGCGGCCGGAACGAACGCTTGTCCATTCGGTTTAACCGCGATGCGAGGTAGCGGCACCATCCTGGTTATAACGCGCCGCACCTTCACAACGACCAGTGACGCGCGTCAAGACAGTTCCGACCAGGAGATCATCTTGGCGATCGGCGTATCCTGATTTCGGATGGCAAAAGAGGGACCCTGCCACCACGATGGTGTTCCTTGCCGAAAGTTGGAACGGACTTTCGAGCTGCCGGTTATCTCCGTGCAAAACTTTTCCGAGAGACTTCGGTCGCTCGCAAGAAACGCGGCGGTTATTATCAGGTGCCTCTAGCTCGATACTTCATTTTTGTCGGAACCGCGCTTCTTGCGATGCTCTTCGTAGCAGACTGGTACTTGCCCGATTCCCCGCAAAGCTTCGTTCGGGAAGCGCGAGTAGACAAATCAATCATCCACATCAAATCGGCGCACAAATGGCCTGAGCGGATTGTTATCGACACCAGCCTGCCGACCATCGTCCCGGCGCCATCGCCGGTGTTGGCAAATGCTCCGGCCATCAACTCGCCGCGTGAGGCGTTTGCCCGATTGGAGATCCCCTCGCCGCAAGTCTTGAGAAATCCTCCGCCCGCGCCCGCCAGCTTGAAACAGAAGGTCGCCAAAAAGCTCGCACACACCAGAGTGGCGGCTTATCGAGAGCCTCCGGAAGTCTCGCCCCCGGAAGTTTCGCCCCGGGAGGTCTTGCCGGCCGGGTGGTAAGGAAGAATTCTCTGCGGCAGGAAAATTCGCAAACGCCGGCGTCTCGATTGAGCCGCTGCCCGTTAGTCTAATGCTGGCCGTGCGGTTGGCGAGCAAAACACCGTGCGGACTGCACGACAACCTGCGCCAGCGACGCGAGCACTCCGCAACGCCATCTAAAATTCCTTGCCGATATAGTGATCGACAGACCACCGGCCGCCGCCGCGAAAGAAAATCGCAAGGCACAACGCGGTCCAGAGCAGCGCGAATTCGTAGCCCCTTTCGGTCCAGAAATAGCCGAACGGCCCCTGGAAAATAATGACGATGATCAGCATCTGAATGAAGATCATCGCCGCCGCAACGCGTGTCAGCAGGCCCACCGCCAGGCACGCAGAGGCGACGAATTCGCTGAAGAATGTCAGATAGGCCAGCGTGATCGCCAGCGGCAGGCCCTTGTTGCCGATGGCAACCGCAAGCCGGTCCGGCGAGGAGTGAAAGACCTTCTGAAAACCGTGGGGAAACAAGATGGCCCCGGTCGCAAAACGGATGAAGGCGTAACTATACGGTGCGCCAGCCTCGTAAACCTTTCCCAGCGCCGGTACGATCAACCGTCGCCTGTCGATCATGTCGAACACCCATTCCTCCCGCTTCAGCTGCGTTCAGGAGATTGGCCGTTCCCTGCTGCGCTCTTATTACAATCGAACAATGCGAGTTAGCTCTTATTCCCTGCAGATCTGTCGTGGCCCGGATGCATGCAAGGTAAGGCGGAGTCTCGCGCTCGTTCGTGCGCCCGCCTCCTGTTGATAACCCGCCGCCCGATATACGGGCGGCGTGACAGATTCCTGCGGCATGTTATCGACGGACAAGATGTCTCTTTCAAAACGGGTCGAACTACCATGCGGATCACCCTGGTCGGCTCCCGCCATTTCGGCGTGACGACACTGAACATGCTGCGGCAACACGGTGTCGAAATCGCTCGGGTGGTGGTTGCCGATGGCGAAGACCGGCTCGCCGCGGCGGCCCGTGCCGCGGATATCGACGTCAGAGTGCAGGCCGATCCCAGGCTGGTCGCGGCTTCCGAGATCGCCGACCGCACCGATTTGATCGTGACGGCGCACAGCCACGCGCGCGTCAGCAGAGCGGCGCTGGCCGCGGCAAAGTTAGGTGGTATCGGCTATCACCCCTCGCTGCTGCCGCGGCATCGCGGCATTGCGGCGGTCGAATGGACAATCCGCGAAGGCGATCCGATCGCCGGCGGCACCGTCTACCATCTCGCCGACCGCATGGACGCCGGCGCCATCGCCGCGCAGGAGTGGTGCTTCGTCAAAAAGGGCGAAACCGCGCGGGAGTTGTGGGAGCGCGCGCTGGCGCCGCTCGGCCAGAAGCTTCTAGGTGAGGTAATCGACTACGCCAAGACCTATAAAAGCCTGCCGGCGAAACCGCAGGACGAGCAGTTCGCGACCTTGGCGCCGAAGCTTCCGGAGTAAGATTATACCGGCCCGGGTTTCGGGTTTGGAACCAGCCGCGGCCCTCCCGCCAATAGATTTCCTGTTCCCAGCCGGGAACCAAACCCGGCATCAACTGTTTGAGATGTCGGGAACTTTTCGGGTTGTCGCAGCGCAGCAAATTTTGAACACAATTTCTGCTGAATAAGCCGTGGCATCACACAAATCGGGGATCTGACTCATGCGCCATGACCGCATTCGTATTGCATTTTTTGCTTCCGCCCTCACCGCGCTCGCCGCCGCTCCCGCGGCTGCCCAGACGCCCTATGACGGGTTCTGGAATGTCACGATCGTGACCAAGACAGGCGCTTGCGAGCCGTCGACGCGCTCAACACTTACGGTGGCAGACGGTAAAATTTCTGCGCCCGGCGCAAACGTTTCCGGCAGCATCGGCCGCGAAGGGGTTGTGCGGGTCTCGATCGGTGGTGCATATGCAAATGGCCAACTCAACGGCAACTCCGGATCGGGGAAATGGAATGGGGCATCTGCGGGCGTGCCGTGTAGCGGCCGATGGGAAGCGTCTCGGCAATAAAGCCAACCGAACGGCCGGCACCTTCGCGATCTATAGACGGCTGATATTCGCTGTCGTCACGTTGTTCGCGGCGTCCGTGTCCGGCTCCGCAAGCTACGCGCAATCGGGACCGTTCGCCGGCATGGCGGGGACCTGGTCCGGTGGAGGTACCGTCACCCTCGACGACGGCTCGAGCGAGCGAATTCGCTGCCGCGCAACTTACGCCGTCGGCGCCGGCGGGACCGGCCTCAATCAGAGCCTCACCTGCGCCAGTGACAGTTACAGATTCGTTCTCTCCAGCAACGTGGTCGCGCAGGGCGGTGCGCTCTCGGGAACGTGGAGCGAGAGCAGCCGGGGCATCAGCGGAAACCTCGAGGGACGCGGCAGCAACGGCAATTTTCAGGTTGTGGCGAGCGCGCCTGGTTTCACCGCAAACCTTTCACTGGCAACGCGTGGCAACCGGCAGTCTGTCGTGATCAGGGCGGCGAGCCAATTCAGGGGCGCCTCCATTACGCTGTCCCGCCTTTAGCTCGCTGCACAGTGGTCCGCTCCAGCTAGGCTTGCTTTGGCTTGGCCAGCCGGGCGGCGGTTTCCTTCATGGTTTTTGCGATCAGCAGCGCCTGTTCCTTGTTGAGCGCAAAGTCCTGGACGCCTTTGTGCGTGGTCAGCGAAAGCACCATGATTTCCGGCTGGTTCTCCGGCCAGCCGGTGGCGAAGGCGGTCACAAAATCCGCTGATGTGGATCGCTTGGTCATCGGCAGATGTCCTATGCGGCCGGTACGAACGCGGTGACTTCGATCTCGACCTTTGCGCGTTCATCGACCAGGCCTGAGATGTAGAGCAGCGTCGAGGGCGGGAAATTTCGCCCCAGCGTCTCACGCCAGGCCGCACCGATGCCGGCGCCCGCGGCTGCGTATTCGCTGCGGCTGGTCAGATACCAGGTGAGGCGGACGATATGCTCGGGACCGGCGCCGGCCTCGGCAAGCAGTTTGATAATTCTTCGCAGCGCCGTTCCGACCTGCCCGGCCATATCCGGTTGATAGTCACCCTTCTCGTCGCCTCCAGTCTGACCGGCAAGCACGATCCATCGGCCGGGACCATCGAGCGCGACGCCGTGCGAAAAGCCGCGCGGTTTTGACCATTCGGCCGGTTGCAAGATACGCATGAGCGGGGTTCTCCAGGTTTTTTCCGGTCGGCGTCATTGCCGGATGGTCCGAAGGAGCACACCCGAAATGACGCGCAGGATCAGCTGATCCTTAGCACCGATCGCGCGGACACTCCCAGATCGAAATTGAGTTGGGACGCAATTACTGCATCGGCGGATTCGCGCATTGCAAATCCATCGGAAAGGCGCCGGCAGCGTGCTCGACGGCACCGTTAAGATTTGGGCAATGACGTAATTTTTTTGTGGCGCGAAGTGTGGTTTTCTCGTGTAATCTGCCGTGACGCATTGCAGCGTAAGATGCTCGAATCGACCCGGGGATTTTTCAGATGCGCTATCTCGCCGTCATCCTTTCCCTGTTTTGCATGTTGCTGTCGGCGCAAGCGGCCATGGCCGACCGGCGCGTCGCCTTTGTCGTCGGCAATGGCGCCTACAAGAACGTGGCGCAGCTTCCCAACCCTGCGATCGATGCCAAGGCGATGGCGGCCGTGCTTCGCAATGTGGGCTTTGAGGTCGTCGAAGGCACCAATCTTACCCGCGATAGCATGACCGAGCGGCTGCTCGAATTCGGCAAGAAGGCGCAAGGCGCCGACGTCGCGGTATTTTTCTATGCCGGCCACGGCATCGCCATCGGCGGCACCAATTATTTGTTGCCGATCGATGCCGACATCAAATCGGAAATGGACGTCAAGCTCGGCGCCGCGATCAATATCGATCTTACGCTCGACCAGACCATGAGCGACGCCAAGGTCAAGCTCGTGTTCCTCGATGCCTGCCGCGACAATCCCTTCACCGCGAAGATCAAGTCGAATTCCGCGACCCGCAGCGTGTCGGTACAGTCAGGCCTTGCGGAAATGAAATCCGGTGAAGGCACCCTGATCGCATTCGCGACAGGTCCCGGCCAGACCGCGCTGGATGGCCAGGAAGGCACCAACAGTCCGTTTACGCGCGCCCTGATCGCCCACATCACCTCGCCCGGCGTCGAGATCCAGCAGGCGATGACCGAGGTCCGCGCCCAGGTCAACGAAGAGACCAGCAAGGGCCAGCTGCCTTGGGGCCACACCAACCTGATCGGCTCGGTCTATCTGAACCCGGCCGCCGCGCCTGCCGCCAATGCGGCTGCCTCGGCTCCGGCTGCGGTTGCTTCGAGCTCCGGCGCTACCGACGTCGAGCTCGAATTTTGGCGCTCGGTCAAGGAGTCGAACAAGCCGGAAGAGCTCAACGCTTACCTGACCAACTATCCCAACGGTCAGTTCAAGCCGCTGGCGCTGGCCCGGATCGCCGCTCTGGAGAACGGTCCGTCGAACACCACCCGCAACCTGACGACCGGCATCGATCCCTTAACCTTCACTGAGGAAGCCAGCCAGACCACGGAAGACCAGATCGGCCTCGATAAGGGCCAGCGCCGCGACGTGCAGCGCCGGTTGACCGGCCTTGGGTTCGACACCAAGGTTTCGGGCAAGTTCGATGAATCGACGCGCGCCGTTATCACGCGCTGGCAGGCAGCGCGCGGCTATCCCAAGACCGGCTTCCTCAACAAGTTGCAGCACAAGGCGCTGCTCGCTGAAATCGTCGCAACCACCCAAACAAGCTCCAGCGACGAGTCAGATAGTCGGCCGGTTGCTCGTGCGCGCCGCAGCAGCGGAGGCGGCGGCGGTGGTGGCGGTGGTCATCGTAGCGGTGGTGGCGCGGATCCCGGTGCGGCCTTCATCGGCGGCATGATGGGCGGCATGGTGGGCGGCATGTTGCGACGCTAATCGTCCGATCGCTCACCTCGAAGTTCGACTAACAAAAAGCCCGGTTCGACCGGGCTTTTTTGGCTCGCGCGTCGATTTATTTTGTGCACTCGGCATGCCCCTCCGTCAGTTTCACCATCTTGTCGCCGCCCGAGGGCAGCCGGCACATTTCCAATTCCTTGCCCGCCGGAACCTGTTTGGCGCAGGTGATTTGTGGATTGTTATCGTATTTGGTCGTCGAGAATTTGCAGGTCACGATGCAGGAGGCGTCGCTACCAAGCGAATTCGTCATCATGATGCTGGCCAAGTCGTCGCCCGGCAAAATGACGCAGTTGAACGGCACCGATTCCGCCGACGCCGGCGTCAGTTGCGCTCCGGCGACAAGCGCGAGCCAGACGCGAATGAGATGCGAGCGCATGAGCCGTGGCGGGTTTATTTCCCTGCCGCCTTCCTCAGCGCATCATTGATGCGATCTTGCCAGCCGGGTCCGCCCCCCTGGAAGTATTCGAGGACATCCTGGTCGATCCGCAGCGAAACCAGTTCCTTCACGCCCGGGAGCGCGGTCTTTTTGGGCGGCGCCTGCGGCACCTTGGTCGTGGTCCGCTTGAACGCAGCTTCCGCTTCGGTTCGGGCGTCGTTGAGGGTTCTCGGTCGTCTCGGTTGATCTGGCACGATTAGATTCCTTCAAACAGCGCCGTCGACAGGTAGCGCTCCGCGAACGACGGCACGATTGCGAGAATGGTCTTGCCCGCGTTTTCCGGCCGCTTGCCGATCTGGAGCGCGGCGGCGATCGCAGCGCCCGAGGAAATGCCGCCGGGGATCCCCTCGATGCGCGCGAGCGCCCGCGTGGTTTCGATCGCGGTCGCGCTGTTGACCTTGACGATCTCGTCGATGATGGAACGGTCCAGGATATCCGGAATGAATCCTGCGCCGATGCCCTGGATCTTGTGGGGGGAATGCTGCCCGCCGGAAAGTACCGGACTTTCCTCGGGCTCCACCGCGACGATCCGCAGCGAAGGCTTGCGCGGCTTCAGCACCTGCCCGACGCCGGTGATGGTGCCGCCGGTGCCGACGCCGGCGACAAAGATATCGATGTTGCCGCCGGTGTCGTTCCAGATTTCCTCCGCCGTGGTGCGGCGGTGAATTTCGGGATTGGCGAGGTTCTTGAACTGCTGCGGCATGACGGCCTTCCGCGGTCGCGATCGAGCCTTTCATGCCCTGCGCGGCCGGCGTCAGAACGATTTCCGCGCCGAGGAACGCCAGCATTTTGCGCCGCTCGATCGACATCGATTCCGGCATCACCAGCTTCAGCCGGTAGCCGCGCGAGGCTGCGACGAAAGCCAGCGCGATCCCGGTATTTCCCGATGTCGGTTCGATCAGCACGGTATCGGCATTGATCAGGCCCGCCTTTTCCATCGCGATGACCATCGCGGCGCCAATGCGGTCCTTCACGCTCGTAGCCGGATTGAAATATTCCAGCTTGGCGAGAATTGTCGCGTGCGCGCCATGCTGCTGCGGCATTTTTCGTAAGCGCACGATTGGCGTATCGCCGATCGCATCGACGATGCTGTCGAAGACACGGCCCCGGCCAGGACGGTGCACTGCACTCGTAGCTGATGACGCGTCCATGACAACTCCTGCGGCAGCAATATGCAAGAAATCAGCGGCTCTTCCCTCATTAGGGGCAGCTTGTGTCCACGTGCAAGTCAGAATGCGGAGAGTTGAAAATTCGCTGCATTGCAAAACCGGAAAGCGGCCAAATAACGTAAAACGAACGCATTTGTGTTGCGGTATCGTCAAACAACTCTGTGTATGTTAAGCTAGGTTCAGATCGCAAGGAGGTCACGATGCCAGCACTTCCTGAAGTCCTGTCGACCGTCGCGCCTAACTCCGACCCGCGCGTATGCGATTTGCCGACCTGTGCGGTTTGCGCAGATTCAATGGTGGCTGCGGAAGCTTCCGCTTTTGTTTCCGACAATGTCGTCAGCTATCTCTGGACCTGCGATACCTGCGGCTACGGTTTTGTGACCAAGCATTCGCTCAGGCGATTTGCCTGCAACTAAGCCCTGACGTTATTTAGCGACGGCATCTAGCGCGGCGCGATATCGCCCCTCGCCCATTCGGCGCGCGTGCGGTCGCAAAAGCTTTCAAACATTCCTTTCGAAATCGCTTCCCTGATATCGTGCATCAGGCGCTGGTAATACGCGATGTTGATTTCCGACAGCAGCATCGCCCCCAGCGTCTCGCCTGACTTGACGAGGTGATGCAGGTAGGCGCGCGCGTAACTGCGCGTCGACGGCCACGGGCTCTGTTCGTCGAGCGGCCGTGGATCGTCGGCATGTCGGGCGTTGCGCAGGTTGATCTGGCCGAACCGCGTGAACGCCACCCCGTGACGGCCGTTGCGCGTGGGCATCACGCAATCGAACATGTCGATGCCGCGCGCGACGGCTTGCAGAATATCCTCGGGGGTGCCGACGCCCATCAGATAGCGCGGACGATCCTGCGGCAGGATCGGGGTGACCTCATCGATCATGGCGAGCATCACCGCTTGCGGTTCGCCGACCGCGAGGCCTCCGATCGCGTAGCCGTGAAAGCCGATCTCGACGAGGCCCCGCGCGCTGGCCTGACGCAGTTCGGGCACGTCGCCGCCCTGCGCGATGCCGAACAGCATGTTTCCATCGGGCGCGGCCTCGAAGGCGCGCCGGCTGCGCTCCGCCCAGCGCAAGGAGAGCTGCATCGCGCGCTCGATATCGCTGCGCTCCGCCGGCAACCGCACGCATTCGTCCATTTGCATGGCGATATCGGAGCCGAGCAGCCGCTGCACCTCGATCGAGCGCTCGGGTGAAAGCTCGATTTTGGCGCCGTCGATGTGTGAGCGAAAGGTGACCGCGCTTTCGCGCACCTTACGCAATTCCGCAAGCGACATGACCTGGAAGCCGCCGGAGTCGGTCAGCATCGGTCCCTGCCAGCCGGTAAACTTTTGCAAGCCCCCGAGCGCGGCGACGCGCTCGGCGCCCGGCCGCAGCATCAGGTGATAGGTATTGCCGAGCACGATATCCGTCCCGGCATCGCGCACCTCGCGCCAATGCAAGCCCTTCATCGCGCCGGCAGTACCGACCGGCATGAACGCAGGGGTTCGCACCTCGCCGTGGGGCGTCGTCAGCTTACCGGTGCGCGCTTTGCCGTCACGGCCAAGCACTTCAAAATGATTGGCTGATGTCATCAGGTGGACTTATCACGAAACAGCAGACAGGCGTCGCCATAAGAATAGAACCGGTAGCCGCTTTTGATCGCGTGGGCATAGGCCCGTTTCATGGTGTCGAGCCCGCTGAAGGCCGATACCAGCATGAACAGCGTCGATCGCGGCAAGTGAAAATTGGTCAAGAGAATATCGGCGGCGCGGAATCGATAGCCCGGCGTGATGAAGATCGCGGTCTCGCCGGTGAACGGCTCGATCATGCCATCTTCCGCGGTGGCGCTTTCCAGCAGCCGCAGCGAGGTGGTGCCGACGGCGACGATGCGCCCGCCTTTGGCGCGTGCCGTATTCAGCGCGTCGGCGGCGGCGCGGGAGATCGTGCCCCATTCGGCGTGCATCCTGTGCCCGGACGTGTCATCGGCTTTGACTGGCAGGAAGGTCCCTGCTCCGACATGCAGCGTTATCAGGTGAATCTCGATACCGCGTGCGCGCAGCGCCGCTTCCAGCGCGGGCGTAAAATGCAATCCCGCGGTTGGCGCCGCGACCGCGCCCTCGTTGGCCGCGAACATGGTCTGGTAGTCGCGGGCATCGCGCTCATCGCTCGCGCGCTTGCCGGCGATGTAAGGCGGCAGCGGCGGCGCGCCGAGATCGGCGATCGCCTGATCGAGCGCGGGCCCGTGAAATGAAAACGAAAGCGTGACCTCGCCATCCTCGCCCTTGTTTTCGACCTCGGCATCGAGATGGCCGAGCAGGCACACCTTGCCCTCATTGCCGAAGCGAACCAGATCGCCCCGCGACAGTTTTTTCGCGGGTTTTACCAGCGCCTGCCAGCGCGAGCCGTCGAGACGCTTGATCAGTGTCGCCTCGATTTTTGTCTCTGTCTCGCGGCTAATGCGGCGGCCTTTGAGCTGGGCCGAAATCACCTTGGTGTCGTTCACCACCAGTTGGTCACCGGGCTCGAGCCATTGCGGCAGATCCGCAACGAAGCGGTCGCGCAAAACGCCGTCGGGCTGCACGATCAGCATCCGCGCGGAATCGCGCGGGTCCGCCGGACGCAGCGCGATGCTGCCGGCTGGAAGTTCGAAATCGAAGAGGTCGGTGCGCATTCCCAAACCTGTCATCGCCCGCGCAGGCGGGCGATCCAGTAACCCACGATCTCACTTATAACGGAAGCTGGTGAGTACTGGATGCTCCGCATTCGCGGGGCATGACATTGGAGTTCTGCATCCTGCCTTCACGCCGCGTCGGCGGCGATGCGGGCCTTGACGATCTTGTCCGGGTTCTGCACCGGCTCGCCGCGCTTGATTTTGTCGACGTTCTTCATGCCTGACGTCACCTTGCCCCAGACCGTGTACTGGTTGTTGAGGAACGAGGCATCGTCGAAGCAGATGAAGAACTGGCTGTCGGCGGAATCCGGGCTGGCGGCGCGGGCCATCGAGGCGGTGCCGCGCACATGCGGCTCCTTGTTGAACTCGGCCTTCAGTTTCTGGCCGGAGCCGCCGGTGCCGGTGCCCTGCGGACAGCCGGTTTGCGCCATGAACCCTTCGATCACGCGATGGAACACGATGCCGTCGTAAAATCCCTCGCGCACCAGTTCCTTGATCCGCGCGACGTGACCGGGCGCAAGATCGGGGCGCATTTCGATGGTGACCGGCCCCTGCGTGGTTTCGAGGATCAAAGTATTTTCGGTGTCAGCCATGCTCTCTTCTCCACAGGTTGGGGCGGGCGTTTCCTATTCCGGAACTGGACGGCGAACGGCCGGCCGGCAACGGCGCCGGCCATTCCTTCGGTAAATGGCATCGGCGTACAGCGTTGCAACGCCTCCATCACCGCAATGCGGTACAGCAGCCGGTCGTTGTCGGTGGCCTGTTCCGATTCATAGGTGATCTTCGGATGGCCGAGGATGTCCCCATTGCGGTTGAAGCTTACGATCACTGTGATGTCGATGCCAGGATTGGCGCGCGACGCCGGCGGCGGTTTCCAGCAGCTCCTCAACTTCGCAACCACGTCGTGGATCGTATTGACCTGCGCCGGCTCTGCCTGCGCCGTCAAACGCGACAAGGCGAACAGCGCCGCTCCGGCCAGCCAGATAAGCGGTTTGCGACGCCAAGCCACCGCCACTCACTTGATGTCGGATGCGACTTGCACCTTCACCATCTTGTCGGGATCGGTCACGGTGCCGCCCGAGGACCCCGGAGGTGCCTTTTTCAATTTATCGATCACGTCCATTCCCGACACCACTTCGCCGACCACGGTGTACTGGCCATTCAGGCTAGGCGCGTCGGCGAACATGAAGAAGAACTGCGAATTCGCGGTATCGACGCTGTCGCCGCGCCGCGCCATGCCGACGATGCCGCGCTTGAACGGCACGCCCGAAAATTCCGCTTTCAGGTTGGGATATTTCGAGCCACCGGTGCCGTTAAAATTCTGGCCGTCGCCGGTCTGCGCCATGAAGCCGTCCATCACGCGGTGAAACGGCACGTTGTTGTAATAACCTTCGCGGGCCAGCTGCTTGATCCGTTCGGCGTGCTGGGGTGCGAGATCGGTTCGCAGCTTGAAGACGAGGCGGCCCTTGGTGGTGTCGATAACGATCGCATTCTGCTTGTCGAGATTTGCGGGCAGCGGCTGCGCGATCGCGGGGGCCGCGCAGATCAGCGCGGCGACAAATGCGAAAATTCGGATCATGGAAACTCCGGATCAGAGAATACCGGCTAACCGGCGAATTTGGTCTTGAGGCCGGCCGCAACCAGTGGCGGTACGAACGCCGATACGTCGCCGCCCATTTCAGCGATTTGGCGCACCAGTGTGGCGGTGATCGGGCGGACGGACGCCGAGGCCGGAACGAACACCGTTTGTACCTCCGGCGCCATGGTTTCGTTCATGCCGGCGATCTGCATCTCGAAATCGAGATCGGTGCCGTCGCGCAGGCCGCGAATCATGATCGAGGCGCCATGTTCTTGCGCCGCGGCAACGGTGAGATTGTCGTAGGTCGTGCAGTCGAAGGCGCAGCCGGCCTTTGCGGCCACCGGCGCAAACACCGCCCGGGTCATATCCAGACGCTCCTGGGCCGAAAACAGCGGTTTTTTGCTGGAGTGCACCCCGATCGCCACGATCAGGCGGTCACACAGGCCGACGGCATGCCTGACCACGTCCAGATGGCCATTGGTGACGGGGTCGAATGAGCCGGGATACAGCGCGATGCGGGGCATAAACCCGTCTACCCCGCCCCGGGCGGCCCCGCAAGCCGGGTCCGTTCCCGCCACTTGGGCAAAGGCCGGCCCTTTATCTTGAACCGCTTCGCGGCCGGCGCCGTCTCACAGGACATGCCGACCGCATGTTTCGTCGCCTCACCGGCGACGAAACAAAACTCCGGCGGGACGAAACCATTTTCCGCCTTCGCGAAGACATCCGGAAACGGCCACTGGGTAGCAATTAACCTTAGGTAAAGAGGGCCGCGAAGGCCCGACGACAGGGGACCGTCATGATCAAGGCTTTTTCAGCCATCGCTGTGGCTGCGTTTATCGCTGCCGCTCTCTCCATGCTGCCTGGTTTTGCTCCGCAGGTCGAAGCCAGCGTTCCGCAGGCCCTCGCCAAGGGCGACCGGCTCGACATCCACCCGGTTGGCCGCAACTGTTCGCAGCAGGCCTGGCCGAATTTCGAAGCTTCCTGCCTGCGCGTCGTCGGCTCCAGGATCATGATCCGGGAAGCCCGGCTGGTCTCGGCCGACCGCACGCCATAAGGAGATTGCTTTCCGGACTCAAGCCAATGCCATGGTAATTTGCGGCGAGGCGTCGCAAACTGGCAGTTGATCGCGCCTTCGCCGGCCACGGAGCCGGCGGTGCGCCGGTTTTGGGGGTTCGGCAATGACCGCTACGCCAGTCGCAGCTTCAATCCATTCCAAAGCCCTTCCATTGACCGCAACGCTCGGAGCGCTGGGCGTCGTCTATGGCGACATCGGCACCAGTCCTCTTTATGCCCTGAAGGAAGCGGCCAAGGCGGCAGCCCATGGCGGGCCGCTCGTTCCCGAGGCGATCCTTGGCGTAGTGTCGCTGATCCTCTGGGCGCTGATCCTGATTATTTCAGTAAAATATGCGCTGCTGATCTTGCGCGCCGACAACCGCGGCGAAGGCGGCATCGTCGCGCTGCTGGCGCTGCTCTCTGCCAGGAATGCGCGGCCCGGAACATGGCGTGCGCAACTGCTGATCGTCGGCCTTGTCGGCGCGGCGCTGCTCTATGGCGACGGCGCCATCACGCCGGCGATCTCGGTGCTGAGCGCGATCGAAGGCTTGAAGGTCGATGCACCGTCGCTGGCGCCCGTGGTGGTGCCACTCACCGTCATCATCCTGATCGGGCTTTTCGTCATGCAACGGAAAGGCACTGGCTTCATGGGCAATATCTTCGGGCCGGTCATGCTGGGCTGGTTTGTGGTGCTCGCACTGCTCGGCATCCACGGTATAGTGCAGGCGCCCGGGGTGCTCGTTGCCGTGAGCCCGCTTTACGCTTTCGATTTTCTGATCCACGGGGATTTCCACATCAGTTTCGCCGTTCTGGGCGCCGCCTTTCTCGCGGTGACAGGCGGCGAAGCGATGTATGCCGACATGGGCCATTTCGGCCGGGTGCCGATCCGGCTCGCATGGTTCGCGGTGGCACTTCCCGCCCTCGTCCTCAACTATTTCGGACAGGCTGCGCTGCTTGTTACCGATGCCAGCGCGCTCGACAATCCGTTCTATCAGCTCGCGCCCGATTGGCTGCACTACCCGCTCGTTGCGTTTGCGACCGTGGCCACCGTGATCGCCTCGCAGGCGATTATCTCAGGCGTGTTTTCACTGACGCAGCAGGCGATCCAGCTCGGCTTCCTGCCGCGCATGCAG
>WNFJ01141990.1_pt1 | contig 20243 bp, 18 predicted proteins | sample 5400461 | NCBI WGS metagenome assembly WNFJ01 (sample SAMN13153349, study PRJNA577476) | soil metagenome | isolation source: 115 cm saprolite on Douglas fir-dominated hillslope | place: USA:California | collected 2013-09-17
CCGCGGATCAGGTCGATATCCGGTCCATTGCAGGCCAATCAACTCCCCGAGCCGTAGTCCCGCCTTGAACGGAAGCGCAAGGACGTGAAGCGAAAAGGCCGCCTTTCATCACAGAACTTCGGCCAACCTTGGGGTGCTTACCCGGAGTGAACGCGACGTGATCCCAAAAGTGCTGGGCGTTCTCTAGGCCCACGCAGTCCGGCAGGCTTTTCCACACCTCCAAGAACTGATCATGAACCAAAACGCGAAATTTCGGCTTCGTGTCGCCGGGGGGTCTTCCTCCTGGCCTGCGCGCAGAGAGGTAGGGCCGATAGGCGCCCGGCTCGGGATCATTTTCTTTAGCCAGGGTGCCCTATCCCCGAGACGGGTGTTTAGCGCCCTTCAGCCAGAGCCTGAGCAGGCGAATCTTCTGGCCGCTCGACCTCGGTGAACGCGGAGAGCTGGTCTCCTGGCGATGTGAGAACGCGCCGACCCTCGGGGTTTGAAAGCGCGCTTGCCGTCGTACGCCAGTCGCGGATCAGGTTCTCCACGGGCTCAAAGGAGTCCAAGCTGAGTGACCGATTCAGCGCTTCCAACAATTCTTTCCTAAAGACTTGCCGATCCTCTTCGTCAAATTCGGATAGCCAACTCAATTCACCAAAGTCGGTCGGTCGTCGTTCCGAGGTCGGTCGTTCAAATGCCGCCAATACAGTTACGAATTTAGAAAACCATTCACGCACTGAGCGGAGTAAGACGAAGTTGCTTTTTCGTACCAGAACTAGACCCGTTCCGTCTTTGTCCCGAATCTCGGCGCACCCCGATCGGGCTTGATCTAGGATTATTCGCCGTTTGCTACTCTGAAGATCGCTCGCTGTGTAGATGACCGCTTCCATGTCTTCTTTCCGATTTCTTTGTTCGTTTTCCGAGCTCCAGCTGTTCCACGCGCTCCTAAGGCGATTTAAGTGCATTACGAATGTCTCGCAAGATGTTATGCAAGATCTTGCATACTCTGGCATTAGACGCAGCTTACCGCCTGGTCTCTTTCGTCCTGTGCGAACTACCCAAAGTCCTTGAATACTCAGGGAAATCCATAGTAGCCGCAAATGCGGGACACTAGCGAGAGTCGCCTTGATCAGGCGGAAGTGTGTGCCCTCGCTCTACACGATCTTGGGTAGGGCCAGGCCATCCAGGACTCTTTTTTCAGTCCTCTACCGATCGACTACCCTTCGAAGGTTGAGTTGGTTGCCTCGATGGGCGCGACCTCGTCTCACGGATCGCAAAAGATGTCACAGAGCATCGCTGTCAACCGAGGGGACTCCCGATGCCCAAACTTCGCAAAGATGTCACAGCGAGTTGCAGGAGTCGGATGCCCCATCGGCCTCGGAATGCGACCCCGATGACCCCAAAGATGTCACTGTGTTTCACTGGGGCCGACCTCGAAAAGATGTCACGAACAGTGAACTGGACGAGCCAGTCCCATGCGGGCAGTTGGAGAGCCAAAATCGAGCGGAAATGTCACGGAGATAGGCAGCCGATCCCGGACAGACTTCTGTTGGATTATGAGAAAGATGTCACTGGATTCCGCAGGACTCGGGGGCTCGCAGCTTTGGTCCGAACCACGGCTACCTTGAAAGATGCCACGCTCGAAGGGCCCGGCGCGGCCTCTGAACCACGCGCTTAGTGGTGAACCCCCTCGGCCTAAACATCGCGTTTCGGCAAGCCATTGAAGCGGCTGGGAAAACTCGGAAGATTTGTTGAGGCTAAGCTCTTGGCAATCGGACCGCCGATTGTGAAGATTTTCCTCTAAGCCAAAAGCTGTTGTAACCGGCTGTACTCACTAACGAAACTCAGAGCAGCCGTTTAGAGCAACTTCCTTCACCACTAGCGGCCAGCTTTGGCACCCTCACCCCATCTCGGCGCTGGTTGCCTGCTCACGCGACCGAGCTCGATATGAAGCCATCCAAGGCCCGGTTGAACTCCACGGGGGCTTCCAGGTTGGAGAGGTGACCGGCGCCCGGGAGGATCACCAGGGATCCTTTGGCGAGCAATTTCTGCATTTCCAAGGACTTCTCTGGAGGGGTCAGCTCGTCCTTGTCGCCGACCACCACCAGGGCGGGTCCAGCGTATCGGGCGAGAATGTCCTGGCTATCCTGGCGTAGTGCCATCCCAAGCAATGCCGCCGCCGCTCCTTGAGGAGGGTTGCTGCGGATAATTGACTCCACCTCCGCACGAAGCGTCTCCGAAGCCGCTGGAGACACGAGCTTGGGCAGCATCGATTCGACGAGCACTCCCATTCCTTTTTTGAGAACGCTCTGCGCCGTTTCCTCGCGACGCTTCTTTGCGGCGGCATCGTCTGCCGTGGCTCGAGTGTCCACCAGCACCAGCGCTTTAGCCCGTGCCGGATCCAAGCGCAGCAGAGCCATGCTCGCGTAGCCGCCCATGGAAACGCCTCCGACGACCGCGGAGGAGATCTTCAAGTGATCGAGCAAAGCTAAAGCATCGCGAGCCAGGGTGGACATCTCCGTCGGTCCGGCGCCTAAACTGCTTTTGCCGAACCCACGTTGATCCGGGACGATCAACCGGTACTTGCTTGATAGCAACTGCACCTGGGGTCGAAAGCCCATCGAGTTGAGAGGAAATGCGTGGAGAAGGAGAACCGGCAAGCCCTTTCCCTCATCGAGGTAATGAAGGGCAACGCCGTCGGGCGTTGTGAACTGCATCGAAACCTCCAGGAACAGCCAATCAACCGCTCGGTTTCGCTCAGACGGTGCCCGACCACAAGGTATATCTGACGCACTGTGACTCAACGTCCTAAACCCATCTATTCGGCCGACTTTCAAAACGTACTCGCAGTGTTTACCGACGTGGACGGAACTTTGACGACCGACAACGCGCTCGAGAGCCGGACCCTTGCGGCGATGGAGCGGCTCCGGGAGCGTGGCATCAAATTGGTGCTCGTGAGTGGACGACCGTCTGGTTGGGGCGAGTGCTGGATCCGAACGCTACCCATCGACGGCGCGATCGTGGAGAACGGAGCGCTGTACTACGCCCGCGAATCACCCGGCATGGTTCGCAAGCATTACGTTCAAAGCTCGGCGGTGCGTCGGCGAAACCGTCTTCGGTTGTACCGCGAAATTCGCGCGGCGATCCGGCGCGTCCCGCGCGCGCGTTTTTCCGCCGACAGCCTTCAGACGGAAGTCGACCTTGCGATCGACTACAACGAGGAGGCTCGGCTGGGTACCGCGGCCGCCATTCGACTCGAATCGATTCTTCGGCGACGCGGTGTCACCGCCGTTCGATCGTCGGTTCACGTCAATTGCTGGATCGGCCGGTTCAACAAGCTTTCCACCGCCCGCCAATTCATTCGCCGTGAATGGGGCCTCACCCTGAGGAAGGAGGATCCACGGTTCGTCTACGTCGGAGATTCCTTCAATGACGCGCCGATGTTCGCGCGCTTTGGATTGTCGGTTGGGGTCGCCAACGTCCACGAAATCATCGAGCAGATCGAGCATCGCCCTGCATTCGTCACCCGGGCCCGAGAAGGTCGAGGCTTCGAAGAAGTGGTCCGGCGGATCTCGGCCAGCAAGCGATGAGCCTGGTCAAAGTCGAGCTGGCGAAGGGACTGGCGCGGCACCTGCGCGCGGGCCATCCCTGGGTTTTCCGCAAAGCGCTGCGCCAATTGCCCAAAGTGCCCGCCGGTAGCGTGGTGGACATCCTGGAACAGGGAAAGTTCGTCGCGCGCGGGTATTACGATCCGCACTCGCCGATCGCGGTCAGGATTCTCAGCCGCGATCCACGCGAAGCCATCGATCAAGCATTCTTCGAGCGGGCCGTCGAACGCGCGTGGGCCAGTCGCCAGACGCTGTTGGATCTCAGCAATACCGATAGCTACCGGCTGCTCCATGGCGAGGGCGATGGTCTTCCGGGCGTGGTGGTCGATTGGTACGCGGGCTATGCGGTGCTCAAGTTGTATTCCGCCGGCTTGACGCCCTACCGCGCAATCCTGGTTGAGGCGCTCAAACGAAAGGCGCCCGGGCTCAAGGGGATCATTGGGCGGGACGAGATCGGCCGAGACGACGCGGAGGATGATGGCGCTCAGAATCAGGGCAAGATGCTCTTTGGAGATCGGCCTGGCGACCGAATTCTGATCCGCGAACACGGTGCGGTGTTTTGGGTCGATCCCTATCGAGGTCAGAAGACGGGTTTCTTTCTCGATCAGCGGGAGAACCGGTTCTTGATCCGACGCTTGTCGAGGGGACGCGAGGTGCTCAACTGCTTCAGCTACACAGGGGGATTTTCAGTCAATGCCGTGTTGGGCGGAGCGCGCCGGGTGATTTCGGTTGATTCCGATCTCGATGCCTTGAATCTCGCTTGCGAAAACTTTGCTCAAAATGGTCTCAGCATCGCCGACCACCAGTTTCTCTCCGCCGACGTATTCAAAGTGCTGGCCGGCCTTAAGCAACAGGGCGAAACGTTCGATTTGATCATTCTCGATCCGCCCGCGTTTGCGAAGAGTCAGCGCGCGGTCGACGCAGCCGTGGCGGGTTATGCGTCGCTCAATCGACAGGCGCTTGCGCTGCTGCGTTCCGGTGGACTTCTTGCGACCGCGTCCTGCTCGGCCCGGGTCACCCCCGAAGCGTTCTATGACGCGATCAAGGAGGCCGCTTTCAAAATAGGCGTGGACCTCTCGCTGATCGAGGAGCGTTACCAGCCGCCGGATCATCCGATTCGAATTCAGTTTCGCGAAGGCCGTTATCTTAAGTTCCTGGTTTTCCAATCGCTGTGTTAGCAGAGGATTTCGTGGTCCTGCGCGGACAGTTCCTCGAGCGCCCAGCCTTGATCAAGGTTGGAGATGACCTGCTCGACGGACTGTGGCATCGAGGCGACAGGCACCCTCCACTCTTGATTCTTCCACCGCATCCTGGCGAAGGGCCCGGAATGGATCATCCCTTATGCGCGGAGATCGCTTGGGCTGCCGCCACCGCGGGCTTTCCAACGCTGCGGTTCAATTTCAGAGGAGTTGGTGCGAGCCAAGGCAAACGGAGAGGACCGGAAACGGACCTCGAGGATGCCGACGCGGCGGTTCGGCTTTTGATGGAAAACGCTGCGGTCGCTTCTGCTGCCGCGCTGGGGATTTCTGGCTCGGCCGCAACCGTGCTCGAGCTGTTCAAGCTCCATCCGGGACTGTCCGGGATCTGCCTGGTCCAGCCGGTGGAAGACGTCGTTTCGGAACTGCCCCGACTCTCCATTCCGCTGCTGCTCGTGATTGGAGAAGCAGACTCGACCATTCCCAGCGCAGCGCTGGTTGCTTCCGCGACGGAGGCGGACGGACGGGTTGAAATCATTCCTCACCTCGATGCCAGGCTTGGCCGCGGGCTCTCCGACGTGGGCAGGGCGGTGGCCCGGTGGCTCGAAGCGATTGGGCCTTAAGGCAAAGGCTGGCGACGTCTGGACTCGTACAACTGAGCCCGCAGGGCTCTCAGCTGCCTCAGGTACTCGGCGATTGAAACTTGCCCGCGCCGGGCCTTCGCGCGCAGCGCCTGGAGCTGATCTCGCGCCTGCCGCTCCACGGTCGGCGCATCCTTCTCGAGGGGAGGAAGGTGGTACGCGAGATCATAGAGATTCAGGACGACCCCGCGTCGATCCAGCGCGGCGAGGAGTAGGAGCGAGGCGGCAGCGGCGGCCAGCCACGGAGTCAGCAGCCGCCAACGCGATGGGCTGGCGGCTGCTTGGCTCGCATCCTCCGCCAATTGCCCGCTCGATTCCTCAGCGGCGATCGCTTCGGGTTGAGCAGGAACTCGCTTGCGGCTTGCGATTGCGACCAGCCAGGCCATCACGCACAGGCCGGACAATGAAAGAACAGCGACGTATTGCCAGGCCTGCTCCGCTTCGTTGGACGGCGTGATGTTCCGGGTCAGGAAAAACAGAGAGGCCGACACCAGATTGTTGGCCGCATGGGCCATTGCTCCTGGCCAGAGACTTCCGCTTCGCTGGTAGAGCACGCCGAAGAGGATCCCCAGCTCGACCCGGGAGACGAACCCCACGGGATCGAGGTGGAATGCGCTGAACAGTAGCGCGGTCGCGAAAATTGCGGCTCGCTGAGTAAAACGGGCCGCAAGTCCCTTTTGAATGATGCCCCGGAAGACGAACTCCTCACAAAACGGCGCGGCGATTGTGATCGCGGCAACGATCAGGATCAGCTCCAGCGGGCTTTGATTCTGAAATAGCCGGCTGGTGTCAAATTGCTCCTTCAATCGCTGCGGGATCAGAGGCTGCTGCAGAAACTGAAGCGGAATGATGACGCCGAAGAAATTCGCCGCACCCATCGCGAAGCCAAGCGCCAGCTGCCCCCTGCTAGGGCGGCGGGCTCCCACGAATCGCAGCGGATCGTATCCGGCCCAACGCAGGATGATCCACCCAGGACCCAGGAATGCGAACACCTCGGCGAACCAGAGGCCGAAGGAGGTGTTCAGCAACTGGATCGGAGCTCCTAAGCTGATCAACAGCACGCCGCTAACCGCGGCCGCGACGATCGCCAAGGCGAGCCCCGAAGTTCGGTGGTTCAAGAGCCTTTGTTTCGTGTGGTCGTCGACAAAGATCAAGGCATAGTTCCGGTACACCTACGGTACGATCGGAATCCGCCTAGACCGCTTGGCGCCGGACGGCCGTTTGCGAGGCTGGAAAGCTCAAGTGATTGGCGATCCGCTTCGCCAAAGACGAAATGACCGCACGCCCGGAGGCCGGATCCGCGAGGCTTAAGCCCTGGTCCGATTCGACGAGAATTCCGCGGTCGAGGAAGAAAAGCAGGGCGTTCTCGACATTGGGGCGGGACAGGGATTCGGGCGCGTCCAAGCGACCGGCGAGAAACTCCGCTCGCGCGGTATCCAACGACGCGTCGACAAGAGCCTTGCGATCTACTGATTCTCTCGAGATCAAGTCTGCTTCGAGTGTCAGCGTAGCGGCCAGGTAAGATTCCAGGTAATCGCGAAGGAGGTCCGCCAAGAAAACCAGCTGCGGCCGAGCGCGGGTTTGGGAAGGGACGTACAGGGTGGAGCCCTGATGCAGCAAGATTTCACGCCGCACCAGATTGTCCACCGCGGCCGAGAACAAGGCGTCGAAGCCCACCCCCACCTGGTAGATGAATTCGAACTTGAAGAGCCGCGAGAGGAACTGAGCATTGTCGCGAACCCGATCTCGGTTCGCGCTCTCGCCCTCCACCAAAAGCCCGTTTGCGACCAGGCTCAGAGGAGCCACCCAGTTCATCAGCGTATTTTTGTGAAACGCCAGCTCGAAGCGGCGCTCCTCCACCGGCAGGTACATCATCTGTCCCCTGGCCTCTTGCCGCCGGACCATCCCCTCCTCAACGAATCCCTCCAGCGCCTGATCGACTGGAGCCGGCGAAATCGAACGCCCTTGATCGCCGGCGAATTGCCTGAGCACGCTCACCCGCTCATCCAAATCCCCGGCCGCAACGGCCACACCCCGTCCACGCTGTGCAAGTAGCGCCGCGCTCGCCAAGGCCTGCGGAGTGACCGTGGAAACCCGGTCGATTCCGTACATGATCCGATGGGCTAACGCCCGGACGAGGGTCCTCTTGGAACGATCTGGAATCGGCTCTCCCGGAAACAAACCCCGAGCTCCCATGAACTTCGCCAGCGAAATCGGCTCATCGAAAGTCAAATGAATCCGACCGAAACGCGAGCGGAGAACCTTCCAGAGCGAAAGCAGGGCCTTGATATCCTCCGGGCGTTTTTCGTGGCCGGCTAGCTCTTTCGAATAGCTCTTGGACTCCGGCACTTTCTCGTAGCCAATCGACACCGGAACGAAGTTCAGATCGTCCCGAGCCCCCTCCAAGACGGCCTCCACCTCCCAGGTCAGCATTCCAAGCTTGGGGGTGAGCAACTTGCCGGTCCGAGATCGACCGCCCTCGGGGAAGAATTCCTGATGCACCCCTTCGCGCACCAGCTTCTTCAAATAAGCCTTGAATACCGCGGTGTAGACCACATCCCCCTTGAACGAGCGGCGCAGAAAGAATGCGCCGCCTCGTCGAAAAAAGGGCCCGAGTGGGAAGAACGACAGGTTCGCCCCCGCAGCCACCAGCGGCATCGAGTAGCCCCGTTTCCAGAGGACGAAGCTCATCACCAGATAGTCGATATGGCTCTTATGGCTTGGGCAGAAGACGACCGGCGCGCGCGCAGCCGCCTTCATCGCTCGATCCAAGCCCGCGTCGTCGACCTCGATTCCAGCGTAGATACGATTGAAAACCCAGCTGAGAATCGGAACGGCAATCGCCACCACGCTCGGTTCGAAGCGGGCGGCGATCGACTTTAGAGTCCTTTTCGCCTCCCGGGTCACCTGCTCTAGGGGTCGGTGGGTTGCGGCGGCCTGCTCTTCCAAGGTCTTGCGAAGCGTTCGATCTCGAAGGGTCTGCTCGATCATCCGGCCCGGGTGCTTTCGGGGTGGACCAAAGACCGCGCGGGTTTCTCGCGCCAGGTGCTGGTACAGCGTGCTTCGGACTTTGCGGCCCACCACCTGATCGGTTCTGCCTTCGTTGTCCGAGACGAACCGCCGCAGGTCGATCGGCTCGCCGACCCGAAATTGAGCTCGCTTGTAGTTTCGCCGAAACGCGATCAGCGTGTAGACGAAGCCGGGCGCTTCGGGGCTGCCGAAGACGTAGTCCAAAACACTCGGTTGCAGGCGTTGAGTAGCCTTCTCCCAAACGAAGAGCTCGGGGACCAAGTAGATCGGCACCGGGCTCTTGCGAGCCATTGCCACCAGCGCGGGAAAAGGATCCTCCTTGAAATCGCGCCCCTGGGCGCTGCCCAGAAATGAGCTTCTAAGGAAGATCAGCCCCGCGCCTCGCCGGCGTCGGGCATAGGTGAAGCGGGCTTCAAAATCACCGCGCTGGGTAGCTTTTCGCCAGGGCCGGGTGAACCAACGCCGCAGATTCACCACCGCGCGGATCGGCGGAAGCCCGCGCCAGACCAATGTCCAGGCCAAATAAAGGTAGTTGATCCACGAAGTGGTGCGCATCACGTGGATGACGAGACCCTTATCGCTCAGTGCGGCAAGCTCCTTGTCCGCGTTGGTGGTGAAGCGAACCGTTTCGAAATAGGTGCTGCACAACCAACGGAGAAGTGGACCAAACTCCGTTTCCAGGGAGACCGAAGGTTCCGGGCTTACTTGCCGCATCACGGTCACTCCCGCTTACGCACCCTCACAATCGCCATATCACGATTCAAGTCCGGCCACGATCTTCGGGGGCGACACTCAGCGCGCGAGAAAGCCTTCGGTGAAACGCTTGAACTCGTCGTAAATGACGCGCAGCTCCGAAGGCTGGGCGAGAAACACGATGCGCAAGAAACCGTCCTGCGGACGAGTTCCGAAACCCGAGCCGTGTACGAAGAGAATTCCGGTGTTCCGCAGTAGCTCGAGCACAAATTGTTCATCGGTCGTGCCGCGGGGCAGCTTGACGCGGGGCATCGCGTAAAACGCGGCCGAGGCAGGAACGTAGGTGACTCCGCGAATGTTCCCGAGCCGCTCTACAGTCAGCGCCGCCCGCTCTTGCAGCGCCGCTCGAAATTGCTGCTGGTGGGTTCGGTCACCCCGCAGGGCCGCGACCATCGCATGCTGCATCGGGACCGGGCTGCACAGTCTTCCGTCCGCGAGTTTCTTGATCGCGGCGAGCACGTTGTCCAACCGCTTCGTGGCCCCAACGCTCAGCCACCCCGCCCGCCATCCCGGAGCCAAATAGCCTTTCGAGAGACTGCCGAAGGCGATCACCGCTGCCTCCGGATCGATGGTCGCAAGTGGCGGGACCGGGCCCGAAAACACCAGATCGGCATAAACTTCGTCGGACAGAACGACCAAGCGATGGCGGGTGGCGAGGTCCAACAAGGCCCGCTGGGTCTCGACGGAGTACACCGCCCCGGTCGGATTGTTGGGATGAATGACCACCATCGCGCGAGTCGCAGGGGTGATCAGCCGTGGCAGGGCATCGAGGTCCGGCTGCCAGCCGTGCTCGGGAGTGGTGGGATAGTAGACCGGGCGAGCGCCGATCTTCGCGAGCACCGCGGTGTAGAGCGGGTACGTCGGAGACGGTACGAGGACCTCCTCTGAGGGATTCACCAACGCGTTGAGCGCGAGGTCGATCCCCTCGGAAGCCCCGGAGGTGAGCAAAACGCGGTCGGGTGAAACGCGCCAGCCGTGCCGCGCCTGCTCTTCCGCCACCGCCTCGCGCCCGGCGAGAATTCCCGCCGAGGGGCCGTAGCCGTTATGACCGTCCGCGATCGCTCGCTTGAGGGCCTCCTGAAGGTGAGCCGGGGTTTGGAAGCCGAAGGCAACCGGGTCGCCGATGTTCAGGTATCGAACCGTCCGTCCCGCAGCCTCGACCTTCTTCGCTTCGCCGACGATGTTGCGGATGGCGTAAGAAAAACCCGAAACCCGATCCGAGACGGGAATCGGATTGTGGGTGGCTAAGTCTTTCAGGGAACGAGCCATATTCAGCTTGCCTTAGGCGAAGTTGCTATCCGCCGCAAGCTGGCGAGATAGCTCTGCGATCAATTGTTGCATCCGCCGGTGATGGGATCCCTTCCAGTATATTCTTTCGCAGGATCGGCAGGTTTTGAAGTCGGTGTGTTGGTCGCGGATGCGTTCGGGCAGCCGAGGCTCGACCTCCGATCGCTCGACCGTCACCAGAAGTTCGTTGCAGCGCAGGCAACGCTGGAACGGGGAAATCGATCGCAACAGGTCAAACCGGCGAAGCACCTCCACCATTTGGTGCCGAGAGCAGGTCTGCCTGATCCAATACCCATGGGTTACGGCGCTCCGCTTGAGCAGATCTCGATCGCGCGTGAGCAGGATCCGTCGCTCCCGCTGGGCCACCCGGGCCAATTCGCGATCGGTAGAATCATTCTTGAAAAGAACATCGAAGCCGAGCATTCGCAGGTAAGCCGCCAAGCGCCCGAGGTGCACATCGAGTACGAAACGCGGCTCGCGAAGCGGCTGCGGGCGCACCCGGGCGATCGGTCCGATGTCGATCGACTCGAACACCGGGTAGACACTTACCCAGGCACCGTCGGGCACCGGCGCGCCGAAGTCGACCGACCGGCCGTCGAGTAGGACCAGGTCCACCTCGGTGTGAGGCACTCCGAGTGACTCGATCGCGTCCCTGACCGCGGGCCGACCGGAAAACGCGCGTTCGAAAGGGACACCCCTGTTAGCCGGGGGAAGGAAGTCATTGAGCTCCGCGTAGAAACGAAAGGTCGCGCGAGGCAAGGTCAATTCGGCTGCTTGGGGGCAAGGTCAGCGCGTACAATCTCGTAGTGGAGCACGTTCGGCTCCACCTCCAAGAGATACTCGCGATCCTTGGGGAGAATGACCGCCTTCTGGTAGTCCGGTCCCGCGAATCTACGAATTGCCTCGACCGACTCCCAGAGCGAAATCACGACGAACTCGGCTTTTCCATTTTCCGTCCGCCGAAGCATGTACGCGCCCAGGTTTCCCGGCGTCTCTCGGATTCTCGAGATGCCCGACCGATTGAGGTACGCCTCGTATTCGTCGGCCTTGGACTGCAGCGTGCGCCCTCGCCAGATGCGGGCAATCTCGTTTCGCCTCCTTCGCGGGAACCGGCGAGGGGTCGGCGGCAATCCCCGAAGCACTGAGCAGCACCGAGCTAAGCAGGGCAAAGGCGACTCGGGGCAGAGTAAGGCAACGCATTCGTACCTCCTTCGGTCAGGATTGACGCTTAGGGGTGGGCGCCCGCGCGCGACTGCTCCCAAACCGGACGATAGTCATAGGTTGGATAGAAGTCGGTCCGATAAGCGCCCCACGCTCCCTGCTCGATCATCAGATTTACCTCTCGCAACCTACTGGCAGGAAATCTGAGGGTCACCACTTGTCCGATGCCCATCATCACGTACCAGGAAGCCACCTCCACGCCCGCGGGCGGAAACTTGGCACGAAATCCGGTCCTGTCCAGATGCGCGTTGATTTCCTCGAGCGTCTTGGATTGGTCATGGCGCAAGAAGATCGTAAGCATCACCCGGTCCGAGTCAGGTTTCTTTTCGGCCTCGCGGGCCGGCGGCCCGGCGCTCAGCAACAGCGGCAGCGCTGCAAGGCACACCATGCTTCTCATCGCAGCCTCCTTTTTTAGAGGATCAAGCCGATGCGGGATTGTAGAGCGAAATTCCTCGAACGTTCTCGTCGATCTGCAGCGGGTAACGCAAAGAGGGAAGGGTGCGCTGCTCGCAATCGGTCCGGTCGCAGAGCCGGCAGGTCACGCCCACTGGAACCGCGTTCTCGAGGTTGCTGAGGTCGATCCCGTCTGAGTAGACGAGGGCGCGAGCATCGCTGATTCGGCACCCCAGGCCGATCACCTGAACCGGATGTTGGGCGTGGTATCCACCGCTGTCTCGATGGATGGTTCGGGCCAGGCAGAAGTACGTGGCGCCATCCATCATTTTGGAAATCTGAATTCGGATCATCCCGGGGGTGAGGAACGCGGCGAAGATGTTCCATCGCGCGCAAACGCCGCTAAATCGCGGGAAGCGGATCCCTGACGCGCTGAACCGTTTTGAAATGTTTCCGGCCACATCGATCCGGATCATGTGGAACGGCACGCCCTCGGCACCGGATCGGCGCAGGGTGGTGAGCCGATGGCTGACTTGCTCGAACCCAACCCGGAAGCGTCGGCCAATCACGTCGATGTCGTAGCGTTCCTCGCGGGCAGCCTGGAGAAACGGGACATACGGCATCAGGACCGCGCCGGCGAAATAGTTGGCGAGCGCTACCCGCGCCAGCACCCGCGACTCGTCCGAGGTCAATTGAGGATCGCCCACCAGACGATCCAACGCGTCCTTCTGAGTCAACAGGCCGATCTGGTGCGCCAGCTGAAAGTGGCGGCTGCGTGTCGGCAATAGCTCAGAGAGGGTGAGATGCTTCTGCTCTGGATCAAAGCGCCGCAGCGTTCCTCGCTCGGTGCCGCTGCGAGCGATTCGCACCTGCACCCCCAATTGTTTCTCGAGATAGCCGATCAGATTGGAGTAGAGATCTTCCGGGTTGAGCTTCGCGGCTCGCCACACTTCCTCCGCTCCGGCCTCCAGCTCCGGGAAGTGGTTCCGGTGGCGCTGAATGAGATCGCTGACTTGCTCGGAAGGAAGATGGGAAAGGGTGGCGCCGGCGAGCTCTTCATCATCCGAAAGTCGGCTCGACAGGTTCTCCGCTGCTTCCCGCGCGCCTTGGTAGGCCCGGAACAGCCGCAGCACGGCTCGGGCCGCCTGTGGACTGGCGATCGACATCTCGCGAATCTCGGTCGAGCTTAGATTGTCGGCCTCAAACAGGGGGTCGGCAAAACCCTCCAGCAGATCGGCCACCAACCGCGCGTCGCCTTCGGTTGCGAATGTGTCCAGTTCGACACGAAAGGCCTGCGCCAGCTTGATCAACACCGCGGCGGGCAACGGTCGCCGGTTGTTTTCAATCAGGTTGAGGTAACTGGGCGAGATTCCAAGGCGCTCGGCCAGTTGAACCTGGTTCAGATTTTCTCGTCGCCTCAACGCCCGGACCTTTGCACCGAGCCGAGCTACTTCACCTGCCGGTGGCTTCTCCATCGCGCCCTCCAGATGATTGACAGACCTAACAACTTTACAGGTTGTAAGTTACTTCCTTTTACTGGCCTAGCAACAGGGGGAATTGTTTTCCCACGACATTTGACACAGTTTACACAGGTTTGACAGGCACTCACGCCCAGAAGGGTAGGTCGGCAATGTCGGTAGCGGTGGCGGATTTGGAGGCTCGGCGAAATGGAGTGGTGAGGCCGTACACGGACCAGGACGTGGATCGGCTTCGCGGGACGCTGAAGGTTGAGTACACGCTCGCTACAGTAGGGGCGCGTCGACTTCGCGACCTGCTGCAGCACCAACAGTACGTGGCTGCACTGGGCGCGCTGAACGCGACCCAAGCGGTGCAGATGGTGCGAGCGGGCCTGCAAGCAATCTACGTCAGCGGATGGCAGGTTGCGGCCGAAGGCAACTCGTCCGGCCAGATGTATCCGGACCAGAGTCTCTATCCTGTGGACAGCGTGCCCAACCTGATCCGGCGGATCAATGCCGCCCTTCAGCGTGCAGATCAGATCGATCACGCGGAGAGCAATTCGGGTCGGTATTGGTACGCTCCGCTGGTGGCCGATGCAGAAGCGGGCTTCGGCGGTCCGCTCAATGCCTTCGAGCTGACCAAGGCGATGATTGTCGCCGGTACCGCCGGCATCCACTTCGAGGATCAGCTGGCCTCGGAAAAAAAGTGCGGGCACATGGGGGGAAAAGTGCTGGTGCCCACCTCGCAATTCATTCGGACCTTGATCGCCGCACGGCTGGCGGCGGACGTGATGGACGTTCCCACCGTGGTGATCGCCCGCACCGATGCGGACAGCGCCAAGCTGATCACCTCCGACGTGGACGAGCGCGACCATGCATTCATTGACCGCAAGGGCCGAACACCGGAAGGATTTTTCCGCGTTCGAGGCGGCACCGAATACGCGATTGCCCGCGCGGTGGCGTATGCCCCCTACGTCGACATGGTCTGGTGCGAGACCTCCACTCCGGACTTGGAAGAAGCGAAGCGGTTCGCGGAAGGAGTGCACGCGCGCTTCCCAGGAAAGTGGTTGGCCTACAATTGCTCGCCCTCGTTCAATTGGCGAAAGAAGCTCGACGATGTGTCAATCGCCCAATTCCAGCGAGAGCTCGGCGCGATGGGCTACAAGTTCCAGTTCGTCACGTTGGCGGGCTTTCACTCGAGCAACTTCGGGATGTTCGAGCTGGCGCAGGCGTATCGGGACCAGGGCATGGCGGCGTATTCGCGGTTGCAGGAAGCCGAGTTTGCCGCGGAACAGTATGGATACTCCGCGGTCCGCCACCAGCGAGAGGTCGGCACGGGATACTTCGATCAGGTGGCGGAGATCATCTCCGGCGGCCAAGCTTCGACGCTTGCGATGAACGAGTCGACCGAGGCTCAACAGTTCTATTCGGAGAACGGCGCCTCGAAGGGCAACGGCGTCCGCAACGGCCACGAGACCCCGGCGCAGCGAGAGAGCGGCATCCCGGAGGCCGTGGTCCAGCACTGAGACGCTGCACCGAGGGCTAGTCTTGTCCGCCACTTAGGGAGCGCACCAGCGCGCCTACGACGGACTTGGCGTCGCCAAAGAGCATCAGGGTTTTCTCCAGGTAGTAGAGCGGATTGTCGATTCCGGCAAAGCCTGCCGCCATGCTGCGCTTGATCACCATTACCGTGCGAGCCTTGTCCACGTCGAGAATCGGCATCCCGTAGATTGGGCTCGTCTTGTCGGTGCGTGCTGCGGGATTGGTCACGTCGTTGGCGCCAATCACCAGCGCCACGTCGGTCTGCGGAAACTCGCCATTGATTTCGTCCATCTCCAAAAGCTTGTCGTAGGGAATGTCGGCTTCGGCGAGCAGCACGTTCATGTGGCCTGGCATCCGTCCGGCGACCGGATGAATTCCGAATTTCACGTCGATCCCGCGTTTGGTCAGCGCGTCGTAAAGCTCCCGCACCTTGTGCTGCGCTTGGGCCACGGCCATTCCGTATCCGGGAACGATCACCACTTTGTTGGCCGCCTCGAGGATCGCCGCGGCTTCTTCCGGTGTGGCGTTGCGCACCGGTCGTGAGGCCTGAGCCCCGGCGACGCCCGACGCCTGCTCCTGTCCAAACGCCCCGAACAGCACGTTGGTGAACGACCGGTTCATCGCTTTCGACATGTTCACCGAGAGAATGAAACCGGAAGCACCATCCAAGGCTCCGGCGATGATCAAGAGGTTGTTGTCGAGTACGACGCCCATCGCCGCGGCGGAGAGACCGGCATACGAATTGAGGAGCGAAATCACGGTCGGCATGTCGGCGCCCCCGATCGGGATGATCATCATCACCCCGAACACCAAGGGGATTGTCACGATCAGCGGAAACAGCTCGGTCCGTTCCGGATGCACCACCAGGATCGCCGCCACCACCACGGCCACTCCCAAAACGCCGAGGTTGACGATGTTCTGACCCTTATAGGTGATCGGCCGCTGGGGCAGGATCTCCTGCAACTTGCCCGCCGCCATCAAGCTGCCAGTGAAGGTGAGCGAGCCGAGGATCACTTCCAACGACAGCACGCCCATCGTGAAGGGCGGCACGTTCGGAGCCTGCAAGTAGAACTCGGAGGTGCCGACCAGAGTGACGCACAGCGCACCGAAGGCGTGGCTGAGCGCGGTCCGCTGCGGCACCTTGGTCATCGCCACTTCGCCGAGCGGCACGCCGATGATCGCGCCCAACACCAACCCGATCGCGATCCACTTGTAGTCGACAATCCCCTGGTGAAGCAGGGTTCCGGCAACGGCCAGCAACATCCCCAGCTCACCGGCAAACACGCCGTGGCGTGCGGTGCTCGGGGAGCTTAGCCACTTGAGCGAAAGAATGAATAGAACGGTCGCGACCAGGTACACGACCTGGAGCAGCGTGTCGGTGGTGCCGGTCATGGTTTCTTGGTCGGGCGACTGGCCTTGAACATGCGCAGCATTCGATCGGTGATCAGAAATCCGCCGACGATGTTGCTGGTAGCAGCGACGATCGCGATCGTTCCCAGTACTTTCGCCAGTGTCGCCCCATGCTCGTGATGCCGGCCCGCCACGATCATCGCTCCCACCACCGCAATCGCGTCGAGGGCGTTGGTGAGCGACATCAAGGGCGTATGCAGCAGGGGAGATACTCGCCGGATCACCTCAAAACCGATGAAAGCAGCAAGGACGAAAACGTAGAGGCTCGTCAGGAGGTCCAGCTTCATTGTTTTGGCACCCCTTTCGGCTCCGCCGGTTGGGCTGGGAGCCCAAAAAACTCTCGCACCCGCGGGTTGACGACTGCGCCGCCGCGGGTGAGCAAGGTCTCGCGAATGATCTCGTCATCGAGGTTGAGCTGCAGCTTTCCGTCCTTGACCAGAAGGAGCAAAAACGCGCTCAGGTTGCGCGCGTACATTTGACTCGCGTGGTAGGGCACGGCGGTTGCGAGATTCACCAACCCCACGATCGTGACTCCGAGCTCGATTGCGATCTCGCCGGGGTGCGTCAGCTCGCAATTGCCACCTCGCTCGGCGGCGAGATCGACGATCACCGATCCCGGCGCCATCTTGGCCACCATCTCCTTGGTCACCAGGAGCGGAGGTTTTTTTCCCGGAATCACGGCCGCGGTGATCACGACATCGCTCTCGGCGATCACCTTCCCCAAAAGCTCGCGCTGGTTGCGGTAGAAGGTTTCGTCTTGTGGACGCGCGTATCCCTGCGCGTCTTGGGCATCCTTGGCCTCGATCGGAAGCTCGACAAACCTGCCACCCAGGCTCTGCACCTGTTCCTTTGCAGCCGGACGCAGGTCATACGCCGAGGCCACCGCGCCCAGTCTTCGCGCCGTCGCAATCGCCTGCAGCCCCGCCACTCCCGCGCCGATGATCAAGACCCGGGCGGGGGTGATCGTTCCTGCGGCAGTGGTCAGCATCGGAAAAATCCGCGGCAACTGATCGGCGGCCAGGAGGACCGCTTTGTATCCGCAGATCGTCCCCATCGAGGAGAGCGCATCCATGCTCTGGGCGCGGGTGGTGCGCGGCATCAATTCCACCGAAAACGAAATCACCCCGGTGGCGGCAATCTCTTCGACCGTTTCGCGCGAACCCAGCGGGCGCAAAAAGCCAATCAGCACCTGATCGCGGCGAAACAAAGGCAAGTCGGCTTTGCCCGTCTTGTCGTTCGAGCCGTAGCAGAGAACCTGCACCACCACATCCGCGGTGCGAAAAACCTCCGCCCGCTCAGCAACGATCTTCGCGCCCTTGGACAGATAGTCCGCGTCCGGATAACCGGCCTCCGCTCCCGCTCCCGCCTCCACCACGACCTGCAGGCCCGCTTTCGCGAGATTCGGAATTGTCGTGGGCACCAGGGCGACGCGCCGCTCGCCCGGAAAGGTCTCGCGCGGAACGCCGACAATCATCTGGAGTCCTCCTGGGCTGTGGTGGAAACGAGTTTGGGGGAACATCGCCGGTGGCGCGGTACCTTTAGGCGATTTGGATGGCAGATCAAGAGGCCTGGTTGGACCCGCGTCGCTTCAGCGACTGATCGCGAATCGCGGAGAGCGTTGTCGTGGGAGTGATCACCTCCTCCGGAAGGCGCAACTCGAGCAGGGCCGGTATGCCAGACGAAATCGCTCGCTCGAACGCGGGAGAAAACTCTTCCGTGGTCTCGACGATCTCTCCGAATGCGCCAAACGAACGCGCGTAGGCGGCGAAGTCGGGGTTGGTCAACTGGGTCCCGTACACGCGCCCCGGATAGTGGCGCTCCTGGTGCATCCGAATCGTGCCGTAGAGCCCGTTGTTGACCAGCAGAATGATGATCGGCAGCTGGTGATGCACCGCGGTCGCCAGCTCTTGTCCGGTCATCAAAAATTCGCCGTCCCCCACAAAGGTGACGACCGGCCGATCAGGGTGGACGGTCTTGGCGGCAACTGCCCCCGGCACTCCGTATCCCATTGCGCCACTGGTGGGTGCGACTTGGGATTTGAATCGCCGGTAACGGTGGAAGCGATGCACCCAAGCCGAGAAGTTCCCCGCACCGTTGACGACAATCGCATCGCTCGGCAGCTGCTCTCGGAGATGGCCGATAATCTGCGCCAACTGCAGCGGGCCTTGAACCTGGACCGGCGTGTTCCAAGCGATGTAGTCCGCGCGCGCGGCCGCCGTTTCCGTGGACCACGCAGGCGCAGGCGCTGGCCGTAGCTGAGCGAGGGCCGCGGCGAGCTCCGGCATGCTGGAATTGATCGGCAGATCCGGCGCGTACACCCGGCCGAGCTCCTCCGCACCCTGATGAGCGTGCACCAGGGTTTGCCGTGGAACCGGAACTTCGAACAATTGATATCCACTGGTCGTCATCTCTCCCAGGCGAGGACCGATCGCCAGCACGAGATCGGCCTCCTGGATGCGTCGAGCGAGCTTGGGGTTGATCGCGATGCCGACGTCGCCGACGTATTGCGGATGATCATTGTCGAAGAGATCCTGAAAGCGGAACGCGCAGGCGACTGGGAGCTGCCAGTTTTCTGCAAATCGACGCAGGTTGGCGCAGGCATCGACGCTCCAACCGCTGCCGCCGAGAATCGCGATCGGCCGTCGCGCCTCGGCCAGGAGCTTCGCCAGATGAACCATCTGCTGCTCGGAGGGTGATGCCGCCACCCGGTGGAAGTGAGGAGCCGCTGGAGCCTGTACCTCTTCGCTGAGCATGTCCTCAGGCAAGGCCAGCACAACCGGCCCAGGGCGGCCCGACGTCGCGGTATAAAACGCATGGCTGAGGTATTCCGGAATCCGTCTTGGGTCGTCGATTTGCGCCACCCACTTGGACAAGGGTCCGAACATCTGGCGGAAGTCGATCTCCTGAAATGACTCGCGATCGATGAAGTCTCGGCGCACCTGGCCAATCAAGAGGATCAGGGGAGTGGAATCTTGAAACGCGGTGTGGAGGCCGATCGAAGCGTTGGTCGCGCCCGGGCCGCGGCTGACCAGGGCGATGCCGGGCTGTCCAGTCAGCTTCGCGCAGGCATCCGCCATGTTCGAGGCGCCACTTTCGTGACGGCAGACGGTGAGCTGGATCCGATCTCGCACGTCGTAGAGCGCATCGAGAACCGGAAGGAGAATTTGGCCACCGCTGCCGGTCAGCATCACTTGGCGTTCCATCAGCGCGGCTCCACATACCGATAGGTCTTCGCGTCCGCGGCAATCTTCGCCGGGTCGAAGCGGTTGATCTCGTCAATCAGATCATTGGTCAGCATTTCGGTCACCGGGACCTTCGCGCTGATCACCTTCCACTTGAGCAGGAAGTCCAAGTAGGCGTCGAAGTCCTTGATCGAGCTCTCGCCCCATCGCTTGACGCCGCCCGCCTCCAGCCGCCAGTGCTCCGCGCGAGCCAGAAGCGTCTTGACATCGTCGCGCAGCCCCTGCTCTTCGCTCTTACCGCTCGGCTTGGTTTGCGGGTAAACCTCGTACAGGATCTTCACCGCCGCCTCCGGGTTCGCGATCGCGAAGACTGTTCCCATCGCGTAGCCCTTGGCGAGCGTCACCGCCTGGGCGCGGTCGCTCTTTAGATTTCTCTCGAGCGCGAGGAAACCGTTCGAGGGAAACCGCGCGACCGGTCCTGAATCGAGAAGGCGCACCGGCACGCCCGCGCTTTCGATCAGCGCGTATTGGGTGTCGTAAA
>WNFJ01264133.1_pt1 | contig 20240 bp, 10 predicted proteins | sample 5400461 | NCBI WGS metagenome assembly WNFJ01 (sample SAMN13153349, study PRJNA577476) | soil metagenome | isolation source: 115 cm saprolite on Douglas fir-dominated hillslope | place: USA:California | collected 2013-09-17
GAACCTTTTGAACGATCCACTGGTCTACGGCTTGCCGAACATCAGTCTGACGAACTTCAGCGGATACGGGTTGGTCGCCGACCCGAATGGCCAGCTGACGAACCTCTACCAGGTCATTAACCATATGACGCTCATTAGAGGCGCGCATAATTTAAAGTTCGGCGCCGATCTGAGGAAGACGAACTTCAACGATGTGGGCGACCGCAACGCGCGTGGCTCTCTCACCTTCACCGGCGCACTCACAGCCGACCCGCAAAATCGGAGCAAAACAGGCGTTTCCCTCGCCGATCTGTTGCTCGGATTGCCCCTGTCGGCTAACGGGTCGTCAACGCCGCTGGCCGGAAATTATAATTCCTTCGGCTACTACGGATTTGTTCAAGACGACTGGAAAATCAGTTCGCGGCTGACCTTAAACCTTGGCGTCCGCTATGAGCTGGACACGCGTTTCGAAGAAGTGCAAAACCGCATCAGCTACTTCGACCGCAGCTATCCTGGCGGCCGGCTGCTTCTGGCGGGTACGAGCCAAGCCTTTATCGCGCCGAACACGCTCACCAGCGGTCCGGCAACGCTTCGCGGCCTTTTTCCCGCCGACAAGAAAGATTGGGGCCCCCGTGTGGGGCTGGCTTTTCGGCCGTTCAACAACAGTCGCACGGCCATCCGAACGGGCTACGGCATTTTCTACACCATGGTCGACGGCCAGACCGAGCGGCAACTAGAGCGAAATCCGCCCGGCGCGAAAGTCGTAGCCGTTTCGGCGGATCAGGACGCAAATTCCACGGGACCCGCTGCTATCCGGGTGTCGGATCTGTTTCCCCTAAGCGGCGCACCGGCGACGCGGCCCCTGATCTACACCGACATCGGCTACAGGCCCGCGCCCTACATTCAGCAGTGGAACCTGACGATCCAGCAATCGCTGCTCTCGAACACGGTTCTCGAGGTCGGCTACCTGGGATCCAAAGGAACTCACCTGGTCGCTTATACGCAGGGGAACCAGGCGGTGCTCGACGCCGACCCGTCGCATCCCACACCGCTGATCAGCCGCCAGCCTTTTCCGCTTTGGGGCGCCTCGCTGCGAACCACCCAGAACTCCGTGAACTCCAGCTACCAGGCCGCCTTTATCAAGGTGGAGCGGCGGCTGTCGAGCGGCCTCTCACTCCTGGCGCACTTCACGTTCTCAAAGGACATAGCTACAATCACCGACATTAACGAGGCCGCTGCCAACTTCTACAACCTTCGGCTCGACAGAGGCAGGAGCCTGAACGACATTGGGCGCAACGCCATCGTCGCGGTTACCTGGGAGATCCCGGTAGGGCCGGGCAAGTCGTTTTTAACCACGGGTCCGGTGAGCAAGATACTGGGGAACTGGCAGACCAGTTCTATTGTGTCCCTTCGCGGAGGGTTCCCATTCTCCATCTACGCATCCGGCGACGTTTGTAACTGCTCGCTCTCGGGTGACGAGCGGGCCCAGCAGGTAGGCGATCCACGGAGCGGCTTCACGCAGAGTCGCGTGAAATGGTTTAATACCGGCGCGTTCGTGCAGCCGCGCCAGGGTACGTTCGGAAATAGTGGCCAGCACATCCTCAATGGCCCGGGCGCGGCCCACGTGGATTTGTCTGTTTTCCGAATGGTCCGCTTGCGCGAGAGGGCGAGCTTGCAGATCCGCGGCGAGTTTTTCAACCTGACAAACCACGTCAATTTTGGCAACCCCGGCGCCACGGTCGGAACGGCGAATTATGGCATCATCACTTCAGCCGCGGCTGGCCGCGTGATTCAGTTCGCTTTGAAATTTCAGTTCTAGGAGTCCAATGATGCAGAGAAGAGAATTCGGTCAGAAGCTTGTCAGTGGCGCGATCGCCGCCGGTGTAGCCGGCTCTCCGGCTTCCGCAATTGTCCCCAAGAAGAATAGCCTGATGCATGTCGGCGCCGACTACCACAGCGTGGCCGGCGGTCCGCGAGCCGATATGACCGGAAAGGCCAACCTCGAATACAACCTGCGCCACGGAGTGAAGCATCTCACCGCACAACTGCGCAAGGTATCTGAAGACGGCTCATGGGATCTCGATGAACTCAAGCAGATGAAAAACAACTGCGATAAAGCCGGGTTTGTTTTCGAGTCGATCAGAATGGATTCCGAGTACATCATGCTGCGGAAAGGTCCCGAGCGGGATAGAAGACTCGATGCCATCATCGGAAATATCCAGAAAGCTTCCCAGGTGGGCGTCACGGTGATCACTCACCATTGGACGCTAATCCCCATCCGGCGAAATAACCAGGTACCGGGACGCGGCGGCGTCACCTATGCTGCCTTTAAGCTTGAAGACAATTGGAAAGACCTGCCTGTAGGAGCGGCGGGAAAAGTTTCCTCTGACGATTATTGGGAGCGTATCGCCTATTTCCTCCACAAGGTAATACCCGTCTGCAAACAATACGATGTGAAGATGGCCGCCCACCCCTACGATCCACCGGGACTGCCATTCGGCTATGAGGGGGCTGAGAATTGGGATTCTCCGTCCGTTTTTGAAGGATTCAAGCGATACGAAAGCATTATCGATAGCCCTTACAATGGATTTCAGTTGTGCTTGGGAACAGCCGCCGAAGGGCTAAAGCACCCCGCCACCGAAGTCCTGCCGATCGTCAAATATTTAGGTGAACGAGGGAAGATACACCAGGTCCATATGCGCAACATCCGCGGACACCTGTACGATTTCGCCGAGGTATATCCAGACGAAGGCGAAATGGATTTTCTCAAGATCATGCGAATTCTAAGGGACGTGCAATTTTCGGGTTCGATCTGTCCCGATCATATGCCGAGCCATCCCGACGACCCTGGCAAGCTTCAGGCGTATGCTTTCGGATATGGCTATATCAAAGCTCTAATCCACGCCGTGAATTCCGAAGTCTAGCAGCCACGACACCTTAACGGCGCGGTACATCGAATGGCCCCTTCTGTCAGACAGACGAAGACCTTCCGAAAACTCGGTTGGAAATCCGAATCTTTCGGGCTCTGGCGGAAGACGCGGCTCAGAATACAAATGTCGGACCATGGCTGTTATTGGGTTCTCCAAGTTCTCGTGCTTGCGCGGATCGCAGCCTATACATACCAACCTTGCCGCGCGGCACTCTTGTTACAAACTCAAAGTCGCATTCCTTCTTTACATGCATGCATGCCTGCCCATTCATATGACAAATTCGACCAGCCTGAAGATAGAGTGCCGGGCAAGCACAACCATGCTTCAAAGAGAATCTGTGCTGATGGACGGACTCCTCTCACGCCCCCAACGTCTCAGGTTGAGACGTTATTGGCCGCCGCTCCAGGCTTGGCCGCAAAGCGATACACCCAGGTAGCTTGGTAGCGTGACGCGGACGGACATCACGGGAGTAATGCCTCGGAAACGCCGGATTATTTGGATTGCCGACCATCCGACCATTGCCATCCGACCGCCAATGTCGACCTGCGGAGGGATAACACTCCCGTCAACCAAGCCGGTGCGATAGATCTTAATCCCGCTCCCGTCGGCATGGTTGCCGGACGGCACGACCTGATACGCTGTCTCCTGTCACGGACCCAAGCCGATCTTCTTCAGCAGAGCAATGTAGCGCGGTTCGGATCGGATAAGGTCCAGCTCGGGAGCTACCTTCAACGTGGACATATACCCGAGGTCTTCATAGTTGATCTCCAGCCACTTGAGGGTCTGCTCTTTGTCTCCAATGCCGGAATATACATATGCGATCCCCAGCGCGCCCCGGCGCTCCCGATCATGCACGCGTTTCATATTCCCGATGATCTTCAACGCATCGGCTTCGCGTCCGGCACGGCCATAGGCGTAACCTAGAATCCACATTGCCGACATGTCCGCTCCCGGGAGCGCCCAGCCGGCTGCCGCGCGGATTGCCTCAGGATACATACCTTTCTGTGAGTAACAACGGGAGATCGTATGGTAAGCCCTGATGTACGCCGGGTCGATGCTCAGCACCTTGCGGCTTTGCTGAATCGTTTCGTCGTATCTGCGGCTGAAATACAAAGCATCCCCAAGCGCGTAATGAGCTTCCGGGGACATCGGGTCAAGTTGGATCGCACTCTCCGCCTCCCGGATGGCCTCCTTGAACCGGCCCTGGTTTGCCAGTTGTATAGCATAACTTCTATGGGTGTTAGAATCGTTAGGGTTCAGTTCGAGGGCCCGCTGCAACTCGCGCTCCCCACCCGGCCAATCGAATTCACATCGCACTTTAACCATGGCCGAAGCGCGGTGAGCTTCTGCCAGGGTACCATCCAGGCTGAGGGCTTTGGTAGCAGCTTCGTTGGCCTTGATGCAATCCGCTTTAGGTGAATCGAGGGAGGCATAGGCCGAGGACAGGCCGGCATAGGCTTGGGCGTAATTCGGGTCCTTAGCGATCGACTGTTGGAAAAATGCAATAGCCTGCCCTCTCTCGGCCGGCGTACCGCGATAGAAGTAGTACCGTCCCCGGGAATAGAGGTTGTACGCCTCCACATCCTCCGTGGCACGCTTTACCAGCGGGCGGTTCGTCCCGCCGGCAAGCTGTATCCGCAGCTTGCTCACGACGGACCGGGCGATCTCTTCCTGGATGGCGAAAACGGATTTCACGTCGCGATCGTAAGTCTCCGACCACAGATGCGTGTTGTCCGAGACGCGGACCAATTGCGCCGTGACCCGCGCACGGTCTCCTTCCTTTCGGATGCTGCCTTCGAGAACCGCCGTCACGTGAAGCTGTTCGCCGATCTTATCGATGCCCGCGCCTTTCAACTGGTAGACGGACGTGCGCGCCGGCACACGCAGGCCTTCGATCTTACTGAGCGCATGAATGAGCTCCTCGGTCATGCCTTCGCAGAAGTATTCCTGGTCCTTCTGGGGACTGATATCGAGGAACGGCAGGACTGCAATGGAGGAGATCTGGGGCGACGCCATGCCTTTCCGCCCGGCCCGGAAGCCGAACCAGACGAGGAGTGCGCCCAAGAGCACGCAACACCCTGAGATCAAGGCGAGCTTGGTGGGAGGACGGCTGCGAGAAGGCGAGGCCTGCTCTGTCGTAACCGCCAGCGGCTTTCGCTGGAAGACCGGCACATACCCACCCTTGGGGAAATCGATCCGGACGGCGTCGTCCCGGCCTTCGCCTTCATAGTATTCCATCAGCTTGGACCGGAGCCGCCGCGCTTCCCCGCGAACCACCGCGTCGGATCGTGGGTCGAAGGAGGTCTTGCGGTCGAAGACCTCCACACCAATCAGGTATTCCTTAATTTCTTCCGCTTTCCCTTGGAGGGCGTATTCCACCGTAAACCGAAGGAATCTGATCATGCGGTCGGAACCGGCAAACACGGGACTGGCCAGGATTTTCTCCAATTGTCGGGCAATAACCTCAGCGGGCAGGTCCGGTTCTGAACGCTGGCGTGGATCGGATTGAGAAGGTGCGGCCATATCTTATAGTTACGACCAGGTGTTACACCGTGGAATGCACGGTTAAACCACAGCGTCGCACTTGTTCCAGTGGTCAGCTCTCGGTCATTATACCCCCATGGTAAAAAGGTTCATCACAATCCTGTTGTCAATCGCCCAATTCGGTCTGAGCCAGCAAGGCCCAGCCCCTGGCACCCGCAAAAGTGGCAGCGTCAAGTTTGAGAACGACAACCTGCGAATCGTCAGTTTCAAGATGAACCCGCACGAATCGGTGGGCCGTCACAATGTCCATCCTCAAGCCACGGTCTTCCTCACGGACAGCTCCGCCCGGTGGACTTCCGCAGATGGCAGCACCCGAGAGTATCACGCGAAGGCCGGGCAGACACGCTGGACGGATGGAGGTGACTTTGCGGTGCAGTTGCTGAACGATCACAGCGCGGAAATGATCGCGGTCCAGTTAAAAGCTGGGTTACCGATGGCTGCTATTGGCTGGCCGGTAATCCAGCGTTCGAAGCCCGGGGGGGTGGAGTTTGAGAATAATCGCCTGCGCATTTTACGCTTCGTGATTGCCCCCAGTGGGAAAGCCGCCGTGCCCGGATTCGCGCCTTCTGTGGCAGTTCTGTTAACCCCCGGCGAGGTGAAATTCATGTTTCCAGACAGCCGGAGCGAAAAACTCAGCCTGAAGGCAGGGGATTTCGTGTGGAAGCCAGGTGGCGTGGTGGAGATGGAGAATCGGGGTGACCAGCGCATAGAGATCATTCTTATCCAGGTGGCACCAGATCGTCTGGCGCCGATTGAGTAAGATTGAGTAAGCCAGAAAGGCCTGTAAAGGGGAACAATCTTGTGAAACAGCAACGCTTTCGCAAATTAACGGCGCGGATTTTCGCCGCGTTATGGGTCGCCGGAATCGCCGGAATTTGGCTTCTAAGCTTCGCGACGATGGCGACGGGGCAGATGCCGACTGGAACCATCACGGGAACCGTCACTGACCCAGCGGGCGCGATTATGGTGTCGGCAAAAATAACTGTCACAAACCAGGAAACCGGCTTGACACGCGCACTGACGAGTCAAGCCGATGGCATCTACAGCGTACCCGCGCTGCCAGCAGGCGCCTACGAGATCAAGGCGGAGGCGGCCAGTTTCGCCCAACTCATCCGTCACGCCACGGTGGAAGCTGGAACCACCACGACGGTGGAACTCAAGATGTCCGTTAACGCTACCAGTGCCGTTGTCGAAGTCGATGCGGTGACGCCACAGATGAAGTTCGATAGCCACCAGGTAGGCGGCGTGCTCGCGCGGGCGCAGGTCGAGAATCTACCGCTGAACGGGCGTAATTTTATCGAACTGTCGAAGCTTGAGCCCGGCGTTACCGTACCCTCCACGAGGCCCTCTTTTGGCCGTCAGCTTGTGCCGGTGATGGGATCTCCGGCCGCACTAGAAGGAGCTAAGACGAGAGTCACGGTGGACGGAGGCGACATCATGGATTACGGGGCGGGCGGTACGGCGCTGAACCTTTCGCAGGAGGTGGTGCAGGAGTTTCAGATCTCTACCGTGAACTTCGACCTTTCGACCGGCGTCACCGCTTCAGGAGCGGTAAACATCGTCACGCGCTCCGGCGGAAACGATTTTCATGGCAGCGGCTATTATTTCTACCGAGACCACAACCTGTCGGCCTACCCGGCGCTCAACCGCGATGCCACCAACCCCAACCCGTTCTTCCAACGCCGGCAGGCAGGACTCTACCTGGGAGGGCCGCTCCAGAAGGACCGGCTGTTCTTCTTTACGAACTTCGAAGACAGCGACCAACGCAGCGTTTTCACAGTGCAGCCGAAGACACCCGAGTTCGCGAAGTTCGGGTCTATCTCACCGGCTCCCGCGCGCGAGAGGGAGTTCAGCGCGCGCTTTGACATCCGTCTAACCGCCAACCAGAACGCTTTCGTGCGCTACTCGCATGACGGCAACACGGTCTTCGGTCCCGCCGGCAACGTCAGCAGCGCGAATCCGCCCTCCACCTGGGTCTATTCACCGAACTGGAACGACCAGACCATCGGCGCGCTCACCAGCGTGTTACGGCCCAACCTGGTGAATGACGTGCGCTTCTCGTATTTGTTCGGGAGTATTCAGGAGTACTTCCCCACGCGTGCGCAGTGCCTCGGTGAGTGCATCGGGATCGGGCTTCCACAGATTGTGATTGCGCCAAATCTCTTTACGATCGGGAATGCCAACGGCCGCGGCTCACGCAACTACAAGCGCTTGTATCACGTGAATGAAAGCCTCACATGGCAGCAGGGCGCGCACCGCATGCGCATTGGGCTTGAATGGGAACATGCTCATGCCTACAACTATTCCACGGCGAAGGATCCAGCGGCGATGTCCTTGTATTCGCCCGATACCGTGCGGAAGTTCAATGCGCAGGCAGCGGCCGGACAGCAGATTCCGCTGCCCACCTCGTTCAACACGATTAACGACATCCTGCGCCTTCCGTTGCAAAGCTTCGCGGTCAGCGTTGGCGACTCACATTGCATTTACTCTGATTTCAGTTGCATAAAGCTACAGAGCCGATGGCGTTTCTACTGGCAGGATACCTGGCGCGTTCGCCCGCGATTCACGCTGAACTATGGACTGGCCTATTTCTACGAGATCGGCCGGCTTAATTACGACCTCTCTAAACCGGAATTTCTCAAGCCGATCCTCGGCCAGCAGGGCCTGGTTCCGCCGAGGAAGGCTTCCAACAACTTTTCGCCTTCGCTCGGCTTCGCATGGACCGTTACCAACGATAACAAGACGGTAGTGAGGGGCGGCGCCGGGATCTACTATGACCCGAATACCGTTGCCACCCCCGGGGGTATTGAACGCGCATTGCTGCAGCCTAGAGGCAGAGGACAGGTAACACTGCAAGGCTCTGGCGCCAGCAACCCAATTTCCGGTATCCCCGGCGTGCCTGTTGGACAGCCCCTGGACTTCACGAAGGCGCCCTCCGCGTTCACCGGCGTCAACCTGCTGTCGGCCCTTCCTATGATTACTGCCGACCTGCAGCGCAAAATTGGAGATCCGAACAATACCGATTTTTCGATTCGGAATATCGATGTGCTGAAACAAGGAACCTCGCTCTTCAACCACGAATTTACGACCGGCTATGCCGAGCACGTGAGCATTGGCCTGCAGCGCGAACTGGCGCGTGACCTAGTGTTGACTGCCGATTTCGCCTACCGGCAATTCATTCATGCTCAATTACGAGACATGGACTTCAACCATTTTTTGAGTACACGCGGCCCGGTGATTCCTATGTGCGTGGGCGCTCAGAGAGATGACCCGAAGGCGCTCTGTTCCACAGGCCCAATCACGTTTGTAACCACCGACGGCCGCGCGAAATATAAGGGACTGCTCGTGCGCCTCGACAAGCGATTCTCGCGCCGCACGCAGTTGCTTGTTTCGTATGCCCTGTCTAGCGATGTAGGCTCCAATGGAGTCGGGCCGGGATTCAATAATGACAAGTGGTTTGAGAATTATGGTCCACTGCCCGCCGATCACAGGCACGTGCTGAATATTTCCGGACTCCTCGACCTACCGAAGGGATTTCAGCTCTCGTTTGTTTCCACATATTACAGTCCGCCGCCCTTCACCGCGTATATCGGCAACGTGGATTTGAATGGCGACGGCACCAGGAATGACGCGTTACCCGGCGCCGGCGCTAATCAGTGGAATCGCAGCCTCGGGAAGAGCGACCTCGCGCGCCTGGTTGATGACTTCAACCAGAAGTATGCGGGTACCAGGTCGCTGGGTGGGCAGATGATTCCCCGCATCACTCTGCCGGCGAACTTCGGTTTCGGAACGAGCTACATTACTCAAGATCTGCGATTGAGCAAACAGTTCAAGTTCCAGGAGCGTTACAAGCTGACGCTGCTGGGCGAAGTGTTCAACGTGCTCAACATCGCCAATCTGACCGGCTATAGCGGCGACGTGACGGCCACGCCGACCTTCGGGCAACCGACCGATCGCGTGTTTCAGGTGTTCGGCTCCGGTGGTCCGCGCGCATTCCAATTTGGGGCGCGGGTGTCCTTCTAATGACAAGTAATCGAGATTGACGAGGTCTTAAAAAAAATGAACACCTTCGCAGCATCGAGCGGAAATCAATGTGAGTGGTCCATTACTCACAATACGATGGACCCTCAAGAGACGCCTCGTATACACCTTCGCTGGAGCATGAACCCAGTGTCACTCAAAGATCGAGAAGAGTTTTTAGCTCACATTGAACGCACCCGGGAGGATCGTATCCAACTAGCCTCCGGCGGAGCGGCCTGATGGTGCCGACCGCCCATCCTCGCTTGATCGATTGTCAACTTAATATCGATTGACCAGACTCATCGGTGCTATCGCTTCCGATCAGAGAATCGCTTCATAGATAAGGAGCTGAAGAAAAGAAGATGAGGAAACGAATCGTATGCCTGGTGGCCGCGTCTCTTACGTCACTGTCGGCGCGGACGGCAATCCACGATAACTCGTATCTGGTAAATCCCAGTTTTCCCGAATGGCTTTCCGCGCACGCGGTGGTGGGAGCCGCCATGGCGAAAGTTTTGGCGGACTAACTTTGGCACGAACTTAACGAAAGGAACCACTAACGATGAAACATACCAATAGCTTAACCAAACTCCAAATCGCGTTTCTCAGTGTGCTTGGCATCTGCTTTTCGGTTGCCGCACTTGCTACCCCAACCGCCGGCGCGTTGTTCAACACCATCTCGCGCGCTACTGTTCAAGCGTTCGAAAGTGGGTCGACACGGGGTGATTGGCAAATAAAGCTCGAAACAAACGGAGACTCCGACATTGTGACCCAGACCCTTACCTTATTGCCGGGAGGCTTTAGCGGCTGGCACAGCCACCCAGGGCCAGCGATTCTCTCAGTCACGGCTGGCACGCTGACGTTTTACGATGGTAACGATCCAGCCTGCAAGCCTCGTGTCTTCCCGGCCGGCACAAGCGTCGTAGAGCGCGGCGGCCACATCGCGAAAAACGAAGGCGCAGATGCCCTCAGCGTCAACGTAACCTATATCGTGCCTAGGAACGCACCCCAGCGCATCGACGAACCCAGCCCCGGCAATTGCGCGTTCTGATCCGCCTTGATATGCTTTGATGCGACGCAAGTTGAAGAAGAGAAGTCCTGGTCCAGATGCTCGTCGGCAAAATCCACGCCTGGAACTCGTATCTGGTGAAACAGTGGTGGGAGCCGCGATTCGCGGAAGTTTTGGCGGACTACTTTGGCACCGATTTCATCAGCTTTTCGACTACCAGCGGAGGAGCCTACCCCGACATCACGCGATCCCTCGTGAGCTTCTCCGCCGCGCGCACGAAAACGCGTTATCGCGCGTCCTGGCCGAAATTCATTATCGGGCGAATATCCAGGAAGGACTCAAAATGGGACAGTGCATTCGGAAACTACGTTTTTCAGAGCTATTTGAAACCTCTGCCTTAGCAGCATTGTACCCATTCATAACTGCTGTATCCGTCGTGCTGGAAGTCCCGTCAGCGTTCCCTCGACATCGCTCTGCCTTATAATTCAGCGTTTACCGATGTGTCCGGCGCGCGATTGAGTGCGCCGGTAGGATCACGGGGCAGCCGCAGTTATCTGGGGCGGCGGTGGGCTCCGGATCGATAAGTCCTGGGAAACGCCGGTCACGTCAGACAGCATAGGGATCGTCGGTGCTGAACTCCAATCTTGAATAGATGCGGACCACGGGAGTAATCGCCCAGAACGCCGTACTGGCCAACCAGTCAGCCACCAGTCGGCTCTTGAAGCGGCACTACAATGGTGTCAGACATGGCTGCAGGCGATGCGCAGAGAGTATGGTTTCCGGAAATGATTGACCAGTTGCGGTCTCAGTGGCATCAGAGCATGTCCTTCGACGCAATCGTCGAGCTACGCGACGACCTGGAGGCGATGCTTCAACGAATTCGATCCGAGAGACGGATCCGTCCCGCCGTCTTTCGGTGTCCTCACTGCGGGCATGTTGGCGAGGGCGCTGAGCCTCACGTCAGTGTTCGCGCAATGATTTTGTCGCTCCTTCGATTCGGCATCGGGGCCGCCGAGCAGATGCACACTCTTGAAAAAGCTTGGGCAGCGCATCGAAAGCAGAATGGGCATGATATTTATGGCAAGGGTGCGAAACAAATGCCCGCTGACGCTGCCCGTTGCGTTCATCCACAAGTCCGATAAGATTTCTCGGTCATCTGGAAGTGTCAAGGGCGGTCGCAAGCGCGTTTCTCGTTACTAACCCCGCGACATCGGGGCATCCCGCTGCCAGATCGACGGTTTGCGCGCTTTCCGCCAACTTGACTCTGGCCTTCCGCCCGAAGCTGCTTCTAAGGGACGTGCAATTTTCGGGTTCGATCTGTCCCGATCATATGCCCAGCCATCCCGACGACCCCGGCAAGCTTCAGGCGTATGCTTTCGGATATGGCTATATCAAAGCTCTAATCCACGCCGTGAATTCCGAAGTCTAGCAGCCACGACACCTTAATGGCGCGGTACATCGGAATGGCCCCTTCTGTCACGCAGACAGTAATATACACTCTGGCCAAAGGTTCTTAGGCGCGCCGACTTCCTTGGTCGTAATGAAGCCGATCTGCAGACTGCAGGCGGTCTGAGCTTTGCCAACCGTCTACGTTGACGCGATCCGGCGAACGATTCCCTGTTTCCAGTTTAATGAAAGTGACGCCGGAAAGGCCTCAAACTTCCAGGTAGTTTAGGACACCCTTTTACCAGTACAACTTCAATGCCAGCTGAATCTCACGGGATGTCCGCTGAAACAGCAACGGGGCGCCTGCGCTGGTAATTGTTGCAACCGCTGCGTTCCCTATCTGGGCATTCGGATTGTTGAATTGCGGTGTGTTTAAGACGTTGAAGGCCTCTGCTCTAAACTGGAGGCGGCGGCTCGCGCTCTCGTTGAAGGGAATGTCCTTAAATAGCGATAGGTCGAATTGTTTGGTGCCGAGTCCAGACAGAATGTTTCTCCCTGAATTCCCAAACACATAGTTCCCTGGTGACACAAAATCGGCGGCGTTGAACCACGCATGGATCGTGGGATTCGCAAGATGACCCGAACCGATGCGATTTGGCCACTGTGCGGCGTTGCCGGAATTCAACAAGGTGCTTAGCATAACGGGCGTAAAGGGAGCGCCCGTCGCGAACGTATCGATGCTGTTCAATCGCCACCCGCCAATCGCCGTTTGCAGCAAGCCATGCGCATCGGATGCGAATTTCTTGCCTCGGCCTAAGGGCAGTTCATACGACCAGCTCAAAACCAGCGCGCTGCGCACGTCGAAATCGGAATTCCCCCTGTAGAGCCTGAGATTATACGGGTTCTGTACCCCGACGCCATTGGAGTTGCCGCTCGAGTTGTCAAGACTGTGGGCGTAAGTGTAGGCGCCCTGGAAATCGAGGCCGGACGCGAGACGATTCAGATACGTAATCTGGAGTGAATTAAAGGAGGAATTGGCGCAAGTGCAATTCAGGGAGCCGTCGGCAAGGTTGGGATAAGGCCTGCGGACGGCGACTGGTCCCGGCCCCGGAGTCGCCAGATTGATGTTCGGGTTAATCAAAATATGGACGCCGTTCTGGCCGACATACGCCAGCGAAAGAGTGTCATGACTCGAAAGCTGTCTCTGGACGTTGAGGTTCCATTCGTTGGCGGACGGGTTCGGATAATCGCGGCGAAACACTTGAAAGGCAGTTCCAGCCGCGGGGAAAAGATCGGGGCGAGATGCGGGAAGACCCGCGGAGATCGGTAAGGTAGCTGCAAAACCAGCCTCTCCCGCGCTGTTTGTGGTGGCTATGGATCCATTAAAAGGCGCGTTCTTAGCTTGCGGATTGGAATTGTAAGTCTCATATGCATAGAAGATCCCGAAGCCCCCGCGGATTACGGTCTTTGGATTGAGACTATAGGCGAAGCCGGCGCGCGGGGCCAGGTTGGTATAGCGCCCGTCGGTAGCGGTGTCGGCGGGGAATCCCGGAGTACCTACGGGCACAAGATTGCCGCCATTTCTTGGATCGAAAATCGCCAGCCGGTTATGCCGCTCCTTCCACGGTGTTACCAGTTCATTACGGAGGCCCAGATTCAGGGTCAATTTAGAACTTACACGCCAGTTGTCCTGCACATAAAAAGTCGGCCGAAAGCGGATTAGATCGAAGTACTTTGTAATGTCTACCTGCGAGCTCACCGGACGCCCGTACAGGAAGTCCGCCAAGCCGTAACCCGTGTACGACCCATTGAACGTATAGGTCCCATTGGGGTGCGGTGGCGTGAAAAAGGCGAACCTGGTGCTCATGAAATTAAACCCGAACTTCCACTCGTGGCTTCCCTTCACCCAACTGAAAGCTTGATCGGTCTCCCAGAGATTGTTGACTTTTTGAACGCTCCCATTGCCGTCACCCAGGGCTACGGAGCCTGAAATGACCAGATTTGTCATGCCAGGCGCACCGCCGGCATTCGCATTGGGAATGCCAAGTTTTTCTGCAATATTTCCGAATGCCGTTCCCGCGTCGATAATGCTCTCCAGCAATCGGGAAAACCCAACGCGGATCTCATAATATTTGGTGGAACCGATCGACCGGCCGTAGCCGAGTACAACCTGATTTGCGGGCGCGAGGGTGAGACCCGGATATCCGGGTCCGCCGCCGATAGCCGGAGCGGGCAGAAAGCCCGGATTCGTTGTGGCCGGATTCTCTTTGCTGTAGCGGCCGAAAATCGCCGAGTTGCTCGTGCGGTAATCCATTCGGATGTCGCCTTGATCGATGTTGTTGATCAGTGCGCCGTTGTAAAGATAATTGCTGACAAGGCTCGCTCCCGGTATGTTCGGTAGTGGATAAAGGGCAACCAGATTTGCCGACGTGGGGTCGATTCGCGATACCTGGTTGTTAGGAAGCGGCGTGGTTGTCCCTGGCACATGCAGGGCGGTTTTTGGCAGGAGCGCCGAGAAATCACCTGTACGGAAGGCCGCGGTGGGCACTGTGGATACGTAGGTTTGAGACTGACTTACGCGCTTGCCTTCGTAGTCCGCAAAAAAGAAAAACCGATCCTTTCCATTGAAGAGGTGAGGAATAGTGACTGGCCCGCCAATATTTGCGCCAAACTCATTCATACGAAATGGTGGAATCGGATTGGTACGAGAGTCAAAGTAGTTCTTAGCGTCAAAGTCCGAGTTGCGCACGAACTCATAGAGAGCGCCATGAATATTGTTTGTGCCTGAACGAAAGGTCACGTTGATGATGGATGGACCGCCGCCATAGGCAGCAGGTGCGGCGCTAGTCTGAATTTTAAATTCCTGGATGGCGTCGACCGGAGGGTAAAAGATCAGAACGTTGGCATCTGTATCGACGCTCTGAATGCCGTCGAACAAATAAATACCAATGTCCGATGGGTTGCCATTGACTACCGCTCCGCTGGTTCCCCGTCCTGCCGTGTAGCCGCCGTTAGTGACGTTGGTTGAATTGCCGTGATTGTTCACACCAGGCGCGAGTTGTACCAACTGGGTAAAATTGCGGCTGTTGAGCGGCAGGTCCACCACTTGCTGCCTGGTACGCACGTTGGTCACGTCCGAAGAAGCCGTGTCAACGGTGACGGCATTGGCGCTGACGGTAATGCTTTGGGTGGCCGCGCCAACTTCCATCGCGACGTTCAGCTCTACACGCTGGCCGACGGCGACCTGAAAGGTTTCGGTTGTTCCCTTAAAGCCTTCCTGCTTCGCGCTCAGCGCGTACTGACCAGGTTGCAGAGCGACGAAGTCGAACTCGCCAGTCGCCGATGTCACCGTCTTTCGGGTGACGTTGGTCGCCAGGCTCCGAATCTCCACCGCGGCGTTCGCAATCGGCAAAGCAGATGGATCTCTCACCGTGCCGACAACCGTTCCCAGCTCAAATTGCGCCAAGGCGGCTGCGGAAACGATGACGGCAACGGCCGCCAGAGAAATAGTTCGATTCAACATTTCGGACACCTTCTTTCCCGTTAGTCTCATGCTAAGCCTCAGTGATTCGATCACCGACGCTGTTTGGAACAATCTTGGCAGGTTCCCTCGCTCCGCCGGGAAAAGCTCTGTCCAGTATCCACCGCCGGGAATGTCACGGCTGAGGAGGCCAACGCCATTCTTGCGGCTCCTTTCCGTTGACACGATATTTCATTACGATAGTCGCCTGATCGCCCAGCTTCGCTCGCTTCTCTTCTACCTGGCGGAACATGTCGATCACATGCCACGGTGAGCGGTTATCGAAACCGCGACGGTTTCTTCGATACCGATTCCGAAACTCCGCGGAAGCGTTTACAAGCGTTCGAGACCGGCGGTGGCGTCGCCGAAGCGGTCCAACTTGACGCCCATCCGGTTGAGGATGGAGAGATACAAAGCGCTCAGTTTCCGGTTGTCATCACCGGCGATCTGATAATCGAGGGTCCGGCCAGTTTCGATGGCGCCGCCCAAGCCGCCAGCCATGACGAGAGGAAGGCGGGAATTGTCGTGTTTGCGGCCCACCCACAGATTGGAGAGAAACAGAAGGCACGAGTTGTCCAGGACTGTGCCATTGCCTTCCGGCATACTGTCGAGTTTCTGCGCCAGGTAAGCGAACTGACTCAAGTGAAAGCGAGTGATGCGCTCGTAGCTGTCGGAGTTGTTGTTGTGAGAAGCGGAGTGGTGGCCGTCGCGCACCTGGAGAAAAGGGTAGATCTGCGCCGAGAGATCATTCGCGAGGATTAGCGTCGCGACGCGGGTACGGTCGGTCTGGAAACCCAAGGCGATGATGTCGCACATTAACCTGGCGTGGTCGCGAAGGTCTTCCGGTAGGCCGCTAGCAGGGCGGTCCATCGTCCAGGCGGGACGGTTTTGGCCCTTGGCGTTTTCGTCGGCCGTGTGTTTGTCGATGCGCATGCGGTCGATGCGTTTTTCAATTTCCCGCACGGATGTCAGATACTCATCGAGTTTCGCTTTGTCGGTCGCGCTGACTCGGCGGGAGAGGTTTGCGGCGCGGTTGCGAACGTGATCGAGAATGCTGGCGTTGCGCAGCAGGCCGCGGCTTTCAAACAGATTGTCGAAAGCGAGCGACGGATAAACCTCGGTGGGGACCGGCGAATCGGGACTCTGCCAGGAGAGGTGCGAGCTGTACGCCATCGAGAAGTTAGTCTCGTGATAGCCGGTGAGCGGTTGCTCGCAGGCGAGAACCATGCTGGGCTGGGCCGTATCCTGACCGATCTGATTTGCCAGCAATTGGTCGACGGTGACTCCGGAGTGCAGTATCGGACCGCGCTGTATAGTGGCGCCGGAGAGCAGACTGCCGGTTTGCGCCGGATGAATGCCCTGGCCCGTGAGGGTCTTCATGAAGAGACCGTCGATCACGTTGATCTTCTTCTTGACCGGGGCCAGCGGCTCCAGCGACTTGCTGAGTTCCATGGACGCGCCGGCGCCTTTGGCGAACCACTGGTCCTCGTTGACGCCGTTGCCCATGAACAGGACGGCAAAACGCTTCGGCGGAGTTGCGGCGGCATTGAGAGATTCGAGCCAGGGCAGCGCCACCGCCACTCCGGCCGCGCGGAGAACGGTTCTTCGCGTCACGTTCGTGAGCTTAGGAATGTGCACGGCTAATCTCCCTTTCTTGTCTCGCGCTGTGTCGTCAAGTATTCCGGGTTGCGCTGATTCCGGAATTGAGGACTGACGACTATTGAGTTTATCAAACTGGAAAGACGCTGTCCGCTGGTGTCAAAGGACTTCCGCATCTCGTCGAGCAGCGGCTCGTCGGAAAGCTGGAGGCCGCGGCCAAGAGCGTAGACCAGGCAAGCAGGTCATCGAGCCCGTTGCCTTGGCTTCCGCCAGGGAATTCGGCGTGCGTATCGACAGGGCGGCCGGCAAGATCCTTAGTGCGTTGCTCGCCCACTGGGCCGTATCCTTCAAACGCGAGGCCGAAGCTGTCAAAACGCGCATGGCAACCCGCGCAACTAGCATTTTCGCGGTGTTTAGCGAGCATTTGGCGGAGCGGCAAGTCCATCTTCGACTCGTCGCTTGGCAATTCGGGCACTGTCGGCGGGGGAGGCGGGATCACTTCGCCGAGCACGGTCTTGGCGACCCAATAACCGCGTTTGACGGGGCTGGTACGCAGACCCGGTGAGTTGCGTGTCAGGAAAACAGCCATCGGTAATAGGCCGCCGCGGCCATAGCGCCGGGCGTCGTCGATGCGGACCCACTGACCAGGCTTGATCCGCACCTCCGTGATTCCATAATGTCGCGCGAGAACGGTGTTCACGAAAGTATGTTTCGCGTAAAGCAGATCGAGGACAGAACGGTCGTGCTGGATAACGTCTTCGATGAAGTGGATCGGCTCCTCGAACATAGCCTGGCGGAGATCGTTAGTGAACACGGGAAACCGGGTACGGTCGACACCGTTGTGATCTTCGAAGCGGCGGAAATCGAGCCAGTTTCCGGCGAACTCGGTCGCCAGCGCGCGGGCGCGCGGATCCTGTAACATGCGGCGGACTTGCGCGGTGAGGACTTCGGGCTTCTGCAGGTCGCCGGAAGCAGCGAGCTTGCGCAGTTCGTCGTCGGGAAGGCTTGACCAGAGGAAGTAACTAAGCCTGCTGGCCAGAGCATAAGCTGGGAGGGGACTGGCTCGCTCGATGGAAACTTTGCTCGGGGTCGGCCGCCGCGAGCTTGTTTTGCGCTGGGAAATAACAGCGGGAGCGCTGCCGCCCACGGCGTCGGCGCGATAGCAGAAGTCAGGCGACATCAGCACGAGAACAATCATGTCGCGCATGGCATCCTCATGGGTCAAGCCATTCTTGTCGCGCAGCCCGTGGTAATAACTGAGCAGATCGTCTCGTTCGCGTGAGGTGAGCGGCCGGCGATAAGCCCGTGCGGCGAACGAGAGCAGAGCGTCGAGCTGAACTGGTTCGCCATCGATCCGCGCTTTTTCTACGGCGCGAATGGTCGCGTTAACGCGGGCAAAATGCTCGCGGATAGCTTCGGCGGCAAGTTCTTCGGCGCTGGTTTCAGCCTTAGCTAAGTAGGTGTCGCGGATGCCAAAAATAACTTTCTCGGAAGTGACCTCCTCGTCGGAGCGTCGAAAACTTCCGGACTCGCGGCCGCGGCCTTCGATTTCGCCGCTCTGATTGAAGAAAAATTGGACGTAGGTGCGAGTGGTGAAGTCGGCAATGGTGTCGAACTCCAGCCACAGCGTGTCGAGCTCTTTTCGCTGCTGGTCGTTAAGGATGAGCTCGACAAGTGGAGTGTCGTCGCGGAAGTAGCCCATTACATTGTGAAAGCCTGCGCTGAGGAGGCGTCCCTTATCTTCGGAATCGTCGGGGTAGTAGCGGCCGCGCTCGCGTATATAAAAGGCGTCGGGGAAGACGGAGCTGAAGCGCGCAAAGGATGCCTCATAGTGGGCGCGCTGGCCGACGGGAACGAACAACTCGGGTTCGCCCGAGCGGGCGCGCACGGCAAGAGCAGCGTTGCGCAGGGCCACCTGATCTTCCGTGGGAACGCCCGTCATGCGCGGCATCACGGGCATCACCAGCGGCGGTTCGCCTTCCACTTGCAGCGCGGTGGGATCGAAATCGCGGCGGTGGGCAGCGTAAGCGCGGAGCTTCCAGTTCATGAGCGGCTGAGAGGTCCCCGCCAATCCCTCGACCTTCGGACTGCGGAACTGCGGCGCTGTGAGCTTTCGGATTCGTACGACATAGTCGCGCATTTTGACGCAGCCCTCGCGGACGAGGTCGGGTTGCTTGTGGGCGGGCGCCGGAAGCCTGCGCCACATCGTCTGCAGCTTGGCGACGGGGCCATCGTCTTCTTTACCTTCTTCGAGGATTCCCCAGATTAGCGGCAGATACTTTGCGCTGATCTTGGCGTCGGCGGCGAAATCGGCCAAGGTGGCATCCGGCTTGCCGAGAGCGTCGCGGTGCTTGAAACGCCAGGATGCCTGGAAGTAGTCGGCGTAATCGGTGGGCTGGCGGTCGTAGAAATCGACGATGCGCCGGATGGTATATTTTTCGCGGTCTGTTTCGGCGAGCATCGGGTGAGGGGCGAACGCCAACCCGGCCGGACGCAGGACGAGGTGCGTCGAGACTTCGCGTGCGGCTTGCAGGTACTTGTTGAGAAGGGCGGGGGACATGGAAAGGGATTCGCCCGAGTTGTCGAAGCCGGACGCGTTCGAGGGATCGACCGGAAATTCACGCGCTGGGCGAAGGTCGACGCCGGTGAGATCGCGAATGGAATTGTTGTACTCAGCATTGCTGAGGCGGCGAACCAGAACGACGCCAGGGTCGCCTGCGTTTTTGAGAGCCTCGGTCTTGCGAAAGTTCTCGATCCACTGGATGACTTGGTCGCGTTCCTCGGGAGATGGCTGCTTCATCCCTTTGGGGGGCATTTCCACCGCGCGGAGCCTCTCGGAGACGAGGGCCCAGCGGGGATGGTCGCGAGTGACGTCAGCAACGGGGAGGTCGAACTGCGCGGCTGGATTCGTCGCGCCGTGGCAGGCGAGGCAGTAGGTGGCGAGGAAAGGGCGGACGGTTTTGGCAAATTGATGGTCGAGTTCGGCTGTCGTGGGGTCGGCTGCGAAGGCGGTCGGGAGAAAACTCAAAAACACGATAGCGGCGGCACACAGAGTTCTCGCGGCGCTCGACTTGGAGTGGGGATACATAACAGCCATGCTACGATCTTAATCGATACTCGCCAAACAAGTTGGAACCCATCGCAACGCTACCAGAGAGCGCCTGCATCGGAATCGATTTCGGCACCACCAATAGCTCGATCGCATGGGCCAGGGATGGCTCGAGCGTGGACCTTGTCCGGTTCGCTCACAACGGCG
>WNFJ01582931.1_pt6 | contig 20235 bp, 19 predicted proteins | sample 5400461 | NCBI WGS metagenome assembly WNFJ01 (sample SAMN13153349, study PRJNA577476) | soil metagenome | isolation source: 115 cm saprolite on Douglas fir-dominated hillslope | place: USA:California | collected 2013-09-17
GGACCGCCGAGGCGGTGCGGCGCAGCCTCGGTCCCGCGTCGCCGCTCGAAGACCAGCTCCGCGAGGCGCTGCGCCTCATCTCCGGCGCGTCCTAGCCGCAATGCTGCTCAGATAAGCCGTGCTCGTGCTCGTGAACGTCCTCGTGCTCGCTCGACGCCGAGCACGAGCACCAGCACGAGCACGGGCGATCGGCGCTAACTGATAGGCATTGGTCCTAGCCGCGTCCGCCGCCGGCGGGCCGGCACCGCTCGCCCGCTGAAGAAGAGAATCTCCGCGCTGTGATACTTTCCCTCCCGATGCGCGAAGACGAAGCCGACGACCGTCCCGTTGCTCCCGCGCCGCTGGGCGACGACGCCCGCTTCGACCTCACGCTGCGCCCGCGCAACTTCGCCGAGGTGGTGGGGCAGCGCTCGCTGATCGACAACCTCAAGGTCTTCGTCAAGGCGGCGGCCGGCCGCAAGGAGCCGCTCGACCACGTCCTCTTCTGCGGCCCGCCGGGGCTGGGCAAGACCTCGCTGGCGCACGTCATCGCCAACGAGCTTGGCGCGCAGATCCATGTCACCTCCGGCCCGGCGCTGGAGCGCAAGGGCGACCTGGCCGGAATCTTGACCAACCTCGCCGACAATGACGTTCTGTTCATCGACGAGATCCACCGGATGAACCCCGCGATCGAGGAGAACCTCTACCCGGCGATGGAGAGCTTCACCTTCGACATCGTCATCGGCGACGGAGCCGGTGCCCGCGCGCTCAAGCTGCCGCTCAAGCGGTTCACGCTCATCGGCGCCACCACGCGCACCGGGCTGCTCACCGGACCGCTGCGCGACCGTTTCGGCATCGTCAGCCGGCTCGACTACTACCCGGCGGACGACCTGCAGGAGATCGTGCGGCGCTCGTCGCAGAAGCTCGGGGTGCAACTCGACGAAGGCGGAGCGAAGGAGATCGCGCGCCGCGCCCGCGGGACGCCGCGCATCGCCAACCGGCTCTTGCGCCGCGTGCGCGACTTCGCCGAGGTGGAAGGCGACGGGCGCGTGACGCAAAAGGTAGCCGACCGCGCGCTGCAACGGCTGGAAGTCGACGCCGCCGGCCTCGACGCGATGGACCGCCGCATCCTCGGCTCCCTCATCGACAAGTTCGGCGGCGGACCGGTGGGCCTGGAGACGATTGCCACCGCGGTGGGCGAGCGCTCGGACACGTTGGAGGACGTCTACGAGCCGTATCTGTTGATGGAGGGCTACCTGGCGCGCACGCCTCGCGGCCGCGTCGCCACCCAGCGCGCCTTCGAGCACTTCGGCAGGAAGCCTCCCTCCGGCCTGCAAGGATCGCTGCTGTGAGGGTCGTCCGCTGATGGCGGGCGGGGCGGACAAGCGCTCCTTCGCGCAGGACTTCTTCTTCGAGCTGATGCGCGACTCGCAGCGGGTGCGCGCGGTGTACCTCGCCGAGCGTGAACGCTGGATCCGCAGCCTGGAGATCTCCGGACGCGAGGAGATCCTCTTCGAGCTGGAGATGCTCCTGCGCGGCATCGACCGCTTCTTCAACCTGCGCAACCTCTTCGGCGAGATCCAGCCGCCGCAGGATCGGGACTGGCGCGAGGAGCTGAAGGCGACCCGCGATGCCGTCCACCGCAGCGTGCACCTCGCGCGCAGGCTGATCGCGCAGCGGCAGGAGCAGGCGCTGCTCTTCCGCAGCTTCGTCGAGGGCTCGCTCTCCGACGATCGCGCGCGGGCGAGGCTGGGCGCGGAGCTGCGCGAGCAGCGGACGCCGGAGGAGAGCCTGTTCCTCTTGCGCACGGGCCTGGTCGCGCACCAGGGGATCCTCGATCACCTGCTGCGCCTCGACGGAGCGCCCCAGACGCTCTTCCTCGACGTGGGCCGGGCGCTCCAGCACGAGCTCTACGTCTCGCGCTACTTCTGCCCGCCTGCCGCCCTGGAATTCCGCGCCGAGTACGACCGCGTCTCGTCGGTGCGGCTGCTCGAGGCGCTGCGCAACCTCGCCGACGAGAAGCAGCGCAAGGCCTTCGCGCTGGCGCTGCTGGCTTCCTTCCGCATGCTCCGCTCCCTGCGCTACGTGCCCGCCGCGCCGACGCCGCACACCCGCCGCGTGCTGGTGATCCTGGCGCTGGTGCGCAGCGAGATGAACGCGCTCATCGGCTACCTGGAGTCGGACCTGCCGCGGCTCTGCGCCACGCCGGAGGGAGTGGGCCCGGTGGCGGCGGCGGGGCGCGCGGCTGCGCAGCCGGTTCGCGACGTGATGGGGATGATGCCGCCCATCCTCTCCATCGCGCTCACCGACCGCGCGCAGCTCGACGAGCAGCGGGACGTGTTCGCGCGGGCCACCAAGGACTGCATCGGCGCCATCGCGCGCGCCCTCGATCCCGCGCTGGGAAAGACCGAGCTCTTCGAGGACGAGGGGGCGCGCCTGGCCCAGAGCGAGCGTCTGCGGCGCGACCTGTGGGTCTTCCGCGAGATGTGCAAGCACACGGCGCGCGCGCTCAGCCAGAACAGCAGCGACCTCCAGGCGGCCGAAGCGCTGCGCCGCTACGCCACCGAGTTCCGCGACGTCGGCTACCAGCTCTTGCGACACTCGGATCGCGAGCTCTTCGACCGCTTCCTCGATCTCCTGGAGGGCTGGTCCAGCCGCCGCGGCGAGAGCACCGCACTGCGCATGCAGCGCCTGCGCGACGACTGCCTGCGCTTCGCGGACATCCTCGACCGCGCGTTGGACCTGGTCGGGAAGCGAGGGGAGTTGCAGAAGCTGCCCATCGACGACCCCTCGTACCAGCAAGAGCTTGCGAAGGCGCTTCAGTGGCGGTAGGACGCTTGGCAGAAGGCCGCGAGGGGGGGTCGCTCGAACGCCAGCATTTATCCATCAGTGCGACATCCGTGTCACATTCTGGTGATCAGAAAACTGCACGCGGACGTGCGTCGGATCTTGGGCGGGCGACAGAACGCGTTGGAAGGAGTAGGTTTCTTTCGCCGGAACGGGTCGCGGCACATTTGTTGCTGATATTTCGCTTCTGCTTGCTGCCGCACCTACGGAGGAAGTTCCCGAAATGGATCTGCATCCCTTCCGGCAGAAGAGCTTCAGGCAGCGCGCTTCCCTCGAGGGCGTCGGGCTCCACTCAGGAGCCAAGGTGCGCTTCACGCTCGCACCGGCGCCGGCCGACAGTGGCATCGTCCTGGAGCGCGATGGCGTCGAGATCCCTGCCCTTGCCGAGTTCGTGGTCGACACCACCATGAACACCTCGCTGGGACGCGACGGCGTCCACATCGGCACCGTGGAGCACCTGCTCGCGGCGCTCGCGGGGTGCGGCATCGACAACGCCCGCATCGAAGTGGAAGGGCCCGAGATCCCCATCATGGACGGCAGCTGCGAGCCGTTCGTGCAGCTGGTGCGGAGGGCCGGCATCCACGAGATGCGGCAGTCGCGCCGCTTCTTGCTGGTGCGCAAGGCCCTCACGGTGACCGACGGCGACAAGCTGGCGCGGCTCGGTCCGGCGCGCGGCAAGTTCTCCGTCAACTACACCATCGACTTCCGGCATCCGCTCATCTCCGACCAGAACTACCGGATGGACGTGACCGAGCGCTCTTTCCAGAAGGACATCGCGCGCGCCCGCACCTTCGGCTTCAAGCGCGACGTCGAGCGGCTGCACAAGGCGGGGCTGGCGCGCGGCGGCTCGCTGGAAAATGCCGTGGTGGTCGACGACTTCAACATCCTGAACCCCGACGGCCTGCGCTACCCCGACGAGTTCGTGCGGCACAAGATCCTCGACGCGCTCGGCGATCTCTCGCTCATCGGCATGCCCATCATCGGCCACCTCACCGCGGTCAAGTCGGGCCACGCGCTCAACCACCAGCTGGTGCGGCGCATCCTGGCCGAGACCGACGCCTGCGAGATCGTGCAGCCCAGCGCGGCCGACGAGCTGCACGAGATCGAGCAGCGTCTTCTGCCGGTGCTGGTGCTCGAGGAACAGGTCGCGTGACCCGCGGTACGACCAGGTCGCCTTGCGTCCTACACCTAATGCCGATCTAGTCTCCGCGCCTCCTGCCGCTCTCCGGTAGGAACCGGAGAATACTTGTTCGAGCCTTTGTCGCCCCTCGCAGGCGCTTCCGACCAGCCCCTGCCCTTCCTCCAGTCCATCATCCAGCCTGCGGACGAGGCGCCGACCGTGCAGGATGCGCTGCGGTCCGCCATCGCGCGCATCTGCGAAGCGGTCGGCTGGCAGGCGTGCCGCCTCCAGTTCTCGGACGGCGCCGGCGACCTGGCGCAACGGACTTTCTGGCACCTTCAGGATCCCGAGCAGCTGGGCAGCTTCCGCACGCTGGCCGAGGCGCGCCGCGACGCCAGAGAGCCCATCTCCGAGGAGCTGCGGAAGGGCAAGCACGTCTGGACACGCCTGCCCGATCACATCGAGCCGGGCCCCGGCTCCACCGGCACGCGGGCGACGTTCGCCTTTCCGCTGCTGGTCGGCGACCGGCTCTTCGCGGTGATGGAGTTCTTTTCCAGCAGCTCCGAGGAGCCGCGCCCCACGCTCCTGGAGACGCTGACCTTCGTCTCCGCGCAGCTCGGCGCCATCCTGCAGCGCAAGCCTGCCGAGGATGCGCTGCGCAGGTCGGAGCTGGAGGCGCTGCGCTCCTCGGAGGAGCGCTACCGCCTGCTCTTCGATGCGAGTCCGCAGCCGATGTGGGTCCAGGACCTCGAGTCGTTGCGCTTTCTGGCGGTGAACCAGGCGGCCATCGACCACTACGGCTACTCGCGCGAGCAGTTTCTCGCCATGACCATCGAGCAGCTGCGGCCGAAAGAGGACGTCCCCTGCTTCCAGGAGAGGACGGGATACCAGGCCGCCGGCATCGCGCCGTCGATCGGGCGGCACCGCAAGGCGAACGACGAGGTGATCGACGTCGAGATCACCTCCCACGCGCTGCAGTTCCTCGGGCGGTCCGCGCGCCTGGTGATCGCGACCGACGTCACCGAGCGGCTGCGGGCGCAGCAGAAGCTCTGGCACGCGGCCTTCTACGACGCGCTCACCGGGCTGCCCAACCGCTCGCTCTTCATGGAGCGGCTCGGCCAGGCGCAGGCGCGGGCGCGCGGACGCAGCGGCGGCGGATTCGCGGTGCTCTTCCTCGACCTCGACCGCTTCAAGGTGGTCAACGACTCGATGGGCCACCGCGCCGGCGACCAGCTGCTCGTCGCCATCGCGCGCAGGCTCGATCGCATCCGGCGCGCGGGCGACACTGTGGCCCGGCTGGGCGGCGACGAGTTCGCCTTCCTCATCGAGGGCGTGCACGACCCGGCGTCGTCGGGGCGCGTCGCCGATCGCGTGCAGCGCGAGCTGGCGCAGCCCTTCGAGGTGAATGGGCAGGAGGTGTTCACCTCGGCCTCGATCGGGATCGCGCTCGGCGGCGTGCAGGAGTACAAGCCCGAGGACCTGCTGCGCGACGCCGACACCGCCATGTACCGCGCCAAGGGACAGGGCAGCGCCAAGCACGCCGTCTTCGACATCACCATGCACGACCGCGCGGTGGCGGTGCTGCAGTTGGAGAATGACCTGCGGCGCGCCATCGACCGCGGCGAGCTGCGGGTGGAGTACCAGCCCATCGTCGCGCTGCAGTCGGCGCGCATCGTCGGCTTCGAGGCGCTGGTGCGCTGGCAGCACCGCCAGCGCGGCCTGGTGCCTCCGGCGGAGTTCATCCCCATGGCGGAGGAGACCGGCGTCATCGGCGCGATGGGCCGCTGGGTGCTGGTCGAGGCGTGCCGCCAGATGCGCAAGCTACAAGAAATCTACCCGCGCACGCCGGGCCTCTCGCTCGCGGTCAACGTCTCCGGCCAGCAGATCCTGCAGCCGGATCTGGTCGAGCAGATCTCGGAGATCCTCGAAGCCACCGGGCTCGACCCGCGCCTGCTGCGGCTGGAATTGACCGAGACGGTGCTGGTGGAGAACGAGGCCGCGGCGGCGCGCTGCCTGAACCGGCTGCGGCAACTCGGGCTGAAGCTGGTGCTCGACGACTTCGGCACCGGCTACAGCTCGCTCAGCTACCTGCACCGGATGCCCATCGACGTGCTCAAGATCGACGCCTCGTTCGTGCAGACGATGGGCGTGGACGAGAAGAACCGGCGCATCGTCGAGACCATCCTCTCGCTGGGGAAGAACCTCGGCGTCGAAGTCATCGCCGAGGGCGTCGAGACCAGCGCACAGGCCCAGGTGTTGCAGCGGCTCGGCTGCGGGCTGGTGCAGGGGCACCTCTTCTCGGAGGCGGTGGACGCCGAGGCGGCGGCCGCGCTGCTCGCGCAGGAAGGCGCGGCCGTGCTGCCGTTCGGGCAGAAGCTGAGCGCCGGGTAGCCGGCGGCGCACTACGGCTGCGGCGGGCGCGAGTTCGACAGGCCCGCCTTGCGGTGCTCCTTCAGCATGCAGCGGTCCATGACTACGAAGAGTCCGGCCTTGCGGGCGCGCAGGGCAGCGGCCTCGTCGATGACGCCCTCTTGCATCCATACCGCCCGGATCCCGAGAGCGATCGCCTCGTCGACGTGGTCGCCGACCAGGCTGGCCTTGCGGAAGCAGTCCACCACATCGACCTGGAAGGGGATCTCGGCGAGCTGCCCGTAGACCTTCTCGCCGAGGATCTCGCCGCCGCCCGGCCGCACCGGCACGATGCGGTAGCCGTTGTTCTGCAGATACATGGCGACGCTGTACGAAGGACGGTCCGGATCAGGGGAGAGCCCCACCACGGCGATGGTCCGGATGCCCTGGAGAAACGCTTTGAGTTCGGTGCCGCTGGGATTCTGGAAGGCCACGAACCTCCCCGCTGTTGATGCTTCCATATCGACCGCAAGGCGGCGCTTTCGCGCGTCTTGGAACGTGTTGACGCACGGGCGCTCCGCGCTTAGGGTGCGCGGTCCGCCCGTGTCATTGGAGACTCGCATGAAGAGAAGCGCTTTGCACGCCCTCGCTTTTGCGGCAATCGGCATCGTCGCCTGCAAGACAGGCGGAGGCGCGCCCGCGGGCAAGGCCGGCGTGGGGATCGATTCCGGCGTCAAGGTGGCGGAGGTCGATGGCCAGGCCATCACCTACGGCGATCTGCAGAACGACAAAGAGATCGGTCCCAAGATCCGGCAGGCCGAGGTCAAGGCCCTGACCGACCTCTACGACCAGCGCCGCGGACTGCTCGACGAGCTGATCAGCCGCCGCTTGCTCGAGCAGGAAGCGAAGAGCAAGGGCAAGACCCTGGTCGGACGAGGAGGCCAAGGCTTTCTTCGACGAGCACAAGGCGCAGATTCCGCCGGGCCAGTCGCTCGACGACTTGAAGCCGCGCATCAAGCAGGCGGTGAAGCAGCAGAAGCTGCGCGAGAACATGGGCAAGATGCTCGAGCAGCTCAAGGAGAAGCACCACGTCGCGGTGGCGCTGGAGCCGCCCGACCTGCCGCGCATCCAGGTCGAGGCCAAGGGCCCCACGCGCGGGCCGTCGTCCGCGCCGGTGACCATCGTCGAGTTCTCCGATTTCCAGTGTCCGTTCTGCGGGCGCGAGTTCCCGGTGATCGAGAAGCTGATGAAGGAGTACGACGGCAAGGTGCGGCTCGTCTTCCGTCACTTCCCGCTCGACTTCCACCCCTTCGCCGAGAAGGCCGCCGAAGCGGCCGTCTGCGCCGCCGACCAGGGCAAGTTCTGGGAGCTGCACGACCAGATGTTCTCGAACCAGCAGAAGCTCGCGGTCGACGACCTCAAGGGCTATGCAAAATCTGCCGGTCTGGATTCTGCAAAGTTCGACAAGTGCCTCGACAGCGGCGAGAAGAAGCCCGCGGTGGAAGCCGATCAGAAGGCGGGCAGCGAGGCGGGCGTCAACGGCACGCCGGCGTTCTTCGTCAACGGCGTGTTCATCAACGGCGCGGTGCCGTACGATCAGATCAAGCAGACGGTCGATCGCGAGCTGAAGAAGAAAGGCTAGCGGCCGTCGCGCGCGTCTCTGCCGCACGCTTTTCTTCGGGAGTCGATATGCGCATGTCGAAGAGCTTCGTGCCGACCCTCAAAGAGGTGCCGGCGGACGCGACCGTGGCCTCGCACCAGCTCCTGGTGCGCGCCGGCTACATCCGCCAGCTGGCGGCAGGTATATATAGTATACTCCCGCTCTGCCAGCGCTCGATCTTGAAGATCACCGCCATCGTGCGCGAGGAGATGAACGCCATCGGCGCGCAGGAGTTCTACCTGCCGGCGCTCAACCCCCGCGAGGTCTGGGAGGAGTCGGGCCGCTGGACGGTGATGGGCGAAAACATGTTCCGGCTCAAGGACCGCAAGGGCGCGGACCTCTGCCTGGCCATGACCCACGAGGAAGTCTTCACCGTGCTGGCGCGGGCGGAGCTGCGCAGCTACCGGCAGCTGCCGCAGAGCTGGTACCAGATCCAGACCAAGTTCCGCGACGAGCTGCGGCCCAAGTCGGGGCTCCTGCGCGTGCGGCAGTTCACCATGAAGGACAGCTACTCCTTCGACCTGGACCGCGCGGGGCTGGACAAGTCGTTCGAGGCGCACCGGCAGGCGTACGTCCGCATCTTCGGGCGCTGCGGGATCAAGACGGTGCAGGTGGACGCGCACTCGGGGGCGATGGGCGGCTCGGGCTCGACCGAGTTCATGGTGCCCACCGACGCGGGAGAGGACCTGATCGCCTCGTGCGAGTCCTGCGGGTACGCGGCCAACACCGAGAAGGCCGAGTCGCGCGTCGAGACGCCCGACAAGTACAAGGCCGCGGGCGAGTCGCCGGCGCTACAAGAATTTGCCACCCCGGGCGTGGTCACCATCGAAGCATTGTCGAATCCGCCCTATGGGGTGGCGGCGGACCAGCAGCTCAAGACGCTGATCTACGTGGGCGACGACAAGCCGATCGTCGCCATCGTGCGCGGCGACGACCAGCTCAACGAGGCCAAGCTGCAGACGGCGTCGGGCGCGTCGGTGCTGCGGCCGGCGCATCCCGAGGAGATCCAGAAGTGGATGGGCGCGAAGCCGGGCTCGCTGGGCGGCGTGGGGCTGGCGGAGAAGAAGAATCTGTCGGTGTTCCTCGACAAGCGCCTGGTCGTGCTCTCGGGCCTCGTCACCGGCGCCAACAAGGACGGCTTCCACCTGCGCAACGTCAGCGTGCCGCGCGACCTCGCGCACGCGCAGCCGGCGGATCTGCGCACGGTCAGCGCCGGCGAGGGCTGCCCGCGCTGCGGAACGCCGTTGACCGTCGGCAAGGCCCTCGAGGTCGGGCACATCTTCAAGCTGGGCACGCGCTACTCCGAATCGATGGGCGCGCGCGTGCTCGACGAGGGCGGCAAGGAGGTGCCGCTGGTGATGGGTAGCTACGGCATCGGCATCGAGCGCATCCTGGCCGGCGCGGTCGAGCTGCACCACGACCAGGACGGCATCCGCTTCCCCATGAGCATCGCGCCGTTCCACCTCGCGCTCTTGCCGCTGCAGATGCAGGACGCGGCGGTGCGCGAGGCGGCGGAGAGGCTCTACGCCGAGCTGACCGCGGCCGGCGTCGAGGTGCTGCTCGACGATCGCGACGAGCGTGCCGGCGTGAAGTTCAAGGACGCCGATCTCATCGGCCTCCCGCTGCGCATCGCCATCGGCAAGAAGGGCCTCGCCGAGGGCAAGGTGGAGTGGAAGTCGCGCGGCGGAAAGGACGTCGAGCTGGTGGTACTCTCCGAGGTGGCGGCGCGCGCGAAGGCCGCCGTCCGCGAGGCCGGAGGAGTGCTCCCTTGATGAACCGCATCTGCGCGGCGCTGGATCTGCCGGACCCGCAGAGCGCGGCGCAGCTGGCGGCGAAGCTCAAGGGGCACGTCGGGCTCTTCAAGGTCGGGCTGGAGCTGTTCGTCGGTCACGGCCCTCGGGCGGTCGAGGCGATCCGCAAATTCGGATTGCCCATCTTTCTCGATCTGAAGCTGCACGACATCCCCCAGACGGTCGAGGGCGCGGCGCGCCGAGTGGCGGCGCTCTGTGTGCAGTACGTCACCGTGCACGCGAGCGGAGGCGCCGAGATGATCCGCGCGGCGAAGCGCGCGCTGCCGGAGACCAGGCTGCTGGCCGTCACCGTGCTGACTTCCCTCGGCGAAGGGGAGCAGCGGGAGATCGGTTTCCCGCGCGACGCCGTGCTGCGGCTGGCCAGGCTGGCGGTGGCTGCGGGAGCCGACGGAATCGTTTGTGCTCCAACGGATGTGGCGGCTCTGCTCGCGGAGCTGGGGCCTTCGCCGCTGATCGTGGTGCCCGGCATCCGCCCCGCGGGAAGCGCGAAGGCCGATCAGCGCCGCACCGGCACGCCGCGCGAGGCGGTGCAGGCCGGCGCTTCGATACTGGTGGTGGGCCGTCCGCTCCGCGATGCGCCCGACCCGGCCGCCGCCGCCGATGCGATCTCCGCGGAGTTGGTCTAGCGCCGATCGTCCGTGCTCGTGCTGGTGCTCGTGCTCGGTGTCTCCGAGCGAGCAAGCGCCCGTTCACGAGCACGAGCACGGCTTATCCTGAAATGCGTTCTAATCGCTGCCGCTCGCGAGGGTGCTTGCGGTCGCCGAGCCGGCGAGCCGCTTGCGGCGCGCGAGCCACCAGTTCGCCGCCGCGATGGTGACCGTGATGACCAGGATGATCAGCTCGGTCTTCCCGGTCCGGCTCCCGACCAAGGCGCAGAAGGCAACCCCGATGGCGGCGAGGGCGTTACCCCCCGGCAGATGGAAGCGCGCCTGTCCGGGTTGCCGGCGGCGCAGCACGGGAACTGCCGCGCAAACCACCGCATACGTGAAGAGCCGCGCGACGGTGGAGAGGACCGCGTTCCAGCGGAAGCTCCCGGCCAGCGCCATCCCCCACAGAAGCAGCGCGAAGATGGCGATGGAAACGTGGGGCGTCCGGAAGCGGGGATGCGCGACGGCGAAGAATTCCGGGAAGTCGCCTTGCCGGGCGAGCGCGTAGGTGAGCCTAGGCACATTGAGGATGTTCGCGGACAGCAGGCCGTAGGTCGAGAAGAGCGCGCCGAGCGTGAGCAGCAGCGCGCCGGTGCTGCCCAGGATGGCGCGCGCCGCCGCCGCCAGAGGCCGGGTAGTACCGGCCAGGTCGGGCAACGTGCCCATGACCACGATCTGGATCGAGGTGTAGACGATCGCGCAGCACCCCAGCGCAGCGGCCAGCGCGAAAGGCGCGTCGCGACGCGGATCGCGCGCCTCGCTGAGAGGGATCATCGCCGATTCGAAGCCACCGTATGCAAAGACGAGCAGCAGCAGGCCATCGATGACCTGGCTCGGACGGGCGGATCCGGCGCTTCCCTGCCAGCCGCGGGAGACGAGGAAGATGCCGCCGGCGACGATGAGGACGGCGAGCGGCACGAGCTTGACAAGGGTGAAGAAGGTGCTCGCTTGAGCACCGGAACGGACTCCGCGCACGTTGACGATCAACAAGGCCCCGATGACCGCCGTCAGAAGCCCGACGCGCAATGGGCCATGGGTCACCGCCGGCAGGATCTCGCCCAGATAATCCACGAAGAGGTTGGCGCTGGCGGCGCTTGCGGCCAGGCGTGCCAGCCAGGTGAGCCAGCCGGTCTGGATCCCGATGAAGCTGCCGAAGGCGGCGCGGGCGTAGAGATAAGGGCCACCGGCGTCGCTGAAGCGCGAGGCCACCTCGGCAAAGCAGCCCATGATCACGCCGACGCCGAGGGCCGCGCCGATGTATCCGAGAGGCGCCCACCGGCCGAGCTGGCCCGCGATCACCGCGGGCAGCCCGAAGATGCCGCTGCCGATGATGCAGTTGATCACCAGCGCGACCAGGCTCCAGCGGCCGATCGCGCGCAGCAGCTCGGGCTGGGCGCTCACTTGCATGGCGGTTGGAGGCGCGAGACCAGGAGGCGGCAGGCCTCCGCGAGCGTCGGCGTCTCCGAGAACGGGTCGTGGCAAGTGCTGCTGTAGGGCATCGAGGGCCTCGCCAGCGTGGAGTGATCGCGAGCGTACCACCGGCGCCGGGGCGTCAGCGCCGATCCCGGTACCGCGCGTCGAGGGCCGGCCGCCGGGCTTCCGCGGCCTGCGCACTCGCATTCCCCGCGCGCCGCGAGAGCTCGCCCAGCATCTTCCGCGCGGCGCGGTCCGGCCCCTGCGCGTCGACGCGCCCGCGGATGCGGCCGATCTGCACGTCCCAGGCGATGCCGTGCGCCTGCGACCATGCCTGCAGTTCCCCCAGGGTGAAGAGCGCGTCGGCGTAGGCCATCAGCGCATCGTCTTTCGGATCCACTTCGCGGAACTTGCCGGGATCGGTCTCGTACTCCCCGAGGTAGAGGCGCGCTTCGCCGAAGAGGTACTTGTCCTTGCCGTCGCCGATGGGGCCGTCGGCGGCGTGGACGTGGTTGGGCTCGCTCCACGGAGGCCGGCGGCGCGCGGCGCCGAGCGCCTGCGCGGCGATCTGCTTCGCCGCGGCATCGGCCACCTTGGAACGGCTGCGCCAGGCGAGGGATTGCGGATCGCGGTGCAGCGCGGGCGGCCGCGAGCACGCCAGGAGCGCAATCGCCAAGGCTGCGAGCCGCATCGATCGACGCTCGCACAGAGCGCCGCCGACTTCAACACTACCTGCCGGGCCGGGGCGTCATCCGCGCGAGCGGGCCGGTGAAGCTGAAGAGGTAGCTGCCATCGCCCTGCCTCGCGTTCTGGATCAGGCCCATGGCGCCCTTGATCATGGCGTTCTCGTTGAGCCACTTCTCCGAGGGGCGGAAGCGCACGTGCAGGTCCGCCTGCGAAAGCGAGAGCAAAGGCCGCAGGCTGACGTTGCCGTCCACGTCGGCGTCGATGTCGCCGCCGCGCGCGCTGGTACGCTCCAGCCGCGCCACGCCTTTTTCGACCAGCACGTTGCCGTCCACCCGGCCGAGCGAGGTCTTGGGCACCGGGAAGCCCTGCACGCTGCCGCCGCTCACCGTCCCGCCGTCGAGCGCCAGCGTCACCGCGCCGCCCGCGGTCTCGGCGGGCACCAGCGAAGCCAGATCCGCCTTGAGCTGCAACTTCCCGCTCGCCTCCACCCCAGCGAGATCCTTGAGGGGCAGCGCCTGCAGATCGATGTCCCGCGCATCGAGGCGCAGCGCGGAGAGGCCGGGCTGCTTGGGGTCGTTGCTCAGCGCCGCGTGGCCCCGCGCCGTCCCGCCGTAGCCCGCGAGCGAAAACCCGAAGGACGTCCGCCGCAGCAGCAGCGCGAAGAAGTCGGGGCTCACGTCCAAGCGATCGAGCAGCAGATCCGGCAGCGCCTCCGCGCCGGGCGCCGGGGCGAAGCGCACTTTGACGTCGCGCGCCCGCACGCCGCCGAGCCCCGCGGGACCGATGCTGCCGATGGTGAGGTCGGCGCCGTTGCGCTGCGCCTCCACCTCGATGCGCCGGGCCAGGGCGTCGTAAGGAAAGGTCAAGAGCAGGAAGAGGAAGAAGGCGATCGCGCCCGCAGCTGGCAGGAGCAGCTTGCGCAGCACCGGATGCCGGGTGAGGAAGGCGAGATCGGCCATCAGGACCCCTGCCAGGCGCTCACGCTCAGCGAGACGTCGAGCACGTCCTTGTTCTCGAAAGACTTGCGCAGCCGCAGGCGACGCACGCGCACCACGCCGGGGCTGTGCTCGATGTCTTGCAAGAGCTTGACCAGCTTGTCGAGCGGCACCTTGCCGAGGTTGACCTCGACAGACATTTCCTTCGGCTTGCCGTTCTGCCCGCCGGCCACCACGCCGCGGTCGCTCATGCCGCCGACCTCGACGCCGGCGGTCTTGGCGGACGAGTCGACGAAGCTCATCAGCGCAGGCGGGCTCTGGCGCAGCCGCGCCTCGAGGAGCTGGCGCTCCTGCTCCTGCAGGCCGTAGCCGGCGGCGAGCCGCGAGATCTTCTCGAAGTCGTCGCGCTTCTCGTCGAGGGTGATCTGCGCCTTGCGGATCGACGACGAGAAGCTGGCCCAGACGATGAGCACCACGAAGAGGAGGAATCCGCCGGCCGCGAACGCGAGCAGGCGCTTTTCGCGCGGGGACGCGGCGGAGAGCCAGGTCTGTGCATCGGCGAGGAGCGCGCGAATCTTCTCCATCTACGCGCCCCCCGGCGTCTCGCCCGAGCAGGTATAGGCGAAATCGAAAGCGAAGCTGATCCTCTTGCTCGGTGTCTGGTCGGTGCGCGGTGCCTTGATCTCGCCGAAGCACTTGTCCTTTTTCAATGCGGAGATGATGTCCTCCACCTTGCCGTAGCTCTCCGCCGTGCCCTTCACGCGGATGGCGGTGGTGGTGAGCTCCACGTCCTCGAGCAGGGGCATCGAACCCTCGGGCAGACGCGCGACCAGCTCGGCCAGCACGTCGGCGGCGGAGACGCGCGGGACTCCTGCGGCGCGCGAGCGGCCTCCCGAGAGCTGGCCCAGCGCCTGTCGATAATCGGTGGTGCAGGCGCCGAGGATGCGCTTGGTCGCCGTGCAGACCGCCTCGTCGTACGCCGCCGCCTGCCGGTGCAGCGAGGAAAGGCGCGCCATCCCAAAGCCAAGGCCGAGCACGAGGAGGATCGCGGCGGCGACGGCGAGGCGCGTGAGCTGCCCGCGCACCTGCGAGAGATCCTTGGTAAAGGCGAACTCGCCTTTGCGGAAGTTGACCCGCCCGCGCGGATGCTGCGCGCGCAGCGCGAGGCCCAGCGCCAGCGCGGCCTCCGGTCCGCCCGACGGCAGCGAGATGGTCTCCACCGGCAGCTGCACCTCCGCGCCCAGCTTGGCCGCGGCGCCCGGCAGCAGCGCCACCGCGCCCGCGAGGAGCAGCTTCTGCGGCACGACTTTGCGGGAGCGCAGCGAGATCTTGAGATCTCGCGAGAGCTGCGCAAGGAGCCGCGCCCGCGCGACCTCGTCGGTCTGCGCCGCGGCCCACGCTTGCGCGCCGGAAGTGGCCAGCGCCCGCGCCAGCACCGGCCGCCCCGCATCGAGGAGCGCGAGATCCGCGCGCTCAGGCCCGGCGTCGAGCAGAGCCGCGGTGACCGCCTGCAGCGGAATCGCCGGATCCAAAGCGCCGGAGACGAGGTTTTTCTCTCCCAGCCCCGCCAGCGCCAGCGGCGCGAGCGTCACCACCCGCGGGTCGATGCCCGCGGCCGCAAGCGCCGCCAGGTGCTCGCGGAGCACCGTCTTGCGCACGATGCCCACCAGCACGTCGGTCTTGCCGTTCACCTGCCCCAGCAGCGCGGCGTCCCAGACCACCTCCGCGAGATCGAAGGGGATGGCGCCTTCCACTTCCGTTCTGATCGGTGAAGGGCAGGGTGACGAGATGGGTCGCGACCAGGCCTCCGCCCAGCGCCACTGCGACGGTGTCGTCGGCGCCGAGCGGCGGTGTGAGGTCCAGCGCCGCAACCGCCGCCTTGATGCGCTCGGCGGGCGTGCCCTCCGCGGGCAGCGGCACCACGCGAACGTCCTGGATGGCGAAGCCGCGGAACCCGCTCTGCAGCGTCGCCACCCGCAGCGAATCCTGCGCCCAGTCGAGGCCCACGGTCCGGTGCATTACTCTTCCTTCCAATAGAGCATCTTGCCCAGCGCGTCGTCGTAGCGGACCACCGCGGTCACCTTCTTCTCGATGCGCCCCACGCGGCCGGTCCCGGTGATGCGGAAGGTGTCGCTGGTCGAGCCGAAGAAGGTGGAGGCGTTGCCGTTGATGCGCGGGTCGATCTCGGGGCGCAGGCGGATGTTGTTGGCCTGCAGGATGGCGACGAAGTCCTGCGCCGACATTCCAAAGAAGGAAAACATCTTTCGCAGCTGGATCTCTTGCAGGATGGTTTGCAAGAGCCGCGGATCGCGCAGCGCGGGGTCGTTGGGGTTGGCCGCCGCGATGAGGATGTTGGTGAGCATCTGCAGCGGGTCGTTGGTATTGATGTTCAACTTGGCATTGATGTCGGGCCAGATGGTGAGTCGATCGCCGAATGCCGCCATGAAGCGATCGTTCACGCCGCGCACCATGTACAGTTCCTCCAGGCTATCGAAGCGCCCGTTCTTCGCCTTGTAGCGCGGATCGTAGCGATCGTAGGCGGCGTTCTCGTCGGAGAAGCCGTTGACGAAGGGGTTCGCGGTGTTGGTCGGGTCGATCGCCGAGCCGGTCTCGTCGATGTCTATCCAGTCCTTCATCGCCAGGATGGCGTCGTCGCGGCGCACCTTGTCGTGGTTCGCGTCCTCCTCGTCGAAGATGAAGTTGTACTTGGGATCCGACATCATCGCGCGCAGCTGGATGAGCGCGGCGAGCGGCGCGCCGCCGAGGCCGTCGAGGCCCTGCACGTTGATGCGGCTGTTCTCGTCGACGATCCTGGCGTGGAAGCTGCCGTCGAAGCCGCCGAACTTGTTCCGCGCCTTCTCTCCCGGCTCGGGCGGCGGCAGTGCGGCACTGTCGGCGGACGGCGCGGTGCCGAGACCGGCGACGGTTCCCTGCAACAGCGAGCCGAAGGCGTTGGAATCGATGGGCAGGATCTCCCACAGCCGGATGCCGAGGTTGGACGACCCGGCACCGGCGGCCGCTCCCGGGGTTGCACTCTTCGGCGCCGTCGTCTTGGCAGAGGACTGCGCCGCGCCGGCGCCGGGGCCCAGCAATTGCGTGAGCGCCCCGGTGAGCTGCCCGCCGAGCTGATCGACCTGCTTCTGGAAATGCAGCAGCAGCCGCGACAGGTTCACCGCCGAGCGCGCCAGGTAGTACGCTCGCGTGTCGTCGCGCAGGTTCTCCGCCAGCCTGAGCGAGACCCGCGACTGGTAGCTGAAGTCCACGCCGATGGAGGTGAGGATGGCGATGGTGGTCAGCACCAGGATGAGCGCGACGCCGCGGCTGTTGACCGGAGGAGCGCGTCTCGCCCGCGGCGCGGAAGCTTGGAGCAATGGAGGGCCGGAGCGCATGGTCAGAAGTCCAGCGGCTGGCCAAGGACGATGCGGGCCTGGGTGACCCAGGTCTTCTCCTTGCCCTGCTCGTCCTTGATGGTGAGCGCGATCTTCACGCGCGGGGGGATCAGCACCTGGCCGCTGCGCTGCGGCGAATTCGAATCCCACTCGTCGCGCCACTCGCGCTCCTTGGGATCCCAGGCCTGCACGGTGAACTTGAGCACGTCGTCGGCCAGCACCGCCTTCTCGCCGCCGCGCTCGGGTTCCTCGTCGAGATGCGGCTTGACGCGGCGATAGAGCGAGCGGTTGCCGTCGTCGTCGCGCTCCAGCTTGTATTCGAAGAGCGCCTGGTCCGACTCCTTGGCGTCGATGTGCAGGCGCTCGTGCGCGAAGGAAGTGACCGTCAGATCGGCTTCGCCGCGCCCGTCCTTCAGCTTGAACAAGGTCGGGCGCGTGCGGAACCGCTTGCGATCGTAGTGCTCGGAGAGGAAGGTCATCGACACCTCGCGCGCGATGCGCTCGAGCGCTGCGCGCACGGTCTGGTCGCGGTCCTCGGCGCGCTCGATGCGCTGCTTGAGACCGTACGCGCCGTCGAACGCCTTCCAGGTGAGGCCGCCGATCATCGCCAGCACGGCGACCGAGATCATCACCTCCAGCAAGGTAAAGCCGCGCCTCATCGCGCCTGCCCCGGGTCCGACGAGGGAGGCTTGGGGCCGACGGGGATCGGCCCTCCCGGCTGCTGCGGCACTTGCTGCAGGCCCGGCGTCTGGCCGGCGAGGCCCACCGTCTCGGGGAGGATGACGACGATCTGCGAGGCGGTGACGCCTTGTCTCTGCTTGCCGTCTTGCCAGCTCACCGAGATCCGCACTTCGCGCACGCTCTTTTTCAAAGTCTCGATGAAGGTCTTCGCCTGGCCTTGCAGGACGCCGCCCAGAGGGCCGGAGAGAATTGCCGCCGCGCCGCCTGCGCCCTGCAGGCCTTGCAGCGCGTTCTGGGCGCCGCCCAGCGACTGCGCGAGCGCGCTGGCCGCCGCGCCGATACCGCTTTTCGCCTGCGCGCTGCCGCCCTGTCCGCCGACGCCCAGCATTCCCAGGAGCTGGGCGGGATCCAGCTGCACGTCGGGCTTGAGGATCTCCGCGCTCCACGAATAGTCCGGCGAGCCTTCTTCGTCGAACTTGCCGTGCTGCTCGTCGTCGAAGTCGGAGAAGCCCTTCTTCTGCAGGTCGTCCTCGATGTCCAGCATCTTGCTGCGCAAGAGCAGCGTGGCTTCGGTGGCGCGCCGGCCATAGGCGTGCATCGCCACGGCGCCGCCGTTCAAGTCGGAGATCGCCACCAGCGCCACCGCGAGGATGGCGAGGCTGATCATCACCTCGAGCAGGGTGAATCCGGCGGCGCGCCTCATCGCTTCTGCCCCGGCGCGTCGACGCGGTCGCTCGCGATCTTCACCTTGCCGGTGAGCGGCGAGACGATCAGCGAATAGACGTCGTCGCCTTGCGCGAGGTGGATCGACGCCTCCTCGGTCAGCCCGCTCGACCAGAAATAGAGATAGGCCTTGCCGGCCGAATAGCGCTCGGGCTGGTGCTGCACCCAGATATCGGTAAAGCGGACCGCGCCGCCCAACTCGGTCTTTGGAACGTCGGGCGATTCGGCAAAGGCGCTCTTTCGCAAGAGCGCGCCGCGCTCGCGATCCTCCTCCGACATGCCGTCGCGCTGCGCGGCTTCCGCCAGCAGCTCTTCCTCGCGGGTGGCGACGCGCGCGCCGTTCTGCGATTGCTCGCCCTCGCGGCTCAGGCGCACGTTCGACTTGGCGCATTCGGACCAGTAGGCATTGGCGTCGAGATCGAGGACCAATCGACAGGTGTGGCCGGCGATGGCGGCGGCGCCGTACATCGAGCGCACCGCGCCCGAAAGCTGGCCGCTCTTCTGCCGGAGCTGCGCGCGGGTCACCGCGGACAAGGCGGGGATGGCGACGGCGAGCATCAAGCCCGCCACGCAGAGAGCGACGCCGATCTCGATCAGCGTCATGCCGCTGTCCCGCCTTTGCCGCAATCACTTCCCCGCTGTGGAAGGTCCGCTCGCGATGTCGCCGCCGTGCACGGTGATGTCGTCGCCGCCGCCCTGCGCCTTGTCGGGGCCGTACGAATAGACCTCGTAGCCTTCGCCGCTGCGGACGTAGCTGTATTCCGAACCCCAGGGATCCTTGTGCAGGTCCTTGATGTACTTCGGCACCAGCTGCGTCAGGCCGTCGGGCCACTGGCCCGTCTCGACGTGGTAGAGGTCGACGCCGTTGGAGATTGATTTCAGGTCCAGCGTGGCGGTGCGGACCTGCGCCTCTTTCAATTGATTGAAGACGTTGTAGCCGATGGCGCCCGCGATCAGGCCCAGGATCACCAGCACCACCATGATCTCGATCAGCGTCATTCCGCGCGCGGCGGCTTTTCCGGTTTTGCGAATCGGCTTTGCGAACATGGGTGAATCCTTTACTTGGGCACGAAAGTATTGAGCTGCATGATGGGCATCAAGATGGAGAAGACGATGAAGGCCACGCCGCCGCCCATGGCCACGATCATGATCGGCTCGAGCAGCGAGGTGAGCGCGGTGATGCGCATCTCCGTCTGCGACTCGTAGCTCTTGGCCACGTTCTGCAACATCTCCTCGAGCTGGCCGCTTTTCTCGCCGATGGCGATCATGTGGTAGACGAGCGGCGGGAATTGCCCGCTGCGTTTCAAAGGCGCGGCGATCGACTCGCCCTCGCGGATGGCGTCGCGCGCCTTGTCGATCACGCTCGAGAGCAGCGTGTTGGTGACGATGTTCTTGACGATGTCCATCGCTGTAATGATGGGAACACCGCTCGCCAAAAGCGTCGCCAGCGTCTTTGCGAACCGCGAGATGGCGAGCATGCGGACCAGGTCGCCGAACACCGGCACCTTGAGCTGCGTCCTGTCCCACCAGGCGCGCCCGGTCGCCGTGCGCAGCCAGGCGCGCATCGCATAGGCGAGCAAAGGCAGCGCGATCAGGATCACATACCAGTAATCGCGCGCAAAGCCCGAGAGCGCGATGAGGATGCGCGTGGTCCAGGGCAGGGTGACGTTCATGTCCTCGAAGATCTTGGTGACCTTGGGAATGACGACGACGAAGAGGATGCCGACGATGGCGATGCCGACCACCACCATGATGGCCGGATAGAGCATGGCGCCGATGATCTTGTTGCGCAGCAGCGCCTGCGATTCGGTGAAGTCGGCGAGCCGGACCAGCACCACGTCGAGCGCGCCCGACGATTCGCCCGCGCGGATCATGTTGACGTACAGGTCGCTGAAGACCTTGGGGTGCTCGCCGAGCGCATCGGCCAACGAGGAGCCCTCGTTCACCTTCTGCTTCACCACGCCCATGATCTTCTTCAGGCGCGGCTGCTCGAC
>WNFJ01146277.1_pt1 | contig 20216 bp, 18 predicted proteins | sample 5400461 | NCBI WGS metagenome assembly WNFJ01 (sample SAMN13153349, study PRJNA577476) | soil metagenome | isolation source: 115 cm saprolite on Douglas fir-dominated hillslope | place: USA:California | collected 2013-09-17
GGCGCAGGTTTGTGGACGGGTGGCGGTGATGCAGCGCGGCGTGATCGTGGAGCAAGGTCGTACGGCGGAGGTTTTTGCGGCGCCGCAACACCCTTATACGCGGAGCCTGCTCGATTCCATTCCGGGGCGTCACTGGCTGCCGCCTGTCGTACAGGCTTCTGATCAAGGTCCTGTAGACTGAATCAGAGCGAGCACCCGCCGCCCCAACAGCGTGGCGGGGTTGGCAAGATCCAGGATGACGTCGAAGTGATTGCGGGCGGCGTTCTCGAACTCGACGCAGTCGGTGCCGGCTTCATGCACCGCTTGGGCGAAGGCCCGGCTCCCAACAGACGAGGCTTGGCGGGAAACCCTTCAAGGGTTGGTGCAGCGGGCTATTGCGCGCGGCCGTGGCAGGATCGAGGCCCAGCGCCGCGTCGATCGACGTGCCGATCAGCGGCTCGAGATCGTAGATGCCCGACACCAGCACAGCACCTTTCACCGGGCTGCTGCCGGGCGCGCCAAAAGGAGTCGGAAGAGCCGTCATGGCTGCCAAATGCGCACCGGCCGAACTGCCGGCAACAATGAGACGGTCAGGATCGATCCCCATCGTGTCGCCAAGACGCCCGAGCCAGCCGACCGCGGCGCGACACTCGGCGACGATGTCGGAGAGCGTGGCGGCAGGCGCCAGCGTATAGCCGACGGCGGCATAGGCAATGCCGTGCGCCAGGCACTGCGGGGCCGCAAAGGCGGAGTCCTCCTTCGAAAGTTCCTGCCAATAGCCGCCATGAAAGAACACCAGGACGGGAGGCTTGGCCACGCCGTCGGGCACAAACAGATCGAGCGTTTGCTGCTCCGTTGTCCCGTAACGGAGCTTCGCCGGACCGTGCGACTGCCGCGCGGCCGCACTCAAATCGGCGTAGGCACGGATGTAGGATTGGTAATTGCCGCCGATGCATGAGCTGGGCGAATACTCGCGCTCACGGTCCCCAAGGGAAAGCTCTTGCCAGTCGAGCTTCCAGGGGTCGGTCATCGCTCTCGCTCGCGGCAAGTAAGCCCTACAAGTTTGTGCGCAGCCGCCAGAGCTCGGGGAACAGCACCACGTCGAGCATCTTGCGCAGATAGCCGACGCCGCCAGTGCCGCCGGTGCCGCGCTTGAGACCGATCAGCCGCTCGACTGTGGTGGCGTGGCGAAAGCGCCACACCCGGAATGTGTCCTCGAGGTCCATCAGCTCTTCACCCAACTGGTAGAGATCCCAATGCGCTTTCGGCTGGCGATACACCAACAGCCAAGCCTGCTCCACCTCATCGCTGTCTGCATAAGGCTGGGTCCAGTCGCGCTGCACGTGGCTTGCGGGGACCGGCAGCCCGCGCCGCGCCAGGGCGCGCAACGCCTCGTCGTAGAGCGACGGTGCTTCGTAGGTCGCGCGCACCCGGGCCAGCAGGTCGGGTCGATGCTCATGCGGCTTGAGCATGATCGGGTTCTTGTTGCCGAGCGAATACTCGATGCAGCGGTATTGGTAGCTCTGAAAGCCGCTGGATGCGCCGAGATAGGGCCGAATGGCCGTATATTCCGGCGGCGTCATCGTGGCCAACACGTCCCAGGCCTGCACCAATTGCTCCAGGATGCGCGACACCCGCGCCAGCATCTTGAACGCGCTGCCCAGCTCGTCTGCCGCAATGCACAGCCTGGCGCCGGTGAGTTCGTGCAACATCAGTTTCATCCAGAGTTCGCTGGTCTGGTGCTGCACGATGAACAGCAGCTCATCATGGGCATGGGAAAGCGGCTTTTGCGCGTTGAGAAGCACGTCGAGCTGCAGGTAGTCGCCGTAGCTCATGGAGCGACTCAAATCGAGCTGGGCCTTCTCGTCCTGGACGATCTTCTCGGGGGACGGCGGCTTCGGATTGCTGGGTGCCTGTCCGGACATGGCGTTCAGCCTAACACATGGAGAAGCGCGCTGCTCGAACTGGGACAGAGCGCTCCTTACAGGGTCTCCCTTAGAGCACTCTCATGCCAATGGCCGAGAACGAGTTGGCTGAGAGCGGTCATCGACATGAACATCGCGATACCAAGGGCGGCGATGAGGGCGAGAGCCGCGAACATCAGCGGAATGTCGAGCTGGAAGCCGGCGTTCAGAATCAGATAGGCGAGGCCAGAATTGCGGCCGCCCGTGCCGGCAACGAACTCGGCGACGACAGCACCGATCAGCGACAGGCCACTGGAGATGCGCAGGCCGGCCAGAAAAAATGGCAAGGCACTCGGAATGCGCAAGCGAACAAGGGTGCGGAGACGCCCCGCCTTCTTCATCCGGAAATAACTCAGCAGGCCCGGATCGACGCTGCGCAGGCCGATGATCGTGTTCGATATCACGGGAAAGATGCCTATGATCGTCGCGCAAATCACCAGCGAAAGGCTCGTACTCTTGACCAGGATGATGATGAGCGGCGCGATCGCCACGATCGGAGTCACCTGCAGCAAGACGACATAGGGGAAGAACGCGACCTGGGCAAAGCGGCTCTGAACGAACAGGAAGGCACCGAGCGTGCCGATCACGACCGCGAGGGCGAACGCCTGCAACGTCACCCGGACCGTCACCAGCAGCGACTTCAGGAGATAGGGCCAGTACTCTTGGAAGCTCGCGACGATCGCGGACGGTGCCGGGAAGAGGTATTGCGGCACCTGGAAGACACGGCAGGCCGCCTCCCACACGCCGAGCAGCACCATGCCGACCAGCAGCGGTGCGACTATGGCCCAGAGCACCTCGCCTGACATTGCCTTGGAAAGCCGCATGCGGCCCCTATGCTCCCGGCGTTGTCTGGCGGGAAGCCTCGGCCAGCATCGTCGAGAGTTCCTGGCAGGTCCGGACAAAGCGCAGGCTGTTGCGGAAACCGTCTTCCCGGGGTTGCGGCTCGTCGACCACGAGTTCGCCGAAGATGCGGCCCGGTTTGGCGGCCATGACGACGATCCGCGTCGAGAGGAACACCGCCTCGTAGATCGAATGCGTGACGAAGAGCGTCGTCAGCCGACGCTGCCAGGCAAGCTGGACGAGATCGAGGTCGAGCCTGTTGCGGGTGAATTCGTCGAGCGCGCCGAAGGGTTCGTCCATCAGCAGGAGGTCGGGCCGGTCGATCAGCGCCCGGGCGATGGAAACGCGCATCTTCATCCCACCCGAGAGCTGGCGCGGATAGCTGTCGGCGAAATCCGCCAGGCCGACCTGCTCGAGCGCCGCCGCGACCTTGTGCGCGGGGTCCTCGCCGTCCTGCTTCTCGAGATCCAGAGCGAGACGCACGTTGGCCGCCACCCGTGCCCAGGGCATCAACGTCGGTTCCTGAAACACGAAGGCCAGACGCCGCCCCGTCTGGCCGACCTTGCTGAAGTCGCCTTGCCACCACGAGAGGGAGCCGCTGGTCGTCTCGTAGAAATTGGCAATCAGCTTCAGCAGAGTCGACTTGCCGCAGCCGGAAGGACCGATGAGCGAGAGGAACTCGCCGTTCCTGACCGTGAGGTCGATCGGCGCCAGAGCGCGCGTTCCGTTGGCAAACACTTTCCCGGCGGCACGCACCGACACGACGACATCCGTCGCAGCAGGCGATGACGGATGCTCGTCGTTGGCGACACGCTGTGCCGAAACACTCATCGCGGCGCCACCTGCAAGGTTCGGACCATTGACCGGGCCTCTCACGCGCGGGGAACGACGGTGTTCCTGATCTGGACTCGGTTGCCGGTGCGCACCGCTGGATAGTAGTCCCAGACCGCGATGTGCTGGGCGGCACGATTGTCCCAGAAGGCGATCGAGTTCTTGCGCCAGCGAAACCGCGTGGAGTATTGCGGCTGGCCGATCTGAGTATAGAGATAGGTCAGGATCGCGTTGCTCTCGTCGCGGCTCACACCGTTGACGTGGCTGGTGTATTCGGGATTGACGAACAACAGCTTGCGGCCCGTCTCGGGATGGCGGCAGACGATCGGGTGATTGGCCGTCGGATAGGTGAGGTTGGCGGCGCCGGGTCGGTTGTCGTAGACAAGCTTGAAAACGCGCGCGCCGTCGTGATGCGCAGTCATCCCATCAAGATAGGTTTTCATCTTGTCGGATAATCCGGCATAGGCGGCATAGGCGCTCGTGAACATCGTGTCGCCGCCGTTCGGCGGCAGGACCCGCATGTGCAGGATGCTGCCCATCGGCGGCATCGGATCGCAGGTGAGGTCGGAGTGCCAGCCCTCCCCCGCCACGACTTTGGTGGTTTCGTCGGCGTGGATGCGCGTCATCTCGGCGTCGTTGCCCGGCAGGGTCGCGCCGGGATGCCGATGAAGTTCGCCAAACCACCGGCCGAGCGCCTTGTGGCTTTCCCGGTCGATGTCCTGATCGCGGAAGAAGATCACCAGATGATCGAGCAGGGCATGCCGGATCTCCTCGACCGTCTGCCGGTCGAGCGGCTTCGACAAATCAATACCCGAGATCTCCGCTCCGATGACAGGTGAACAGGGCTCGACCTCGATGCGGCGATACGTGAAGGCCTCGGGCTGAAAGTGCTTCAACGGTGCTTGTGCCATGACTCCCTCCTCAATGCGGCTACGGCTACGGTTCGACTCGGCCAAATTTCATGAAGGCGGCGAAATCGGCGAGCTGGGTGCGGATGAGATCCCGCGTCGCCGTGTCGGTCAGCTTGCCCGACTCCTCGTCGACCTTTGATCGGGCGAGTCCGATCATTACCTCCGGTCGATTGAAGACCCGGGCGTTTAGCCCCACCAGAGTCTGGCGCAAATGATATTGCATGCGCACGCCGCCCATCGGCCCCTGCGACACCGACTGGATCAGCACCGGCTTGTCGGCGAAAGGCTGGTTGGGTACCCGCGAAACCCAGTCGATCGTGTTCTTCAGCACGCCCGGCACCGAGTAGTTGTACTCGGGCGAAACGATGATCACGCCGTCGGTCTCGCGCATGGCGTTGGCCAGCAGCGCGATGGGGTGCGGCACGCCGCTCGAGGTTTCGAGGTCGCCGTCGTAGTGCGGCACGTCGCCGATCGATGGGAACGGCGTGAAACCCATGCCACCCGGCGACAATGCCGGCAGCGCGCGCAGCACGGCGGCGGCGTACGAACCCTTGCGCAGACTGCCGCAGATGGTGACGACGTTCAGATCGAATTTCCTCGCCATGAAGCATTTCTCTCCTACGGCCGAACGAACCGCCCGCCGGGCGGCCCGTCGCTTTTGCCTTCTCGCGAAATAACGCGCCCGCGCAGCAGCACTTGCTCGATCAGGCAGGAAACCGTGCGGCCGGCCAGGGTCGTGTAGCCGGCCTTGCTGTATTGGTCGCTGTCGCGCACTTCCATATGGCGCGAGGGGTCGATGATCACCAGGTCGGCATCGGCGCCCGGCACGATTGCGCCCTTCTTCGGATAGAGGTTGAACAGCCGCGCCGGCCGCTCGGCGCAATGCCGCACCAGGTGCTGCAAAGTGAGTTCGTTCTCGTCGATCAGCGCCAGCATGGAGGCGCAGAGCGTCTGGTAACCCGGCATGCCGGGCGGTGCGATCCAGATGTTCTCGTGCGCGCGCTCCTTGTCCTCTCGCAGGCAGGGCGAATGATCGCTCACCACCATGTCGATATCACCGGAGCGCACCGCCTCGCGCAGATGGCGCCGCTCCTCCTCCAGCCTGAGTGGCGGCACGATCACGCCGTAAGGACCGAAGCGTCTGGCGTCCTCGTCGGTAAAGAGAAGATGATGCGACATCACCTCGGAACTGACGCGCACCAGTTCCTTGAATCTGGCCACGATCTGCACGCTCGAGCGCGTCGAGAGCGCGCGCACATGGACTTGCGTGCCCGTGAAATGCGCCGCGGTCAGGGCGCGGCTGATGCCGAGCAGCTCCGAGAGCGGCGGCCGTGTGGCGGCGAAGGTCTCAACGGTGGGATGCTCGACTTCCTCCTTCGCATCCTTGGTCAGACGCTGAACCAGCGACGGTGAATGCGGCGTCACGCCGGCAATGCCGCCCACGTCGCGCACCATCTGCATGACGCGCTGAAGTTCGAAATCATCGTTGCCGATCACGAAGTCGGGATTGCCACCATAGGCGAGAAAAAGCTCGAACGAAACGGCGCCCATGCCGGCCATCTCCTCGATGCTCTCGCTGCGCGGCCCGACCAGCGCCTGGATGGCGAAGTCAACATGCGACTTCTTCTCGCCGATCTCCTTCTTGAGCTGGAAGTAATCCGGCGTAGAGGTGCGCGGATCCTCAGTCGGCATCAGCATCACCGTGGTGACGCCACCCGCGGCGGCCGCCCGTGTCGCGCTGTCGAAATCGTCGAGCCGCGTCGACAAAAAGAAGCCCGGAATATGCGAATGGGCGTCGACCAGGCCCGGCAGGATGTACTTGCCGCCGGCATCGATCCGCTGGGCGCCCTGCAGCGGCTCGTGGGGGCCGGCCACGACTTTGACCGTGCCGTCGGCGATGCCGATCGTGCCGGCCGAGCTGCCCCCGGAGCCGACCACGGTGCCGCCGCTGATGACCAGATCGAACATGCCGACCGCCGGCCTAACCGGGCGTGGCGGTGGCAGCGCCGATCTCGTCCAGGGCGCGCCTGTAACGCTCCAGGCTCCACTGGTTGAGCTGGGGCAACGCGGACTCAAGCCGCGACAGCGTGCCACGCGGTGTGAAGCGCGACTGATAGGCCTGCTGCAGGGCGACCTGAGTCACCTGATCCTGCAGGATGATCGTCTTCATGTAGGTGAACTGCTCGTCGCGCAGCTGCTCGAAATGCGGCGAGGCCACGGCCTCCTTCGTGTAGAGATTGACTCGTCGTGAGTCGAGCGTGCCCGCCGAAGTCGGATTGAGGAAGGTGATCGTCAGGAACGACGGCTGGAACACAGCCACCGCCGTCGGCATGAAGGACACGAACATCACGCGGCTGTTTTGCTCGTTGGTAAGGCCGCGAAGCCCCGGCAGGCGACGCGTGCCCTCGGCCTCGAACAGGTCGCCGTCGCTTTCGGCAAATCCCGTCATGCGCATGACCTGTCCATCGCCTGGCTCGAAGGGACAGAATTCGGTTTTCGCGGCGGGCACGGCGTCGTGATAGCCCTTGTGCACGTAGTCGGTGTGATACGGCTCGAGCGCGTTCTCGTGATGAAGCTTCCAGTTCCAGCCGAGATTGCGCTGTTCCCAGATGTGGCCCGGCACGAGTTCCTCCAACCCGTAAGTCGCGAGCTGCGCGCCGACGCGGCTGAGCGACGGCGCGAGCGGAGCCGCATTCCGGTCGAAGTTGACGAAGACCAGGCCATGGAAGATCGCGCTGCGAACCTCCGGCAGGCTGATTTTCTTGCGCAGCTCCGCGAGCGGCGTCGTCTCGCGCATCGCCGGAGCCCCTATCAGCTTGCCGTTCAGCCCATAGCTCCAGTTGTGATAGGGACAGACCAGGCGCATCGCGTTGCTGCAGCGCGCCTGGCGCCTGTCCTCCGCGACGCCGGCCGCGAGCGGGTGGCCGCGATGCTGGCAGATCGCCGACAGGACGCGCACGGTCCGCGTCTCATCGCGCACCAGCACCAGCGGCTCGCCGGCCATGTTGAGATAGAGGTGGTCGCCCGGCCCGGGAACCTCGTTCACATGAGCGAGGCAGAGCCATTCACGACCGAAGATCGCCTGCTTCTCGAACGCCCAGAAATCGGCACTGACATAGGCATCGGCCGGCAGGATGTTGGCCTTCGCGACCGGCCCGACGCTCGACGCGGCGTCGGCGACGACGCGGCGTGCGTGCGCGATGCACGCTTCACTGAGTTGGGCAGTCATATCGGCACTTTCTCCGTTGGCGCCGCCGTTACGGCATGATCTTCAGGTCCTTGACGAACTCCGTCGTATAGGCGGCCTGCCAGTCCGTGGTCGGCTTGAGAAGGCCGGCCTTGATCATGAAGTCCGCGAGTTCCTTCCAGCGACCGTCGTTCATCGTGCCCATGCCGTTGGTCTTGGTCTCGCCGCCGTCGACGCCGCCGAGCTGGCGGATGGTCGAAACCGAGTAGTTGAGGAAGGCGTCGGTCGCATCGGGCCCGCGCTCGCTCTTGATGACCTTCAACGCCGGAGCGGGGTCGGCCAAGAAGCTCCTCCAGCCCTCCAGGGTCGCGCGAACGAACCGCGCGACGGCGTCACGGTCCTTCTGGATTGTCGGCCGCATGGTGAGCAGCGGATAGCCGTAGGGTGGATATCCTTCCTTGGCGAGCAGGAAGTAGCGGTTCTTCACGCCCGCCTGCTCGATCCGGAACGGCTCGGTCGTGGCGACGCCGCCCAGCGCCATCGTCGGATCCTGAATGAAGGGCTGGTAGTTACCGGTGTAAGGCGCCACCTGATCGTCGCTGAAGCCGTATTTGTCCTTCATCCAGAGCCAGTAGCTGCCACGGCCGAGCGTGCTGACCAGGATCGTGCGGCCCTTCAACGCCGCGATCGACGGCACCTCGGGACGGGTCACGATGCACTGCATATCAAACTGGTAGGTCGGCATGATCACCACGACCGGCGCGCCGCGCTCGACGCTGGAGATAGCGCCGATGGCTGAGCCCATCAGGATGTCGGCCTCCCCGCCGGTCAGAAGCTGCATGCCATTGATCTGCGGGCCGCCCTGCTTGATCTCGACGTCGAGCCCGGCCTTCTCGTAGAGTCCGGTCTCCTTGGCTTGATAGATGCCGCCGTGGCCGGGCTCGGCATAGAAGTTGGTCAGCACCCTGAACTTTGTGGCGGCGCGCGCCGGCTGGGAGAAGCCCAAACCGGCGCCTGCCAGCGCCACTCCCGCACCCGAGAATTTGAGCGCGTTCCGCCGCGTAAAGGCGGGCCGTAGGGCCCTGGAAGTGACGTCCGACATTGCAGTTACCCCTCCCGCTGAATGCTTTCCCCCGGCTCTTCCGGACTACCCCTATTCGGCCGCTGCCCTCGTTCCCTTCCAGGCTTTCTTGTAGCGCTTGACCAGCCAGCAATTGAACTCGCGCTGCGCTTGCTCCTGCCACGAATAGCGGCCGCGGGTAGCAAAACGCGAGCGCAGGCCGATCGGGATCAGTTCGTCGACATGCAGGTCCTGGGCCACAATCGACTTGATCGACTCTTGGCCGATCCGCAGCCGCTCCTGGAACAGCGGCCGCTTCATAGCGCCGGGCGCCACCAGCCAGCCGCGCGTCATCGCGACCTCGTTGGCCGAGACGGCGTGCAAGATCATGTAGGTGATCATGTCGGACATCACGACCAGCGAGAGCGTCGGCGGCACCTGCCCGAAGATGAAGCGGTTCCGGTCGACCTCAGTGAGATCGGGGAAGATCGGCATCAACGCGCGATGCGTCGGGTTGAAGGCCGCATCCTGATGCTGGGCGCCGTTCCAGCGAAAATAGCCCGCGGTATTCTCGGGAAGCTGTGGAAAGACGCTGAGGTGGCTCGGCACGATGTTGTGCAGCGGGCCGACATGCAACTTGTTGGCGTGATAGCCGTCGTTGTTGTTTTCCATCATCACCTTCCAGTTCCAGGGGAACTTGGTCGGCGGATCCGGGAACTGGCCCTCCAGGTCGGGCAGGTGATAGTTCGCGAGCGCGTCCGTGAGCGCCTTCAGGCGGGGCGCCAGCGGCTCGGCATTGCTGTCGAAATTGATGAACACGAAGCCCAGCCACACCTCGACCTTGAATTCAGGCAGGCAGATGCTTGCCTTGTCGAAGCCGACGGCACGATCCATCGCCGGCGCCCCGATAAGCTTGCCATCGAAGCCGTAGGCCCAGTGATGATACTGGCAGAGAAGATTGCGGGCGTTGCCGTGACCTTCGGCGACCAGCATGGCGCGATGCTGACAGACGTTCGAGAAGGCGCGCAGCACGCCGTCATTGCCGCGCACGACGACGATCGGCTCGCCGACATGCGATGAGGTGAAATAGTCGCCCGGCTTCATCGCCCAGGCCTCGCGCCCGACACACAGCCATTCATGGTCGAACAGGGCTTCTTTCTCGAACTCGTAGAAGTCCTCGGACACGTAGCATGCCGGCGGCAGCATCTGCGCCTGGTTCACGTCGAGCGTCGAGGTCTCGAGACTGTTGAAGAACGCGTCGTTCAGCACATGCCGTTTCATTTGCGGAGGCTCCTCCTCAGGCGCCGGTGACTCGTTCGCCGGCGATATCGACCCAGAAGACGACCCGGCGCTGCACACGGTTGACGATCTCGTGCAATCCCACGCCGATGACCGACAGCACGATCAGCACGACGAAGGTGCCGGCCATGTCGAAATTGAAATTCTTCTGCAGGATCAGGAAGCCCAGGCCCGACTTCGCACCGACGAACTCGCCGACGATGGCGCCGATCACCGAAAGCACGATCGCCACGTCGAGGCCGACGAAGATATAGGGCAAGGACTGCGGCAGGCGCACCATCCGGAAGACCTGCCAGCGCGACGCCGTATAGGACACCATCATCTCCACCTGGTCCTGCGGTGCTGACCGCAATCCCACGATCGCGTTGGCGAGCACGGGAAAGAAGGCGATCATCGCGGTGATGACCACCTTGGACGACATGCCATAGCCGAACCAGATGACGACGATCGGTGCCACCGCGACCTTGGGAACGGTCTGGAAGGCCACGACATAGGGATAGAACAGGCGCTCGGCGAGAGGAGACAACGCGATGCCGAAGCCCAGCAGCAGCCCGCTGACCGCTCCCAGCACGAACCCCATGACGACCTCGAACATGGTGACGGCCAGGTGCAGACCCAATTCGCCCGCTAGCAGGCTTTGCCAGAACGCAACGGCGATTGCCGAGGGTGGCGGCAGGATGATGACGGGTACGTCGAAGGCGCGCACGACGAGTTCCCAGCCGCCGACGAAGACGACGAAGACCAGCGCGCTCTGCGCGTAGTTCGAGACCGCTGTCCAGAAGCGCGAGGGAGCCGCGGCACTCATGCGTCCAAAGACCCTGTCGACCCGAAGTGCTTGCGGATCGCGCTGGTGAAATGCCCGAATTCCGGCGTGCTCTGCATCGTCAGCCGCCGCGGGCGCGGCAAGTCGATGTCGATCACGTCGACGATGCGGCCGGGACGCGGCGTCATGACGACCACCCGGTCGGCGAGATAGACCGCCTCGGGGATGCTGTGCGTGACGAGCAGCACGGTCTTCTGGCTGTCCTGCCAGATTCGTTGCAGTTCCTCGTTCATCGCCTCGCGCGTCATCGCATCGAGAGCGCCGAACGGCTCGTCCATCAGGAGGAAGGAAGGATCGTGCACCAGGGCACGGCAGATGCCGACGCGCTGCTGCATGCCGCCGGACAGCTCGTTCGGATACCTGTCCTCGAAGCCCGACAGCCCGACCATGGCGATCAACCGGCGTGCCCGGACCTCGAACTCCACGGCGGAGCGTCGCTGGACGGCGATCGGCACCATCACATTCTGCAGCACTGTTTTCCAAGGAAGCAGGACCGGCGCCTGGAAGACCACGCCGACATCGCGGCTCGGCCCGTCATGCGGCGCGCCCGAAACGAGCACCTCGCCGGAGCTGCGCGACAGGACGCCCGACAATATCTTGAGCAAGGTGGTCTTGCCGCAGCCGCTCGGCCCCACGATCGACACGAACTCGCGCTCCCTGATCGCAAGGTTGACGTCCTTCAGTGCATGGATCTCGTCGCCGTCGCGTGTCCGATAGATCTTCTGCAGGTCGGTGATTCGCACCAGGCAATTTAGATCGGCCGCCGCTTGTCGCGCCGAGGCTGAAGAGGAACGCTCAAGCGCGGCGGCATTCATCAGAACTTGCAGTCCTTCGCGCTCTTGTGGATCGCGGCCTTGCCGAAGTCGTTGATCTTCTGCGTGAGGGCCGGGATGTTGATCGCGAGCTTGTCTGCATCGTAGGGCGCGTCGATCTGCTTGGCCGCCAGCATGAAGGCGCTGAGGCGCTTGAACGCGGCCGGATCGAAGCGGCCCCATTCCTTGCCCTTGCCGAACTGCTCGAACGCGCTTGTGTTCGAAGCGAGGTTCGTCTCGAGACTGTGCATGTCACGCTTCAGCTGCAGCGCCTCGTCGACGCCCGAGGCGCGCGTGTTCGGATAGTGCGCCCAGTGGAGTTTCACGGCGCATTCCGGGTTGGCCAGCGCGAAAACCTGCGCCTTCACGATGCCGCGGGCGATCCCGACCATCATGTCGGGGTTCTTCTCGGCGGTGCCCTGGAGGGTCGCGAGCGTGTACTCCGGGTAGGAATTCCAGTCATCACCGATGATCTTGCGGAACTTCAGCCCGGCATTCTCAAACGAAGCCGTGGCCGAGCCCCAGTAGATCAGCGCCTGCGCCTTGCCCGAGCGCATGGCCTCGACCGGCGCCGCGCCCATGCCGAGCGCCACCATCTCGATGTCCTTGGGCTCCATGCCGTTTGCGCGCAGCAGCCCGTTCAAGAAGGCGATGCCGCCGGTCGCCAGATTGAAGACGCCGACGGTCTTGCCCTTGAGATCCTTGACCGACTTGATGGGTCCGTCGGCATCGACGGCGAGGGACCAGTCCGACGCCGAGATGGTCGACACCACGCGGATCGCGAGGTTCGTCTTGGCATTGCCCTGGATGATTGCACCGGCGCTGGCCGCCGCGAACTCGGCGTTGCCGCCGACGAGCTGCTGGGTGGCCTGCAGCGAGCCGCCGGCAGCCTGCGTCTCGACGTCATAGCCTTCCTGCTTCCAGTAACCGAGCGTGATCGGCAACGTCATCGTCGGATACGTAACATCGAGCACGCCCGTCGCCGCGACGATCCGGACTTTCTGCAGCGGCTTGCCTTGCGCCGACACCGGAGCCGCAACAGCCGTCGCAGCCGCTACCAGGGCGAGACCGCCCAGCAACCGAATGCATCGTGAAATGGTCATCGAGCCCCCCTTGGCCGACGCTGGACCTTGCGGCGCTTCCCGTCTGGTCACTTGTCTCGTCCGGCACAATTACTTGTGGCCTGTCTGGTTAGAGCAAAAAGGCTGCCAGTCACGGCTGCGCTGCCCCGAAAACCACGCTCAGCATGCTGATGGCACCGCTATAGACACCGTCTGCGGCAACGCTTGCCGTATCGTCGTCGGCCGCCCCGGCGGCATAGAGCAAAGGATAAAAATGCTCGGGAGTCGGCGCCGAAAGCGCCGCCGCTTCACCGAAGGCCTCGTAGTCCACGAGCTTGTCAAACTGATGGCTGACCAGGCTCTGCCGGATATAGTCGTTGAAGCGCACCGCCCAGTCGTACGCGAACTCCTCGCCTCGCCGGTGCAGCATCAGATTGTGCACCACGTTCCCGCTGCCCAGGATCAGCACTCCCTCGTCGCGCAACGGCGCCAAGCGGCGCCCGACCTCGAAGTGGTAGGACGGCGGCCGGCGGATATCGATGCTGAGCTGAACCACCGGAATGTCTGCTTCAGGATAGACCTTGCACAACACCGACCAGGTCCCGTGATCGAGCCCCCACGAGTCGTCCTGGACGACCGGCGTAGGGGCCAGCAACTCAGCGACGCGGCGTGCCAGCTGAGGATCGCCGGGCGCGGGATAGCGGATGTCGAACATCGCCTGGGGAAAGCCGCCGAAGTCATGGATGGTCGGCGGCCGCTCCATTGCGGTCACTCCCACCCCATGCGTGCACCAATGGGCCGAAACCGCGAGAATCGCCCGCGGCATCGGAATTTCGCTCCCCAAGCGCTGCCAGGTCTGCGTCCACACATTGTCGGCCAGTACATTCAGCGGCGTGCCGTGGCCGAGGAAAACCGAGGGCATCCGCTGCATTCCGGCCGCTCCATTCGTTGTTCCGGCCTCGTATCCGGCTGTCGAAGGCCAAACTTGTCCGTCTGCGTCCGAATTGTTGCCCGTACCGGCAGCCGGACTGTAGCCTCGCGTGGTGCGCTTCTTGCTTGGTGGGGGCTCGGGGCAGAAGGCCATGACCACGCTGAAGTACTCTCACTTCACGACCGACGCCTATCCCGGCGATCGCCGGGTGGATGCGTGGCGCGATGCGCTGGGTCACGTCTCGCTTGGATTGCAGGACACCGCCAAGCTTGGCAATTTCTATGGCCAGGCCCGCTCGGTCGTATCGCCGCTCGGCATCCACTTCACGCGTCTGGCGGCCAGCGGCCAGAGCCTGACCGGGCTTGCGCCGCGCGCCGAACCAGGCGTCTGGATCGCCTTGCAGCTTGCCGGCGGCGGGAAGCTCGACAGCGCAGACGGTCGCGCCGAGATCGCTGTCGGCGACCTCGCCTATGGGCCACTCTGCGGCGCCTTCGGCCTTTCCTACGCCGACGACTTTCGCGTCCTTTTCATCCTGCTGCCGCAGCCCGTGCTGCAGTCGCGCGGCCTCGCCTCGCTGGTGAAGCGTCCTGGCTTCCTGCGCGGCGAGCGTGGCACCAACCGGATCTTTTCGGACATGCTGGCCGCCGTGGCCGAGGACATCGAGACACTGAGCGCCGACGGGCTGCGGCCAGTCGAGATCGCGCTGCTCGAGTTCTTCGCCTCCTGCATGGCCGACGAAGTCGGCGAGGATGGGCTGCGCGGTGAGACCGGGACCCAGATGAACATCCTCAACCGCATCTGCCAGATCGTCGAGGCGCATCTCGGCGAGGCCGACTTCAGTCGCGCGACCGTCGCGCGCAAGGAGGGAATCTCGGCGCGCTACGTGCAGCGGCTGTTCGAAAATGCGGGCGACACGTTCGGCCACTATCTGCGGCGGCGGCGGCTCGAGCGATGCCGGCTCGACCTGATCAATCCGACGCTCTCGCACAAGTCGATCACCGAGATTTCCTATCGCTGGGGGTTCAACGACTCGGCGCATTTCAGTCGTGCCTTCCGCGACGAATATGGCCTCTCACCGCGAGAGTTCCGAAAGCAGGCGGATGCCGCGGCAAACACCACGCCCGCCTCGCAGATCGGTCGTGGCTGGCCGCAAGGCTCGGGCAAGGTGCTGCGGCGGGTGTCGCTCAGCCGCAACCACGAATGGCTTCCCAAGATCGAGCCGAAGCCCGCGCCGAAGCGCACGCCCGGCAAACCGGCCTCGGTCATCAAGCCCGCCTTCGCGGTCGCCGCGGCACACCGCCATCACTACGTGCCGGCCAACGAAAAGACCGTGCACTGGGGCTATTTCAGCAAATCGCTGCCGCCTGTGCTGGTGATGAACTCGGGCGAACTCGTCACGTTGGAGACGCTCACCCACCACGCCAACGACGATTTCGATCGCATGATCAAGGGCGATCCGGGGGCCGAGCGCATCTTTCACTGGACCAAGGACGGCAAGACGATCGACCGCCGAGGCGCCGGACCGATGAACCCGTCGATCTACGGCCGGGGCGCGGGCGAAGGCTTCGGCGTGCATCTCTGCACCGGACCAATCGCCGTGGCCGATGCCAAGCCGGGCGACGTGATCGAGCTGCGTATTCTCAACGTGCGGACCCGTCCCAGCGCCAACCCCGACTTCGCCGGCCGCACTTTCGGCAGCAACGCCGCCGCCTGGTGGGGCTTTCATTACAAGGAGCTCTTGACTGAGCCCAAGCCGCGCGAGGTCGTGACGATCTACGAGATCGACTGCCAGCACCATGGCTGCCATCACGCGCGCGCGGCCTACAACTTCCGTTGGACGCCGCAACGCGATCCGTTCGGCGTTCTGCATCCCACAATCGACTACCCGGGGGTGCGCGTCGACCATTCAACGGTCGAGGAGAATCACGATGTCCTGAAGGGCATCAAGATTCCGCTGCGCCCTCATTTCGGCGTGATTGGCCTCGCGCCGAAGGAAGCTGAGCTGGTTGATTCGATCCCGCCCTCCTACTTTGGTGGCAACCTCGACAATTGGCGAGCCGGCGAAGGGGCGTCTATTTTTTTGCCTGTTTCGGTGTCGGGCGGATTGCTCTCCGTGGGCGACCCGCACGCCTCGCAGGGCGACTCGGAGCTCTGCGGCACGGCGATCGAATGCTCGCTCACCGGGACTTTCCAGGTCATCCTGCACAAGAAGAACGGCGCGACCGACAAGCCGATCAGCGACCTCGACTATCCTCTGCTCGAGACCGACAAGGAGTGGGTGATCCATGGCTTCAGCCATGCCAATTACCTGACCGAGCTGGGCGATTCAGCGCAAAGCGATATCTACAAGCACGCCTCGTTGGATCCCGCCATGCGCGACGCTTTCTGGAAGACGCGGCGCTTCCTGATGACCAACAAAGGCCTGACGGAAGACGAGGCGATCTCGCTGATCTCGGTGGCCGTCGATTTCGGCATCACCCAGGTCGTCGACGGCAATCTTTGCGTGCATGCCCTGCTGCGCAGGGAGCTGTTCGAGTAGAGATAGGCAATAAAATGTGCGTTCGGGGTCAAGTGGCCCCAGACCCCTGCCCCTAGTTTCGACGGGCTCGTCCCGTTCGTCGCACAGAGGCAGCGTTCATGCTCCATATCCTGAGGGCCACCAAGGAAACCGTCCATTGGGGCTATTTCGACGCGGCCCTCGCTCCCGCACTCAGGGTGCAGAGCGGCGATCACATCCATGTCCAGGCGATCACCCACCATGCCGGCGACGCGCCTGACCTGATGATGGACGACGCCATCCGGCAGCTCTACCGCGACATCCCCGAAGATGATCGCAATCCGGGCGTCCATATCATGACCGGGCCTATTCATGTCGAAGGCGTCAAGCCCGGCGACATGCTCGAGGTGCGCTACCTTTCGATGATCCCGCGCTTCAGGCATGGCTCCAATCTCGCCGCCAACTGGGGCTACCTCTACAAGGAGTTCGGCGAGAAGGAGCGTGTGACGATCTACTCGCTCGACGCGAACAGCAACCAGGCGGAGGCGGTTTTCGCCTACGACTATCCCGGCAAATACCTGATCCCCGGCAAGATCACTCATCCCGAGAACTGCAACTGCCAGCCGGCGCTGCCGGGCTTCAGAATTCCGGTGCGCCCGCATCTCGGCACGGCGGGCGTGGCGCCCGACATGAAGGGCCGCGTCAGCACCATTCCGCCCGGCGTACATGGCGGCAACATCGACAACTGGCGCATCGGCGCCGGCTCGGTCGTCTACTATCCCGTGCAGATCGACGGGGGAATGTTCTCGGTCGGTGATCCGCACATCTCGCAAGGCGACGGCGAACTGAGCGGCACGGCGATCGAGGCCTCGCTCGACGTCATGATGCAAATCTCGATCCGCCGCGACTTTCACTTCCCGACTCCTTTGATCGAGACGCCGAACGAATGGATGGTGCACGGGTTCGACGAGGACCTGAACGTGGCCATGCGCCAGGCTTCGCTCGAGATGCTGCGCCTGCTGACCGACCTCAAGGGCACCAGCCGCGACGACGCCTACTCGCTGATGAGCGTCGCGGCCGACTTTACGGTGACGCAGGTCGTCGACGGCCGGCAGGGCATCCATGCGCGAATCCCGCGCTCGGTGTTTCCACCGAAGAAATAAGAGCGTCGTTCAACAGCAAGAGGGGAAAACCCCATGACACGCGAGGAACGGCTGAATGCCATCTGGGCCCGTACCGTCGAAAAGCTGAAGGAAGTGGTGCGCGAGTTCAAGATCACGGAAGACGAGTTGCATGCCGCCGGCGACTACATCAACCGGTTGGGCCAGTCCGGCATGGGTCGCAGCCTGGTCGACGTGTCGCTCGCGCTGACCAGCGTCGCCTCCACCACGCCCGGCAGGCGCGGCACGCGCTCGAACCTCGAAGGGCCCTATCACGCCAAACACCCGATTCGGCCGGACGGCAACATCCTCGAGCGGCCCGCCGCACCTGGCGCCATGCTTCTGACCCTGTCCGGCACAGTGACCGACGCCGTCACGGGCAAACCGCTGCCGGGTGCGCATCTCGATTTCTGGCAGACCGACGGCAACGGCCTCTACGATCGCAAGGGCAATAATCTGCGGGGCATCGTCGTCGCCGACGACCTGGGCCGATACAAGCTCTCTACGGTCCTCCCGGCCGATTATGCCGAGCACGAACACGACCCGATCGGCGAGCTCTTTCGCGCCATGGGCAAGCCCAACACGCGCGCCGCGCACGTCCACATAAAGGTCTCCGTCGGCGGCAAGCTGCGGCTGACCACGCAAATCTTCATGCCGACTTCGAGTTTCCTGGACAAGGACTACGTCGAGGGCGCCGTGAGCGACGATCTCATCGTGAAGCTGGAGCCGGATCCGAACGCCAAGGGGACCGACAAGGCCTACCGCGCGCACTTCGACCTGGCGGTAACAGCTCAATAAGGAAACGAAACGTGCCAAGAACAGTCATTGTGGAGACGCTCGGCGCTCCGGACGTCCTGAAGATCGTCGATCTCGATCCCGGCAAGCCCGGAGCGGACGAGATCCGAATTCGCCAGACCGCGATCAGCGTCAACTTCGCCGACGTTCACTATCGCCGCGGCACTGCGCCGCCACACGCGATGGCGAAGCTGCCCATTCCCTTCACACCGGGCCTGGAAGGCGTCGGGATCGTCGAGGCGGTAGGTTCGGGCGTCACCGGCTTCAAGGCCGGTGATCGCGTGGGTTACGCCTCGGCCACCCTGACCATCGGCGCCTACGCCGACGTCCGCCGGATTCCGGCGCGCATTGCCTATGTCCTGCCGGCTGACGTCAGCGACGTCGATGCGGCGGCTCTGATGTATCGGGCGATCACCGTGCACGGCATGATCCGCCAGTGCTATCGGGTCAAGTCGGGCGACACGATCCTGCTCCATGCGGCGGCGGGCGGCATCGGCTCCATCCTGTCGCGCTGGGCCAAGCATCTCGGCGCCACGGTGATCGGCACGGTCAGTTCCGATGCCAAGGTCGAGCGCGCCAAGTCGCAGGGCTGCGCCCATGTCATCGTGAATGCGCGCGAGGACTTTATCCAGCGCACGCTCGACATCACCAGCGGCCGCGGCGTCGACGTTTGCTTCGATGGCGTGGGCATCGACGTTTTCCTGCCTTCGTTCAAGGCGATCCGCAAATACGGCATGATGGTCTCGTTCGGGCAGGCCTCGGGCATGATGGACGCGATCGACCCGGTGGAGCTTCAGCATCGCGGCCACTATCTCACCAAATTCAGCGGCAGCACGTACAACGAGGACATGGGCGAATATCAGAAGCGCGCCGGGGAAGTGATCGAGGCAATTCGCGCAGGCGTGCTCGAGCGTGGCACGCACAAGGTCTATCCGCTGGCCGACGTCGCGGCCTCGCATCGCGACATGGAATCCAGGAACTCCACCGGCTCGCTCGTTCTGGTACCATGACGGTCGCGCCTTGACCGCAACGCCGATCGCCGCCGACACGCTGGTCGCGCATTCCATGGTCGTGACCATGGACGGCGCACGCCGCGTCATCCTCGACGGCGCGGTGGCGTGGAAGGCGGACCGGATCGTCGCCATCGGCAAAACGGAAGATGTCGAGCGGCAGGTGGCGGCCAAGGAAACGATCGACGGGCGGCGGTTCGTGGTGACGCCGGGACTCGTCAACTGCCATATCCATATCGTCGGCGAGCCACTGACGCGTGGCTACGTGCCCGACGACGCGGACTTCCAGGAAAACGTCCTCAACTGGCTGATCCCGTTTCACAAGCACTATACGCCGGCCGATGAGCGCATTTCGGCACAGCTCGCCGCGCTCGAGATGCTGCGCTCGGGCACCACCAGTTTCATCGAGGCGGGCAGCCTCAGCGCCATCGACGAAGCGGCCGATGGGCTGGACGAGATCGGTATTCGCGGCCGTATCGCGCTTCGCATTTGGGACCAGTCCACGACCCATGCCCATCCGGTGCGCGCCACCGACGAGTCGATCCGGCTGCTCGCCGACGAGCTCGAACGCTTTCCATCCGACAAGGGCCAGCGCATCGCCGCCTGGCCGACCCTGATCGGCCATTTCGTCTGTTCCGATGCCCTGTGGCAAGCCGCCAAGCGCCTGTCGCTGGAGCATGGCACCGGCATGACCTTCCACATGAGTCCCGCGCCGGCCGACGTCGATTGGTACAACCGGAAATTCAATCGCCGGCCCGTCGAGCATCTCGCCGACCTCGGCGTGCTCGGGCCCAACGTCGTGATCACCCACATGGTCCATATCGACGACGGTGAGATCGCGCTGCTGGCCGAGACCAAAAGCAACGTCGCGCATTGCCCGACCACGGCGCTGAAGGTAGCCTATGGCATCACCCAGGTCGGCCGCTTTCCCGAGATGGTGAAAGCCGGCGTTAATGTCGGTATCGGCACCGACGGCAACAATGCCAGCAACTATTCCGACCTCATGCGCGCGACTTATCTGGTGGCCGGCCTGTTCAAGGACGCGCGGCGCGATCC
>WNFJ01524861.1_pt1 | contig 20215 bp, 18 predicted proteins | sample 5400461 | NCBI WGS metagenome assembly WNFJ01 (sample SAMN13153349, study PRJNA577476) | soil metagenome | isolation source: 115 cm saprolite on Douglas fir-dominated hillslope | place: USA:California | collected 2013-09-17
TTGCGCACCTCGGCCTCCCTGCAGCGGCGGTATCTCTCGACCGTACGAGCATGAGACCAAACCTCACATCACACAAGTCACGACTGACGAGCTACTAGGCGGGCAACGCGTACGCGCGGGCGGGATTGACTGCCGTGAGCTACCCCATCCCTGGGGTCACTTGGCGTCCGCGTAGCAGGTCACCACCGAGACGTTCAGCGGAAACCGCACCGGTCCCGGGCCGAAGACGAGCCGCCCCGCCTCCTCGGCAGCCGCACCCGCCGCGCGCACGACCTCGTCGGCGGCCCCGGCCGGGCTGTGCACGATGACCTCGTCGTGCTGGAAGAACACCAGACGCGGACGGCCATCCGGCCCGTTCGGCGCCCCAACTCGGGGTTCTCCGGCCGGGGGCTCTCCGGCCGGGGGCTCTCCGGCCGGGGGATACTCAGCCGGGGCGAGCCTGCGCCGCAGCGACGCGAGCAGCACGGCCGCCCAGTCCGCAGCGCTTGCCTGCACGACGAAGTTCCTGGTGAACCTCCCCCGGCTGCGCAGCACCCGGCTCGCGCGCGGATCATCGCCGTCACCGGTCAGCTCACGCCATTTGGCCGAGGGAGGCGGGCACGTACGGCCCAGACGTGACCTGACCAGACGCCCTTCCTCCCCGGCGGCCGCCGCGTCGTCCACGTAGCGCGCGGCCTCGGGGAATCGCCGCCGCAAGACGGCGAGCAACTGGCCCGCTTCTCCCCCGGCGCCGCCGTACATCGCCGACAGCAGGGCCACCTTCGCTTTGTCCCGCTCACCGCCGAGCGCTCCCGCGAGGGCCGCGTACACGTCGCCCGCGGCGGCGGCCTGCGCGAAGGCCCGGTCGCCCGCGAGCGCGGCGAGCACACGGGGCTCAAGTTGCGCGGCGTCCGCCACGACGAGCACCCAGCCCGGATCGGCGATCACGGCGCGGCGCAAGACCTTCGGGATCTGCAGCGCGCCACCGCCGCGCGACGCCCAGCGTCCCGACACGACACCGCCCACCACGTATTCCGGGTGAAACCGCCCATCGGTCACCCAGGTGTCCAGCCATCCCCAGCCGTCCGCCGCATGCAGCCGGGCCAGCTCCTTGTATTCGAGCAGCAGCGGCACCGCGGGATGATCCACGGCCCGCAGCACGTGCGCCCGGGTCGACGTCAGGCTTATCCCCTCGGCGGCGAACGCCTTGACGAGCTGCGCGGGCGAGTCAGGGTTGACCGCCCGCCCGTGCAGTGCCGCCCGGATGGCGTCGGCCAGTTCGGCCAGCCTGGGTGGCCGCACGCCAGGGGCCGGCCGCGGCCCGAGCAGTTCGGTCAGCAGCTCGTCGTGGATGTCGCGGCGCCAGGGCAGCCCGTCCGCGGTCATCTCCGCCGCGGCCAGCCCACCCGCCGACTCGGCGGCGGCGAGCAGGGACAGCCGGCGCGGGTGCTCCGCGGCGGCGATGCGGCGAAGCTGATCCGCGTGGACCGCGACGACCGCGTCGAGTTCCTCCCGCAGGTCGGCGGGGTCATGGCCTGCCACCAGGAAAAGCTCGGACTGCGCACCGTTGTCGCGCTGCGCGGCGCGGGCAGGCGCGGCGGCGACCCCGCGCAACCGGGCCCAGGCGGCGTCGAGCGACGACTGCTCACCGAACCGGCCTTCGTGCCCGAGCAGCACCGCCTCGGTGAGTTCGACGTCGTGACAGGACGCCACGCGCACGCCCGCGGCCACCAGCGACGGGTAGATCCGGGCCGCCGAGGCCCAGACCCAGCGCGGACTCTCCGCCCGCTCGAGCTCGGCCACCGCCGCGGCCAGGCTGGTCACCCGTTCGGGCGGCCCAGCCGGGACCGCGTCCGCGCCGAGCCTGCAGATGAGCCCCGCGCCGCGGCCGTCCCACGCGACAGCGATCCGCATGTGCCCAATTCTGGCCTGTTGACAGTGCCCCCGGGTTGTCCACGGAAGCCGATTCGCCCCTCCCCGCCCGCGCGCTGTGGGTGTCGGTCAGCGCTTGTGCAGGAAGGCGACGAAGCCGGCGGCAAGTGCGACCGCGACCTGCTGGCGGAACGCCGCGCTGGTGAGCTTCGCGGCGTCGGCGCTGTTGCGCATGTTCGCGCATTCGATGAACACCTTGGGCACCGTGGACAGGTTCAGCCCGCCGAGATCGGTGCGGACGTCCAGGCCCGACACGCCGATGTAGTCCGAATACGGCTCGCCGGTGATGGCGCGGTACGCGTTCCTGATGTCGAGCCCGAGCCTGCGGGACGGGCCGACGATCTTGTCGGTGTAGCCGGGCACCAGACCCGGTTCGATCACCTCGAACCCCGATCCGCCCGCGGGCCCGCCGTCCGCGTGGATCGAGATCGCGGCGTTGGCGTGGGCCAGGTTGCCGATGGCCGCCCGCTGGGTGATGCAGGGTCCCACCCCGTTGTCGGCGGACCGGGTCGGTACGACCTTCGCGCCGTCCCTGCGCAGCAGTCTGGCGAGCCTGGCCGCGACGTCGAAGTTGAAGGCATGTTCCGGGTAGCCCGCGTCGGTCTCAGCGCCGACCGTGTCGCAGGCCTTCTGCCCCGTGATGACGTTCACCAGGCTGTTGATGATGTCCGGGCGCGCCGCGTTACCGCCGTCGTGACCGGGATCGAGCGTGATGACCTCACCGGCGAGCGGCAGCACGCGCGCCTTTGGAGACGGTCGCGCCGGCGTCATGGTGGGACGGGCGGGTGTGTCTGGTGTGTCTGGTGTGTCTGGTGTGTCTGGGGCCGCGGTCGACCGGGTAGGCTGCGGCGCCGCCCGGTCGGCGGCTCCGGCCTGGCCGCCACCGCAGCCGGCCGCGGCGAGCAGCACGCCCGCCAGTGCCGCCGCGGTGAGACCACGCCGGACCCGAGTGGGATCGGCACGCGGCGGGCCGGCCGGAGCTGGGCCGGATGGTTTCATCAGCATCGGCTCGACATGCTACCCGCGGCGCCGCCGCGGCGCGGCGGATCAGGCCGGGCTGGCCGGGGGCCGCGCCCGACGGTCGCGGCGGGCCGTCACACCGGCCAGGGCAACGGGCGCGCCCGGTCCTCGCGCTCGGCGTCAGCGTCGTCGCCGGGATCGCCCGGTTGCGTGCGCGACTCCCGCTCGGCGGCCGTCCAGGCGGCGAGGCCTGCCGAGGCGTGTCCGGGCAGCTCACTCGTGGCCCATCCGGCGAGCTCCGCGGCCATCGAATGAGCCGACGCACCCGGAATCGCGGACCCCACGTGACCAGCCAAGGAAGCAGGCGCGCTGCGGCCGGCCGGGCCCAGGGCGCCGGCCGAAAGAGCGGCCGGGCCGGTGGCGGCCTCCGCAGCGGCATCGGGTGTGGCGCCGTCCACGGCGCTGGCTGGCGGACCGTACGCGGGACCGGCTGCGGGACCGGCCGCGGCACCGCGGGTGTCCGGCCCGGGCGCTGCCACGGCCGCGCCGGCGCCGGCGCTGGCGCTGGCGCTGGCGCCGGCTGTCGCGTGCGCCGCAGCCTCCGGCCCAGGGCTGTCATCGCGCTGACCGGGCAGGCAAGCCCTCAGGTCCGTCACCACACCGCGTGTGTCACCGTCGAGCAGCACGGCGAGTTGCTCCGCCTCCACGGCATCCACGCCGAACACCACGCGCGGGCGGCCGCGGGGCTCTTCTGGCGAATAGCCGACATAGCTCGCCACTGGCTGCGCAAACGGGCCGCCAAGGCCATGCCGTGTACGCCAGCGCTCCCATGCCCACTCCAGCCGCGCAGCAGCACGCTGCGCACGCGAAATAAGCTCCGGATCGCGCATTGCTGATCCTCCCCCCGAACGCGGTGACGCGCTTGCCACAGCAGGAAGCCCGCACCACGGCGGGCCGGCTCCCCCGGGCCGCGCCTTGTGCTGTGTCGCACGGATGCAAGCGCCCCGCCGTCTCAGCAGTTGCGGCCACCGCGGCCTCCCGCCACCCCCGACGACGTGTGCGCCGACCAGTATGGCGGACGACGCGCCCGTACACGTGCGATTACGGAAAGTCGCTAACCGTGGCGCACGCTCGTCCGATATCGTCAGGCACGAACGGCTGCGGCGCTACGGCCGGGCGGTGACGAACGGCGGGGCCGACCGGAGGGGCCGACCGGAGGGCACGGGCGCAGCGGCGGCAGGGCCGCGGGCCACGCACCGCCCCGCGAAAGTGCTCAGCGCACCAGAACGGCTGCGCGCCGCCGCCTTTCTGCCGGCTCTGTCGCCGAGCGCGGGGATCTGTCGCCGAGCGCGGGGACGAACTCATCAACGCGGCGCTCGAACTGCTCGGTTCGCGCGCCGCGGTGAGGTGTCCATGGACGAGGTCGCCGCGTGGGCCGGCGCCTCGCGAGCGCTCATCTACCACTATTTCGGGAGCAAGCAGGAGCTGTACTACGGCATGTCCCGTAGATCTCTGGCGGCGCGGATCGGCGCCCAGACGACGACCGGCGGCGTCGTCGCCGCCGATACAAACCAGTATCGGCTCCTCGAAGACAAGCACCGCCTGGCCGGACCGCCGCCTGGCCCGGCTGGCTTGGGATGGCGCCCGCATCCACCGAGATCTACGGGACACCCTCGGCGGCGCTGCGCCCGTGCGGCCGGCGAACTGACCGCGCTGCCCGACCCGGGCGGGGCGATGGTGGCGCGGCCACGGGTCGCCGTAACCGGCGACAGCAACCTGACCGCCGTGCTCGAACGGCTGCTCGCGGGCGAGCAGGAGACGATTGACCAGCGAAGACCCGGCCGGTGGTACCGACCGGATCGACCCCGGCAGCGTCTGGGGAACCATACCCCTCCCCGGTTCCCTGAGACGGTACCCCCCAATGCGGCACACAGGCCGCCGGGGCCGACCCCCCTTGCTGTCTGTTCTTATCGCCCGTGCCGGGCGCGAGCGCCCACGGCCCAGGTCGACCCCCTCGTCGGGATGTCGGGATCGCTATCCTCACTCCGACCGCTGCTGCGGGATACCCGCGAGCAGCGCACGAACCTCGGTCTCCCGGTACCGGCGGTGACCCCCGAGCGTACGAATGGAGGTCAGCTTGCCAGCCTTCGCCCACCGCGTGACGGTCTTAGGGTCGACTCGGAACATCGTCGCGACCTCCGCTGGCGTGAGCAGCGGCTCGGCCTCGGGTGTGCGTGCAGACATGTGTGCGGCCTCTCCTCCTGGACCGGTACTTCGATCCCGCGTCTATTGCTGAACGTGCGCCCCATCTGGAGCTTGTCGTGGATGCCCTGATATGGCCCACGGAGACCATATTGCCATCACCAGACGTGACGAGTCGACCACCTAGAGCAAAGTTTCTGTGTAAGTTGCCCCGTTGCTCCATCGTTCGCTGTCACCGTGCGTAATTCTAGCGACACGTTCAGTCGCAACAAGGCAGATTCGGAAAAATGCCAGCCCGCGAGTCGGACACCAAACGCCCGGCGCTACCCCACCGGTGGCCCATCGGTGGGGTAGCTGCCTGGCCGCGGTGGCGCCGGGACGGAGCACACGCTGCTTTCGTCTGCCCCAGCCCGCCGGGTCCAAACAACTGGACCCAGAACGCCCCCGGGCCCGGTGCGCCAGGCCAGCACGCCATGGCCCCTAGCTGGCCGTCTCAGCAGCCTGCAGGGCTCGCCAGCGGTTGCGCAGCCGCTGGTACATGGCGACCGCGAGTTCGAGTTCGCCGGTCTCAAGCCCGGTGATCGCCGCGGCCACCTCGGCCACCGATTGGTCGGCTTGGAGGGCGCCGTCGTCAAGCAGGTGCACCAGCCCGCCGTAGTCGAGTTCCACGAGCGCGCGCGGGTGGAACTCCTCCAGCCAGCGCCCGATCTCTTCGATCTCCCCCGCGGCGGCGGTGGGAGGCGGGCCGCTTGGGCTGGCTCCGCGCCGCCCGGCACCCGGGTGCCCGGAACCGCCGGCGTGGCGCGGGGAGTCGCGCTGGCGCGGAGCGTCACGGCGGCGGGATCCGCCCGCGTGGCGGCCTCCGCCGCGCCTGGGCATCGCGCCAGGCGGTGGTGTGCCACCGGAGGGACCAGCCCCACCGGACGGGCCAGCAGCACCGGACGGGCCCCTTCCTTCCGCGCGGTCATAACCCGCGCCGGTGTCACCGCCGGCCCGGGGTCCGCCGGCCGGTGACCCCTGATCGCCGTACGGATACGAGTTCGCGGGAAGGCCGCCCGGGCCGGGCAGACCGCGGCGCACGGCACCGAGGGCGCGCGCCACGCGCCTGCGAGCCTGCGCCATCGTCGTCACGTAGATGAGCGTGCGGGTAACCGTCGCCGGGCCGCCGTCACTGTTCGGGCTGCCGCCACCGAGCACAAGCCACCGTTCCGGCGGGCCGAACGGCACGAACCAGGCGAGCGGCACGTGCCAGGTAGACGTCAGGATGTGCGTGCGGATCGATGGGTAGTGCGCATTCCAGCGCGCGAAGTCGGCCGCCGCGCCCTCGGCGATCCGCCGGGGCACGAACGTGTCCGTCAGCGACGGTGGCAGCGTCGCCCGCAGCCGGCCAAGGGCCAGCCACGACCGCAGCCGGGTCTGCCAGGGGCAGATGTAGACGACCCCGTCCGCCCGCCGCACGTAGGCTTCCTCGCTCTCGCGCGCCGGAGCCACGATCGGGGGCACCGCGATGAGCCTGCGCATCGCCTCCGCGTGCTCGGCCTCGAGCGCGCCGCCTCGCCGCAGGCGCTCATGAGCAGCGGCGTAAGCCGCCCAGCACGACCGGTCAGGTTCTCCGAACGCGCTCAGCGGCTCGTAGACGCGAAGGTACGCGGCGTAGGGCAGCACGAACCGAATCGTGACACGTCTTGGTCTCCGGATGCGGCACGGTGGATAACGAGATCGTCACCAAGTGCCCGTCAGGCCCACGTCAGGCTGGTGCGCGACGCCTTCCGAGCGCGGCCGAATAGTCTTGACCCGGACACCGCGCCAACGACGGTGCGGAACGCAACCAGGAGAGTCACTACCGTGACAAACGTGTTCGCAACTGCCCACCACGGCGCCAACGCGGCCGCCGGCGCGGGACACGAGCAGGTCGTCTTCTGCCAGGATGGCCAGAGCGGGCTGCGGGCGATCATCGCGATCTACTCGACCGCGCTTGGCCCGGCGCTCGGCGGCACCAGGTTCTACCCCTACCCCGACGAGGACGACGCGCTCACCGACGTGCTCAACCTCTCGCGTGCCATGGCGTACAAGAACGCGCTTGCCGACCTCGACCTCGGTGGTGGCAAGGCCGTCATCATCGGCGATCCGGGCAGCGGCAAGTCCGAGGCGCTGCTGCGCGCCTACGGCCGGTACATCAAGTCTCTCGGCGGGCGCTACATCACCGCGTGCGACGTCGGGACGGACGCCGCGGACATGGACATCGTCGCCCGCGAATGCCCCTACGTCACCGGCCGCACGGTTCCGCACGGCGGCGCCGGGGACTCCTCGCTGCTCACCGCGTTCGGGGTATTCCAGGGCATGCGCGCCGCGGCCGAGCACGTGTGGGGCACCACCGCGCTGCGCGGCCGGCGTGTCGGGGTCGAGGGCGTGGGCAAGGTGGGCAGCCGGCTCGTGGAGCAACTGATCGAAGCCGAAGCCGACGTCGTGATCTGTGACCTCAGCGAGCGGGCGGTCGAGCGGGTCCAGGCCGTGCACCCGGGCGTGGACGTGGCCGCAGACCGGTCAGAACTGATCCGCGCGCAGGTCGACATCTACGCTCCCTGCGCTCTCGGCGGCGCGCTCGACGACGACACGGTCACCGCCCTGCGCGCGAAGATCGTGTGCGGCGGCGCGAACAACCAGCTAGCCCACGCGGGCATCGAGAAGCGGCTGGCCGACCGCGGCATCCTGTACGCACCGGACTACGTGGTCAACGCGGGCGGCGTGATCCAGGTCGCGGACGAACTCGAAGGCTTCAACCTGGACCGGGCCAGAGCCAAGGCCGGCCAGATTTTCGGCACCACCAAAAAGATCTTCATGATCGCCGAGGACGAGGGCGTACCGCCCGCGGTGGCCGCGGACAGGCTGGCCGAGCGGCGGATGTCGGAGGTTGGCCGGTTGCGCAGCATTTGGCTGCGAGCCTGAGAAGCCCGCCCAGACGGCATGCTGCGTAGGCGAGCACGGCGCAAAGCAGGTACGGTTGTAGCAGTACGGAAGCCGACACGCGCCACCTTCAGGCGAGGGAGGCTGGCGGGTCGGTTCGTCGCGCGGTTCGCCCGCAAGCATCTACCGGCAAGAATGCACTGAGGCAGGGGCCTGACCGAGGCCCGGACGTTCGAGGGGGTCGAGCCAAATGGGGCGCGGCCGAGCCAAGGCCAAGCAGGTCAAGGTCGCCCGCCAGCTGAAGTACAACAGCGGCGGCACGGACCTGGATCGGCTGCGGGCAGAAATCGTCGGCTCTGATCGGCACGATGAGCCTGACCGGTCGTACGACGATCTCGCCGACCGTTACGCGGATGACGGCGGCGACGAAGAGGACGGCGACGAGCCGGAGCGCAGGGACGGCACCGGCTGAGCCGGTCAGGCGGCATACGACCCGGTTAGCCGGGCCGCACCGGAGCCAGGCACGATCTCACCGGCGAGCCAGGCCTGGACGCCGTGGCGGCCAAGCAGGTCCAGTGCGGCCGCCGTTTCATCCGGCGGCACCACCGCGGTCATGCCGACGCCGAGGTTGAAGACCCGCTCCATCGCCTCACCCGCCATCCCGCCCGGCATGCCGCCGTGCCTGGCGAGCAGCCGGAAGACCGGCGGCGGACACCACGTGCGCCGGTCGATAACCGCGTCGCAGCCGGCGGGCAGCACCCTGGTCATGTTCGCGGCGATCCCGCCGCCGGTGATGTGCGCGAACGCGTGCACCCTGGACGCGCGCGACAGCGCGAGGCAGGCGGGCGTGTAGATACGCGAGGGGGTGCAAAGCTCCGCGCCGAGTGTCCCGCTGAGCTCGGGTGGCTCGTCCGCCAGGTCCATCCCGGTCCTGGCGAGAATGTCACGCACGAGCGAGAACCCGTTGGCGTGCAGGCCCGAGGACGCCATCGCGATCACCGCGTCGCCGGCCCGGACCCGGTCCGGGCCGAGCAGCTCGTCAGCCTCCACGACGCCGGTAGCCGCGCCCGCGATGTCGAAATCCGCGGCGCCGAGATGCCCCGGATGCTCGGCCGTCTCCCCGCCGACGAGCGCGCAGCCCGCCTGGAGGCATCCGGCGGCGATCCCGCTCACGATCGTGGCCACCCGCTGCGGTATCACCTTGCCGAACACGAGGTAATCCGTCATGAACAGCGGTTCCGCGCCACACACGACCAGGTCGTCGGCGACCATCGCGACCAGGTCGATGCCGATCGTGTCGTACTGGCCGAGCCGCTGCGCGATCATCACCTTCGTGCCGACGCCGTCGGTCGACGTGGCGAGCAGCGGCCGGCGGTAAGCCGCCAGCTTGCTGGCGTCGAACAGGCCGGCGAACCCGCCGATGCCGCCCACCACCTCCGGCCGCGCCGCAGCGGCGACGGCCGCGCGCATCAGGTCGACCGCCCGGTCGGCGGCGGCGATGTCCACTCCGGCGGCCGCGTAGCTTGGGCCACCGGTGGTCACGTGACCTCCTCGAGCACGTGCTTGCCACGCTCGGCTTCCGCCACGGACAGCGGGTACTTGCCGTCGAAGCAGGCGTGGCAGAGCCGGCCCTGAGGCAGCGTCGTGGCCGCGATGAGACCGTCGAGCGAGACGTAGCCGAGCGAGTCAGCGCCGATCGACACGCGGATCTCCGCCACGTCCAGGCTGCCCGCGATCAGTTCTGCGCGGGTGGCGAAGTCGATACCGTAAAAACACGGCCAGGACACCGGCGGGCTTGAGATGCGCACGTGCACCTCGGCGGCCCCGGCCTCGCGGAGCATCGCCACGATGGCCCGCTGCGTGGTGCCCCGCACGATCGAGTCGTCCACCACCACGAGGCTCTTGCCCGCGATCGCGTCGCGCAGCGGATTCAGCTTCAGCCGGATCCCGCGCTCGCGGATCGTCTGGCTGGGCTGGATGAAGGTCCGCCCGACGTAGGAATTCTTGACCAGCCCCTGGCCGTAAGGTATGCCGCTCGCCTCCGCGTAGCCGATCGCGGCGGGCGTACCCGACTCGGGCACCGGGATCACCAGGTCGGCGTCGACAGGATGCTCGCCGGCGAGCCGGCGCCCGATGGCCAGCCGCGTCGCGTGTACACCGCGCCCGGCGATCGCGGTGTCCGGCCGGGCCAGGTAGACGTACTCGAACAGACATCCCTTCGGGTCGGCGGGCGCGAATCGCCGTGACCTGACGCCGTCCTCGTCGATCGCGAGCAGTTCGCCTGGCTCGATCTCGCGCACGAACGCCGCGCCCACGATGTCCAGCGCTGCCGTCTCGCTTGCGACAACCCAGCCGCGGGCCAGCCTGCCGAGCACAAGCGGCCGGAAACCCTGCGGATCGCGGGCCGCGTACAGCGTCTGCTCGTCCATGAACACCAGCGAGTACGCCCCTCGCACCAGCGGCAGCACCGATGCCGCGGCGTCGAGCACGCTGTCCGGCCTGCTGGCGAACAGCGCCGTGAGTACGTCGGTATCCGACGTGCCGGTCAGACCGTCGTTTGCCCCGGACGACGCCGCCAGCATGGCCGCGAGCTCGAGCGTGTTGATCAGATTGCCGTTGTGCCCGAGGGCCAGCCCGGAGTTGCCGGTGAACCGGAAGGCCGGCTGGGCGTTCGCCCACACCGACGACCCTGTCGTGGAGTACCTGCAGTGCCCGATCGCCACATGACCGCGCAGGGTGTTGAGCACGGACTCGTCAAATACCTGGGCGACCAGGCCCATGTCCTTGTACACCACGATGCGGGTGCCGTCGCTGACCGCGATTCCAGCCGACTCCTGGCCGCGATGCTGCAGCGCGTACAGACCGTAGTAGGTGAGCTTGCTGACCTCTTCGGCCGGTGACCAGACCCCGAACACTCCGCACGCGTCCCGCGGCGGATCGTCACCGGGGATATCGCGGGCAGAGTTGGCGAAGTCGCTGGTCAGAGGGCCACGGGGTTCGGCCACTCGGCCAGTTTACTGGTGGCTCAGCGGTCAGGGGCGTGTCCCGACCGGCAGGTGCGGCGACAAGTCGGCGCGCGGGCCGCTCGCCCGGATCGCACCTTGCTCGATCCCCTCCCGCCAGGTAAGGCCGCCGGTCGCGAGCCGGAGCCAGGTCACCGGATCGGTTTCGACCACATTCGGCGGCGTGCCCCTGGTGTGCGTGGGGCCCGCCACGCACTGCACCGCGCCGTACGGCGGCACCCGCACCTCGACCGCGCGGCCCGGCACGGCCGCGGCGAGCAGGTCGAGCAGATACCTGACCGCGATCCGGACGGCGTCCGGATGGGTGCGGCGGCCGGTGGTGAGCGCCGCAAGCACGGCGTCCACGCACGCGGACCGCAGGCCGGGCAGCGTGCGTACGCCTGGATCGGCCCCGGCGGGCGGCGGGCGGCCCAGCTCCGCGAGCTGGGCCGCCAGCGCGGCGAGAACGCGGTCGGCTGACGGGCGGCGTGACGGCACGAAACGGAAACTACCTCAGCAGCGCGCGCCGTCCGCCACATCGGCACGCCAGCCGGGTTGGCCGTTTATCCGGTAGTAACTTGTCAGCGAACACCTTTTCGTATGTAGGCGTTCGGTATGCCGGGACAGCGGCGAGCGATCAGAGGTCAGATGCCAGCGCACTTGACACGTGGTGTGCGCCGGCCTGTGGTGCTCGCCGCACTCGGGGCGCTCGCCGTGCTCGCCGCCGCGACGACGGCCGGGTTCGTCTTCCTTGGCGGCGCCGGCCCGCAGCAACCCCACCGCGCGCTTTCCACCACCCTGGCCAGCCAGCAACTCGCTGGGCTCGCGGCCCCCGGCCCGGCCGCCAGCGCGGCGCAGCGGCTGCTCACCCCGTCGGGCACCGGTCTCGCCTTCCTGGCCGGCGGTGGCGACGGCAGCGTCCTGGCCAGCCAGCAGTGGCAGGCCGACCAGATGACCGACGGCAGTTACGTGCTCGTCTACGTCCCTGACGGCAAGTGCCTGGACGCGGCCACCAGCGGCAAAGCCGCCGCCCACTCGGCAGCGCAGCTCGCGCTGGCAACGTGCGACCTGCGCCTGAGCCAGCGCTGGAGTCACCCGTACCTGGGCAAGGACCCCGCCGGGCGGGACTACTGGCAGCTGCGCAGCCAAGCCGCGGGCCAGTGCGTCACGGTGAGCGGAGCCGATTGGCGCGACGGGGCACCGGCAGCGCTGCAGCCGTGCGGAAGCTCGGTTCGCTGGCAGCAGCTCATCGAGTTCTGGTCCGCCTACTGACCCGGACCGACCAGCCGGCTCGCCCAGCCAAGCGCCAGCCAAGCGCCAGCCAAGCGCCAGCCAAGCGCCAGCCAAGCGCCAGCCAGGCGTCAGCCGAACAGCGCCGGCAGGGTGCGCTCGTGCACGGCGGCGAGCTCGGTCAGCGGGATCGCGAAGCATTCCCCGGCGTCCAGGCTCTCACCGCCCACGGTGCCAAGGACCGTCGCCGGGACGCCGTGATCAGCGCACAGCCGGGCGAACGGCGCCTCGGCGCCGGGCCTGACCGCCACCACGGCACGCGCGGCCGACTCGCTGAACAGCGACTCGAACGGATCGCCGGGCAGGCGCACCCGGCAGCCGACGCCGCCGCGCAGACACGACTCGGCGAGCGCCACCGCAAGCCCGCCGTCGGAAAGATCGTGGGCGGCGTCGAGCAGCGCGCCGGCCGCCGCGGCCACCAGGGTCAGGGCAAGCTGACGCTCCGCCACGAGACTCACCCGCGGCGGGCGGCCGCCGAGGTGCCCGTGCATCACGTGCGCCCAGGCCGAGCCGCCGAACTCGGGCCGCGTCCCGCCGAGCAGCACGACGCTCGCCCCCGGGGTCGTGAATCCGATCGTGACCCGGTCGCGGACGTCATCGTGCACGCCGAGCACGCCCACCACGGGCGTCGGGTGGATGGCCGCCTGCTCCGTCTGGTTGTAGAAGCTCACGTTGCCGCCGGTCACCGGCAGGCCGAGCGTCGCGCACGCGTCGCCGAGACCGCGCACGGCCTCCGCGAACTGCCACATCACCGCGGGTTCCTCGGGTGAGCCGAAGTTGAGGCAGTTGGTGACCGCGAGCGGCCGCGCGCCCGTGGCGGCGACGTTCCGGCACGCCTCAGCGAGCGCGAGCTGGGCCCCCGCGTAAGGATCCAGGCTGGCATAGCGCGCGTTGCCGTCGGTGGCGAGCGCCACACCAAGCCCGCTTTCCTCGTCGATCCGCAGCACTCCCGCGTCGTCCGGCATCGCGAGCACCGTGTTACCGCGCACGTAGCGGTCGTACTGCTGGGTCACCCAGGTCTTGGCGGCGAGGTCCGGGCTGGCGAGCAGGCTCAGCAGGGTGGCCCGCAGCGCGGCGCCGCCGGCCGGCCTCGGCAGCGCCGCCGGGTCGTCCGCGTGGAGCGCGTCCTGGCTGGCCGGCCGCTGCGCGGGCCGATCGTAGACCGGCCCCTCGTCGGCCGCGGTGCCCGGCGGTATGTCCACCACCACGTCGCCGCGCCAGGTCATCACGAGCCGCCCGGCGCCGGTCACCTCGCCGATCACGGTCGCGGGCACGTCCCACCTGGCGCAGATCCGCATGAACTCCGCAACCGAACCGGGATCGGTGACGGCCATCATCCGTTCCTGCGACTCGCTCATCAGGATCTCGGCCGGGCCGAGGGACTGGTCACGCAGCGGAACCGCGTCCAGGTCGACCCGCATGCCGCCGGTGCCGGCCGCGGCGAGTTCGGCCGTCGCGCACGATACTCCGGCGGCGCCGAGATCCTGGATCCCCTGGATGATCCCGGCACGGAAGAGCTCCAGGCTGCATTCGACGAGCAGCTTCTCCATGAACGGGTCGCCGACCTGGACGCTTGGCCGCTTCGCGCCGTTGCCCGCGCCGCCGCCGCCGAACGTGGCGCTCGCGAGCACCGAGGCGCCACCGATGCCGTCGGGGCCGGTCCGCGCGCCGAACAGGATGACCTTGTTGCCGGGCCCGGACGCGGCGGCGACCTTCAGGTCCTCGTGCCGCATCACCCCCACGCAGAGCGCGTTCACCAGCGGGTTCCCCGCGTAGCAGGCGTCGAAGGCGAGTTCGCCGCCGATGTTGGGCAGGCCGAGGCAGTTCCCGTAGAAGGAGATGCCGCTCACCACCCCGGGCAGCACCCGGCGGGTGTCCGGCGCGTCGGCCGGCCCGAACCGCAGCGAGTCCATGACGGCCACCGGCCGCGCGCCCATGGCCAGGATGTCCCGCACGATCCCGCCCACCCCGGTCGCGGCGCCCTGGTGCGGCTCCACGTACGAGGGATGGTTGTGCGATTCGATCTTGAACGTGACCGCGTACCCCTGGCCCACGTCGACCACCCCGGCGTTCTGGCCCATGCCGGCCAGCAGCGCGGTGCTGCGCGGCATCTTCGCCGCCAGCCGGCGCAGGTGCACCTTGGACGACTTGTACGAGCAGTGCTCGCTCCACATCACCGAGTAGATCGCCAGCTCGGCGTCGGTGGGCCGGCGCCCGAGGATGGTGCGGATCCGCTCGTACTCGCCCGCTTGGAGGCCGAGCGCCGCGAACGGCTGCGCGACGTCCGGGGTGGCGGCCGCGCGCTCGACAGTGTCCTGGCCGGCGGCACCGGTCACGCGCTCACCAGCCCGGCGGTGACCGAGGAGATCACGGAGGCGAAGAAGCCGAGGCCATCGTGGCCAGGCCCGGTGAGCGGGTCGATGGCGTGCTCGGGGTGCGGCATCAGGCCCACCACGTTGCCCGCCGCGCTCGCCACGCCGGCGATGCCGCCCGCGGAGCCGTTCGGGTCAATTCCGGTGTAACGGGCGATCACGCGCCCGCCGTCCGTCAGGTCCGCCAGCGTGGTGGCGCTGGCCGCGTAGCCGCCCACACCGCTCTTCAGCGGGACGACGATCTCCTGCCCCGCCGTGTAGTGGTGGGTCCACGGGGTCGCCACACTTTCGATCCGCAGTTTCTGATCACGGCTGAGGAAGTGCAGGCCCTCGTTTCGGGTCAGCGCACCGGGCAGCAGGTGCGCCTCACAGAGGATCTGGAAACCGTTGCAGATGCCGAGCACCGGCAGGCCCGCACGCGCCGCGGGCACCAATTCGGACATGACCGGCGCGAAGCGCGCGATCGCGCCGCAGCGAAGATAGTCGCCGTAGGAGAAGCCGCCCGGCAGGATCACGGCATCGACCCCGCGCAGGTCGCGGTCGGCGTGCCACAGCCGGACGGGCGCGCCGCCCGCCCGGGCCACCGCCCGCGCGGCGTCGTCGTCGTCCAGCGAACCGGGAAACGTGACGATGCCTATCCGGGCGCGGGAACCTGTTTTCCCTGTCTTCTCCGTCAGCCGCACAGGCGAAGGCTACCGGCCGCGCTCAGCCAGCGTGACGCAGCTTGTGGTCCGACAGCTCGGCCAGCGGCGCGTCGCTGCGCCACGAGACCCGTTTGCGCATCGACACCACGGTGCCGCGGCCGGGACCGCTCTGCAGCGTGACGTCGTCCACCATGGCGCGCATGATCTGAAGACCGCGGCCGGACTCGGGCAGCCTGGCGATCACCTGGTCGTCAAGCCGCCGGGCCACGCGGCCGCCCGGCTGGCCCGCGGCCAGTGCGCTGCGGCGCCGCGCCGCGCCTTCCTGACCGCGCGCGCCTTCCTGACCGCGCGTGGGATCCTTCCCGCGCGGTGGCTCGGCGGCGGCCGTCTCCGGCGAGTGGGGGGCGCGCGATCGCGCCGGGTGCCCACCGCGCCCGCCGTCGGGGTACGCCGCCGCCGCGCCCGCGCGCGATCCGAATCCCTGACCGGAATCCACCACGTCGACGACGCAGCGGCTGGGGCTGACGCTCGCCACGACCTCGTAGCGCAGCGCGGTGCCGCCGTGCCTGAGCACGTTGGTGCAGGCCTCCGTAACGGCGACAAGGATGTCACCGACGCATTCGTCGACAATTCCGAGGCTGCGCAGCGTGTCCCCGAGGACGCGGCGCATTACCGGCACGCTGACCACCTCGCGTGGGAAGGCGAGGCAGAACTTGACGTTCACAGTCGGCTCCTCAGTCAGTGTCACCAGAGGCCACCCGCCACAGCACCCTCCGCTATCACCAGTCAACCTCGTCACATTGTGAAAGGCTTCCCAAGACACGCCGCAGATAATCGCGAACTTTAGAGGCCGCGCGGACAGAAACCCGTCACGCCGCGTGCAGATGATCACTCGGCGCGAAGTGAGAACTCCTCGATCACCGGGTTGGCGAGCAGTTCGCCCGCGAGCTTGCCCAGCTCGGCGAGCGCCGCCTCATCCGCCGGGCCACTGATCTCAACCTCGAAGCGCTTGCCCTGCCGGACGGCGCTGACCTGGCCGAATCCCAGCCGCCTCGACGCGCTCGCGATGGCCTCACCCTGCGGATCGTGGATCTCCGGCTTGAGCATCACGTCGACGATCACGCGTGCCACGTGACCTCCCTGGGTCTGGTTGCCAATCTGGGCGATACGGCCGGCCGCCGCAGCCACGGCGCTGCCGCCGGCCGACGCGGCCACGCAGGCAGCGTACTGCGATCACGCCCCCGCACCGCGTGAGCGGGCCAGGCTACGGACCGCGTGGGCGGGCCAGGCTACGGACCGCTGACACCGCACTGACTGGTTACGCCGGATGCGGGGATATCTGTCACGATGAGATCAGCGGCCTGCCCGGCCGCACCGCACCACCTGGTCCGCGAACCGTTACAACGGAGGCGGAACAGCCGACCGGCCAGTCGCGGCGATCCCGCGATCCGGCCCCGACACGCTGAGGAGTGGCACGTGACCGTCGACGTAGGCGGTGCGGCCGCCGCCGCACCCAACTCGGCCGGCTTCGATGGGCCGGCGGACACCCCGCAGGAGCTGGTGCAGCTGCTGACGCCGGAAGGCGAGCGGGTCGAGCATCCGAGATACCCGCTCGAGCTGTCCGTGGCCGAGATCCGCGGGCTCTACCGTGACCTGGTCCTCGTCCGCAGGATCGACACCGAGGCGGTCGCGCTGCAGCGCCAGGGCGAGCTCGGCATCTGGGCGTCGCTGCTCGGCCAGGAGGCGGCGCAGGTCGGTTCCGGCCGCGCGCTGGCCCCGCAGGACATGGTCTTCCCGACCTACCGCGAGCACGGCGTCGCGTGGTGCCGCGGGCTGGACCCGATGAAACTGTTCGAGCTGTTCCGCGGCGTCAGCCACGGCGGCTGGGACCCCGCCGAGCACAACTTCCAGCTCTACTCGATCGTGATCGGCGCCCAGACGCTGCACGCCACCGGCTACGCCATGGGCATTCAGCGCGACGGCGAGACGGGCGAGGACGGCGCGGCCGCGATCGTCTACTTCGGCGACGGCGCCACCAGCCAGGGCGACGTGAACGAGGCGTTCATCTGGGCATCGGTGTTCAACGCCCCCGTCGTCTTCTTCTGCCAGAACAACCAGTGGGCCATCTCCGAGCCGCTGGAGAAGCAGAGCCGTATACCGCTCTACCAGCGGGCCCGCGGTTTCGGCTTCCCCGGCATCCGGGTGGACGGCAACGACGTGCTCGCCTGCCTCGCGGTCACGCGCGCGGCGCTGCAGGCGGCGCGGGAAGGCCAGGGCCCGACGCTGATCGAGGCGTACACGTACCGGATGGGGGCGCACACGACCTCCGACGACCCCACCCGTTACCGGCTGGCCGCCGAGCTCGAGGCGTGGAAGCTGAAGGACCCGATCGAACGGGTCAAGGCCTACCTGGTCCGCAGCGACCTGGCGGACGCCGCGTTCTTCGAGGACATCGAGCAGGAGGCCGCCGAACTCGGCGCACGAGTCAGGCGGGCGTGTGTGTCGATGCCCGACCCCCGGCCCGCGCAGATATTCGAGAACGTCTACGGCGAGCCGCATTCGCTGGTCGAGCGCGAGCGCGAGCAGTTCATGGCGTATCTGAGCTCGTTCGCCGACGAGGAGGACGCGCGATGACCACGCTGACGCTGGCCAAGGCGCTCAACGAGGGCCTGCGCAAGGCGCTGGAACACGATCCGAAGGTTCTCATCATGGGTGAGGACGTCGGCAAGCTCGGCGGCGTGTTCCGCGTCACCGACGGGCTGCAGAAGGACTTCGGTGAGAGCCGGGTCATCGACACCCCCCTCGCCGAGTCGGGCATCGTCGGCACCGCGATCGGCCTCGCGCTGCGCGGCTACCGCCCGGTCTGTGAGATCCAGTTCGACGGATTCGTCTTCCCCGCGTTCGACCAGATCGTGAGCCAGCTGGCCAGGATGCGCCTCCGCTCGCTGGGCCACGTCAGCCTGCCCGTCGTCATCCGGATCCCGTTCGGCGGCGGCATCGGCGCCGTCGAGCACCACAGCGAGTCACCCGAGGCCTACTTCGCCCACACCGCCGGGCTGCGCGTGGTCGCGTGCGCCGAGCCGCAAGACGCGTACATGATGATCCAGCAGGCGGTCACCTGCGAGGACCCGGTCATCTTCTTCGAGCCCAAACAGCGCTACTGGGATCGCGGCGAGGTCGACGTCGGGCAGGACGTGGCGCAGGCGCGCCCGCTCGGCCGCGCGAAGATCGTCGTGCCGGGCACGGACGTGACCGTGGTCGCCTACGGCCCGGCGGTCAAGACCAGCGTCCGGGCGGCGGCCGCCGCCCGCGACGACGGGCACAGCGCCGAGGTGATCGACCTGCGCTCGCTCTCGCCGTTCGACGTGGACACCGTCTGCGAGTCGGTCGAGCGGACCGGCCGGTGCGTGGTCGTGCACGAGGCTCCCGTCTTCGCCGGGCTCGGCGCGGAGATCGCGGCGCGGGTCACCGAGCAGTGCTTCTACCACCTGGAGGCGCCCGTGCTGCGCGTCGGCGGCTTCTCGACGCCGTACCCGCCGTCCAGGCTGGAGGATCACTTCCTGCCGGACCTGGACCGCATCCTTGACGCTGTCGACCGCACGTTCGGCTACTGAGAGGGCGCTGCCTGATGACTGAGCTTAAGCAGTTCAAGCTGCCAGACGTCGGTGAGGGCCTGACCGAGGCGGACATCGTGAAGTGGCACGTCCAGCCGGGCGACAAGGTCACCGTGAACCAGACCATCGTCGAGATCGAGACCGCGAAGGCGATCGTGGAGCTGCCCTGCCCGTTCGAAGGGGTGGTGGCCGGCCTGCTGGTCAGCGAGGGTGAGACGGTCGACGTGGGAACGCCGATCATCTCGGTCGATGTTTCCGGCGACGCGGCCCAGACCGAAGGCGTGGGGGCCGATACCGAACGGCTGCCGCGGACCGCGCCGCCCGGGCCTGGTTCGGCTGGCCCGGCCGAGCCCGGGCCCGGGGTGGCGCAGGGCAGCGTGGTGACACCGGCACCTGCGCCGCCCGCGCCGGTCGGCACGGCACGGGAGGACGGCGGCCCGCCGCTGGTGTCCGTCGACGACCTCGTACCCACACCGCCGGCCGAGGGCGCGGTCGAACCTGGGATCCAGGGCAGCCCGGCACCGCGGCAGGCGCGCCAGCCGGTGCTTGTCGGGTACGGGGTCAAGCTCGGCAGCACCACGCGCAGGCCGCGCAAGACGGCTGCCGCGCAATCCGCGGCCGAGGCGGCGCCCGCCACCGGCGCGGGCGGGGGTGCGGCCCGGGTGGCCGTGCTCGCGAAGCCGCCGGTGCGCAGGCTGGCCAGGGAACTCGGCGTCGATCTGGCCGGCGTCGCCGGCACCGGCCCACGCGGTTCCATCACCCGCGCGGACGTGCAAGAAGCCGCCGGGGCGGCGCCGGCCGGGCCCGGCCTGGGTGCAGCAGGCGAAGCCGCCGCCGCCGCTGGCGCGGCCGCCACGGACGCGGCCGCCACGGACGCGGCGGGGCCGCGCGAGGAGCGGATCGCGGTCCGCGGCGTGCGCAAGCACACGGCGGCCGCGGTGGTGGCGAGCGCGTTCACCGCCCCGCACGTCACCGAGTTCCTGCAGATCGACATGACCGCGACCATGGAGGCGGTGCGCCGGGTCCGCGAGCTTCCCGAGTTCGCGGGGGTGAAGGTGTCACCGCTGCTGTTCGTGGCGAAGGCCCTGCTGCTCGCCGTCGCGCGCAATCCCATGATCAATTCTTCCTGGGACGAGGCGGCGCAGGAGATCGTGGTCAAGCGCTACGTGAATCTCGGCATCGCGGCGGCCACCGATCGCGGCCTCATCGTGCCGAACATCAAGGACGCGCAGACGCTGCCGCTGCCCGCGCTCGCCCGCGCCCTGAACGGGCTCGCCGAGACCGCCCGCGCCGGCCAGACCACTCCGGCGGACCTG
>WNFJ01689165.1_pt1 | contig 20214 bp, 15 predicted proteins | sample 5400461 | NCBI WGS metagenome assembly WNFJ01 (sample SAMN13153349, study PRJNA577476) | soil metagenome | isolation source: 115 cm saprolite on Douglas fir-dominated hillslope | place: USA:California | collected 2013-09-17
CCCACATCTCGACCGACGTGGCAGCGGTGCCGCTCCTCTGGGTGCTGCCGCTCGCGCTCTATCTTTTGACCTTCGTCATCGTGTTCCAGCGCCGGCCCTTTATCCCGCATTGGCTGACCGTCGGCCTGCAGCCGCTCTTCATCCTCACGCTGGTCGGGGTCGTGATCTTCGATCCGGTCAAGACCATCATCGGGATCATCGGCCTCCATTGCGCGGTCTTCTTCGTCAACGCGCTCGTCTGCCACGGCGAGCTTGCACGCCGGCGGCCGGCGGCGCGCCATCTCACCATCTTTTATCTCTGGATGGCGGCCGGCGGGACGATCGGCGGCATCGCGGCCGGTCTCATCGCACCCCATGTGTTCAACTGGGTCGCGGAATATCCGATCCTGAACGTGCTGGCGGCGCTCTGCCGGCCCGGACTCGTGCTGCCGAGCAACCGACATGGCCGCCATCTCGTGCTCGGCGCGCTCGCCGTGACCGTGCTGGCCATGATCGCATTTTATTTATTTCATCCGGAATTCGAGGAAACCAAGTTCAATTGGATTGTCGGCTCCTTCCTGGCTGTGGCCGTAGTGTTCTGGCGCGCGCCTTTGCCGTTTGCCGCCACCGTCGCAGTGGTTCTCTTCATCAATCACACCTATGTCGACGTGAGCGGCACCACCTCGGTGCGCAGCTTCTTCGGCGTCCACAAGGTCGCGGATTCCGAGGACGGCAGGTTTCGTGTGCTCAGCCACGGCACCACGCTGCACGGCGCCGAGCGCATTCGCGATGCCAACGGCCGGCCGGTCGGCGGCCGGCCCGATCCCCTGATGTACTATTATGACGGCTCTGCCATGGCGCAGGTGATGGACGCCGTGCGCGCGCGCAACGCGGGCCCGATCCGCTACGCGGTGATCGGGCTCGGCGCCGGCAGCCTCGCCTGCCGGGCGCAGTCCGCGGATACCGTGCACTATTACGAAATCGATCCCGCCATCGTTCATATCGCCCGCGACTCCGGGCTGTTCCATTTCCTCTCGGCATGCCGGCCCGATGTGCCGATCATGCTCGGCGACGCGCGCCTGACGCTCGCCGACGCCCCGGATGGCGCCTATGACATCATCTATGTGGATGCCTTCACCTCCGACGCGATCCCGATCCATCTGCTCACGCGCGAGGCGATGGCGGTCTATCTCAGCAAGCTTGCGCCGCACGGCATCGTGGTGATCCATGTCTCGAACCGACATCTCGAGCTCGCCTCGGTGGTCGGCGGCATCGCGGCCGCCAACGGCCTGCACACCCGGGTCAACGATGGCTCAGACTTCGTCGAGAACGCGAGCGAATACCTCTATGTCGGTACGGTTACGGCGGTCGCCCGCGACGACCAGGATTTCGGCGCGCTTGCCCATTCGGCGTTTTGGCCGTTGCAGCAGCTCGATCCGAACCAGTGGGTCTGGACCGACGATTATTCCAACATCGTCGGCGCGGTCATCCGCCAGCTCAGAGAGTGACCCATGCTTCTCACCGTCATGCCCGCGCATAGCCCGCGAAGACGGGCTTAAACGCCCTGATGTCGCGGGCATCCATGTCTTTCTTGCTCTGCCTCAACAAAGGAAGGCGTGGATGGCCGGGACAAGCCCGGCCATGACTCTCTACAACCACCCGACCGGAATCGGCTTAAGGGATGATCACGATCCGGCCATGCCCGTGGCATAGTTGTGGTTGATTCCTGATTCGCGCCTAGAAATTGATTCGCCACGCTAGGGCGAAGCCGAACCGCCACAGACCGAAAACCAACGAGCCGAAACATGGCCAAGACCGCCAAGAAGCCTTCCTCCGGCAGCAGCCGCGACCTGTTCGACCTGCCCGAAGCCGCCGCCCGCCGAACCGCCGGTCGCGGCAAGGCCGCCCGCAATGCGCCGGCTCGGGCGGGGGGCGCGGAGGCCGGCTACACGGCCCGCGATATCGAGGTGCTGGAGGGGCTCGAGCCGGTGCGCCGGCGACCCGGCATGTATATCGGCGGCACCGACGAGAAGGCGATGCATCACCTGTTCGCCGAGGTGATCGACAATGCCATGGACGAGGCGCTGGCCGGTCATGCCCATTTCATCGAGGTCGAGGTCGGCGGCGACGGCTTTCTCACCGTCAGCGACAATGGCCGCGGCGTTCCGGTCGATCCGCATCCGAAATTCCCGAAAAAATCCGCCCTCGAAGTGATCATGTGCACGCTCCATGCCGGCGGAAAATTCGGCTCCGACGTCTATTCCACCTCGGGCGGCCTGCATGGGGTCGGCGTGTCGGTCGTCAATGCCTTGTCGGAACGGCTGGAGGTGGAGGTCGCGCGCGGCGGTCAGCTCTACCGGCAGGTCTACGTGCGCGGCAAGCCGAAATCGGGGCTGGAAAAGCTCGGCAAGGTCGCCAATCGCCGCGGCACCCGGGTGCGCTTCAAGCCCGATCCCGACATTTTCGGCGTCAAGGCCAAGTTCAATGTGCAGCGGCTGTTCAAGATGGCCCGCGCCAAGGCCTATCTGTTCGGCGGCGTCGAGATCAGATGGACCTGCGCGCCCGCGCTGCTGCATGCCGGCGAGGACGTGCCGGAGAAGGCGACGTTTCATTTCGTCGAAGGGCTCAAGGACTACCTGGCGGCCAGCATCGTCGGGCAGACGCTGGTGCATCCCGATATCTTCTTCGGAAAATCGGAGAAGGCGGGCGGCCACGGCACGGTCGAATGGGCGATCGCCTTTTCCGCCGATGCCGACGGCTTCCTCTCCTCCTATTGCAACACCATCCCGACCGCCGACGGCGGCACGCACGAATCGGGGCTGCGCAGCGCGCTCACCCGGGGCATCAAGGACCACGCCGAGCGCACCAACCAAGCCAAGCGCGCGGCGCCGGTGACCAGCGAAGACGTGATGGCGGGCGCTGCCTGCATGGTCTCGGTCTTCATCCGCGAGCCCGAATTCCAGGGCCAGACCAAGGACCGGCTGGCGACCGCGGAAGCCACCCGCATCGTCGAGCAGGCGATCAAGGACCCGTTCGATCATTGGCTCGCCGGCAATCCCACCCAGGCCAGCAAGCTCCTCGATTTCGTGATCAACGGCGCCGAGGAGAGAATTCGCCGGCGCCAGGAGAAGGAGATTTCGCGCAAGAGCGCCGTGCGCAAGCTGCGGCTGCCCGGCAAGCTCGCCGATTGCACCAACACCGCGGCGCAAGGCTCCGAGCTGTTCATCGTCGAAGGCGACTCGGCCGGCGGCTCGGCCAAGCAGGCGCGCGACCGCGCCTCCCAGGCGGTGCTGCCGCTGCGCGGCAAGATTCTCAACGTCGCCTCCGCCGGCCGCGACAAGCTGGCGCAGAACCAGCAGCTCGCCGATCTCGTGCAGGCGCTCGGCGCCGGCGCCGGGGCGCATTTCCGCGAGGAGGATTTGCGCTACGAGAAGGTGATCGTGATGACCGACGCCGACGTCGATGGCGCCCATATCGCGTCGCTGCTCATCACTTATTTCTACCGGCAGATGCCCAAGCTGATCGAGAACGGCCACCTCTATCTCGCGGTGCCGCCGCTCTACCGCCTCTCCCATGGGGCTAAGACCTTTTACGCCCGCGACGACCAGCACAAGGACGAGCTCTTGAAGAAGGAGTTCCACGCCAATGCCAAGGTCGAGATCGGCCGCTTCAAGGGGCTTGGCGAGATGATGGCGGCCCAGCTCAAGGAGACCACCATGGACCCGAGGAAGCGCACGCTGCTGCGGGTCACGCTGGTGACCGACGACCGGGGCGAGACCGCCGATTCGGTCGAGCGCCTGATGGGCGCCAAGGCCGAGGCGCGCTTCGACTTCATCCAGGAGCGCGCGGAATTCGCCACCGAGGAAGAGCTGGATATTTGAACGGGTCAAACCGCTTGATGAAGCGCCTCGGTTGAATTTTCACCGTGGTTGACAAGTTCGCTTGACGCGGCTGCGCAAATCAGTGCATTCGTGAAATTGAAACTCGCGAATTGCGCCTCGGCGGGAGATACCCATGCCGCGGTCTTGGTCCGCCGGCCATAACGGCGGTGATTTGTATCGGAAAAACGCGGTCACCAACGCCAAATTGAGCCAAGTTTCTGAGCGTTCTCAATATCCTATTGTTCCGCATTGTTATCCCGAGCCCGATACCGCATTGCAGAACGACGTTCGCCTGTATCCGACCTATATTTTCAGGCGACCTACCGCAGCGCAGCAGGAAACAACAATGCAAACCATTGTTCTTTACAATGGAGCTGTGCGCCGCAGCATGAAGCGATGATGGAGCGCAGCCGCGGATTGAAATTGACCGAGGGGCGCCCCTCGTAGGCGCCCACCGTGAGGATACCGACAGGGCGGCCACGACGGCCGCCCCTACGGTCGACATTGCAACAACACCAAAAAAGCCCTGCACAGCCCCTGTAAACCGGATATCTTGCTGATGCCTGACAGCGAAGACATGCAGCCCTAAAGAATTGCGGCCTTCGAGACTTTGGAACCGGGAAACGCTCCCAAGGAGAAACCCATGCGCATGCACGGCAAGTGGCTCGCCACCACGGCGGTTTTAACGGTCGGTTTCGCGTTGTCGCAGCCCCCTGCCCTGCACGCGCAGACGGGCGTCGCGCTCACCGGGCAAGTCTCCTCGCAGGAGGAAGGCGCCATGGAGGGCGTGCTGGTCAGCGCCCGCAAGGCCGGCGCGAGCTTCACCGTCACGGTGGTGAGTGACGACAAGGGCCACTACAGTTTTCCGGCCGCCAAGCTCGAGCCCGGCCACTATACCCTGACGATCCGCGCCGCTGGTTACCAGCCCCAAGGCACGCTCGCCGCCGATGTCAGCGCCGACAAGCCGGCCAGCGCCGATATCAAGTTGCAGAAGACCAAGAAGCTCGCCTCCGAGCTTTCCAACGGCGAGTGGATGATGAGCGTGCCGGGCTCCGACCAGCAGAAAATGACCCTCACCAACTGCGTCAGCTGCCACACGCTCGAGCGCATCGTCCGCTCGACCCATGACGCGGACGAATTCGCCAACGCGGTCCTGCCGCGCATGGGCGGCTATGCCAACCAGAGCATGCCCATCCATCCACAACGAAGACAGGCCGAGCGCCTGCTGGAGGAACGCGGCGACCAGCGCCAGCAGGCCCGGCAGGCGATGGCCAAATTCCTCGCCAGCATCAATCTGAGCGAAAGCGACACCTGGAGCTACGAGCTCAAGACGCTGCCGCGGCCCAAGGGTCGCGCCACCCGGGTCGTCATCACCGAATACGATCTGCCGCGTGCGACTGCGGAGCCGCACGACGTCATCGTCGATCGCCGAGGCGTCGCCTGGTACTCGAATTTCGGCGAGCAAACTTTCGGCAAGCTCGATCCCAAGACCGGCAAGGTGACCGAATATCCGGTGCCCGAGCTCAAGAAGGGCTGGCCGACCGGGATGCTCGGGCTGCGCGCCGACAAAGACGACAATATGTGGATCGGCATGATGTATCAGGGCGCCATCGCCAAGTTCGATCCCAAGGCGGAGAAGTTCCAGATCTTCAACCTGCCGCCGGAAATGAACAAGGACATGGCCCAGGTCAACATGGTGCGGGCCGAATCCGCCGCGGTCGACGGCAAGGTCTGGTCGCAGAACAACGGCTTCGCGGCCGTGCACCGTCTCGATGTCGCCTCCGGCGCGATCGAGACCATCGCTCCCTTCAAGAACGCGGGCGTCGGCGAGAACCACAACATCTATGACATCATCCCCGACTCCAAGAACAACGTCTACTTCACTGACATCGCCGCCGACTATATCGGCCGGGTCGATGCCAAGACCTCCGAGGTCAAGCTCTATCCGATGCCGACCAAGCCGGCGGGACCGCGGCGCGGCATGATGGACGGGCAAGATCGCGTCTGGTTCGGTGAATTTCGCGGCAACAAGATCGGCATGTTCGATACCAAGTCCGAGAAGTTCCAGGAATGGACCATGCCCACGCCCTGGTCGGCGCCCTATGACGTCGTGGTCGACAAGAACGGCGAGGCTTGGACCGGCTCGATGATCAACGATCAGGTCAACCGGCTTGATCCCAAGACCGGACAGGTCACCGAATATCTGTTGCCGCGGGAGACCAATATCCGCCGTGTCTTCGTCGACAACTCGACCACCCCGGTGACGTTCTGGGTCGGCAACAACCACCGCGCCGCGATCGTCAAGCTCGAGCCGCTCGACTAGCTCCCGGTGTCATCGCCGGGCTTGTCCCGGCGATCTCGATAAGGGACGCGGTGTGCCATCCTCAGCGAGATGGCCGGAACAAGCATGCCCTCGGACGTGATCCGAGGGTCCGGCCATGACAAGCTGCCTCAAGTGCGAAGGGCTGCCCCCCATGGGGCAGCCCTTCCATTATCGAGCCGGGGTTAGCTTCCGACCTTAACTTGCCGCATCAGGCAGCGCGGACCTCGATCGAACCGACGATCCAGATCGCGGAAGCAGGCCTCGGCGTGAGACAATGAGACACTGGATCACCTCCTTTCGGTTGTTGACGATTCTGCCAATTTATCGGGGCGTGTCGGATTGTCAAAGCGCGGGATATGGCATCAAGAACCGCCGGCGGAGATGTCTCGCGGGCCCGAAGATCAGGCGCGGGCCTGCCCGCCCCAAGCGAAAGCGAATTGGCCCCATCATAATGGTTGGCACTCCCCATATTCGAGTGCTAAGGGAATGGCAGCGCGACACCGGCCGGCGATCGAGGCCTCAGGAAAGATTGCCGGATTTTGTCGCCAACCTGGATTCATCATTTTTATCAACATGATAGGAGGACATCCGATGAAGTTCCGTCCGCTTCACGATGAGAAGACCGCCGGGGGCATCATCATTCCGGACACCGCCAAGGAAAAGCCGCAGCAGGGCAAGGTTGTCGCGGTCGGGCCCGGTGGCCGCGATGAGAATGGCAAGCTCATCCCGATCGACGTCAAGGTCGGCGATCGGGTGCTGTTCGGCAAATGGTCCGGCACCGAGGTCAAGATCGATGGCGTCGAATACCTGATCATGAAAGAGAGCGACATCATGGGGGTGCTGATCGGGGCCGAAGCCAGGAAGAAGGCCGCCTGACGCCCTCGACCACTTGTATTGCGCTCGCTTGCGCGACCACGAAACGGCTGTCTTGCGAGAAACCCTTTGTATCAATCCAGGCTCATCCATCCGCGCCCGCGCCCTTGCGCCGCCGATGCGAATAAAGCCGCACCGAAAGGAATCTTGAAATGTCTGCCAAGGATGTGAAATTTTCAGTCGACGCCCGCGACCGAATGCTGCGCGGCATCGAAGTTCTGGCCAACGCCGTGCGTGTGACGCTCGGCCCCAAAGGCCGCAATGTGGTGCTCGACAAGAGCTACGGGGCGCCGCGCATCACCAAGGACGGCGTGACCGTCGCCAAGGAGATCGAGCTCGAGGACAAATTCGAGAACATGGGCGCCCAGATGGTCCGCGAGGTGGCCTCCAAGACCTCCGATCAGGCTGGTGACGGGACCACCACGGCCACCGTGCTGGCCCAAGCGATCGTCAAGGAAGGCGCCAAGGCGGTCGCCGCCGGCATGAACCCGATGGATTTGAAACGCGGCGTCGACATGGCGGTCGAGGCGGTCGTCGAAGACCTCAAGAAGCACTCCAAGAATGTCACCTCCAACGAGGAGATTGCCCAAGTCGGGACGATCTCCGCCAATGGTGACGTCGAGATCGGTCGCTTCATTGCCGACGCGATGAAGAAGGTCGGCAACGAAGGCGTGATTACCGTCGAAGAGGCGAAGTCGCTGGAGACCGAGCTCGAAGTGGTCGAGGGCATGCAATTCGACCGCGGCTACGTCTCGCCCTACTTCGTCACCAATGCCGAAAAGATGCGGGTCGAGATGGAAGACCCTTATCTCCTGATCTATGAAAAGAAGCTGTCCGGGCTGCAGGAGCTGCTGCCGCTGCTGGAAGCCGTGGTGCAGGGCGGCAAGCCGCTCGTCATCATCGCCGAGGACGTCGAAGGCGAGGCGCTCGCGACGCTCGTGGTCAACAAGCTGCGCGGCGGCTTGAAGGTCGCGGCCGTCAAGGCCCCCGGCTTCGGCGATCGCCGCAAGGCCATGCTGGAGGATATCGCGATCCTGACCGGCGGCACCATGGTTTCCGCCGATCTCGGCATCAAGCTCGAGAACGTCACCATCGCCATGCTGGGCCGCGCCAAGAAGGTGATGATCGACAAGGAGAACACCACCATCGTCAGCGGCGCCGGCAAGAAGACCGACATCCAGGGCCGCATTGCCCAGATCAAGGCGCAGATCGAGGAGACGACCTCGGACTACGACCGCGAGAAGCTCCAAGAGCGGCTGGCCAAGCTCGCCGGCGGCGTCGCGGTGCTTCGCGTCGGTGGCGCCACCGAGGTCGAGGTGAAGGAGCGCAAGGACCGCGTGGACGACGCCATGCACGCCACCCGCGCGGCGGTCGAGGAAGGCATCTTGCCGGGCGGCGGGGTCGCGCTCCTGCGCGCCAGCGAAGCGCTCAAGCGAATCCGCACCCACAACGACGACCAGAAGACCGGCGTCGAGATCGTGCGCAAGGCGCTGTCCGGGCCGGCGCGCCAGATCGCCATCAATGCGGGCGAGGATGGATCGGTCGTGGTCGGCAAGATCCTGGAGAAGGACCAGTACGCCTACGGCTTCGACGCGCAGAACGGCGAGTACGTCAATCTGATGTCGAAGGGCATCATCGATCCGACCAAGGTGGTGCGCGCGGCGCTGCAAGGGGCGGCGTCGGTCGCCGGCCTGCTCATCACCACCGAGGCGATGGTGGCCGAGCTGCCGAAGAAGGCATCCCCCGCGCCGGCCATGCCAGGTGGCGGCGGCATGGATTTCTAAAGCGCGCACCGAGCCGCCGCAACTGCTTGACCTCCCCCTGCAAGGGGCAGGGCGATCGCATATGGCGTTGTCGTTGGCTTGGAGGGGAGGGATTCGGCACCAGCGTGCCAACCATAACCTCACGCCGCCGCGGTCGCCGGCTGGGTCGGGCGCTGGTTGATCACCTTGTCGACCACGCCGAATTCCACCGCCATCTCCGCGGTCAGGAAATAGTCGCGCTCGAGCGCGTCCTCGATCTTCTTGAGCGGCTGGCCGGTGTGATGGACGTAAATTTCGTTGAGACGCTTCTTCAGGTTTAGAATTTCCTGGGCGTGCACCATGATGTCGGTGGCTTGACCCTCGAATCCGCCAGAAGGCTGGTGCAGCATGATCCGGGAATTGGGCAGCGCGAAGCGCTGACCCTTCTCTCCGGCGGCGAGCAGGAGCGAGGCCATGGAGGCGGCCTGGCCGATGCACAAGGTCGACACCGGCGGACGGATGAAGTTCATCGTATCGTAGATCGCCATCCCGGAGGTGACTGCGCCGCCCGGGGAATTGATGTACATCGAGATCTCCTTCTTCGGAGTCTCGGCCTCGAGGAAGAGAAGTTGCGCAACCACCAGCGTCGACATCCCGTCCTCGATCGGACCGGTGATGAAGATGATGCGCTCCTTCAGGAGCCGCGAATAGATGTCGTAGGACCGCTCGCCGCGGACGGTCTGCTCGACCACCATGGGGACGATGTAGTTCATGTACGTGTCGCGGGGATCTCTCATCTGCGCTCCTTCGGCCCGCGCGGGCCGGAATCGTCGCCCGGGCGCCTGCCTTGTAGCACAGGCAAGTCCGCCCGCACCGGTTCTCGGCGAAAACAATCGGCTCCAGCCATGCGCCGGCGCGGGGCCAAGGATGCGGCAATCTGCTACACCCGCGCCATAAAGACGCCCTCCCCGCCGCTTTTTCCCTGCCAATGGCCCCTCCCCTCATCCAGCTCGGCGACATTTCACTCAATTTCGGGGGCGCGCCGCTTCTCGATGGCGTCGAGCTGTCGGTTTCATCGGGAGAGCGGGTGTGTCTCGTCGGCCGCAACGGATCCGGCAAATCGACCCTGCTCAAGATCGCGGCCGGACTGGCCGAGCCGGACCGCGGAACGCGCTTCGTGCAACCTGATGCGACCATCCGCTACCTTCCGCAGGAACCGGACCTCTCCGCGCATCGAACGACGCTCGCCTATGTGCAGGCCGGGCTCGGTCCTGGCGATGACCCGCATCAAGCCCGATATTTTTTGGAGCAGCTGGGGCTCGGCGGGGACGAGGACCCGGCGCGCCTGTCGGGCGGCGAGGCACGGCGTGCGGCTCTGGCGCGCGTTCTTGCTCCGGTGCCCGATATCATGCTGCTCGACGAGCCGACCAACCATCTCGATCTGACGACCATCGAATGGCTGGAGCGGGAGCTCGACCAAAGGCGCACGGCGCTCGTCCTGGTCAGCCACGACCGGCGCTTTCTCGAGACCTTGTCGCGCAACACGATCTGGCTCGATCGCGGCAAGACGCGCCGGATCGAGCTCGGATTTGGCGCGTTCGAAGCCTGGCGCGACGAGGTGCTGGCGGAGGAAGAGCGCGATCAGCACAAGCTCGAGCGCAAGATCGAGGCCGAGCAGCATTGGCTTCGCTATGGCGTGACGGGCCGGCGCAAGCGCAATGTCCGCCGCCTGTCGGAATTGCACAAATTGCGGCAGGCCCGGCGCGAGTACCGCGGCGCTGCCGGCAAGGCCGTCATCGATGCCGCGCAGGCGGAGAGATCGGGTGCGCTGGTGATCGAGGCGGACAAGATCAGCAAAGCGTTCGGAGCGCGGCCGATCATCGACAATTTTTCGATTCGCGTCATGCGGGGTGACCGGATCGGAATCGTCGGTCCCAACGGCACCGGCAAGACCACGCTCATCAATGTCCTGAGCGGGGCGCTCGCGCCCGACTCCGGGCAGGTTCGGCTGGGCGCCAATGTGCAGATGGCGACCCTCGACCAGGGACGAGAGAGCCTTGACCCGGCCTGGACGCTGGGCGAGGCGTTGACCGGCGGCCGGGGAGACTCGCTGATCATCCGCGGCCAGCCGCGGCATGTGGTCGGATATATGAGGGATTTTCTGTTCGCGCCGGAGCAGGTGCGAACCCCGCTCGGCGTCCTGTCGGGCGGCGAACGCGGTCGCCTCATGCTGGCGCGGGCACTGGCAAAGCCTTCCAACCTGCTGGTCCTGGACGAGCCGACCAATGACCTCGATCTCGAGACCCTCGACGTGCTCGAGGAGATGATCGGCGACTATGCCGGCACCGTCATGCTCATCAGCCACGATCGCGATTTCCTCGACCGCACCGTGAGCGCCGTGATCGTGTCGGAGGGGGACGGCCGTTGGACCGAATATGCCGGCGGCTATACCGACATGCTTGCGCAACGCGGCCAAGGTGTCGCGAGCGAGAAGCCGAGGAGACCGAAGCGCGCCGTCGACGGCGAATCCACCCAGCCCGCGGCGGAGTCAAAGCCCGGCAAGCGGCGCCTCAGCTTTCATGAAAAGCACGCGCTTGAGACTTTGCCGCAGCAGATCGCAATGCTGCAGAGCCGCATCCGTCAACTGCAACAGCGGCTCGACGATCCAAATTTCTATGCCCGCGATCGAGAGGCGTTTGCAGAAGTCTCCAGCTCGCTCGCCGCCGCGCAGCTCGAATTGATCGCGGCGGAGGAGAAATGGCTGAAGCTGGAAATGCTGCGCGAGGAGATCGAGCGCCAATAGCCTCGGAAATATGATCGATTTCCGCGGTTACCGCTTCGCTCGCCGTGCTATATGACCCTACGAGTCGGCCGATTCAATTTTCAAGGAGAAAGGCATGCCAGGCACCGAAAAGTTCATGGCTGACCTCCTGGCCATCGTAGCCTCGACCCAGCGATCGGAAGATCAGCAGATCGACGCCGCCACGAAATTGGCCATGGCCTATACGGCTGATTTGAAGGATTCGGTCGACAAGTGGATCGGGACGCCAAGTGGCGACCAGGGCCTTATCAGCACGCACAAAGCCATCATCGCGGAGCAAAATCGATACAACTCAAAGTCCCCCGCCTGGCGCGTGCTCCATGCCGCTGAAAACGTCATCGGCGATCAAAAGATCAACCTTCGTCCATCCGCACGCGTCCCTGCGCATAAGTCGAGAACGTAAGAGAGAATTCCGAAGTTCACATCTGAATGCGCCGCGAAGGCTTACGAAACTTCGGAATCGGACTACTGGTCAGAGTGGAGACAACAACATGACTGTGCAGATTACCCCCACATCGACCCAACACACCGGCATGACCGTATCGGCGGAGGGATCAGTCGCCTCCTGGCATGTTACGTTCCAGATACACCGTGACGAATCTCTCCACGTCGCAATATCGATTCCTCTCTCGGGCCCGCCCACGCATCAAGAAGCCCAACAGAAGGCGCTGAAGATTCTACAGAGCTTTTTGAGCGACGCCTGCGAGGCTGCGAAGAACTTTCAAATTTCAAATTAGCTAGGGACGCAGGGCCTCTCACTCCTTCTCCCCGTGGGGGAGAAGGAGTGATGAGGGGGCTCCGGCGGGGCGATACGGAATCATCGTAACCCCCTCACCCCACCCTCTCCCCTTCGGGGCGAGGGAGTGAAGCGTCGTGCCCACGCGACTCCGTCAATTATCCAGGAAGCTCCTGAGAATCCTGGACCGGCTCGGGTGCTTGAGCTTGCGCAGTGCCCTCGCCTCGATCTGGCGGATGCGCTCGCGCGTGACCGAGAACTGCTGGCCGCCCTCTTCCAGCGTGTGGTCGGTGTTCATGCCGATGCCGAAGCGCATGCGCAGCACCCGTTCCTCGCGCGGCGTGAGCGAGGCCAGCACTTGTGTCGTGGTCTCGCGCAGGTTCGCCTGGATGGCGGCGTCGATCGGCAGGATCGCGTTCTTGTCCTCGATGAAGTCGCCGAGATGGCTGTCCTCCTCGTCGCCGACCGGGGTCTCGAGCGACAAGGGCTCCTTGGCGATCTTGAGCACCTTGCGCACCTTCTCGAGCGGCATGCCGAGCTTCACGGCGAGCTCCTCCGGCGTCGGCTCGCGGCCGATCTCGTTGAGCAGCTGGCGCGAGGTGCGCACGATCTTGGTGATTGCGTCGACCATGTGCACCGGGATGCGAATGGTCCGCGCCTGATCGGCCGTCGAACGGGTGATCGCCTGCCGGATCCACCAGGTCGCGTAGGTCGAGAACTTGTAGCCGCGCCGGTACTCGAACTTGTCCACCGCCTTCATCAGCCCGATATTGCCCTCCTGGATCAGGTCGAGGAACTGCAGGCCGAGGCGCAGATTGGCCTCCACCATCTCCTTCTTGGCCTGGCGCGCTTCGCGCTCGCCCTTCTGCACCATCTGCACGATCTTGCGGAACTCGCCGATCTCCAGACCCGTCTCGCCCGCCAGCGCGTGGATGTTGCCGCGCATTTCCCTGATCTTGTCCTTGTCCTTGGCCACCAGGCTCTTCCAGCCCTTGGCCGAAAGCTTGGACACCCGGTTGAGCCAGCGCGGATCAAGCTCGGAGCCCTGATAGTTCTTGAGAAAATCCTCGCGCGAGACGCCGTGGCTTTCCGACAGCCGCATCAGGCGGCCCTCGTAGCCGACCAGCCGCTTGTTGATGTCGTAGAGCTGCTCCACCAGCGAGTCGATGCGCGCCTGATTGAGCCGCAGCGACTTCACCTCGGAGATGATCTCCTCCTTCAGCTTCTTGTACTTGCGCTCCTGCGCCGGCGAGAGCGAGGTGCTCTTGAGCCGGAACTGGATGTCCTGCTCCTGCAGCCGGCGCAGCCGCTTGTAGGTGTCGGCGATGTTGTCGAACGTCTCCAGCACCTTGGGCTTGAGCTCGGCTTCGATCGCGGCGAGCGAGAGCGAGCCCTCCATGTCGTCTTCGTCGAAATCGGGTTCGGGCGCGCCCTCGGGCTTTTCCTCGCCCTCCCCGTCCTCGTCGGCCGGCGCCTTGAACGGCGTGGCGCCGGCCGGAGCCGTGGCCGGAGCCACGGTCTGCGGCGGCAGCGCGCCCGCCACCGGGGTGCCGGCGACCGGGGCGGCGACGATCGGCTGGCCGTCGGGCCCGATCACCACCGGGGTTGCCATGCCCTTGGCGTCGGGGCCCGCATAGGTCGCCTCGAGATCGATGATGTCGCGCAGGAAGACCTTGCCTTCGTTGAGCTCGTCGCGCCAGATGATGATGGCCTGGAAGGTCAGCGGGCTCTCGCACAGGCCCGCGATCATGGCCTCGCGGCCGGCCTCGATGCGCTTGGCGATCGCGATCTCGCCCTCGCGCGACAACAGCTCCACCGTGCCCATCTCGCGCAGATACATGCGCACCGGATCGTCGGTGCGCTCGGCCGGTTCCTTGGCCTCGGTCTTGGCCGGAACCGCGCGGGCGACCTCGACCAGCTCGCCCTCGGCTTCCGGCTCCTCTTCGGCCTCTTCCTTCGGCTCCTCCTCCTGCTCCGCCTCTTCGGTCTCGACCACGTTGATGCCCATCTCGCTGAACATAGCGAGAACGTCCTCGATCTGCTCGGAATTCACCTCCTCGGAGGGCAGCACCGAATTGATCTGGTCGTGGGTGACGTAGCCGCGCTTCTTAGCGTTGCGGATCAGCTTCTTGACGGCGGCGTCCGACAGGTCGAGCAGCGGCAGCGGCGCATCCGGGGTCTCCGGAGCCTCCTTCTCGGGCGCCTCTTCCTTCTTTTCCTTGTCTTTTTGGACCGTCTTGGCCTTGCTCGCCATGCACTATCTCCTGGAACGCAGGTCTTGGGACTTAAGGCCTCTGTGGCCTTCTCCGGGGACACGAAGTCACCCGGGAACAAAAGTCCCCGGAACCATCTCGCGTGGGACACAAGTCTCCGGAAACATCAGCCCGTTACGCCGAAGACCGCCCGTGACTAACTAAAAAAGGACCCCCTACCCTATGCGGGGAGAATCGAGTCCTTCCCGGGATCGGGGGCGCCGATCCACCAGAAGGGGCGCGCCCGGCCAAAAAGGCCGGCACTCGCCCCTGTTTCCCTCATCGCGAATCGCTTCCGCAATTTGCAGAAGCCGCCTTAAGTCCCCCTTAACCCTCCCTTTCGGCGCAACCCCAGACTTATCTCAAGGTTCCCGCGATCTCCAGGCCGCCCGCTCCTGATTCCCTGCCCGGCGCTCAAAATGACGTAGCTGCCCGGCCCGACGAAGCCCCGAAGCCCTCGACCAGGGCCTCGGTTCCGTCAATGACCGAAAGACGAGCCTTCACGTCCTGCAACCAGGAATAATTTGCCTCGGTCGAATCGCGACCCAAGGCCTGCTCGGCGTCCTTGAGCTCCTTAATTAAGGAGTGCCACTGCCGATGCAAGGTAATGAGTTGCTTCCAGGTCATCAGCACGTCTGCCGGTGCGGCCTCCGGCCGCGCCCCCCAGACCGAAGCGGTCGTGATCGCCCTTTCGATGCGCGCGACCGGCTCGGCAAGTCCCCGCCGAGCGAGCTCCGCTGCCATGCTTTCACGGTCGGCGGCGCCCCCATGGGCAAAAATGTCGATCAGCGCGACCTTCACCCTCTCGGCCTCCGCAAAGCGGAACTCGACCCCGGCAATGTCCTCCAAATGCTCGTGCAGCAGCCACGGATGATTGAGCGCGGTCTGCAGGATCAGCGCCTCGCGGCGCGAGATGGCGGCGCGGTCGCCGCGATGGATCGGACCCGCGGCAAGCTGCGGGCTGGTGACCAGATAGCGTCCGCCGCCCGAGGCGATGCCGGTCGGGCGCGAGCGCTGCGGTCCGCGCATTTTCCCGCCCATTGATCCGCCAATCCGACCGCCAATGCCGCGCGGGTTGCGCCCCTGCGGCCAGCGCTCGCGCCCGACCGGCACGCGCCGCCCCGGCGGCTCATCGGCGTCGAACAGGCTGCGCAGGCGGCTCTCGAATTCCCGGCGGTAATATCGGCGCACCGATTCCTCGCCGATCCCCGCTATGACCGCGCCGAGCCGCGCCTCCAGGGCGGCGCGCCGTTCCGGGGTGTCGAAGCCGCCGGATTCGGTCTCCCGCATCCACAACATTTGGACGAGCGGGCGGGCGCCCGCGAGCACGTCCTCGATCGCGGCGCGGCCGCCCGAGCGGACCAGATCGTCGGGATCGTTGCCGTCCGGCAGGCTCGCGAAGCTCAGGCTCTTGCCGGGCCACAACAGCGGCAACGCGACATCGACCGCCCGATAGGCGGCGCGTCGCCCGGCCACATCGCCGTCGAAGCAGAGCGTGGGCTCATCGGCCATCTTCCAGAGGAGCCCGAGCTGGTCGGCGGTCAGCGCGGTGCCGAGCGGCGCCACGGTCGCCTCGAAGCCTGCCCCCACCATAGCGATCACGTCCACATAGCCTTCGACCGCGATCACGACCGCGCCCTTGTGGGCGGCGGCGCGCGCGGCGGCGATGTTGTAGAGCGTGGCGCCCTTATGGAAGAGCGGCGTCTCCGGCGAATTGAGATATTTGGCTTGCGCCTCCCGGTCGAGCGCGCGCCCCCCGAAGGCGATGACCCGGCCGCGCAGATCGCCGATCGGAAAAATCACCCGGTCGCGAAACCGATCGTAAGGCACCGGGATGTCCTCGCCGGTCACCAGCAGACCCGCCTCCACCATGTCCTCGACCGGGATGCCGTGCGCGCCGAGATGCTCCTTGAGGGCAAAGCGCCCGGCGGGCGCATAGCCGAGGCGGAACTTGACCTGGGTCGCCGGATCGAGACCGCGATCCGCCAGATAGCCGCGCGCCTTGGCGCTGGAGCGCCCCGCCAGCGTCGCCTCGAAGAACTTGGCGGCAAGCTCGAGCACGTCGTGGAGCGTCTTGCGGTGCTGCTCGCGCGCGTCATCCTCGCGCGTGACCTCCGGCAGCGGCATGCCGGCCTGCGCAGCCAGACGCTCGACCGCCTCCGGAAACGACAGCCCTTCGGTCATCATCACGAAATCGAAAATGCTGCCGTTCTTGCCCGACGAGAAGTCGAACCACATCAGCTTCTGGTCGTTGACGAAGAACGAGGGCGTCTTTTCCTGGTTGAAGGGCGAGAGCCCCTTCCATTCGCGCCCCGCCTTCTTGAGCTTCACGCGCCGCCCCACCACCTCCGAGACCGGCAGGCGGGCGCGCAGCTCATCGAGGAACTCGGGCGGAAAGCGCATGGTGATTCGTAAGGGTAGCGCGGATCGGCCGGGAAGATAGGGCGACCGGGATGGGCAGGAGCACCGGGCAGGATTGTCCCGGTTATCCACAGGCTGTAGCCCGGATGGAGCGAAGCGCAATCCGGGACCGCCGATCCCGCATTACGCTGCGCTCCATGCGGGCTACGGCATCCGCGCCGCTCAACCCGTCAGCATGCCCTTCACCAGCGTGCTGGCCTTGCCGAAATCCATCCTGCCGGCATAGCGCTCCTTGAGCGCTGAGATCACCTTGCCCATGTCCTTCATGCCGGCCGCGCCGGTCTCCCGGATGACGCCGGCGATCGCCTCCTTGGCCTCCGCCTCGGAGAGCTGCTGCGGCAGGTAGCCCTTGATGATCTCGATCTCGGCCCGCTCCTGATCGGCGAGCTCCGCCCGGCCGCCCTTGTCGTAGAGCGCGACGGATTCCTGGCGCTGCTTGATCAGCCTCTGCAGAAGGCCGAGGATGTCGGCATCGGCCAGCAGGCCCTTGCCGGCGCCGCGCGCCTCGATGTCGGCGTTCTTGATCGCCGCATTGACCATCCGCAGCGTCGAGAGCCGCAGCCTGTCCTGCGATTTCATCGCCGTCTTCACGGCATCATTGATCCGGTCGCGCAGCACGGCGTCCTCACGGCGGTTCGTCTTGGGATGGTTCTTTTAGACGGCTCTTGGGATGGTTCTTTGACGACGGTAACGCCCGGGACTATGTAGTCGGCGCATGAATGGCAAACAAGACGCTGCCGGCTGGTCGGAGCCCGCCCCGACCGCCCTCCTGGTGCTCGCCGACGGCACCGTGCTCGAAGGCGTCGGCTTCGGGGCCGCTGGGGAGGCGGTGGGCGAGGTCTGCTTCAACACCGCCATGACCGGCTACGAGGAGATCCTCACCGATCCCTCCTATGCGGGGCAGATCATCACCTTCACGTTCCCCCATATCGGCAATGTCGGCACCAACGAGGAGGACATCGAGACCGTCAACATGGCGGCGACGCCGGGCGCGCGCGGCGTCGTGCTGCACACCGCAATCACCGCCCCGTCCAGCTACCGCGCCACCCGCCACCTCGATCAATGGCTCAAGGCGCGTGGCGTGATCGGCCTGTCCGGGCTCGACACCCGCGCCCTGACGGGCCTGATCCGACAGAAGGGCATGCCCAATGCGGTGATCGCCCACGCGCCCGGCGGCGTGTTCGATCTCGCTCATCTGAAGAAACAGGCGCGCGAATGGCCGGGCCTGGTCGGCATGGACCTGGTCCCGATGGTGACCAGCGGCCAGCGCTTCACCTGGGACGAGACGCCATGGCGCTGGGGCGCCGGCCATGGACGGCAGGAGAAGCCCGAGTTCCATGTGGTCGCCATCGATTACGGCATCAAGCGCAATATCCTGCGCCTGCTGGCGGGCTCGGGCTGCCGGGTCACCGTGGTGCCGGCCCAGACCGCGGCCGACGACATCATCGCGCTCAAGCCCGACGGCGTCTTTCTCTCCAACGGCCCCGGCGATCCGGCCGCCACCGGCACCTATGCGGTGCCGGTGATCCGCAGCCTCATCGACTCAGGTCTGCCGACCTTCGGCATCTGCCTCGGCCACCAGATGCTGGGCCTCGCGGTCGGCGCCAAGACGATGAAAATGCACCAGGGCCATCATGGGGCGAACCATCCGGTGAAGGATCTCACCACCGGCAAGGTCGAGATCACGTCCATGAACCACGGCTTCGCGGTCGATCGCGCCACCCTGCCGGCGGAAGCGGCCGAGACCCATGTGTCCTTGTTCGACGGCTCCAATTGCGGCATCGCGCTCAGGGATCGGCCGGTGTTCTCGGTGCAATATCACCCTGAGGCTTCGCCCGGCCCGCGCGACAGCCACTATCTGTTCGCCCGCTTCGTCGGCTTGATGCGCGAGCGCCGGCGGACGTGAGGATCGCAAGTGCATGAGGGGCCCGACTTGATCGCCGTGGGGATGACGTGAACAAGATTCTCATCATGGGACTGTCGACCGCCGGCAAGACGACCTTGGCGAGGGTACTGGCGCCGCGGCTCAACGCGGTGCATTTCAACGCCGATGACGTGCGCCACAACATCAACCGGGAGCTCGGCTTCTCGGAAACCGACCGGATCGAGCACGCGCGCCGGATGGGCTGGCTGTGCGACCAGGTGATCAAGGCGGGCTGCTTCGCAATCGCGGATTTCATCTGTCCGACCCCGGCCGCCCGCGCGGCGTTTGCGGGGAGCGCCGAGCCCTTCGTGATCTGGATCGATCGGATCAAATCCGGACCCTACGAGGACACCAACCGGATGTTCGTGCCGCCCGAGCGTGTCGACCTTCGGGTGAGCTGCGAAGGATCGCCGGAATATTGGGCCGAAGCGGCGATGCGGCTGCTGCGGCCGATCTTCGATCCGCGCAAGCCGACAGCGCTCTTCCTCGGCCGCTATCAGCCCTTCCATGACGGACACACGGCCCTCATCGTGGCCGGCCTGGAGCGAGTCGGACAGGCCTGCATCGCGGTGCGCGACACGCAGGGCACCGACGAGAAGAATCCCTTCGACTTCGAATATGTCCGCGCCCGCATCGAGCATGGCCTCAAGGAATTCCAGGGCCGCTTCGTGGTCATCTCCGTTCCCAACATCACGAGCATCTTCCACGGCCGCGATGTCGGCTACGGCATCGAGCGGATCGATCTGGATTCCGCGATCGAAGCCGTGTCGGCGACCGAGGCGCGCAAGAAGCTCACAGCGCAGTGAGGCTCAGCGAAGCGCGCTTGACACCGCTGCGCAAATCAGTGCATTCGTGAAATTGAAACTGACGAATTGTGCCCGGGCGGGAGACCGCGCCGGGTCTTTGTTTGGTGCGACGCGTCGTGGCGCGACCAGGATTTGCGCCCCGCGAGCAAGCAGGGTGCTTCTGCCATGATCCCGGCCCTTGTTCTCCGCATTGATATTCATTGTTATTTGCGGCGCATCGCGGCGCACGTCCTTGTCTTTGCACGTGAAATTCCCCGGTCTTGTAATTTTCATTGTTGTTTACAATGACCCCCCCTTGATTTTGCAGGCGAATTTCGGCGTGAGCGGATTGAGCAATGAGCGAGTGTCGTGGACGTTTGGGTGAGGCGCACACTACCCGACTTGCGGCGCTCCCAGGAATGTTGAGGTCGGGCATGCTCTAGTCCAGATGCAACTCATCTTCTCGCAAAGAGAATG